>Ga0206117_100814_pt1 | contig 22845 bp, 16 predicted proteins | sample 3A5Ametagenome_FD_177997 | JGI IMG/M metagenome (GOLD analysis project Ga0206117, IMG submission 177997) | Enriched microbial communities from leaf-cutter ant dump, University of Wisconsin, Madison, United States - 3A5A | ecosystem: Environmental > Terrestrial > Nest > Insects nest > Nest dump... | reverse complement strand
AGCCTATTTCGACAATTATATCACCTTTCTCGAAAAAGGCAGAGCACCCCGCAAAGGCAAGTTTCCGCCATTGGACGAGCTGCGAGACTGGGCACTATCGCGAAACATCCCGAGCGACAACAGCACCCTTTTTCTCATCGCACGTGCTATCTGGCGAGACGGACACGAAGGGCGCCCCATACTGGCAACATTGGAAGAAAGGATAGATCGCAAGTTTGAAACCGAATGGTACGACCAACTTTTTGAAGCAACGATCGACGAATTGAATAAATATTTCAACTGACGGATAGATAAATAATCACCAATAGTTATTCAGGTATTTTGTAGGGGTAACCCTTGTGGTTACCCTCAATTGGACGGGCAGGGACAAGCCCCGCCCCTACCTACCGTCCTTTCGGATTTGCAATCCGAAAGTAATTCTTGTTAGGATTTTAAATCCTAATAGTAAAGCTTAGGGGTTGCAAACCCCTAAGAACGGAGAAAGGACAAATACACATCAACATTTTCATACAACTAAAACAACATCACAATATGGGATACTTTATTAACGGCTCTGACATAGCCAAAGTAACAATAAAACCCGCAAAGGTTTCTCTGGCGGGTAACCCCAATTATATACAGTTCGAAGCCAATGTTGCAGCAAAAGGCAAGCCGGTAGAGATACAACTCAAGCTCACAGGGTGTGGCTATGTCTTTATCAGACCCGATGTGCAGGGCATAAAGATATACGAGAATATATCCTCATTTAGCATCATTGAAGCCGAATCGGGCATAGAGCATAAGTTTGAGGGCACATCAGACCCAGATAAACTAAACGAGCCCGGAGCCTTCTATCTGGGCAAGTACAATGAATACTCGGGACCTGCCTGGCAATACGAATACCACAACACGGCACTCGCTCTGAAAGAGGGTTTGGAGAAAAATGAGTTTTTCAAGAATTTCAAAATCTCCATATCGCCCGATGACAATAAAACAATAAATATCGTATCCAACGGTAGCGGAAAAGAGTATGTATTCTCGTTTGTTTTTCGGAAAAACAGCAATGGCAGAGACAGAACTTTTTTCGGTGTCGCAGGTAATCCCGCAGAGACCTATCCCGCAGGCACAGACACACTGGCTATCGGTTATGACAACGTGGGAATACACCTCGACATGTACAAAGACACAGGCATATTCCTTGGCGAAGACGACACCCCCTCGGACAGCAATATGGGTACAAAGGCAATAACCCTTACCAAAGCCTATTCATATACCCCGTTGTGGTTCAATATAAATATACTGGAAAACAACTCGATACCAACAACCTTCCTGAAGGCAAACGATTGGGTTGACACGGGTACGATCAAAGATTTTCGGTTTACGGCCAAACGTATAATCACCGACAAAACCGTTTCTCACACCACGCCGTTCTACCATTCGTCTGTGCTCTACTCCATCGCCGGATACAACCGCACGTTGGAGAAAAACGACCTTTCGGATTATGTGTTCGAGACAAAAGAAAGGTTTAAAAACCCCGAAGCCATAAAGAGGGTAAAGCCGTTGACCAATCAGCCTCAGCTCTTTCATATAAAAGGGCAAGCACAGTATTTCAATTTCATACTGTCCGATGCCGAGCATAGCAAAAACATTGCTGATGAGTATCGCTTTGGCATCTGTTACGAGCTGTTGTCGCAATCGGGGCAAATGATAGCAAAAGAGACTAAGCACCTGAAAGCCCGCAAGGATTTTTTTATGGTAAATACCATCAAGCTTGATATCGACAGCCTGCTCCACCAATACCCCAACACAGGTCTTGTTCGTGCATATCTGATATATTCGGGCTACGAGTCGCAAGCCGTACAGATAAGTCACGAGCTCACGTTCGGCATACTACCCGAATGCCTGTATAAGATAAAGGATTTTGCATTCCTCAACCGACTGGGCGGATGGAGCAGTTTCAACTTTTCGGGAACGGAGCACACCGATTTCAAGGCTGAGGCTAATACAATATTCAAAACGCAGACTCCTCATTTTACAACGAGTAGCGACATCGAATCGGTGTATAGCAAAACCGTTACCGAGCAGTTCACCGTGCAAACAATGCCCCTCCGCAGGGAAGTATGTAACTGGCTCAAGGAAATGAGTGCGTCACGTATGGTTTACGAGCTGGCTACACAGCGGTATATCATTGTAGATGAAATGAATATAAAGCCAAATTCGAAGGACGAGCTTTACAGGGTAGAGATGAAGTATCATTATTCTGATTCGTATAACTAGCCAATACGCACCGTTCTTTTGGATTTAAAACCGTCCTTTCGGATTTAACTACGTTATACTCCGTTGATTGCTAATTGCAATCCGAAAGTAGTTCTTATCAGGATTTCAAATCCTTATAATAAGGATTAGGAGTTACAAACTCCTAAGGACGGCCCCCTAAGGACTGCAGAAGGATAGACACTAAAGGCGAAAAGAAAAAAGAGAGAAAACAACAGAAAATATACAATGAACACAACAACCGTATTTGACAAAAATTTGAAAGCTTACAATTACCCTTACAGGTACATTGTAAACAAAGGTTCTACACGTTCGTCGAAGACATACAGCTTGTTGCAATTACTATTCTTTATTGCCGAATATTCGGATAAGGCGAGGGTAATATCCATTGTATCGGAGTCGATGCCGCACCTCAAAAAAGGCTGTATCCGAGACTTTAAAGAAATCCTGCAAAAGGAGAATAAATGGAATGCCCGACAGTGGAACGCAACGGACAAGATTTACAGGATAAACAACTGCATTATCGAATTTTTTTCGGCAGACAATCCATCGAAAGTACATGGCCCGAGCCGAAATATTTTGTATATCAACGAGTGTATAAATATAGAATATGAAGTGTTCAGGCAATTGGCTATCCGTACCACCGATACGATATTTTTGGACTGCAACCCCTGCTTTGAGTTCTGGCTCGACCAGAAAGTACTGCTAAACGACGATGCCATACTGATTCACTCCACATACAAAGACAACGAGTATCTGACCGAGGCACAGGTGAAAGAAATAGAATCGAACCAAAGCGACAAAAACTGGTGGCAGGTGTATGGTGAAGGGCTTACAGGTTCGCTCAAAGGGTCTATTATGACCAATTGGGAGGTAGTGAAAGAGATGCCCAATACTTACAAAAACCGCTGGATAGGCATAGACTTCGGCTTCACCAACGACCCTACGGCAATAGTAGACATGCGCCTGTCGGAAGGCGAGCTGTGGATAGACGAATTGCTATACGACAAAGGGTACGACAATATGATGATATCCAACGCCCTGCGGTCTTACGGCATAGCACAAGACATCCCTATCGTAGCCGATAGTGCAGAACCGAAGAGTATCAGCGAGATAAGGTCGCAAGGATGGAGAGTAGAACCTGCACAGAAAGGCAAGGACAGCATCGTTACAGGTATCTCGATACTAAACCGTTACCGCAAGCGCATCACGCAGCGAAGCACGAATATCATCAACGAGTACCGCAACTATCGCTGGCAGACCGACATCAACGGCGAGGCTACAAACCGCCCCATCGACCGCTACAACCACTCGATAGATGCGCAACGGTATGTCTGCCTCAACAAGCTGATGGAACGTGGTTCGGAGTTGAGCTATTCGATCATAAAGGGAAGGAGATAGATATGAATAAACGAATTGTTGCTTTTGTTATCCTAACAGCCGGGAAGCATAACAAATACTAGACAGTCACTTAATTTACAAATCAATACAAATCATGAGCATAGAACTATACATCAAAAACCGCCTTTGCGACATCAACAGTCCCGAGAGCCTCGGCATACGTCTAAAACGCCAGTTTATTAATCCTGCCGAGTTGAGCGTAAAAGATGCACAGATGTCTTACGAGATAACGCTGCCTGCCACACCCAACAACAACGAGATTTTCAGCCATGTGAATGTGGAGGAGGTACAGGGCAAGTTTCGCATCTATGAAGACGCTCGCCTGTATGTGGATGGTATCCTTATCCTCGACGGTAAATTCCGCCTGAGCGAGATCACGCAAGACAGTTACAAGGGCAATCTGGGAGTGCCCGCTCCCCTCACCGCAAAGGATATTTTTGGCGAAACGATGATGAATCAGGCAGGAAAATGGCTTATTCCGTTTACAGGGGTAGACGATATCACTCGATATAATACAGGGGGACACGACAAATCGGTATATGGAGAAATATCGCCTTGTATATTTCCGTTGGTGCTGTATGGGTTGTTGCCGAAAGACACTAATAATAAAAACATTACAGATGAGTTTAAAGTTACTTTAGATGATTCGGTATTATTGGATGTAAAAGATATTCCTCCTTCTGTTAATTGTATTCACATGTTAAAGCAAATATTTAAGAATGCCGACTATACTCTTACCGGAGATGCCCTAAACGATGAAAGGATAAATAACCTGTATGTCAGTTACAAGAATCCGGAAGAATTCAGAATGGTATGGAGTGCCTCCAGAATGAGAATCAAGGGCACTTGGGGAAACTATATGGAAGATAATATCAACAAAAAGGAAACACAATACGATACTTTAGAGAAAGCGGGTACAAATCTTATGTCGATCAACACAGATTTGTTTTATTCACAAAACATAAAAGTAAGTGAAAGGGAAGATCCGGGCGATAATATAAGTGTGGAAGACAGCAGAGTAGCAAAAGTTGTAAAAATGGTTGTTCCAGAGGATGGGCTTTACAAACTTGATTTTGACGTTAATCTAGCTATAAAATCTGCCTCGCTCTCTACTGATAGAGGTCCACAGATTATTTCGGGAACTTTTGGTAGCCCCATGTATGAGGTAAAAGTTTTAAGATATACTGAGGGAACATTTCTGCCGAAACAACATTTCGATAATTCCTTTTACCAGAATAATCTTAATCAAAAGGAGGGACAAAGCGGAAGTAAATATCCAAAGCCTCACGAGGTGACATTTATAGATCCGAAACAAAATCTGAATATGATATGCGGTTTTTCATGGGGTGGAGAGTCTTCCTCATACTCAACTTACAAAAACCCTACAGTGACAGATGGTGTACAGCACAACCCAATAGCAATAAGTGGTGGGGAGTCATGGAGCTTTGATTTACCTGAAAACACAATAAAAGATCGATTCTATTCTGCTGTAAAAAGTACAGGTTATATCTATGAAGATGGAACAGAAGCATCCCTGTTTAAAGTAGAACTGGAGAATGCACCTGCAACAAAAACAGCACGAAGTACCGGCACTGCAACCGGACATATATCTCAGATAGTCTGGCTGAATGCAGGAGAACGCATCGCCCTAGTATCCACCTCCACTTACGAAAAGTCTAACAGGGGCTGGAACAATCATAGTATTGAATTTGATCTCTCCCTTACCCCATTCAGTCCATACAGAAGTTGGCTTACTGTAGATAAGAATGGCTCTAGTAAACCCGGTATCCCAATGAATTGGAATGACCCGGCTTCTTTTGACGAAGGAAATTTAAATTTGACCAATTTCTTACCCAACGGAATAAAAATTAATGATTGGATAGACAACTTCTGCAAAGCTTATAACCTCAAGCTTACTCATAAAGGGGATATTAATTTTGAACTAAGAATAAAAGGCAACGAAATTGTTCAGTCTCTGGATAACATAATAGATATCGATAGATATGCAAATATTCGACAACATCGGAACGAATCGCTGAAACTGCCTTATATGTATGAATTGGGATTTACAATTGATACAAACGAAGAAGGTTATTACCGGACAATGAAAAATAAAATAGATGAAAACACCGGCAGAGAAACGGATGAAAAACTCACCAATTCGGGGAATAGTGGTGGTGGACAATATTATACAGGCAGTAATGAAACAAATAAAATAACACAAACATCGACATTCTCTTACAACTGGTACAGGAGGTTACTTGACAGTAAGGGCGAATTCCTCATTGAAGTACCTATCATTTCCGAATATGAAGCTTGGGATGGAGATTATGCAGAAATGTTAAAGAAAAGATATTATGATAAAGCCCAACGTTTTTGGTATAAGTCAGGAATATTTAATATTGAAACCATAAAGCACAGGAATGTACAGGTTGCCCTTGTTTCTAACGAATATAATGATACTTATAAAATGATATTGGATTATGAAAATAAACCGGATTCGATTATGAAAAATTTCTTCTTCTTGCTTGACAACAGCAACGATTATACAATAATTGATTGCATACTTAGTGCAGAAGAGTATAAAAATTTAAATAAATCGCTTATCCGATTCAACGGAGACCTTTATAATGTAGCTGAAATAGATGGTTATGACCCTTTGGGTAAGAATCAGGCAACACTAAAACTCATTCGTAAAATAACATAAAGCAAAAGGGAGCGAAGTAAATAGCTCCCTCTTTTATTCCTCTATTTTGGTTAAACTACCCCAACCTTTATCTTCTGTAAGCTCATGAGTATATTTCAGTCTACCATTTTCTATTCTATACCTTCTTATATCTGAAGAAAGGGGATTATACATAAAAGCTTTGTCGTTTATACTGTATTTATCATACCTCAATTCCATAGTATATTTTCCATTGGGATGAAAATATACATTATATACTTTGAAGTCTTCAGAAAAGCAAATTCCCCTATCGGTATCCCAATTAAACCTCCATACCCCCTTTATCGGATTAAACCCTTCCAGCTTAAAATTAGGGTCGGCAGGATCGTTCCAATCGCCGTTCCATACAAATTCTTTGGGTTTTTCCTCTTCTTTATCATCTCCACACGAATAGAAGGTTACAGACATGCTGAGTAGTAGGATTATGGATAGTAGTTTTTTCATTTTTGTCTCGGTTTGTTTGAGTGTAAAGATATAGAAAATAGCTGAGGAAGCAAGTATTTTAGTTAAAATGGGATTTCTGCGTATCGAGAAAGTAATAATCGAGAAACGGTTCAACCAAAAAGTGATTTCTTATTGCTACTTTCGTCTTTTGAATAAATTGTGACAAAAAATACAGAAATTCAACGATCGCTTTATGAAAAAAGTTGCCTACAGTGCTTTATATAGCCTTTTATATCTTTTAGGTCTTATTATTCTATATCTGATAATAGGGTATATAGTAGAAAAACTATACGGCTATCCCCAACAATCGAGCGATGCGTATTTATTATATAATCCTTTTGTGGTTGTAGGAAAAACAATGAAAGTATATATTGTAGGGTTAATTGTCTCTATCAATATTCTGGTTTATCTTTTCATTAGCAAGAGGATGGATAAGTTTTTGTTTATCCCATTCTTTACTATATCGGCTATGCTTCTGACGATATTTGTATATGCTCTTTTCTTTTAAAGTATCGAAATCACTTCCTCTTCTGGTCGTTTCGGTATTGCTCCAACTGTTTATCTATTGACTTTCCTGTTCTAGCATTGAGATCAGCGGGAAGGCCATAACCATCGCAATGGAACGAGCAATAGTTACAATTATCGGCACATTCCCTGTCGCAATTCGGATAATTGCATTGATTAATACCAAGTAATGAATTGATTACCATACATGAATTGAGGGAGATAAAAAAAGATAAGATTAAAGTTCGCGTTAGTAGTTTTTTCATATTTGTAATTTATAAAGCTATTCGCTACAAATTTAAAAAAATTTCAAAAGGAATAAAATAAATAAGAAGCCCGCGAAATCACTTCGCAGACTTCCCAACCTTAACACAAACTTTACAAAACTACAGACATAAAACAGCCCACCTCCGAAAAAGTTCGCTATACAATCACTAAAAAGCGTAAAAAATGTTAATTTATATTCTTAAAAAAGAAGATGCCCATCGGAAAGGTTGAGTTATTGGATGTGAGGAAGGGGTAAGTAGATTGCAATCAAGGGCGTGAATAGATAAATAGTATTGGAGATGATGTTTTACTTTTTCAGAAAAAAATATTAGTATATCAAGAATCATTATTTCCCAATTAATATTTATAAATTGCAAGCGACAATGCAATCTGTAAATCTAACATCTTATACTATGAATGAGACAATAAGGAACATCTTTAAAGAGACAGTGCAGTGCTATAATCAGATATTAAGCAAATATTATCCGGCACACAAATCCAACGGTTTTACTGAGCGAAATTTAACATTCAACTTTTCATCTTGCTATAGAAAGGCTTATCCTAAATCTATTATTTGGCAAGAGGCATGCCTTGCCGGACGAGAACATATTGATACCCTCGTTATAGACGAAGAAAACAAAACTGTTATTTTAATAGAAGCAAAGCGTTTGCAAGGAGAGAACAAGAAAGAATCTCTATTGCGGGACTATGAACGTATTACCAATAAAGACATAAACATCAATGGTCTTGCTGATATAAATTCAGAAGATTATTCCCTCTATGCCCTCATGATATTTGATGTGTGGGTCTCAAAAAAGACAAACGAAAAGGACAACAGATATAAACGTCTTCATGAGATATTGCCTAAGGGTGAAACCAATTATGTAGAGGAAGTATCCTTTAATAAAGATTGGGATATGAAAGAAACTTATCATTTAGCTTACATACTAAAAAAGCTAAAATAATAATATTGCAGAAGACTCTATAAAAAAGGATGAGAGCTGGAATATTGTCACCATTTTACAATACGAAGTATTAGCCTAAGTATACAAAAAACCCTAATGTAAATACATGATTTACATTAGGGTTTTAAATTATCCTGTGCCCACGACAATATTAGTCAGTCACTACCTGTTTTCTTTATCTTTTTGTTTTAGTATATTACCTGCCTGATTCGCATGCTTTTTAAACATAAAAAGGGACATATTAATTTGCATAAACAGAATAAATAATTTTCTTTTGTAAGAAATAAAATAGATAAATAAAATAATAATCTTTTAAGAATTGGAAAATACTGATTTTAGCAATGTCTTAGAGTATTGCAGCAAAGAAAAATTCTTCTTGGGAGAAGGTTCGCCCACATCTCGTATACTGATCATAGGCAAAGAATGTGGCTGGAACAATAAAAAGATGCCTAACCCTGATAAAAAAGAAAACATAATACTTCAGGAAAAATGTTCTACTGAACATAATTTAGATTGTTGGCTAAATGGTAATGGTCGACTGGATCAATTAAAGACAGATGCTTTGAAAGATTGGCCAAATAGTCCAACATGGAGAAATTATCAAATGTTGGTACAAACTATAATTGGAAAGGAAATCCCCAAATATGATTTTCTTGATTATAGTTTTATCACAGAACTAAGTCAAATATGCTTACCTAACAGCAACTATTTAAAAAATAATGATTTAACTAAAGAAAGTATAGAAAAACGCAAATCATTATTTAAAAAGGATTTCTTTCAAAAATTTCCTATTGTAATAATGGCTTGCGGTCATTATCCAAAAAAATTTAATTTTGATATAGAGGATATCTTTGATGTAAAATGGACAGGGGAGACGACTATATTATCGAAAGGAAACTACTATAATGTTCATTATGGAAAGAGCAAAATTCTCATTCACACACGACAAGTAAGCATCGGTGTAACCAATCAGCTGCTATTCGAAATCGCAGAGCTTTGCAAAAAGTATTACAAATAATTCATATTCTATAGTGCCATTATAGGCATAAAATAAACACAAAAGAAAAAAAGCGCTGTAATCAAATAGATTACAGTGCTTTCACAACTCTAATTTTTGTGACCCTGGCGGGAATCGAACCCACAGCTAAGGAACCGGAATCCTTTATTTTATCCATTAAACTACAGGGCCGTTAGGCGACACAAAAATATAAAATTATTCCCAGCTTTTGTATACAATCCAAAATTATCTTACAGCCCCCCACAAAGAACAAAAAGAGACACTCTCAGCGAATATCTCTTTTTGACTACAATCGGTTCATTCAATTTAATTCACAGTACAGAACGCCCTGATACGTCGGTATACAGCCATGACGTTTACTTCCGCCAAAAGCATTGCCGACAGAATCAGTGTACCTCCAATCACTGTTCGGCTAGTTATCTCTTCATTCAATATTATATACGCAAATACAGTCGCAAAAATAGGTTCGCACAAGTATGTCAGAGCGATCTTCTCAGCCTCAATATACTTCTGAGCCGCATTCTGGATACAATACATGTAAGCCGTAGACAAAATGGCCACAAACAGGAGTGCCTTCCATACATCAAAAGGCAACGACATCGAGACAGCCCCAACGCCCTGCGTAGATACAGTTAATGCACCTGCCAAAAGAGCACAAACAGATAGCTGTATGATAACAAACGGAATAGCCATTACATCAGACCGTGAATCTGTGCTTATCTTGCCCACATATAAAATGTAAACCGAATAAAACAACGACCCCACAAACACCATCAGGTCTCCGATCCTAAAGTCTGAGAAACCCGACGCCATGGCAATAATATACAACCCGGCTAAAGCCAGAAGGCACGCCACCCACATTCGTGTCTGAATAGATCTTTTCATAAACAGGAACGCAAACAAAGGAATCAGCACGACCTCTACCCCCGCAATAAACGAGGCATTGGACGAACTTGTATACTTCAACCCCACCGTTTGCCAGCAAATACCCATAAAAAGGAATAGCCCGGCAATAGCGCCTTTACGGATTGTTTCACTGTTTATCTTCGGAATCTGCTTGTAGAATATCAAAGCCAGAATGAAAGTTGCGATTAAGAAACGATAAAACATGAATGTGTAAGGGTGGATAGAATCGAATGCATCTTTGGATAAAGGAAACGAAATTCCCCAAAATGCAGTTCCCAACACTAAGAGAGGCAGGTAAATTTTGCTTTTACTCATCAATCAAAATAATTTAAAAATTAGTATATCTAAATTATTAGGGTATGCAAAGAACTCTTTACAAAAGGATACCCATACTCCCTATTCTCTTCCCTAACGCTGGAGTACAAGTAGCAAAATCCTTATCTGAGCTGCAAAAGTATAGCTTTTTTATACAATAACAAAATCAACAACGAAGAAAAGCCCCATAATAGACAAACTCGATAACGTATAGAAACAAAAAAAAGCAACCACAGTGGGTTGCTTTTTCTTTGTATATAAAGATATTCTTTATTTTACTTTATCTACGATTGCTTTGAACGCTTCCGGATGGTTCATTGCAAGGTCTGCAAGAACTTTACGGTTGATCTCTACTCCATTCTTGTGAAGAGCACCCATCAGGCGAGAGTAAGACATACCTTCCAAACGTGCAGCAGCATTGATACGTTGTATCCAAAGTGCACGGAAGTTGCGTTTTTTAGCACGACGGTCACGGAAAGCATAGGTAAGACCTTTTTCCCATGTGTTTTTGGCTACTGTCCACACATTTTTGCGGGCTCCATAGTAACCTCTTGTTAATTTCAGAACTTTTTTTCTGCGGTTGCGCGAAGCAACATGATTGACTGATCTTGGCATAATTTACGTTGTTTTGAATGATAGCGGTTTTTTTATTTCAAAAACACTTTGCTGCATACATCCGGTTAATAAATCTTTAAAACTTGCTTTTAAGAAATACAATTATTTCATTCCCAACAATTGCTTAACAGACTTTTCGTCCACCTTGCTTACTGTTGTTGTGTGAGTAAGGTTTCTTTTCTGTTTTTTTGTTTTCTTAGTCAAGATGTGACTTTTGAAAGCATGTTTTCTTTTGATTTTTCCTGTTCCGGTAAGGGCAAACCTCTTTTTGGCACCGGAATTAGTCTTCTTTTTTGGCATCTCAGTTTATTAATTAAATTAATTTATATACGAATGCAATTCTTTCGAACTGCTTATTCTGCGCTTTTTTCTTCGTCCTCTTTCTTTTCCACTTTCACCTTTGGCTTATCTTCCTTCGGTTTAGCAGGAGCAGCCTTTGCAGGTGATTTTTTAGGAGACATCATCATGATCATTCTCTTACCTTCAAGTGCCGGCAACTGATCTACTTTTCCGTAGTCTTCGAGCTCGGTAGCAAAACGGAGCAACAACACCTCTCCTTGTTCTTTAAACAAGATAGAACGTCCCTTGAAGAATACATAAGCTTTTAGCTTTGAGCCTTCTTCGAGGAATCCTTTGGCGTGTTTCAACTTGAAGTTAAAGTCATGATCGTCGGTCTGTGGTCCGAAACGAATTTCTTTCACCACCACCTTCACCGATTTGGCTTTGGCTTCTTTTTGCTTTTTCTTTTGTTGATAGAGGAATTTCTGATAATCTGTAATCCTACAAACAGGAGGTTCTGCTGTTGGAGAGATTTCAACGAGGTCAAGCTCAAGCTCATCAGCCAATCGTAAAGCCTCACCAATAGAGTATACCCCTTGCTCGACATTATCTCCGACTAAACGAACTTCTCTAGCTCGAATGTTATTATTGATCTTGTGTAACTCTTCTTTTTTTTGATTAAATCTATTGTTCCTCATTCAAAAAATGTTAGATTCTTTTCCTTTATTTTTTATTTATTTTTATTTTTAAAACAAAGCTGGGTGCAAAGGTAATAAAAAACTTATTGAATTTGTATAAATTTCCCTATCTTTTTAATTCAAAGGGGGATGTCTCCTATTCTTACTTATGCATCCAAAATAGCCACAGCTTCATCACTTTAGTTTCAATTAATCAGATTTCGTTTTGTATAACGGCTCTTATTTACCAATTATCATTTACACTAGCTCCATCCGATTGAATGAAATCAATAAACATCTTCACTTCATTATTAAAATGGTCTTCAAGTTTTTGCTTTTCATTTTTCATCAAAAGTTTTCCTTTATTATCAAAAATAGCCCAGCCTTTCATTTTACTGGCTGCAATATAAAACTCATTGCCACCCTCCTCGAAGGTTAAACTCAGAGTTGTGATATTATACCGAACACGTCCATCCCGAAATCTCATTTCTATCTGATAAGCGCCATTTATTTTGAGACTAACCAACATTTTAGAAAAGCTGAATATCGTTGGGTAATAAAGACTATATCGCAAATAATCTCCATCTAAGTCGGATTTTATTGCAAATTTGGGATTCGACATTTTTTCATTTACATACCGCTTAGACATACTATACAAGTCTGATGCCGATTTTCCGTCAACAGGAATAACTAAAAAGTCTTTCGATGTATCAGCAGCGTCTCTCAACCCTTCGGGGGTTAATTCAAATTGTTGCGAAAAACAGGATAATGAGATCACTCCCAAAATGAGTGTAATTAATAAAGTTTTTTTCATTGTATCGTCTTTTATGTTTGCATTAAAAAACTAATATACGAAATAAAACCTTAAATACCGCATGAACAGACAAACTTAGCCAAAAAGCAGGATCAAATTACACTCTATATATTACAGTATATATAATGTAACCCTTAGAGCATCATCGGCATATCCATAAAACGATGAGAATGCAAAGAGTAAGTAGCAAAGATTAAACTACACAAAATCGTACTCTTGCCTTATCGTATCTAATCGGAAATTGTTAACTTTATCAAAAGAATGAATAAAATACGCTAGATGAAAAACATTTTACCTTACGAAAACATTGTATACGAGACTCATCTGTCCGAAAATGATATACAAAATAGAATAAACGACATTATCAGAATACAGAATACGTACAAAGGATACTCCACAAGTAATGCATTTGAGATAAAACGCAATATAAATTATCAGAATTCTTTTTCACCTAAAATCAAAGGCGAATTTCACAACGAATGGGGCAAGACCATAATCAGAGTAAAAATGAAACTTCCTAGTTATGTTATTATTTTTTTGGGCTTCTGGTTCTCATTCATTATTCTCATCGGTATCTTGTTTCCTTTTTTAATAAAGGTGAATGAGTTCGGCATATTTTCTTTAATTCCTTACGTAATGTTGATTATGGGATGTGCATTAACGATAGGAGCATTTAAGTTTGAAAGCATCAGAAGCAAAAAAGACTTACAGCAAATATTCGAGGCAACGATAATTAAGTGAATGCTCTCAGAATTGAAACAACAAGAAAGCTGAAATCTTGTACAAATACAAAGAGTCCCAAAAGTTCTTATAACTTTTGGGACTCTTTTATATTACGTAGTAAAAATGACGACGCTTAAGCCTGCTGTTCCCAAGCATTCATCATCTGTTCCATTTCTTCATTTAGCTGTGCGGCAAAGTTTACAAACTTCATCGAGCCTTTATCGCCGTCACCTTGTTTGCGGATCGAAACCTCTTCACTTTCGGCTTCTTTCTCTCCCACAATCAGCAAGTAAGGGATACGCTTCAATTCGTTGTCACGGATTTTGCGTCCAATCTTTTCGTTACGGTCGTCGACCTGCGAACTGATACCCTGTTGCTTGAAATAGTGAGACACACGGTGAGCATAGTCGTTAAACTTCTCGCTGATAGGCAATATCACCACCTGATCGGGAGCAAGCCACAATGGGAATTTTCCTGCTGTATGCTCTATTAGCACGGCAATGAAACGCTCCATCGACCCAAACGGTGCACGGTGAATCATCACCGGACGGTGTTTTTGGTTGTCGGCTCCTGTGTATTCGAGTTCGAAACGCTCCGGAAGGTTGTAGTCTACCTGTATTGTTCCCAACTGCCAACGGCGACCTAATGCGTCCTTCACCATAAAGTCGAGTTTAGGTCCATAGAAAGCCGCTTCGCCAAGCTCTACACGTGCCGGCAAGCCTTTTTCTTCACAGGCTTCTATAATGGCACGCTCTGCTTTCTCCCAGTTTGCATCGCTACCGATATATTTTTCACGATTGTTAGGATCTCTGAGCGAGATTTGCGCTTCGAAATTTTCAAAATTAAGTGCCTTGAAGATAATGAATACAATATCCATCACTTTGAGGAACTCTTCTTTGAGCTGCTCAGGTGTACAGAAAATATGCGCATCGTCCTGAGTAAACCCACGTACCCTTGTCAATCCGTGAAGCTCGCCACTTTGCTCGTAACGGTATACAGTACCAAACTCCGCCATACGCAAAGGCAGGTCACGGTATGAGCGCGGAACAACTTTGTATATTTCGCAGTGATGAGGGCAGTTCATCGGTTTCAACAAGAACTCCTCTCCTTCTTCCGGTGTATGTATCGGCTGGAAAGAATCTTGTCCGTATTTTGCATAGTGACCCGAAGTCACGTAAAGCAATTTACTACCGATATGCGGTGTCATCACCTGTTGGTATTCGAATCTCTTCTGTATCTTCTTCAGGAAGTCTTCGAGTTTCAGGCGCAACTGTGTACCACGAGGCAACCACAATGGAAGGCCTTTACCCACATTTTCGGAGAAGGCAAACAGTTCAAGCTCTTTTCCTATCTTGCGGTGGTCACGCTTCTTAGCTTCTTCGAGCATCAAAAGGTACTCGTCGAGCATTTTCTTTTTAGGGAAAGTGATACCGTAAAGACGTGTCAGCTGCTTGCGTTTTTCGTCGCCACGCCAGTATGCACCCGCCGCACTAAGTATCTTCACTGCCTTGATATACGATGTATTGGGCAAGTGAGGTCCACGGCAAAGGTCGGTAAATACCCCTTGTGTATATGTTGTAATGGTTCCGTCCGCGAGGTCGTTGATAAGTTCTACCTTATACCCCTCGTTACGGTCGCCAAACATTTTGAGCGCATCGGTCTTTGTTATACTCTGACGTTTGATCTCTTCCTTATTGGCTATCAGCTCCATCATTTTAGATTCGATCTTATGAAAATCGGCATCTTTGACAGGAGTATCACCAAAGTCTATATCATAATAGAATCCATTCTCGATAGCAGGGCCTATCCCAAATTTTGCATGAGGGTAAAGTATCTGCACCGCTTCGGCCATAAGGTGTGCCGACGAATGCCAGTATGCATGCTTTCCGTCTTCATCTTCCCATTTCAGCAATTCGATCGTCGCATCCGTATCTATTGGTCTTGTTAAATCCCAAACCTCCCCGTTTACCTTTGCGGCAAGCACGTCTTGCGCCAAACGGGAACTGATACTCTCAGCAACCTGCATAGATGTTGTTCCTTTTTCGAATTCTCTTACGGAACCATCCGGAAATGTAATTTTAATCATATTCGTCTTTCTCTTTTTTTAGTTATGCAGCTCCTACAAATAAGCTGTTCTCCAGAACTTGCAAAAATAAACATTTTTTACAGATTAATATAATTAGCCATCACAGATTTTATTCAATTCCACTATTTACGCCCCGCATCCATCTTTCCGAAACCTACGTTATTGAAGCCTTCTTCATAAACTCTTCTTATATATTTAGTTATATGATTATTAAAGGGTTGTTTTTTTATATAATAATATTATCTTTGCATAATATTTGTGACAAACATTTATTAAACGAGGCAACACAAGTCGGTAATACGGAAGACTTATTTATGAATTCTGACCAGAACAATATGTTTATTGAGCATATATTTCTTTCTGATGATGTACAAGATATGTTTATTTCATTGGTAGCATAAAGTCGGTTTACATATAATTTTTCTTTATTTTCAATCCACTTACTTCTCTTTTATTTGTCATAAACAAATTAGACATAAAACTTTACAAAAGTGTATACCAAACAAATACTTTATTTTATAAAAATTAAAATCTTATTCCTCTGTCTCTTTGCCAGAGAATAAATATCACGACTTGCTATTATCATAAAAAAGAAAAAAGAGATAAAAAAAATAGATACTTACAACAAACAAGACTATGCGATTATACACGATTATTCATAAAACTTAAAATTGAAAACTACATGAAGCAGACAAACATGAGACAAATGCCAAAACGCATATCCTTCGGGGTATTATTATTGCTGATAGCAATTTTCTGCACAAATCTGACAACAAATGCACAAGTAACCATTGGTTCGGGTGAACCCTCTGCTACCGGAGCATTATTGCAGCTGAAAGATAAAGACAATATTATTGATGGTACAGCCAATGCCTCAAAAGGGTTAGCCTTACCACGTGTAAACCTCTCACAGAAGAATCAGCTCTTCCCTATGTTTTTGAAAGATTCGAGCAATCCGACTTCCGGACCTAGCGATGATTATGCAGCAAACAAGACGGGCATAGATCAGATGCACACCGGACTGATTGTATATAATCTGGTAGAAGACGACGATAAGGAACTGTGTCTGGGACTAAACCAATGGGACGGTGAAAAATGGAATTGCTTCGAATCTAAGCTTGGTAACGCCGTTGTAGAAATAGGTAATTGCGACTCGTTGACCTTTGCGGGGATATACCAAAACAATGTATCGTTAAACGCAAGCAATTACATGACTATACCACTGCACGTAACAAAGGCAGGGGCATACAATATAATTACAATGCCCGATCCGTCTAACGGCTATTACTTTACCGCTTCAGGCGTTTTTCTGACTACGGGTTATTATTACCTTTCTATCCCCGGTGCAGGAACACCAACCAACCATACAGTAGGAACAGCAGGTGATCTCATAAAAATAACATTTAACGGAAAACAACTGACCACTTGCGACCCTTTGCGAATCAATGTGGAAGATTCTTCGGTGAAACCTGTTTACAATATGTCTTGTACTGCCACTAAGGTGAGAGGTGTATATGAGCTAAATAAACCGCTCGACCCTGATGCAAATTACATTGAAGTGACATTGAATGTAACAGCCCCATACGGAGCAACCTACTCTATTGAAACAAACACAGTAGATGGCATCTACTTCAAAGGCTCGGGTCTGCTAAGTACTGCCAGCCAAACAGTAAAACTTCAAGGCTATGGTACTCCCACCAGTGTAGAAAACAAGGTAATGACAATCACATCCAACAGTTCTTCAAATGTTTCCACCTGTAAGGCAACCGTTGTGGTAAGCTATCCTACAAAATCGGTATTTGCGTTCGGATATTATGAAAATACAGCCGGATATCTAGGTCAGCCCGGATCGGGACTAAGAAAAATGATGGATGCTTCTGTCAACTTTGGTAATACAGAAAACAGCACCGTTAAGATAGTACCTTATTCAGCGAATCAAACATTCTATCCGTACAATGTTGTAAGCGGAGGAGCAGCCTACAATACAGCCACTGTTAAAAGCTATCTGGATACAAAACCCGATATTGTTATTACAGGTTTTGACCTCGACCCTCTCGATAAAGCAACTATGGCAAGCAATTTGGTCGATTATCTGAAAAAAGGAGGTGTCCTTATCTTTGTATGCGAACGTCAGGCAATGGTGAAAGCTTTTTTTGAAGCTCTGTATCCGGGATATACCATCACGGCAGACTGGACAACAACCAATGTGATGTCTCTTAACTTTGTGAATGACGACGTTGTGAATGGTCCTTTTGGCGATATACGAGGGCTTTTGTGGGGTAATGACAGTTATGGTGCTTCGGGAGCTCAAGGCTTACCCGATGATGACGATATAGTAATTATATCTAAAAACAACAGTGGAACACCAATGATATTGAAGCACAAAAGATACAACCTCCTCTTCATCAGTGAGGGCGGATTTGCAGCCAACTTCAATGGTACGACAGGATCAGGAGCCGGTGGATCGGCCTCTACATATCCTCTAGCCATCGATGCCAGCTTCAAACCTACTACGCGTACGGGATGGACCGGAGGTAATGTAGAAAATGCACGACTTATGGCAAATGCCTTAGCTTGGGCAATCAAGCAAGCACAATTTAATGGGATAAATACGCCGTAAATTTATATTATTGAAGAAGTGGGGACAAACACTTCTACTGCATATTAGAAAGAAGCCTGTATATAAACAGGCTTCTTTTGTTTTTTTAGGGAAAGTAAGGTTGAGTTTATCCCCTATTTTCGAGAGATCATTTCAACCGATTATTTTTAGTCATAACCTCTCACCGGCAAATCCCCGTCGCAGATATAATAAAAATTAGCTCCGAACTCGGAGCTAATAAAAGGTTTATTATTTGATTTCAATTGAGTTGCTTAATAAAGAGAAGACTACTCGGTCATACGCTTGATAATGCTATAAGCTTCTATCACACCAAGCTCTCCTGCTTTGCGCATATCATCCAAAGCACGGTCTTTGTCCTTGATCTGGAAGCGTGCCAACCCACGATTATAGTATGCTTCGGCAAACTGAGGGTCACGTCTGATAGCCTCATTATAGTCTAAGATTGCCGCACGGAAGTCATTTTGCTTGTAGCGTATTTCCGCCCTGTTGTAGTAAGCATATACAAACTCAGGGTTAAGCTCTATAACCTTGCTGTAGTTCTTCACAATGAGGTCGTACTCCATCTTCCCCGGATCGAGCATCGATGCTCCTGCACCTGTCAAGGTAGCATCTTTCTTCGCATTAGCTCCTGTCAAAGAAGAAAGGGCATCAGGCTGTTCCGATTTCTTATCATATTCAGGAACGTTCTCTTTCAACTCCAATTGCTTGGTATATACCACCGCCAAGTCGAAATAAGCCAACGTAAATCGAGGATCGAGAGCAATCGCCTTATTGAAATTTTCGATAGAGTTGCCAAAGTCTTGAACCAGCATGTAATCCAATGCACGAGCATAGTACAACTCTGCATTCGCAGGGCTTTCCTCTATCCGTTTCGACAGTTCGTTTATCGACCAGAAATGATCCGCTATCTGAGGCTCATTCAGTGCGGCCTCGCTATTGGTTATCCTCAACTTTTTGGGCAATGTAGACTTGCGGTTAAGACCGTCTACCAACTGGCTATAATATACAAAACGTCTGATGTCGTTCGGTTTTTCGTAATAAGTAATCACAAAGCGTGGTTCGAGCTCAAGGCGCACTTGCTTATTCTGAATACGTCCACGAGAGTTACTTTCGTACTTGCTCTTTTCTTCGTCTTTCTTATCGGCAACAACAAGCAAGTTAAATTTATCGATATCCTTATCGGATGTTTCCCTTGTCTTAGCCTCCTCTTCGGTGATGCCTTTGGCTGCCATTTCTTTATTCTTACGGGCTTCTTCGTTTCGTGCATAATTGAAGTCACGCTCAGCACCCTTCAGGTCGTTTTGCCTCCGTTTGATTTCGCCCCTGCTATAGAATCCATGATAAAATTCGGGATACTGAGCCAGCACCACATTAAGGTCGGCAATCGCTCCATTGTAGTCACCGATATTACTCTTTATCAGTGATCTGTTGAAGTAGGCAATATAGTTGTTAGGCTCAAATTTGAGCACTACATCGAAGTCGGCAATGGCGCGGTTGTCGTCACCCACCTGTGCACGTAGCAAGCCTCGGTTGAAGCGAGCAATTATATTGTTTGCATCGAGCTCTATAACCTTGTCGTAGTCGGCCATAGCGCCACGAAGGTCGTTTTTGGAATAACGAATAAGCCCCCGGTTGATATAGTTGCCCGATTGGAGAGGTTCTATCTTTATAGCTTCGTCTAAGTCCGCCAAAGCCTTATCATAGTCTTTCTTGTAGTAATGGAGCAATCCACGCATAGAGTACGACTGAGCCATATACTTATCCTGCTTGATGGCTTCATTGTAGTTTTCGAATGCCTGAATGGTATCTCCTTTTTCCTGATACATGGCTCCACGTGTCAGATACCCCTGAGTATATGTCGGGTATATGCGAAGCAGCTCGTTCAGATATTTCTCGGCTTGGTCATAATCTTTCTTCTGAATGTTGACAATACCCATATTTACGAGCGTAAACTTATCGTTCGGATAGTTATCCAAAGACACTTTATAATCTTCCAACGCCCCGTCGTAATTATTCTGATTTTGACGGGCATCGGCTCTCAACTGATATGCCTTCGATATAAACGGATTTCGCTCCAATGCCAGCGTACAATCGTCTTCCGTTCCTTTAAAGTCGTCGAGATAATATTTTGCGATTGCCCTGTAAAAATAAGGCTCGGCAAGATACGGCTTTGCTTTTATCACCTGATTGAAATACTGAATAGCAAGCACGTAATCTTCATAATAAAGCGAATTTCGGCCAATGAGGATTACTCTATCCGTATTTATTTGGGCAAAACCAGACAGACTGCTGAATAAAAGGAATATTGAGAATAGAAACTTTTTCACGATTATAGTGTATTAATCAACGATTGGCAAATATATGAATAATACATTAACAAAAAAGAAGAGAGACCGTTGGAGCCTCTCTTTTTTATATTTTTTAGTTTTTCGAAATTTAACTTTCAAAATAGTCGTCGTGATAATACGAATTCTTCTTCAGATAGTATGTCTTGTCACCATAGTAGCGTGATGTTCCATAATAGCCTTCCCTACCCTTCACATCGTTGAACACCAAGGCTATATTTTCTACACCATCGAACCCAAGTTGTGTAATCACGCTCTTGAAGAACGCCTTGTTGGTTTTGGCTCGGCGAACCACAAACAGCGTTGTATCGGCCATAGAAGAAAGGATGTAAGCATCGGAAACAAGACCTACCGGACTACAGTCTACGATAACATAGTCGTATTCTTCTTTCAGGTGTTCTAACAATTGCTTTGTTTTGGCAGTCTTGATCAGCTCACTCGGATTAGGAGGCAGCGTTCCGGCAGGGATAATATCGAATCCGTAGTCGGGATGCGAAATGATGATCTCGTCCAAAGTAACCTGTCCTATCAGATAGTTGGATATTCCCTTTTGTGCGTCGATCTGTAGTGTTTTTCCTACCGAAGGACGTCTGAGGTCGAGGTCGACGATAATTACCTTCTTACCCATCAACTGGTATACAGAAGCCACATTGGTAGCGATAAACGTTTTACCATCGGCAGGCTCGGTAGAGGTAACCAATATGGTGATTTTATTTTCACGCTGAGCCATATATTCTATGCGTACACGCATATTGCGGAACGATTCGGCAAAGCTCGATTTGGGGAAATTCTTCACCAGCACGACACCGCCGGCGAGCTTTTTCGATATATTTTCGATAGTCCCGATAACAGGCAATCCCGATATTTTTTCACATTCTTCTTTAGAAGTGATCGCAAAATTGAGAACCTCTTCTTTGACTACGACAAAGATCAACGGAATAACCAAAGCTATCATCAGGAAGTACATATAATTTTTGCTCTTCTCGCCCGTATTCATCGCTCCGCCAACCATACGTGGATATTCCCATATAAAGTTGTCGGGGGTATTGGATGCTCTTTGTATCTTGGCTTCGTACTGCCTTTGGGTAAGAAACTGGTGATACATCTCGTTGACATTGTATTCTCGCTGATATTTTATCAGGTCGCGCTCCTGAGGAGGCAGGTTGTCGAGCTTGAGATCGAGATTCTGATATTTCTTCACCAAAAGGTCTTTCTGATCCTGAAGCTTCACCTGAATAAGTTGCAGCTCTCTCAATATCTGCACACGGCTCTCGTTCAGCTTGTTGATAGCCGTCATATAAATCGGGCTCTTAGGCCCTAAGTTCTTCGATTTTCTAAGCTCCTGATTATATTCCTCAACGTATCTCGACAATTTTATTTCGTCTGTCAACCCTATACTTATAGGATCTATCAGCTCTGCACTACCCATAATTCCTTCTTTGATCTTCTGTGTAGTAAACAGTACTGTTTTTTCTCGCATCGCCACCTGATCTCTATCCACATCGGCAACATCAAGCTCCCGCCTCACGGTAGCCGAAGACACTTCATATACTCCCGTCTCTTTTTGGAATCGTTCGAGCTTGAGGCGTGATATATTCAGTGAGTCGTTGATAACGGTTATCTGGGCATCAAGGAACTTGATTGTCAGGTCGGCCTGTTGATTTTTCAAAGCCAGATTATAATCCTGAAACTCATCCAAAAGAGCTTTCAGATAATCCATATCCTTAGCCGGATCTGTTCCGTACATACTGACGGTAAGAGCGGTGGAGTTTTCGGTTTTGAGGGCAGTAGACACCCGTCCGCTATACATCCCTGTGAGTTGGCTATTGGTAAAAAAGCGGAAGCTAAAGGGCAGAAAGTCGCGCTTGAAGTTTTTCGTTTTGCGAAT
>Ga0206117_100810_pt1 | contig 23047 bp, 19 predicted proteins | sample 3A5Ametagenome_FD_177997 | JGI IMG/M metagenome (GOLD analysis project Ga0206117, IMG submission 177997) | Enriched microbial communities from leaf-cutter ant dump, University of Wisconsin, Madison, United States - 3A5A | ecosystem: Environmental > Terrestrial > Nest > Insects nest > Nest dump... | reverse complement strand
CAATATTTTACCAGGGATTTACTATCGTTATAAATACAATGGGTTTACCGCGGTAACCACCACCCAAGCTAATGGCAATTTGGTGACTACTCAACAAAACTTGGCCAACGACCAAGCTGCCGGCGTAGATGTTGTCTTTTCGGCAAATATCAATGACAAAATCAACATCAACTTTACGCCCAATGCCTTCTACAGTCAAATAGATGCTTCTAACCTCGGTTTCACCGCAAAAAAGAGTACGTTTACTTGGTCGGCCAACCTTAATTCGAGCTATACCATTGTAAAAGGAACTACCCTACAGGTAAATTCCAACTATCGTTCAGAAAGGTTAACACCGCAAGGACGTTATCTGCCAAGCTTTTTATTGAATTTGGGCGGCCGACATGAACTTTTCAAAGGTAAAGGCTCTATCTATCTGACCATTTCTGATGTATTCAAAAGTCAGCGACAAAGGGCTAAGCTCAGTAGCAATGTTTCTGGCGTAGAACTCATACAAAACATCTATCAACGAAGCAATTCTAGGATTGGTTACATTGGCATGAGTTACAATTTTGGAGTGGTTAAGAAAAAGAAAGACCTGACCTTTGATAATTCAAATTGATTATTGAGCTAGTAAGCACTTTTATTAGCATACTTACGGGTATCTTAATGGTTGGTAATCACACCAACCATTAAGGAAATTTACTTCGACTGATTTTAATAGACAATAATTAACTTAATATCCGTTCTTCTATCATTATAAAATGACCGATACGGTTTTTAATTAACCATTTACCCTCGTAACGCACATATTCGTCATCATATCTAACACTATAATCCGTAAGGACATCCTTTCCGTTTGTTTCCCTTATCATCTTGATTTGCGAAAATGAAGCGCCTGTCGCAGTATCACCATCTATTATTACGTTATGTTGCCCATTCAGGGTAAAATAGGTTTTCACTAAAGCGGCATGCCCATTAAACTCTTCTTCCAATTTATCAGTACCAGTTGTGTTGGCCACTTCTATACCATTCATATAAACGGTATAGTTAGCCTCTGGCATCATTAACTTCATTTGCGCTGAAATCTTTTTTTCATCGCCCAATGTAGCATAAGCATCTACCAAGTCCCTTAGTTCTTCTTTACTTTTTAAAACTTCTAATGTCATAATTTTATCTATTTAAATTGATGATGGCAAAATCGCCTCCTTTTATTATTGTTTGACAAAACTAGCGTACATTTGCTAACAATTTGTTAGTGATTACCTAAAGGTTAGTGGCTAACCTGAAAGATATAAACATGAAAATCAACAATGAAAACACTGTAATAAAGGAATTTACAGAAGAGTGCAATAAAGTTTTGGGAGCAGTAAGCGATGCGCTTTATGCCATTGGAGGCAAGTGGAAGTTAATGATAATTATTGCGATGGCGAGGGGAAATAATAGATTTACTGAGCTTCAACGCCAAGTAAAAGGAATTTCGGCAAGGGTGCTTTCAAGTGAGCTGAAAGAGCTGGAGATGAATGGATTCATTATAAAAAAAGTATCTGCGAGCTATCCTGTTACTATTGAGTATGAACTACTGCCTTACAGTCATACCCTTGAAGGGGTTGTTAATGCAATGACTCAATGGGGAATGCAACACCGTGAAAAGATAAAAAACGACATTATCAACTCTCGTGCACCAAAATCCTAAAAGACTAATTCTACATATGGTTGGTGATTACACCAACCAAGTACAAATGATAAAATAGCTAAAAGATGTTCATACATCAACTCACTATAAGTCAATACGTTCTTTTAAGTAGTGCATAGCTTCTTTCACCGCCTGTGCTGAACTTTTAGGATTAAAACCCAGTTCCGTTCGTGCTTTTGAAATATCAAAGTCCTGTTGTAACCCCGAAAACATAGCGATATCTTTTTGGGAAATTAAGGGCGCTTTTCCAGTGAGTTTGCTCCCCATTTCCATAAACCAAGCGGCAACATACAAAACTGCTTTTGGAACTACTATGGGCAGTTTTATTTTCAATTCTGGAAAAAGCTCCTTCGCAATAATGGTGGTGTCTTTAATTGACGTACATTTTTCGTTGGCCAAAATATATCGTTCTCCATTTTTTCCTTTTATGGCTGCCAGATAGCAACCTTCGGCCACATCTTTTACATCAATCCAATTCAAGGTAATTTTGGTTTCAACAGGAATTTGCTTCTTTAAAATCAGGTTAATGATGTTATAAGAAACACTTAGTGGTGCAAAAGCTTCACTACCAATCATAGCAGATGGCAAAATAGCTACCAACTCTATATTGTGTTTTTTTGCTAGTTCAAAGGCCAGTTTCTCGCCATCATTTTTTGAATTGAAATACATATCCCTACGATCGGAATTATAGCCATTACTTTCTTTAATGGGAAGCTTAGAGAAATCGGTGGCCGCAATAGAACTCACATAAACGACACGCTTCACACCTGCTTCAGCCGCAGCTTCTATGGTGTTCTTTATTCCTTCAAGATTAACATCATAGATTTCCTTTTTAGGATCTTTTGCCCAAAGCTTAAATACTGCCCCAACGGCATAAAAAACTTCAACATCCTGCAAAGCATTTACCAACGATTGCTTATCTGTAATATCTGCTTGTACCACCTCGCAATTCAGCCCAGTAAAAGGCTCTTTATTAATGAGATTCCGAACTGAAGCCCGTACAGGAATACCTTTTTCAATCAGTAATCTTACCAGATTATTTCCCAAATGCCCGTTTGCACCTGTCACTAAGGACAACTTTTTCTGTACCATATTTTCTTATTTAAAATGATGACACAAAATTGGGAATAGCTTTTTCAAAGCCACTTCGCAAATGTTACCTAATTATTTCTTTGCGTATCCTGCTCAAGCTTTTAGGGTTCATTCCCAAAAATGAGGCAATGTATTGCAGGGGAACGTTTTGTAGGATGTTAGGGTAGTTTTGTATCAGTTTCTGGTACCGTTCTTCGGCCGATAGCACTGCCAATTCTTTTGAACGGTTTTCATGATAGAAAAGCGATTGCTGAAAAACCGAGATACTAAAATCTTTAAAGACCACGCTTTGTGCTGTGATAAAATCCAAATTAGCTTTAGTAATTCTAAGCAGCTGGCATTCGGTAACGCACTCCAAGTTTTCGTCGGATTTTGTTTGGTTGATGAAATGCATATACGAGGTGACAAATCCAGTAGGGCAATTAATGTTGGTAGTTACCTCATTGCCTTTGCTATTGTAGTGAAACAGTCGCACAAATCCAGATACGACAAAGTAAAGGTATTTAGGAATTTTTCCTTCTTCTTCAATGATGTGATTTTTCGGGAAAAGCACAGGTTCAAAATACTGCCCAAATAATTCCTGCTCCCTCTGGGTAAAGGTGATATCTGGAGAAATAAGTTTTAATAGTTGGCCGTGCATTTGGCAAAGTTAAAAAATTAAACTTGTGGTCGATACTGCCATCATCCTTCCCCCTTTTTCCTTCAAATAAATAGCAACAAACATGATACTGGCACAAACTTTTTTCCTTAATTTAACAGCAAAATACGCTCATGATGAACCGATTGAACTTGCTTAGAGTGAGGAATCAGGAGCTAGGAATTAGGAGTAAGGATTTAGTTTCTAAAAAACAAAACAACCAAAAACCCAAAAACCCAAACAACTAAAATGATCGTTTACGGAACCAAGGGAACCTTATTGGCTACCACTACCATTTTTGAAGAATGCGCTGGCTGCAAGGCCCAAAACAGTGTCCAAATGTACATTTACCAAAACCATGCACATATTTTCTGGATACCTACCTTCCCTATTGGAAAAACGGGCGCAACACAATGTAGCCAATGCTTACTCGTTTTCAAGAAAAAAGAATTCAGTCCAAGCCTAAAAGGTCACTACGAAACGCTTAAATCAAATCAGAAAACACCCTTATGGACTTTTGCAGGACTAGGTATTATCGCTATCCTAATTACCTTTGGAATTATAGCTAGCAAGCGAAATGAAGAAAACAACGCAAAAATTATCCTTAGTCCTCAAAAAGGAGACATTTACGAAATCAGAATGGGTAAAGAGCAATATACTTTGTACAAAGTAGACCAAGTGAAAGCTGATACCGTTTTTGTACTGCCTAACCAATATGAAACCAACAGGGCCACTGGACTCTCGGAACTAAAGGAAAAAGGCGATCAGAATTTTATTCACGAACCATTTCCCCTATTAAAGGCCGAGCTGAAAAGTATGTTGGAAAAAGGAGAAATCATGGATATTGATAGAGAATAGACTTACAACCTCCTATTAAAATGGTTAACCATTAAATACATCTGCCTTTTGGTGCCTCTGCAAAAGAGGAGAATTTTGCCGTTCCACTTAAACTAGTAGTTGCTACAAACAAGTAACTTGTTAAAATATATCACTATGCGCTATTTCATCTTACTTCCCTTTCTTTTATTTTTTGGTAAGGCCTTTTCACAAGAGGCAAAAATCAAAAAAGAGAAATGGCATTGGAACAATAACAAATTAAAGCAAGACACGGTTGCTGGCTATACGCAAGTGTTAAAGGTTGATAATATCCTCTATATTTCTGGCGCTGTAGCTACGGAAATTACTCCAGAAGGAATTACCTCCCTTTACAATGATTTAAAGGCTTCCTTAGCAAGTTTCGGGGCTACCTTTGAAAATGTTGTTAAAGAAAACCTATATACTACGGATATTGAGCAGATGAAAAAGCTCAATTACGTCAGGAAAAAGTTCTATAAAAACGACTTCCCTGCTGCCACTTGGATTCAGGTACAACGACTGTATATGTCGAATGCGAAATTAGAAGTGGAATTGATTGCTCATTTGCCAAAATAACATAGAATGGTTGTTAGTCTATAAGAGCAATCGCCATCAATTTGTCTCAATCAACCCCATCATATGTCCGATATATACAATTTCTCCGTAGATTAACTTGCTACCTTTGTTGTTCAACCAATCATAAAAATGGAAAAAATAGAACACATCAATTACATCAAATCGCCCATTGCAAAAGTTTATGAAGCATTAACTACCCAAGACGGTTTAGCCGCGGTATGGACAGAGGAATTAATTGTAAAACCAACACTTGGTTTTGTGAATGAGTTTGGCTTTGGCGACAACTACGGCACCAAAATGAAAATCACGAAACTGTCTCCCAATAAGGAAATACAGTGGGAATGTATTGCTTCTGATCCAGAATGGGTAGGCACTGGTGTTTCTTTTGAATTGAGAGAAAAAGACGGCGTAACAGCTGTGGTACTTAAACATTTTGATTGGCGTGAACTCACCGAATTTTACCAATGGTGCAATTACAATTGGGCCATGTTCCTGTTAAGTCTTAAAAGCTATTGCGAAGATGGACAGGGTACGCCTTATCAAAAACGGAAGTTTTAAGATTTTGGGTTGGTGCTGTTCACCAACCTAAGCATACTACGGCCCATTTTCCTAGTTTTGTTTTGAAGCATCGATATCCTGAAAAGTGCCATAAACTTTGGTACATATCCCGTCTTTGTAGTTAGATCGGCCTATTGCCCTTACCCAAATTTCGTCGCCCTGATGGGTAACTAGTTGTAATTCGAGGTCCCAAGGCTTTCCATTTTCAATGGCCAATTGCACTGCTTTGGAAATCTTATTCCTACTTTCACCTTCTTTGTAAAAATTAACAGCACTTTCTAATTCTGGGATATAATTCTTCGCTACTCCATGTATTTCTTTGGTGGTGGATGTCCATGAAAGTAAGTTACGAACTACATCAAATTCCCAACCGCCTATCCTAGCTACCGAACGGGTTTGCTCTACCATCATATTATACAATTCTTCGGAAGCAATTAAAGAATCCCTAACGTTGGTAATTTCTGTCAAATCTCGGGTCACCTTGGTAAAACCAATTACTTGTCCATTACTTCCGTGTATAGAAGTGATTACAATACTTCCCCAAAACCTACCGCCACCTTTTTTGATACGCCAACCTTCATCCCTCGCTACTCCCCGCTCCTCAGCCTCTTTAATCAGTTGTTGTGGTCTTCGTCTTTTTTGATCTTCTTCAGTATAAAACAGGCTGAAATGCTGACCAACAATTTCATCAAATCGATATCCTTTAATGCGTTCAGCCCCCTTATTCCAATTCTCTACATAGCCATCTTGGTCGAGAATAAGTATTGCGTAATCATCAATTTCTTCCACCATCTTATTGAAACGAATGGCCTTAAGATCTTTACTCGCGATAGAGCCTTCTACAATCATATGGATAGTTTTGTCGAAATCCTCGGTGGAGGTTTCAAACATTTTAATCCAAGTGTCGTCTACCGAGTGAAGTCCTTCTTTAATCAGGTTAACCAAGCCCATCATGGTCGTTAATGGCCGTCTGATTTGATGGGATTGAAGCTGGGCAATTTTAAGTAGGGAATCTGTTGTGGCCTCTTTTTCCTGTATCTCGTTCAGCAGTTTCTTTCGGTTACTATCCGTCTCAATGATCAATTCAATATGTCTAGACAGCATGCTCAGCATCTTTCGCTCAAATCCAGAAAACTTCCTGTGCTGCTTTCCAAAAAGACAAACCACTCCAATCAGGTCTTCCTCATTAAGGTATAAAGGTATGCCAATAAAAAAACGGAGTTCCGAGGAGCATATTTTGGAGAAGACCTCCATTGAACCAAATTGTGCTTCCATATCAGGAATGATTACAGCGTCTTTTCTTTCCAATACCAAATCGGAAAAAAACTGCTCCAATGTTCCCAATTGGATACCGCTTCCCAACTTGAGATCCATTCCTATTACATGATCATCGAGAGATTTTAGCAAGACCAAATCACTTCCTGTCAGTTCAGCCGCGAGCTCCAGAATATTGTTCAATTCTGTTAAATCGCTTAAACCTAACTGCCCTTGATCATTTTCTAGCCTATCATTACGGTTATTCATCTACTCCAATTTTACCCATTTTCCCTATAACAAACAGCGGCTTCTTGACTACTTGAGTGCACTAATTAATAAAATGCAAGGACAAATGGTTAAGTCCCTTACACTACAGAACAAATTAAACAATAAATTGCTTAAAAATCATTATAAATTATGTAAGCATTATAGCTTGATGAGGGGACGTACGTTGCCACCAAGCTTTATTGACAGGTTTTTCTAGCGGATTGATTCCCCCTCTTTATTGTCCCAATTCCCCCCTCCATTTGTTTACGGTCCTTTGTAAATTTGGATATTAAACAATTGAACATGAGAAAGATTAGAATTTTTGAACATATCTCGCTAGATGGCGTTATTGAGCATGATGAGGGTTACACTTATGGTGCTTGGACCAGCCCTTTTCGTTCAGCGGAAGGAATGGCCATGCTACTCAATACTTACGGAACAGGCTTTGACCTTTTGCTGGGAAGGAACACTTATGATGCTTGGATTAAATTTTGGCCCAATGCAGGAGACTTCCCGATGGCGAATGCTATTAACGCGGCAACAAAACACGTGGTTACCCACAGACCAGAGGGTTTAGATTGGGGACCTGTAAAGCGACTAGGTGATGATGTTATTGGAGAATTGAGTGCGCTAAAATCTACGGATGGCCCCGACCTCGTGCTTTCCGGAAGCATATCACTCAATTCATTACTATTAAAGGCAGGATTGGTAGACGAAGTGATTCTTATCGTTTATCCTGTGCTATTGGGTAAAGGCAAGCGTATTTTAGCTGAAGATGATGAAGCCTGCCAGTTGGCATATATGAGTACCCAAACCACACCTAAAGGGGTAATGATCAACACTTACAAATACATTGGAGCTTTAGAGAGCTAATTGATGAAAGAGCCTTGTACGTTTTTCCATTTCTAATTGGTTGGTGATCACACCAACCAAAGAATTATTAATTAATAGTGATTCCTTCCCCATACATAGGGACAGACTCAAAGTGGGAATGACAAACAACATTTTTACGCATCAATTCCCCAGCTCCTGCCACTATAGGCACCCTGCCAAAAATCGAACTCTAAAAGTGTAGAAGTTATAAATGCTTGTGTCATTTTATTTCTGATTTCTGGAGTGGTTTGTGCTGCAACGTTGTCGCAAATATCTATTGCCTCCTTTACCAAAAGGCCAAATTCTTCCCCTCCGTAAGTCTCAATCCACTTATGATAAGGGTTATTTTGCAAATTTTGATTTTGATAGATATAATCGCCTACCTTTTTATAAATCCAAAAACAAGGTAACAGTGCAGCCATCCCAATTTCTACAGCTTCAAATGCAGCGGTGCTTTTAAGGAAATGTACATAGTGATGACAGGCGGGTTGCATCACTCCCCTATCGGTCAATCCAAAATCTTTAAAGTAGGTTTCATGCAAGGCATTTTCTACCACAATGGCGCCTTCTGCAAAACGCAGAAACGATAGCACATCCTTCACATCTATTGCTTTTGCGCCTACCAGGGCCAATGCCCTGCCAAAATGCTCCAGATAAATAGAGTCTTGCGCCATATAAAACCGAAATGTTTCCATTTGCAAGCTGCCAGCCACCAATTCAGTAATAAAAGGCATCTCTAAAATAGCATTATAATAGCCTTCAATTTGGCTCCAAGTGTATTCAGACCATTTCATTTTTGATCAATTTTATAGGGTTAAAAAAGTGGTTTAAAGGACCATTCCCTTTTCCTGTTTGTACATCTTTACCTTCCTTTATCGCTTCAAATACATATTTCTGTCCTAAATCAACCGCTTCAAGTAACGATTTACCTTGTGCAATATGAGCAGCAATTGCGGATGATAGCGTACAGCCTGAACCATGCGTATTGTTAGTGCTAAATTTTTCGGTTTCAAAGGAATGGAACTGCTGATGTTCATCATAAAACAAAGAGGTAATTACAGGGGTTTCCTGATGGCCTCCTTTAAGCAAAATACTTTTACAGCCAAGTTGTTTTATCCTTTTTCCCGCGGTATATAAATCATCAAGTGAGGTTACTTTCATTCCAGCTAAAATGGCGGCTTCATCCATATTCGGGGTAACCACATCGGTAATTGGAAACAGTTTTTCGGTAATAGCCGTTATCGTATCTTCTTCAATCAGCCGATGACCACTAGTAGACACCATTACAGGATCAAAGACCAGTGGTATTTTGGGGTATTGGGCTAAGGTTGAAACGATCACCTCTACCAGTTGCGGCGTGTGAACCATTCCAATTTTAATGGCATCAGGAAATACATCATCCAAAATAGCTTTGATCTGATCGGCTACGGCCTCCACAGGAATAGGATATATTTTTTGTACGCCTTGGGTATTTTGAACGGGTAATGCAGTAAGTACCGAAGTAGAATAACAGCCTAAGGCAGAAGCGGTTTTGATATCAGCCTGTATTCCTGCACCACCGCTTCCGTCGAAGCCTGCAATAGTGAGAACAGAGGGGTATTTATATTTTTTCATTTTAGGATTTCATTTTTTAATTCAAAAGCTGCCTGTTGAGGATCTGCTGCACCGCATATGGCCGAAACTACTGCAACACCATCTGCTCCTGCGTTAATAACAGCCTTTACATTTCCCAAATGGATATTTCCAATGGCTACAAGAGGTTTTTCAGTAAGCTGTCTAATGGTGGCAATGCCTTCAAGGCCCCACTCTGTTACCGTATCTTTTTTGGTATCGGTTTTAAAAACGGGGCTAATTCCAAGGTAATCCGCGGCTTTGGTTTGTTCATTTTCGAGTTGCGAAAGAAATTCAATAGAATAGCCAATGATTTTATGGCTGATCATGGGCTGCTTTCTTAAAAAAGTTGGCGAGGCATCGTTATTCCCTACATGAACACCCGCTACGTTCAACTTTTGAGCTACCTCAATATTGTCGTTAATGATCAATGGGACATGATATCGATCCGTAATTTCCATCAGCTGTTCCGCTTTTTGAAGAAACACTTCCGTTGACCTATTTTTTTCTCTAAGCTGAATGATATCTACCCCACCCAAAATTGCTTGTTCTGCAACTTCCAGAAAATTTCGTCCTCTACAGTCTGCTTCCGAAATCACCAAATACAATCGATATGGAAAATCTCCTTTGCTCATTCTTATGCTAGTTTAAGGGAATTCAAAAACTCTTCTTCTGTGATATTATACAGCTTGTCCAATAAATTAACCTGTAAACTTCCTGGTCCTTTACTTTCCTTAAAAGCTAATTCGCCAGCGATAGAAATCAAGGCCATTGCGGCTGCTACGGCAAGTCTTTTATCTTCCGAAACGCCTATAAATGCGCCTATTATTGCCGTTGCCGAACAACCTAATCCCGTTACTTTGGTCATTAAAGGATGTCCATTGTTAAGAGATATGCTTTTTTGAGCACTAATGATGATATCCGTTTCTCCAGAGATACAGACTACGGATTGGTACTCCTCCATCAATTTATTTGCAGAATGGATTGCTTCATTACTTTTTGCAGAGCTATCTACGCCTTTGGTTGTGGTCATATTGGCCTTTGCCAAAGCAATAATTTCCGAAGCATTTCCTCTGATAACGGTCGGTTTAAAAACCAAGAGCTTTTGTAAAAGTTCATCGCGATAAGGAGTTGCTCCTGCGCCGACAGGATCCAATATCCAAGGTTTACCAGTGTTGTGAGCAGCTTCTGCGACCAAAAGCATCGCCGAACTCCAATATTCGTCTAACGTACCAATATTGATTACCAATGCATTCGAAATGGCTACCAAATCTTGTACTTCTGGGTGGGCATGTGCCATAATGGGCGATGCGCCTACGGCTAATAGTGCGTTGGCAGTATTGTTCATGACCACATAATTGGTGATACTATGAACGAGGGGAGCTTGCTGGCGAACTGCCAAAACGAGTTGCCAAAGTGATTTTTCCATGATCATTTTTTATGTTTTATAATAAATGCTTTAGGAAACAAATCCGGCAAGGTACATTTCTAAAAATGTATTTGCTTTTCCCTACGACGGTATTAACCGAATCAGGTTCAAAGGGACTCTCTCAATTCTTTTCAGAATACCCCTAAAGCTTTTCAAAGCTAGTCATAATTGATTGAACAGGCAAGTGATTTGCGTTTACCTTAAACTTATCATGAGTGCAATTACCGTATCAGATTTATATTGACCTTATGACTACTAAAATGGTTAGTCCCTAGAGATTCCCTACCGATATATCGGGACAGGCTCAAAGTAGGAATGACAACAATTTTCGGAAGAGCATTAGATAAAACAATGGCATTGTACTCTTTGTCATTCAGAGCGTAGCGAAGAATCTCTTTGGTTATAGACTGTATAACTGCATCCACCAAAAGACTTATCCCCTAGAGATTCCTTCCGGATATATAGGGACAGGCTCAAAGTAGGAATGACAAAATAGTGGCTACGGCTTAATCCTCTGTCTATCCTCCAATTGTTTGATATACAAAGAAATTGGTGTTAATCCTTTTTTATTCAAACCTTCCCAAATACCATCAGGACGATCTTTTAACCTGCCCGTAACTTTGGTCGTAGTTACGCCAATGGCATAATTATGGCCACTTACATAAGGATTTTGTACTGCTGCTTTTGCGGCTTGACAATTCCACAGGACTTGTGTTACCCCTGCCCAACCATGTCCGGTGCCCCAATTTCCCCTATCCTGAATATTAATTTCTCCATCAGTGGTAATGTTGTCGTAAAGTGTACCTACCGCCCAACGATGGTGCGGACCAATATCTGCTTTTGCGTTGGTTGACTTGCAGTTGTAAAACACATTGGGTCCAGCTACTTTTGCACCTGTTACATAATCGTGCCTACCTTCGTCGGCCGAGCAATCTCTCACCAAATTCAACTGACCATCGTTATTGAAAGAATATCTCCTACCTCCTTCTATTTTAGATTTAGGAGCTAAGGACGTACAATTCTTTACTGTAACCTGCTTGCTGTAATTGCTTAAATTAACACACGAATAGCCGAAATATTTACTGGTTACACCACTTACCCAAGCATTTTCTACTCTGTTTAACCATACGGCATCCCAACCATGATTTTCATCAGTATCGCTCTGATAAGCTGATTCCAATAGCATATTTTCAATGCCCACTTCGCTTATCCTGCCTTCAAAAGTGTATTTGTAAATCTCACCTCCGCCATATTGCGTTTCCATTGCCATCACTACTGGGTTATCAATAAATACCTGCTGGCCTTTAATGGCAGTAATTTTCCTTTCAAAGTATAAATCATAATCCTCCGCTTTCCATTGCACTACCCCTTCACGGGCTTCTATCTGATCCATTTTCAAATCTTGTATCCACTTGGTAGTTCCTGGGCGTAAAATCATGATGTCATCGCCCACTTTAAAATTTGCGATGTTATCCACCTGAAAAGATTTTGCCCCAACAGGTACGTAAGCATCCGTAATTTTTGCCCTAGTTTGTGGTGTTTCTTTGGGTTTACCATTGCCATTTACACTGATCAATTTACGTTGACCTGTGCCCGTAGCTACCAGTTTAGTATCGGTACCTTCACCTCTTAAAACAATACCACTCGCAGTAATATTAATGGTTCCTGGTATTTCATAAGTCCCTTTTTTCAGTAAGATAGCCCCCCTAATCCCCGCTTTGTTCAATGGCATTTTAGCCAGTTCGTTAATCGCTTCCTGTATTTGCTGTTGGTCGTTTGTTCCATTCGGCGAAAGGCTTTTCACTGTCTTTACCTTTGGAATAGCTTGATCACCTTGATGATAACCTACCCTACTGAAATCTGGCAAGATATCGCCTTTGGCTTCTGGCACATAAATGAGCTTTCCACTCTGGTTGAATTTCACCAAACTGGAGGTCCAACTTTGTGCGGATACTTGTTGTGCGAATAATGCTAAACTTACGAGGCTAAGCCCTAATATTTTCAATTTCATGCGACCTTAATAATGGATTTCCGTAATTACTTTTGGGTACTTGATTTTTAAAGCTAAGGTTTTTCGGTTTTTTATTCGAAGCTTTTGGTGATCTGGTTCAACAGGTACTCCTTTCTATCTGAACTGTATTCCCAAAACATTACACCACCTAATTGATGCTTCAATACATATTGGCACTTATGATCTACCGACCATTCGTCATCATAAGAGATAAAAGTTTTTGTTTGCGGATTAAACAAATACGGGGCCTTGGCATCTTCATCTTGATAGGCGACAAAACCTTTTTTGTTCAACAAACTATCTTTTAAAAAAGTGTAGCCCTTGCCATAACTATTGGCCGAAGAAAGAATGGTATCACCGATTCCTTTGTTAGCAGTTGCTTTTAATAAAAGGTTACGACCGTAGAAAGCAATGCCCATTACAATTTTTGAAGCGGGCACACCTGCCGCAATGTAAGCTTTAATGGCTTTATCAGCAGAGTTATCAGACGGATAAGCTTTGGAGTCGAATAAATTGGTATGGTGCTTGGCCTGTTTAGAAGAGTAATAATCGTAGGTCATGAGGTTTACATAATCCAAATACTTTGCGGCCTCTCCCATTTCGGTATTGTTCAAAAAAGAAGCAAATCCACCTGTAGCAGTGGTCAAAAGCTTTTTCTTACCGGTTTCCTTTTCTAAAATATCGAGCTCTTTTCTTAATTCCTTAAACATTAAGGTAAAGTTCTGCTTATCCTCTGGTCTATATACATTTCCCTCTTCACCTGGCATCCCTGGGTATTCCCAATCAATGTCTACTCCGTCTAATTGATACTTGCGAATAATGTCGACCGAGCTTTTGGCAAATCCTTTACGAAGCGAATCGGTTAAAACGGCGTTGGAGAAGTTTTCACTCCAAGACCAACCACCAATAGAAATTAAGATTTGAAGGCTTGGGTTCTTGAGCTTCAAAGAATTTAAACGTACAAAGTTGGTCGAATCCCGTTTTGCATTATCCAAATACGCTTGGTTATTTTTAATATTTACAAAGGCATAATTGATGTGCGTCAATTTCTGTGCATTAATCTGATCAGGGTTAACTAAACCACTATAACCTGTTACGTAACCAATTACTACGGGTTTTACCTTGGTAATGGGACTTCTTTTGGCGGCTACTAAAACCATCACTACAATCACTAATGCGAAGAGCTGTTTTATTTTTTTCATGATGTTAAACTTTTAAACGAATACGGTATTTTTCCATCAACGCAACGATTCTGATGACGATAAATGCCACTAAGAATGACCGGATAATGCTTCCGATACCTGCATTAAAAAAGGAAGGATAATTAACCTGGGCCAAATTAAGGGCAGCATAAAGCATGTAAGGGATGAGATAACAAGTAAGAGTACTGGTACCCGCTGGCTTGATCCATTTAAACCAATCTTTTTTACCTTTCACATCTACCCAATAAATGATGAGCTGAAACGTTAAAATGGTAATTCCCATACAAATGAATACCCAAGCTGGAGTGGCATAAATCTTTGAAATTCCACCAGCATATGGTCTGAGCACAAAACCCAAAACAATGCTAAATAAACCAGCTAAGCTGAGTAAAAGCCATAGCTTTTTGCTTTGTTGCTGGGCAATAAGATATTGATAGCTGGTAGCGATTACTGCACCACCCATCATTAAAGTTATAGATGAAGCATCGCCTATTTGCCATAAATTCACCTGCAACAACCCCATGTGGGTAGTGATATTAATGAGGGCGTAAATGACAAAAGCAATCAACAGCCACCACATTTTTTCTTTAGTGAGCAAATAGGTTAGTGCAGAGAACAAATAAGCCCAGCCAATTAAACCTAAAATACCCCACCAATGTGGTGCTAAATCTTGTGGATTTTCGGCACTGCCTCCTTTATACAAGTAACCCATCACTAAAATAAGGATGACACCAATGGTCATAAAACCATATTTTTTAATGTTTGATATTTCCTTTGGATAATCTAACCAAACCAGAAAAAAACCTGTAGTAAGCAATAAAGTATAAATAGGTTTTGCCAAATCTGCTAGTTCGGCATTGTAACTTTCGAGGTTGACATGAAAAAAGCCCATTACAATTAGAGCTAAGGAACGTAATAAAATGTGGGCAGCAATGGCGAGCATCCCATCTCCCTTTTTTACCCTAGCTTGAATGGCAAAGGGTAATGATAGGCCTACGATGAATAAAAAGGCTGGAAAAATAATATCTGAGAACCCCATACCATCCACCTCAGCGGCAGTATGTCCAATCCAAGCAGGAATACTTGCTACGCCTGCCACATCATTTACAAAAATCATGAGGAACATGGTGATCGCTCTTAACACGTCTATGGATTGTATTCTGGAGGGTAGTGCCATGTGCGTTGATTTACATTTTCAATGGATTAAATATAAGCGTTCCCTAAGTATTTTGGCTTAGGGAACGTATTATGGTGGATTAGTAACCTGGGTTTTGAACTAAAGCAGGTACTCTACTGATTTCTGATTGAGCGATTGGAAAAAAGTAGTTAGCTTCTTTAAAAACACGGTTAGCGTTATTGGTAATCGGCACTTTATTATAAGTATAGGTACTTCCTGTACGAGTAATCTGCATCCCCATCATGGTAAAATTAAACTTTTCCATGGCTAATTTCCAACGACGGACGTCGAAGAAACGGTGTCCTTCATAAGCCAATTCTACCATGCGCTCATTTTGGATCACTAAACGCATTTCATCTTTGGTCATCGATGGCTTTAATCCGTAGTTCCCATCGGCGCCAATTAAAATACCTGCTCTTTTTCTCAAAAGTTTCAATTGATCATAAGCAGCTGTAATGTTGTTATCTTCATTCGCAGCCTCTGCATAATTCAGCATAATTTCGGCCAAGCGAATTAAGCCCCAAGTACGTTGCAAGGTTGGTCCACCGTTGTTAGCAGTTCCATCGTCCATCATTTTTCTCCAGAAGTATCCTGTGGCATAAGTTAAACCTGCCGAACCAGCAACAGACCAGCCATCTTGCACACCGATATAGGTATTCACCGGCTGCTTGTTGCCCGTAGCATTGTTAAACCATAGCATTTGGTTGTAAATTACCGTGTAGTTTAAACGTGGATCACGGTTTACGTATGGATTAGCCGGATCAAAACCAGTGGGATTAGTTGGCGATTTCAAATCAGTTTCTGTGGGCTTACCATTAATGGTTCCAAAGGCATCTACCAAATTTTGTGAAGGCATGGCCTGAGGTGTGGTTACCCCTCTGGAAACAGGCAGCAAAGCACCTTCTAAAGTTTTAGAACCTGCAGCCATCCCATTTAAAAGAAATTCGGTATTTACACGCATGGTAAATACTTTTCCAAAGCCTAAACCTGGAGTTGAGTTATCCTCGTAAAGGGCATATCCATTAGCTGCTGCGAAATCCAATGCTTCTTTAGCAGCAGTGGCGGCTTTTGTCCAACGGGTGGCATCAAAAGCGGCATAACCTACAACTTTTTTCTGTGCATCGGTTTTACCAATGTTACCACCGTTAAATAGCGGGCTCGCTGCAAAAAGTAACACCCTTGATTTTAATGCTTTACAGGCTACACTGGTAATACGACCATAATTTTGGGCATTGTAGTTAGCGGGCAAATCTGGAGTGATGGCATCTAACTCGCTTACAATATAGTTCACACATTCCTCATAAGAGTTTCTGGTGATATCAATCAAATCGGAAGGTTTAAAAATTTTATCCTCCAATAAAGGCACACCTCCAAAATGTTTAATTAAAATAGAGTAATACCATGCCCTTAAAAACCTTACTTCGGCTTTGGTTTGTTTCTTTAGGCCAGCCGATATGGGCGAACGATCAACGTTTGCTAAAAAGATGTTTGCCCTACGAATGTTCGCGTAAGATTTATCGTAAGCTACGGTGTAAGGATTTTGATTGGATCCACTAGAAACTACTGATGCCAAACTTCCTGTATAAATAACCACAAATGGTTGCGTAGCCCCAAATAAACGGTGGTTACCTTCGTCGCAGGCTTCGGCAGTACCTGCAGTAATACCACTACCGTTTCCTGAATTATAGTATCTTGAGCCAAACTCAAAGAAGATGTCGGAATATACTCCAAATAAATAGTTACTGGTTCTGGCACTATCGGCAAAGGTAGTTTCTTCGTTCAGCTCGCTATTGAGTTTGCCGTCCAAAATATCTGTCTTTTTGCATGAATAAATCAAGGCAACGGCCACGATTATAAATAAGCTGCTGTATATCTTTCTTTTCACGTCCTTAAAATGAAATTTGTAATCCTAAATTGTAAACTTTGGTTTGAGGGTAAAAACCAGCACCATCATTACCAGAAGTATTTTCTGGATCGGTATTGTAGATGTTCTTTTCTTTTAAGCCCCAGGTTACCAAGTTGTAACCATTTACATATATCCTAGCCACTTGCAAGCCTATCTTATTCACAAAGGTTTTAGGCAATGAGTAAGAGAACTCAGCAGTTTTGATCCTCAAATAATCACTGTTTCTAAACCAATAGTTAGAAGGGTGTGCTGCTGGGTCGTTCAAGTTAGAACCCGCCAAACTTAAGCGAGGAAAACTAGGATTAACGTTGTTTTGTGGTGTCCAAGCTTGTTCGTGTATCTCTCTAAAGTTGTTCAAACCAGGTCTAATGGCCTCCGCCGCTGACCTTCTGGCAAAGTTCAATGCGCTTTGAGCGGTAATGGTAAAAGCAAAGTTTCCGTAATTTAAACCAACGGTTAAGCCCATAATGGTATTAGGCAAGTTAGGCAGCGCCAACACCATTCTATCATCTACATTCACTACACCATCACCATTTAAATCGGCGTATTTCAAGTCTCCCGCCCTAGTGGTTCCAGTGGTAGGCTTTGGCACCGCAGGATTATTAATCTCTTCCTGGGTATAAAAACCTAAGAAATTATAGCCTAAAATACTACCCATTGGTTTTCCAGTGAGGCGTTGATAGTCATACGGAGGTGTTGCCTCGTCCATAAACAAGATTTTGTTTTTAGATACCGAGATGTTACCACTGATGTTAAAACTGAACTTATCGATATTGCCCAAATAAGTAATCTGCGTTTCGAACCCTCTGTTACTTACCCTATTAATGTTGGATGGTGGCAACTGAGAATCTGTAATACCAGCAATAGTTGACAAAGATCTACGAGTTAAAATATTGTAGCGGTAACGGTCAAACAAATCGGCTACAATTTTCAGCTTACCTTTAAACATGTTGATATCAACCCCAATATTGGCTTGTTCTTCTGTTTCCCAAGTTGGGTTTTGTGCCAGCAAGCCTTCTCTAATTCCTGTAATCGCGTTATGATTTTCGCCGATAGAATAAGAACCTCCGTTTACGTAGGTAGGCAAATAGGTATAGGCAAAGTCTCCGATGTCATCACTACCCGTCCTACCAAAGGACCCCCTGATTTTAAATAGGTCGATAAACTTGATATTGTCTTTAAAGAAGGATTCTTCGGCTACGTTCCAACCCAAAGAGATGGCCGGAAACCATGCATATCGCTTATCAGATACGAAGGCGCTTGAACCATTGTAACCTGCATTTAACTCAATCAAATACTTTTGTTTGTAATCGTAACCTGCCCTAAAAGTATAACCTCTAAAGCCGTTAGGTTCTTTTACGTTCATCACGTTGTTTTGTATGTTGTATAAGGCCAAGGCGTATACGTGGTGACTAGTGAAAGTACGATCGTAATTGATAGATGCTTGCCAATTTAAACGTTTGTAGCTATCTGTTGCCGAATAACTAAGGTTCGGTAGGCCAATGCGATAGAAATTGGGATTAGAAATAGTGTACGTATCATTTGCTGGATTATAATAGTACGATGGAAAATCGTTACCTGTTCCCCTGGTCATGTTTCTGTTGAAACCATATTGTCCATTGAAGCCTACTACTCCTTTGGCCGATAATCCTTTTGTAATAAAGTTTAAATTTTGATTGGCTCTAAAGTTTGCCGTAATGTCATTGGTAAACTGACGGTTGTAACCATAGTAAGTTAAACGACCTACCACGTTATTATTTAAAATACTACTATTTACCCCAAATGAACCATCAGGATTGTAAATAGGGTAAGCATAAGGTGGCAATTGGTTGGCATCGCTCAGCTCAAAGAAAATGTTGTTACGGTTATTTCTACCACCATTGGTTGGGCTATTTCTTTCGGAAAATGTACCCGATAAATCTAAACTTAGGCTTAGGGTTTTGGTAGGTTGTAAATCTAAATTTGACCTGAAATTATAACGTTTATAGTAATAATTGTTATCCATTCCAGACAGTTTAGAAAAGTCTTTGATCAATCCATTTTGGAACAAATATCCTGCTGAAACATAGTATTTAGCTTTATCAATCCCCCCTTGAATATTGATGTTGTTGCGGGATTGAACGCTGTACTTTCTTAATAATTCCTCGGTCCAGTTCACATTTGGATGGCCATAAGGATCAGTACCATTTTTAAAGTGATCTAAATCGGTTTGTGAATAACGAGGGGCTTGTTCATCATTAACCAATGCTTGATTGACCAACAAAGCAGCCCGATACGAATCCAAATACTCAGGCATGTAAGTTGGTGTTTGGATACTATTTTCGGTACGGAAAGTAATTTGTGCCTTACCGCTTTTACCTCGTTTGGTGGTAATTACCACTACTCCATTGGCACCTTTGATTCCGTAAACCGCCGTGGTAGCCGCATCTTTTAAAATAGTGAAGGTTTCAATTTGGTCTGGATCTATTTCAGCAATGTTTCCGAAATATTCCAAATCATCCACAATAATTAGGGGCGCACCGTTACCATTGGTAGTACTTAAACCACGAATCAACAATACAGCGCCATCACTACCTGGTTGGCCAGAACGTTGTTGTGTAGTAATACCAGGTACACGACCAATCAGGGTATTTTGTAAACTAGCTGCTGGAGTTTGTCTAATATCATCACCCGAAATGGCACTGGTAGAACCTGTATTGGTAATTTTTTTCTGAACACCGTAGGCTACTACAATTACCTCTTCCAAACCCTTGGCATCTACCTCCAAAGTAACGTTAACATTGGCTTGGTTGCCTACTACCACTTCTTTAGACAGGTAACCGATGTACTTAAATATGATAGTTTTACTACTGCCTTTTAGGGTAAGCTTAAATTTACCATTTTGATCGGTTTGAGTACCGTTGGCAGGTTGGTCTTTTTCAATAACCGATACGCCAATAAGCGTTTCATTTTTATCGCTAACCGTTCCTGTAACCGTTTGCTGCTGTGCCCAAGTGATCCCGCAGAGCAACAATAAATATATCGTTAATAAATATCTTTTCATTTTCAAATGGATTAATTACCAACCCGTGTTTTGTACCAGGTTTGTGTTTTTTATGATTTCAGAGTATGGTATTGGATAGAAATACATTCTAGGATTAGCAAAGCTGATTTTACCTACTACAGATTTTTGATAAGTCAATGCTCCTGTAGTAGCATTCCTAGTGATAATCATCCCATTTAAATTCTTGTTCAATTCGGTTTCGGCAGTTTTCCATCTTCTCAAATCCCAAAAGCGTTGCTCCTCAAAAGCCATTTCTATGCGACGTTCGTTGCGAATGGCAGCACGCATTTCTTCTTTGGTCATACCCGATGATTTTAAGCCATAAGAGTAGCCGGCGGTGGTACCAGCGGTAATACCTGCTCTTTTTCTGATGTCTTGCAATACTTTATATACGCTGGCGTCTGGAGTGGCTAAATATTCATTTTTGGCCTCGGCGTAGTTTAACATGACTTCGGCATAACGGAAAATTGGGAAATTATGCGGCTGCGCACTGTACAATGTAGCCGTAGCAAAGTTGCCCAAATGTTTGCGCAGGTAGTAACCTGTTTTGGTTTGTGTACTGTTATTGTTCGGTTTGTCTAAACCACCTTCATAAGTTTGCAACGGACGACTTAACCAGTTTACTCCATTGTATAAAACGGTACTGGCCAAACGAGGATCGCGGTTGGCATATGGATTAGTAGCCACAAAACCAGAAACCGGATCAGTGATGTCTCTACCATTTAAACCTGGAAATGCCTCTACCAAATCTTGGGTTGGACTGGTTCGGCCCTGAGCACTAGCTAAGGCATAGCCCACTGGACCGTTGTTGGTTTCTAAATCAGAACTGTTATTGCGCAAGTAGCCTAAAATCACCTCATCATTTTTTCTAACGATGAATACATTGTTAAAGGTTACCCCGTCAATTTTGAATTTTCCAGTCGCAATTAAATCATTGGCTGCTTGTGCGGCCAAATTCCAACGTTCTGCATCAAAATTAGCATAACCTTGATATTGCTTTTGAGCTGCAGTACCGCCAATGTTACCACCGTTATAAAGCGGGCTAGCCGCATACAGTAAGGTCCTTGCTTTCAGCGCTAGCACCACTCCATTAGAAATTCTTCCGTAGTCGCCAGGAACTAAAGGATCTGGCCTTACAGCACCTTTAATTGCTTCACATTCGGCTATGATATAGTTGATACACTCTTCAAAGCTGTTTCTGGTAAAGTTCTTCGGCTTTTCAGCGTCCAAAATTTCATCGCCCACCAAAGGAACACCACCATATCTTTTCACTAGCTCAAAATAAAACATGGCTCTTAAAAAGCGGGTTTCGGCTTTCCAAAAAGGAATTTTAGCAGGTACAGGTACAATATCAATGTTCTTTAAAAAGATATTGGCCTTGCGGATTCCTTCGTAGTTTTTGGCCCAAGCATCATCAGGATTGGTTAAAGTACTTAATGAGGAGGTAGTAAATCTTTCAATACTTACCGCATTCCTTGATGGCATGGCATCATCTGTTGCCGCATCTAGTAAATCGCCTCCTACTCGGTTGTATCCATTAGGTAAAAGGGAATAAATATTATTTAAAAATTGTTCTGCATAAAATCCGTTTTTATCGGTTGGATCAAACACATAGTTTTCGGTAATTCTTTCAAGAGGTCCGTCTTCAATTTTAGTACAGCCTGCCAAAGAAAGTGCAGTCATTACTGCTATCAATAATTTCTTCATATTCTTCGTTCTTAAAATTTAACACTAACGCCTGCAACAAGCATTTTTTGGATAGGATATGCGTTGAAGTAGTTTTCTGGGTCTTGGTTTTTCAATCCAGTAATGGTGAAAAGATTGGTGCCGTTCACAAATAACCTCGCATTAGAAGCTTTCACTTTTTTAACCCAGTTGATTGGGAAAGTATAACCCAATTCTACACTCTTCAATCGTAAGAAATCGCCATTGCGCAACCAATAAGTAGAAGTATATTGATTGTTTACATTGGTTCCAACGCTTACACGCGGATAAGTAGCAGTAGCCGCAGTAGCAGGCGTCCATCTAGCTAAATTGTGCTCGTAAGCTTGTCCCCTAGCGCCTTGAAAAGCCCAGTAAGAACTTCCGCTTAAGAAAACATCATTGTTAGCTACTCCTTGTAATAAAGCCGAAAAATCGAATCCTTTATAGCTACCTCCTAAGTTTAAACCGAAGTTCAAAGTTGGTGCTGTTCTGCCAATCGCTACGTAGTCGTTCTCGTCGATAATGTTATCGCCATTTTGATCTACATATTTGATGTCGCCAGGTACAATGATCAAATTAGCAGGTTTTGCACTAGCATTAATTTCTGCTTGTGTTTGGTACAATCCACTCGCTACTAAACCATAAGCTTGTCCTACAGGCATACCTGTGAATCGTTGGTAAGCAAATTGACGTGTAGGCTCATCAGCAAAAACTATACGGGTTCTTACCGTTGAGAAGTTTGGAGACAGGAAGTAGTTAAAATCTCCAATGTTGTTGTGATAGTTTAATTGGAATTCAAAGCCTGAATAGTTACGTTCGCCCAAGTTACGTACGGTATAAGTAGCACCAGTAATCTGGGTATTGTTACCTATTAACTGTAGCAAATCGAAGTACTTGTTGTTGAAGTACTCTGCAGTTAACGATAATTTGTTATTGAATAGAGAAGCATCTGCACCTACATTGAATTTATTCGCTTTCTCAAAAGTTAAGTGCGGATTAGCTAAGGCTCCTTGCTCAATACCCGATACGGTACCGCCTGTATTGATACCAAAATTATATCCAACTCCGCTTGTGTAATATTGGTTATATGTGTAATAATTATTAGGGTTAAAGTTGCCTGTACGACCAAAAGAGGTTCTCAATTTCAAATCATTCAACCATTTGGCTTTATTAG
>Ga0206117_100809_pt1 | contig 23116 bp, 17 predicted proteins | sample 3A5Ametagenome_FD_177997 | JGI IMG/M metagenome (GOLD analysis project Ga0206117, IMG submission 177997) | Enriched microbial communities from leaf-cutter ant dump, University of Wisconsin, Madison, United States - 3A5A | ecosystem: Environmental > Terrestrial > Nest > Insects nest > Nest dump... | reverse complement strand
CGGCGCAGGCAATCAGGTCGATGCCGCCGCCGATGCAGCCGCCGTGAATCGCGGCCAGCACGGGTTTGCGGCAGCGCTCCAGACTGGTCAGGGTGTCCTGCAGGTCGAGGATGAGGCGGCGCAGCTTCTCGCGCATCCGGCCTTCGCAATCGTCGGCAATGTGCGATTGCAGGCCCAGCATCATCTGCAGGTCGATCCCGGCGGTGAAGTATTTGCCCTCGCCCTGCAATACGGCCACGCGGGCTTCGGGGGTGGCGTCCACCCAATCGAACGCCTGGCGGATTTCCTGCCACATGTCCAGATTCATGGCGTTGGCCTTGTCCGGGCGGTTCAGACTGACGGTGGCGATGTGGTCTTGCAGGGTGATGCTTACAGTTTTCATATCTGGTAGCGCTGATGCTGATTGGTTTTTAGATCCTTTTGATGCTGAAACGCTGATTTGCTGTGCGCCAGCAGCTTCTGTTTTTGTGTTTTCCACCGCCCCGCCCAGGCGCAGGCCCAGCTCGGTGCCCTGGCGGATGGCGCGTTTGGCATCCAGCTCGGCGGCCTTGTCCGCCCCGCCGATCAGGTGGACGGTCACGCCCTGCGCCTGGAGCGCCGCTTGCAGTTCGCGGTTCGGGTCTTGCCCGGCGCAGACGATCACGTTGTCCACGGGCAGGATTTGTTCCTGGCCCTCGATGGTGATGTGCAAACCCGCGTCGTCAATCTTGCGGTACTGCACCCCGGCCACCATGCGCACGCCCCGGTTCTTCAGGCCGGTGCGGTGAATCCAGCCGGTGGTCTTGCCCAGGCCGTCGCCCACCTTGCTGGTCTTGCGCTGCAGCAGCCAGATGTGGCGCGGCACCGGGCCGATGTGGCCGGGCAGCACCCCGCCGCGTGCGCTGCCGGTGGTGTCCACGCCCCATTCGGCAAAGAACCGGGCGGGGTTCAGGCTGGCGCTTTCACCCTCGTGCAGCAGGTATTCGCTCACGTCAAAACCGATGCCGCCCGCGCCGATGACGGCCACTTTCTCGCCCACCGGCTTTTTGTCGCGCAGCACGTCCAGGTAGCCCAGCACCTTGGGGTGGGCGATGCCGTCGATCTCCGGCAGACGCGGGCTGATGCCGGTGGCCAGCACCACCTGCCGGAAACCGGCCTGCACCAAATCCTCGGCACGCACGCGCTGGCCCAGTTGCACGGTCACGCCTGTTTGCTTGAGCCGTTCGCCAAAGTAGCGCAGGGTTTCATGAAACTCCTCCTTGCCCGGAATCTGCTTGGCGACGTTGAACTGGCCGCCGATTTCACAGGCGGCATCGAACAGCGTCACGTCCAGCCCGCGGGCTGCTGCCTCGGTGGCAAAGGCGAGGCCAGCCGGGCCTGCGCCGACCACGGCCACGCGCTCTTTTTTCGGCAGCGGCTGGGGCAGCAGAATGGTTTCGTGGCAGGCGCGGGGGTTCACCAGGCAGGAGGTGATCTTGCCGCCGAAGGTGTGGTCCAAACACGCCTGGTTGCAGGCGATGCAGGTGTTGATGTCCTGCGGGCGGCCCTGCGCGGCTTTGTTGACGAATTCCGGGTCGGCCAGGAAGGGCCGGGCCATGCTGACCATATCGGCCTGGCCGCTGGCCAGCACATTCTCGGCCACCTCCGGCGTGTTGATGCGGTTGGTGGCGATCAGCGGGATGCCGACCTTGCCCTTGAGCTGCTGCGTCACCCAGGCAAACGCCGCACGCGGCACCTTGGTGGCGATGGTGGGGATGCGGGCCTCGTGCCAGCCGATGCCGGTGTTGAGGATGGTCACGCCCGCCGCCTCCAGCGCCTGGGCCAGCTGCACCACCTCTTCTTGCGTCGAGCCGCCTTGCACCAAATCCAGCATGGACAGGCGGAAGATGATGATGAAGTGCGCCCCCACCCGCTCGCGCGTGCGGCGCACGATTTCCAGCGGGAAGCGGATGCGGTTTGCGTAGCTGCCGCCCCATTCGTCGTCGCGCTGGTTGGTCTGCGCGGCGATGAATTCGTTGATCAGGTAGCCCTCCGACCCCATGATCTCCACCCCGTCGTAGCCCGCGCTTTGCGCCAGCGCTGCGGCGTTGGCGTAGTCCTCGATGGTCTGGCGCACCTGTTCATCGGTCAGCGCCTGGGGGCTGAAGGGGCTGATCGGCGCTTTCAAACTGCTGGGCGCCACCAGCTCCGGGTGGTAGGCGTAGCGGCCAAAGTGCAGGATTTGCATACAAATCTTGCCGCCCGCGTCGTGGACCGCCTGGGTGACGATCTTGTGCTTGTCCGCTTCCGCCTGCGTGGTCATGGCCGCGCCGCCGGGCATGGGACGGCCTGCCGCGTTGGGGGCAATGCCGCCGGTGACGATCAACCCCACCCCGCCGCGGGCGCGTTCGGCGTAAAACGCGGCCATGCGCTCGAAGCCGTTGGGCGCTTCTTCCAGCCCCACGTGCATGGAGCCCATGAGGACGCGGTTCTTCAGCGTGGTAAAGCCCAGGTCGAGCGGGGCCAGCAGATGGGGGTAAGGGGTGGCGGTGGAATTTGGGGAATGGGTGGTCATGGGGGAAAGCTCCTTGGACAGCAAACCCGGCTATCTATGCAACCGGTTGCATAAAAGTGTACGGGCGTTCTTTTGGCTATGCAACGGGTTGCATAGTCCCGCGCTGCTGGCTAGACTTGCCCGCCATGTCCCTGCCCCATGCCGTGCTGACCTCCCTGCTTGAAAAAGCCACCTCCGGCTACGACCTGGCGCGGCGCTTCGACAAATCCATCGGCTACTTCTGGCACGCCACGCACCAGCAGATTTACCGCGAACTGGCCCGCATGGAAGCGGCGGGCTGGATTGCATCTTTTGTGCCGCCCGACGCCGGCAAAACCCGCAAAAAACACTACCGCGTGCTGCCCGCAGGCCGCCAGGAACTGGCCCGCTGGGCGCTGGAACCCACCGCGCCCATGGACTTGCGCGATGCCTTGACCGTCAAGCTGCGTGCCGATGCCGTGCTGGACGAAATCGACCTGGTGCCCGAGCTGGAACGCCACCTGGCCCTGCACGCCGCCCAACTGGCCCACTACCAGCGCATCGAGGCGCAGGACTTTCCCCCCGAAAAAACGCTCACCCGCGCCCAGGCCATCCAGCACCTGATCTTGAAGCGGGGCATGGTGTATGAGCAGGCGCAGATTGACTGGGGGCGGGAGATGCTGGGGTTGTTGGATACCCAAAATACATAGCTGCCACCACTCGTATTTATTGGTGATTAGTTTGTTTTGATTGTGAAAGACTGATGTGGCAGGCGCTATCAGCTATCAAAAATGAATTTTTAAACCGGATAAACAACAGGCATCCGAGATGATGATTGCTTGAGGATGAATCTACTTTTTTGTAGCCAGTTGGCTGCGGTGGTGAGTGGCGACAGGACTTCCACCTGCGAATTCCTTTCGGCTATTAACCGAACGAGGGGCTGCACTTCCTCTCCTTGCCCGCCACTCATTGGGGAAACTGGGATTGTGGGGCATTTAGCAAAAAGAAACCGTCGCGATTAGGCTTTCGAACAGATCTGTTCTGTACCTCAATGCAGCCACTAACATCGGACGCAATCCGATTTGACCAATTTTTTGCGTTTTGGAGAAGTACTATCGTACGGCAGATTAAAATAACTGTTGATTTCCATCTCGAAATTCCCCTTGGGGATGATTTTAATGGAATAATGGTTTAAAACTATTTGCAGACTTCTGGGAAATTCGGAATTAAATTTATTTAGATAAAATACACATTTAAATTATCCACCAACCTTGGTACGCAAGCTATAAAATAAAAACATTAAATACGCTATATACTTAACTCCGAACAGGTTTTATTCCGAACGGAGTTAAATTAAAAATAAACTATCTATTTATTGCTTCTGTAGATTTTTCATGTGAAGATCCACCGCATCTTTATATGCCTTGCTATTTCTCAGTGAAATATACAGTTCGTATTCTTTTGTATTTTTTGAATTTACCACCACCAAAGGCGAAGGAATAAAGCTAAGCCCGGCCTGATGCCAAATATCTAAATCAGCCAAGACTTCAGCCCTTGTGAGTTTATCATCATTTTTTTCTTTTGGGGCATCAGAGCTGGCATTAGCATCAAAAATAAAAAATGCACATAGGCAGCAAGCAAAAATTTTATATACCATGAAATCTCCTTGAAGTTTATGATTCAGAGTTTGCTTAAAGCAAACTCACTAGGATTTTCATATGATACAAATTGCTGTGTATGTGAGTTTTCTCACACTTCAAGGATATGTTATCCTTGAATTAATTTGCGCCTTGGAATAACAACTAGCCCCACAAAAAATATCCGATAGATCAATAAGGAATTACTACTTAATTTCTTGTATTCTAAATTATTTTTTGGCACCACGCTGAAGTGCACTGACATCATGGACCCATATTGTTTTACGACTAATGGTAATCACCCCCTTTTTTTTGAGTAATGAAATCTCTCTAGTTACTTCCTCCCGTGTGGTTCCCAAGAAGGATGCGATGACGGCATGGCTTGGAATGGATTTTATGAAACTTTGATTATTTTCTACACCAGATCGTTTTATAGATTCAAGTAGCCACATATACATCCTTCCACGAACATTCAATGTTCCAAGATTAATAATTCGTTCTGCCATGATCCACACTAGCTTGCCCAGTTCATTAAACATATGGACAAAAATTTGTGGGGATTGAGTGACTACATCTTTGAAAGCTTCTTCGTCTATTTTTGCGACCAACGTCCTTCCAGTGGCTTCGACCGTCAAATAACTTGGCAAGCTGTTTTCTGTTTGATCATTTCCACACCACTGGCCCACATCAAGCTCTCCTAGCAAAAATTCTTTGCCATCCTCAGCATAGTATTTAATACCCAAACGACCCTCAATAATTAGGAAAATTTTCCCTGCGCTAAAGGCTGAGAATATCTCCTCTCCATCACCTAAAGTATAAAAAATACTTTTATCTATAAATTGCTGCGTAACAAAATCTTCGCAGTTTTTAAAAAGATTAAGATTTTTTACTTTTTCTTGTATTATTCTATCGTTAAATATTTTCATTTCATAACTCAAATATTTAAACTTCGGTCAAATATCTCATATTATGTTTTCTTTTATTTAGCACTACTCTGCAGATGAACGTTTACGCCCATTCAAGAACACCCCAACAACAGTTTCTCGCACACATAAATGGTAGCTCGCAACACAGATAAAAGTGGTCGCCACAATATTTATTAGAATTTTAAAGGGAATAGCCATATCGCTATTGTACATCAATGCTGCAAAGAAAATAGTCAATGGCATATGTACCAAAAAGACCCAATACGAGCTATCAGATAGGTAAGAGAGAAAAATATTTTTTTGGCTAATTTTTTTCAAGAATAAACCTATCAGAGCAAAGCTAAAAAACATCGAAGACATGTTGTATGCCAAAGAAAAAATAACCTTAATTCCAATCTCTAGATTCCCTCTCTGATTTTCATCAACTTGATCCAATATTAAGATAGATATGAAAAACAGTAAAATTCCAATAAAAGAAAAACCTTTCCATCGAGACGCATAGTACTGGAATAATTCACCTTTATTAAAGTAAATAATCAACCCCAGGATAAAAAATAAACTACTTTGCAGCCATTCATAAGCAGGAGGAAAAAATGATCCACTTGCGTGGATTAACCCATTTCCATACCTAATTCCAGCAACTGTTAAAATTGAGGCCAAAAATATAAATCCAAGAGGGTTTTTAACAAGAAATATAATTTTTTTAACTTGTAACTTGATATCTGCAGCGTATAGGTGAAAAGCGAACAAAGATATCATAGAAATCCATATCAATTGCCATAAAAACCACATATGCATCGTGTTCGGCGCATGAGAAACAGGCTCACTGGTTAATAAAGTAAAATCAATACCCCATGTATTTGATCGCATTAGATGCAAGAACAATAGTCCAAAAAATATGGATACAACAAAAATCGGCGGCCAAAAGCATATAAATGGTAATAGCAACCGTTGAATTCTGTGCTTGCTACTGGCAACTACACCACGTCGCTCGACTAGCATGGATAAGAAAAATCCTGCCAAAATTAGAAAAACTGGCATGCGAAAAACATGAATGAATGCCACTAAAAAATCCGCTAATTGACTATTTTGATGATCGTACCAAGGCATAGGTTGGTTGCTTGTCATATACGTTATTGAAACATGCAATACAATACCGAGCCACATCATAATAGCTCTCAGATTATCTAAAGCATATATTCTTTTATTGCCATTCATAAATCAGCCTAGGTTTGATATTCTCTGATGGTAAATTAAAATTGTAAACTTCGATGATGAGAAAAAATGTGAGTTTTCTCACTGCGCACAACCGCTGAGTCGCTGTAATTCAGACGGAGACACTTAAGAACGTGTTTACGAGCTATGCCACATCACCCAACACATAACTCGTACTACGCCCACCCCCCACTGCCTTTACCAACACCCCCCGCACCAGCAGGTCGTTAATGTCACGCAATGCAGTATCGGGGGAACATTTGGCAATGGCCGCCCATTTGCTGCTGGTGAGCTTGCCGTCAAAGCCATCGAGCAGTTTGTTCAGCAATTTCACCTGCCGCGCATTGAGCGGCAGCGCTGCCCAGCTTTGCCACATGCGTGTTTTGGTGAAAACTGCGTCCAGTTGGTGCTGCGCCTGGTCGATGGCGCGGTGCAGGGTGGCGAGGAACCAGGCCAGCCACGTCGTTACGTCCAGCGACTGCTTTTGCGTGCGCTCCAGCATGTCGTAGTACGCCTTGCGCTCACGCTGGATTTGCGCTGACAGGCTGTAAAAACGCTGCCCGCTGCCATCGGCACGGGCCAGCAGCAAATCGCCGATGGCCCGCGCCACACGGCCATTGCCATCGTCAAAAGGGTGCAGGGTGACGAACCACAAATGGCCCAGCCCAGCCTTGATCAGCGGCGGTTCGCCCGATGCGCTGTTGAGCCAGGCCAGGAACCGGGCCATTTCGGCATCGAGCCGGTCGGCGGGCGGGGCTTCAAAATGCACTTTCTGGCGGCCAATGGGGCCGGAGACCACCTGCATGGCCCCGCTGGCATCGCTGCGCCAGGTGCCGACGTTGATTTTGCTCAGGCCGCTGTACCCGGTGGGAAACAGTGCGGCGTGCCAGCCCAGCAGCCGTTCCTGCGTTACCGGGGCGTTGCAGTTGCCCGTGGCATCCAGCACCATTTCGACCACGCCTTCGACATGCCGATCCACGGGTGCCAGGGCGCCGATGTCCATCCCCAGCTTGCGGGCGATGCTGGAGCGCACCGATTCGGCGTGGAGCTGTTCGCCCTCGATGGCGCTGGTCTTGATGACGTCTTCGGTCAATGCGCCCAGGCTGGCCTGGTCGCGCAGCGCCATGCCGACATCGGCCAGGCGGCCCAGCAGCAGCCCTTGGGCGTGGCTGACCGCTGCCATCGGGGCGGCCAGTGCCGCCAGGTCGAAACGCCACTGGGGCCAATCACCGGCCTGCCAGATGTACTGATAATCTCCGCTATTCATGCGGTGATTATGGGTGCAATCACCGCATTCGCCCTCTAATCTCCGCATGTCTTGCGGTGATTACCGTCGCCATTCGCCGCAGATGCCCACGGCGCGATGATTCGGGCAGGGCATCCCTAGCCGGCCAGCACCCTCAACTGCTCCAGCCGGTCCAGATACCCTTGTGCCGCCACCTCGGCAACAGGCTGGCCGTGGTTGTAGCCATAGGTCATCAGCACCACCGGGCAGCCTGCCGCGTGCGCGGCCTGGGCGTCGTTGCTGGAGTCGCCGACCATCAGCGTGCGCTGCGGCGCGGTGCCCAGGGCCTTGCAGGCTTCGAGCAGCGGCAGCGGATCGGGCTTTTTCCGGGCGAAGGAGTCGCCGCCATACACCTGCTGAAAAAACTTTTCCAGACCTTTTGCCTGCAGCAAGGGGCGGGCAAAGGCCAGGGGTTTGTTCGTCAGGCAAACCAGCGGCAGCCCGGCAGCGGCCAGCGCCTGCAGCCCGGCCGGCACGCCGGGGTAGACCTGGGCGTACTGGCCGTTCAATTGCAGGTAGTGGTGTTCGTAGCGCTGCCAGGCGTCCTGGTAGCGGGCGGCCACGTCGGGCACGCCGACATGGGCGAGCACCGAGCGCAGCAGATGCTCCGTGCCCTTGCCCACCATGTGTTCGATCACCGGGGCGTCGATGGCGGGCAGGGCCAGGTCGGCCAGCATGCGGTTGAGCGCCTGGGCAAAGTCGCCCAGGGTATTGACCAGGGTGCCGTCCAGGTCGAGCAGGATGGCGTCCACCTCCAACGGGGCGGCAGAAGGGATTTGTAATTGCATTTCTATGCTATCGATAGCTTGCACCGCTGTTTCAGCAATGATTTCAAATGCATATCCATCTGAAATCGTTTATTTACCAGCGGTAAAAGCTCTTATTTATGAAGCGCGTACCGCATGGCGTCGATTTCCGCCCGGTAATCGGGCTTGCCGAAGATGGCACTGCCCGCGACGAAGGTATCTGCCCCGGCGTCCGCCACGGCGCGGATGTTGCCGGCCTTGATGCCGCCATCCACTTCCAGGCGGATGTCCTTGCCGCAGGCCTCGATGCGCTTGCGGGCGGCCTCGATCTTGCGCAGGGTGCTGTCGATGAAGCCCTGGCCGCCGAAGCCGGGGTTCACGCTCATCAGCAGGATCAGGTCAATGTCCTCGATCACCCAGTCCAGCACGTCCAGCGGCAGGGCGGGGTTGAACACCAGGCCGGGCTTGCAGCCTGCGGCCTTGATGGCCTGGATGCTGCGGTGGACGTGGGCGCTGGCATCCGGGTGGAAGCTGATGAGGTCGGCCCCGGCCTGGGCGAAGGCCTGGGCCAGCGCATCGACGGGCTGCACCATGAGGTGCACGTCGATGGGCACCGGGCGGCCATCGGGGGTGACGGCATGGGGCTTGAGCGCCTGGCAGACCATGGGGCCGAAGGTCAGGTTGGGCACGTAGTGGTTGTCCATCACGTCGAAGTGGATCCAGTCCGCGCCAGCGGCGATGACGCTGCGCACTTCCTCGCCCAGGCGGGCGAAGTCGGCGGACAGGATGGACGGGGCGATGCGGTAAGTAGGGGCGGTGTTGCGGCTCATAGGGCGGCAATTGTCGCAGTTTGGCGCTGGCAGCCAAAGTGGCGGACTGCTTTACCATTGCCGCCCTATGCGCAATTCTTCTTACGATCTGCCCCGCCTGCTGGCCGAGCTTGACCCCCATGCCGAGCTGGCCGAGCGCCACCTGTGGCTGCTCCATGTGCTGCAGTGGCTGCGTTCGGCGGCCCCCTCGGTCGAGGTGGCGCTGGGCAAAGCCGAATCCTTCGTCGCTGCCTTCGAAACCGACGAGGACTTGCGTCTGCGCCTGCAACTGTGGTGGCGGCACTTTACCGATACGGTGGACATCACGACCTTGCTGGCCGACTTCGGCTTTGCCCCGCGCACGGCCATGGTGACCGAGCTGACCGACCGCCTGCGCCTGAAGCTGCTGCCGGGCACGCCCGAGACGATCGATGCGGCCGAGCTGTTTTCGATCGCCATGCCGCACGAATTCGACGCCCGCTGGCTCACGGCCCTGCCCGAGCCGCTGCTGCAGCGCCTGGCCGCGCTTTTGACGCCTGCCGAGGCGCAGCAGGGCATCGGCTTTTGGCGCCACGCGCTGCTGGGGGCCATCACCTACTGCGCCGGGCAGATTCTGGCCAACGGGTTTTCGCCCGAGCTGCGCCTGCGCATGAGCGAGGAGGCCCGCGACCAGCAGCCGTTTCACGCGCTGATCCACGATGTGGAGAACTTCCGCGTCGAGGTCGTCCATGGCCTGCGCACGCCCGAGCGGCTGGAGCAGGCCGAGCAGCGCCTGCGCGAGCGCCTGGACGCCTGCCGCGCGGCCATCGGCACGGTCTACCAGCACTTTGCCGCCGAAGGTATTTCGGTGGGGCTGGTGTTCCGCCTGCGCCAGGTACGCACTCGCATCGTGCGCGTGCGCCAGCTGCTGTCCTGCCTGACCAGCGAACATCCGGAGCAGGAGGCGGCGCGGCTGCTGGCGGGCTTCGTCAGCGTCGGCCGCGACCGGCGCAGCCTGCGCAGCCTGTGGGCGACGAACTCCTCCCTCCTGGCGGCCAAGGTGACCGAGCGCAGCGCCGAAACCGGCGAACACTACATCAGCCACAACCGCAGCGAATACCTGCAGATGGTGCGCCGCGCCGCTGGCGGGGGGCTGCTGATGTCGGCCACCACGCTGCTGAAATTCGGCATTGCCGCACTGGCGTTTTCGGCGTTCTGGGGCGGTTTCTGGGCGGGGGTCAATTACTCCATCAGCTTCGTGCTCATCCAGCTCCTGCACTGGACGGTGGCCACCAAGCAACCGGCCATGACGGCCCCGGCAATGGCCGCCAAGCTCAAGGACATGCAGTCCAGCGACGACGCCCCGGCCACACTGGAAGCCTTCGTCGATGAGGTGGCTGACCTGGTGCGCACCCAGGTGGCGGCGATTCTGGGCAACGTGCTGGTGGTTTTCCCGGCCGCGCTGGCCTTGGCAGTGCTGTGGCTACAGGTCTTCGGCCATGCGCCGCTGGATGCCGACCATGCCCGGAAAACGCTGGATTCGCTGCACGTGCTGGGGCCGTCGGCGCTGTTTGCCGCCTACACCGGGGTGCTGCTGTTTGCCAGCAGCCTGATCGCCGGCTGGGTGGAAAACTGGTTCGTTTTACGCCGCCTGGATTCGGCGATACGGTATAACCCCCATTTCACCCGCTGGCTGGGCCAGCACCGCGCCAAGCGCTGGGGGGATTTCTGGCGCTCGAACATTTCGGGCTTTGCCGCCAACATCTCCCTGGGCATGATGCTGGGGCTGACCCCGGCGATTGCCGCCTTCTTCGGCCTGGGGCTGGAGGTGCGCCACGTCACCCTCTCGTCGGGCCAGCTCGGGGTGGCCAGCGCCACGTTCGGCCTGGGCGTACTGGCCTTGCCCGCCTTCTGGTGGGCCGTGGCGCTACTGCCCATCAACGGGGCATTGAATGTGCTGGTCAGCTTCTACCTGGCCTTCCGCATGGCCCTGCGGGCGCACAACATCAACGGCGTAGAGCGTTCGCGTATCTACGCTGCCATCCGCCAGCGCTTGCGCTCCAAACCCGCAAGCTTCTTCCTGCCATGACGGGCATGGCGGATCTGGACAAGAAAGGAGCACCGCCATGACTGAACCCCTTCTCGCAACCGGCACTGCCGCCTCGGCCTGGGCCACCCTGCCCACGGTGCAGTGGGCGCTGGTGCTGGCCCTGGCCGCGCTGGCCGGGTATGCCTGCCAGCGCCAGCTGGGCCTGCCCAAGGTGCTGGGCTACGCGGCCATCGGCACGCTGGCCGGACTCTTTGGCTTTGGCTCGGCGCTCTGGCCGCTGGACGGGTCGGCACTGCTCCTGCTGGAGCTGGGCGTGGCGGCGGTGCTGTTCGAGTGCGGGGCCCGCATCAACGTGCGCTGGTTCCTGCACAACCCGATGGTGCTCGTGCAAAGCGTGCTGGAAGCGACGCTGACCTATGCCGCCGTGTTCTATGGCCTGCAGACCGTGGGGGTGGAAGCCCGCAGCGCCGGGCCGCTGGGGCTGATCGCCATGGCGGCTTCGCCCGTGCTGCTCACGCGCGTGGTGGCCGACACCCGCGCCGCCGGGCCGGTAACCGACCGGGCGCTGACGCTGTCCACCCTCTCGACCCTGTACGCGCTGGTCCTGAGCGCCGCCAAGGCGCACATTTTTGCCAATCCGCAGCAATCGCTGTGGCACGACATCACCCCGGTGCTGCAGGTGCTGCTGACTTCGGCCGCCGTGGCGGCGGGCCTGTTCGCACTGCTGCACCTGGTGCTGCGCTGGATGAGTCCCCTGAGCCAGAACACCGCCATCGTGCTGCTGGCCCTGGTGGCAGCGGCCAGCGCGGGCGCCAGCGGCCTGGGCGGCTCGGCCCCGCTGGCGGCGCTGCTGGCGGGCATGGCGCTGAAATACGCCAGCCCCCGGCCCCTGCCCTTGGCCAGGGCGCTGGGCAGCATCGCCACCTTGCTGAGCATGGTGATGTTCGTGCTGGTGGCCATGGTGGCCGCACACGCCCCCTGGACCGGGGGCATCACCCTGGCGGTGCTGGCGCTGATCGTGCTGCGCCTGGCCGCCAAGGCCATCGGCGTCGGCCTGGGCCACCTGGGCAGCAGCGCCAGTTGGCGGCAGGCACTGTGGACGGCGTGCGCGATGACTCCTTTATCTGCAGTGGCTCTCCTCATGACAGCGCCATTTTCAGTGATAAATGACGGAAAAATCATTGTTGGTATTGCGCTACCAGCTATTCTTTTAATGGAATTGACCGGAGCCATCGGCGCCACCTGGGCGCTGCGCCGCGCAGGCGAGGCCCGCGACACCCTGGGAGTGCGCCATGACGCTTGAAGCCTTTGCCCCCTCCAGCCCCCTGACCCTGGGGGTGGAGCTGGAGCTGCAGCTCCTCAACACCCACGACTACGACCTGACCCCCTACGCCGCCGACATGCTGCGCCTGATGCAGCAGCACGCCCTGCCCGGCACCGTGGTGCCGGAGATGACGCGCAGCATGATCGAAATCTCCACCGGCATCTGCCAGGATGCGGACGACGTGCTGGCCCAGCTCACCCCCATCCGCAATGCCCTGGTGGCCAGCGCCGACAAGCTCAACATCGCCGTGGCCGGGGGCGGCACCCACCCGTTCCAGCAGTGGCACGAGCAGCGCATTTACGAAAAAGAGCGCTTCCACCAGCTCTCGCAGCTCTACGGCTACCTGACCAAGCAGTTCACCATCTTCGGCCAGCACGTACACATCGGCTGCCCGGACGCCGACGCAGCCCTGCTCATGCTGCACCGCATGAGCCGCTACATCCCGCACTGCATCGCGCTGTCGGCCTCCAGCCCCTTCGTGCAGGGGCAGGACACGGCCTTCGATTCCGCACGGCTCAATTCGGTGTTCGCCTTCCCCCTGTCCGGGCGGGCGCCGTGCGTGCTGACCTGGGCGGAATTTACGCAGTATTTCAACAAGATGACGGCCACCGGCGTCGTCCAGGGCATGAAGGATTTTTACTGGGACATTCGCCCCAAGCCGGAGTTCGGCACCATCGAAATCCGCGTGTTCGACACCCCCCTGAGCATCGAACGCGCCGCCGCCCTGGCCGGCTATGTGCAGGCCCTGGCCGCGTGGTTCCTGGATACCCAGCCGTTCGTCCCGACGGAGGACGACTACCTCGTCTACACCTTCAACCGCTTCCAGGCCTGCCGCTTCGGACTGGATGCGATGTACGTCGACCCCGCCACCTGCGAGCATGTGCCGCTGGCCGAGCACATCCTGCACACCATGGACGCCATCGCCCCCTATGCCGGCAGCGCCTGCACCCTGCTGCGCGACAGCGTGACCCGACGCTACAACGACGCCTGCTGGCTGCGCGAGCGCCATGCCAGCGAACCGCTGCTGGGCGAGGTCACGCGCCAGGCCGCCCTGCGCTTTCGCGGCCCCAGCGCAGGCACTGCGTGACAAACAGCCTATTTTTTACTATCATTTAGCCGTTTAACGCTTATATGACAAGCGTTGAAAGCTACTTTTTATGAAGCAATCCTTGGGCGAATTCGACCTGATCCAGCGCTTCTTCCAGCGCCCCGCGCAGCGCAGTCCCCTGGGCATCGGGGACGATTGCGCCCTGCTGGCCCCGCGCCCGGGGATGCAACTGGCCGTCTCCAGCGACATGCTGGTGCAGGGCCGCCACTTCCTGCCCGATGTCGATCCCCGGCTGCTCGGCCACAAGGCGCTGGCCGTGAACCTGTCCGACCTGGCCGCCTGCGGCGCCCAGCCGCTGGCCTTCACCCTGGCGCTGGCCCTGCCGCACGGCGATGCCGATTGGTGCCAGTCCTTCAGCGAAGGGCTGTTCGCCCTGGCCGACGCGCATGGCTGCGAACTGGTCGGCGGGGACACCACCCAGGGGCCGCTGAACATCTGCATCACCGTATTTGGCGAAGTGCCCGCCGGGCAGGCCATCCTGCGCAGCGGCGCCCAGGTGGGCGACGACATCTGGGTCAGCGGCACCCTGGGCGATGCCCGCCTGGCGCTCGACGCCCTGCTGCGCCAGCACATGCTCCCCGCCCCCGTACTGGCCCAGGCCCGCCAGCGCCTGGAAGCGCCCACCCCGCGCGTAGCCCTGGGGCAGGCGCTGCGCGGCATCGCCACCAGCGCCCTGGACGTAAGCGACGGCCTGCTGGGCGATTTGCAGCACATCCTGCACGCCAGCGGCGTAGGCGCCAGCATCGACGCCCGCGCCACACGCAGCCTGCTGGCGGCCAGCCAGCACCCGCTCATGCGGGCCGTTGCCAGCAATCGCATCGACGCCTGCACCCTGGCCGGAGGCGACGATTACGAGCTGTGCTTTACCGCCCCCAGCAACCACCGCGCCGGGGTGGAAGCCGCAGGCCGGGCCTGTGCCACCGCCGTGACCCGCATCGGCACCATCGAGGCGCTGCCCGGCTTGCGCATCTTCGGCCCACACGGCGAGCGCCTGCAGCAGCGCTGGCCGGGCTTCGACCACTTCGCCTGACGTGTTTATGCCCACCCCGTTTTCCAAGTTTCCCCCGCCGCAGTCCGTACAGGACATCGAACCCAAGCGTTTCACCCCCCGCCCCGATATGCCCCAGGACAGCACTGCCGCGCCGCCCCACGCCCCGGTGCGCCCCACCCTGGCCTTCATGCTGCGCCACCCAGCGCACTGGCTGGGACTGGGCTTTGGCAGCGGCCTGTCGCCCATCGCCCCCGGCACGGCGGGCACGCTGTGGGCCTGGGGGGTGTTCGTGCTGCTGCAGCAGGTGTTCAGCCCATGGCAGTTGGGGGTGCTGATTGCGATCTCGATCCCGGCAGGCTGGTGGGCCTGCACCGTCACGGCCCGTCACCTGCGCAGCGACGATCCGGGCTGCATCGTCTGGGACGAGGTGGTAGCGATGTGGCTGGTGCTGTGGCTGCTGGCCCCGGCCGGCTGGCAAGGGCAGCTGCTGGCGTTTGCCCTGTTTCGCCTGTTCGATGCAGCCAAGCCGCAGCCGGTGCGCTGGGCCGACCGATGCTTCAAAGGCAGCGGCTGGCGTGGCGGCTGGGGCATCATGTTCGACGATCTGGTCGCTGCTTTCTGCACCCTGCTGGTACTGGCCGGTGGCCGCCATTTCAGCGTGTGGTAGCCATGCAGCAGCACGACCTGCCCAGCATCGTCACCGCCCTGGGCCAGCAACTGCAGCAGCGTGGCTGGATGCTGGCCAGCGCAGAAAGCTGCACTGGCGGACTGATCGCCGCTGCATGCACCGATATTGCCGGCTCCAGCGCCTGGTTCGAGCGCGGCTTCGTCACCTACTCCAATGCCGCCAAGACCGAATTGCTGGGCGTGCCTGCCGACCTCATTGCCGCTCATGGCGCCGTGAGCGAACCGGTCGTCCGCGCCATGGCCCAAGGGGCCGCGCAACATGCCGGGGTCCAGGTGGCCGTGGCCAGCACCGGCATTGCCGGGCCGGGCGGCGGCACCCCTGCCAAGCCAGTGGGCACCGTCTGGCTGGGCTGGAGTGTTGCAGGCGCTGTTTTCAGTACCGGCTACCACTTTGCCGGAGAGCGCCCGGCTGTACGGGCACAGGCGGTTTACCAGAGTTTATTTCGGATAATGGAATTGATTTCCGTAAAATGAAACCACACGCGGCATAATTCTTTTCGTCCTGCCACACTTGTTCCAGTGCGCACTGATGCTCCACCGCGCACGCGACCAGGAGACCGTGATGGCCCAAAAGAAATTTCCCCTCAACCCGGCCCACCCCGAACGCACCTGCTGGGGTTGCGACCGCTATTGCGCTGCCGACGCCATGCTTTGCGGCAATGGCTCGGAACGCAGCCAGCACCCCGCCGAATTATTCGGCCCGGATTGGGCAGATGGCCTAGATGACGACGGCCCCATGCCCGCGCAGCCACGCAGCCGCACGGATGTCTTGGCCTCGGCTGGATAAAAAAAGCTGCCAGCGCTTGTTCATCAGCGCTGGCAGCGTATCTTCAGGAACTTGCCGCTCCCCGAGCCTTTACTGCAAGGCCAAATAGCTGCTGCCCCCTGCGGCCTGGTCTTCGAGCCGGAAAGTCTCCGCCATTGCGGCCAGGCTGCGTGCCTGCTCCTGCAGGGCACTGGCAGCCGCAGACGATTCCTCGACCAGTGCTGCGTTCTGCTGGGTGACGCCATCAAGGTGCCCCACGGCCTGGTTGATCTGAGCCAGACCCGAAGCCTGCTCGCGGCTGGCCAGGGCGATTTCATCGACGATGCTGGCCACACGCTGGATACCTCCGACGATTTCCTGCATTGCCGTACCGGCCTGCGCCGCCTGGATATTGCCCGTCTCGGCCTTGGCCACGGCATCGGTAATCAAGGCTTGCACTTCGCGGGCCGCTGCCGCACTGCGCTGTGCCAGAGAGCGTACTTCCCCGGCCACCACGGCAAAGCCGCGCCCCTGCTCTCCGGCGCGGGCGGCTTCCACGGCGGCGTTCAGGGCCAGGATGTTGGTCTGGAAGGCGATGCCGTCGATGACGCTGATGATGTCCACGATCTTCTTGGCCGACTGGTTGATCTCGGCCATCGTGCCAACCATCTGGCCGACGATGTCGCCACCACTTTGCGCCACGCGCCGGGCTTCGTCCGCGAGCTGGTTGGCCTGCACGGCGTTATCGGCATTCTGCTGCACGGTGCTGGACAACTCCTCGGTGGCCGAGGCGGTTTCTTCCAGGGCGCTGGCCTGTTGTTCGGTACGCGAGGACAAATCCAGCGTGCCCGCAGCCACCTGGGCCGAGGCACTGGCAATCGCCCCGGCGCCGGATTTGACCTGCCCCACGGCATTGGACAGGTTGGAGCGCATGGTTTCCATGTGCAGGAGCATGTTGCCGATTTCATCGGTGCCGTCGTGCGCAACCGGATGGGACAGGTCGCTGCCGGCAATCAGCTTGAGTGCCACGTCGGCCGTGGCAAAGCCCTTGGCCAGCCGCGCCAGCAGCCATAGTGCCAGCACGACCGAAGGCACGACCAGCAGCAGCCCTGCACCCAGGAAAATCCACAGGGCAAGCTGGTACTTTTGCTCGGCTTGCTTGAAGGCGGAATCTCCCGCTTCCATTTGGTAGGCCCGCAAGGCAGCCAGGGTTTGAAGAACCGTTTCCCCATTCGTGCGTCCGGCAGCCAGGAAATCGGCCATCACTTCCGGACTGTAGTCATTCTGGTGCACGGCTTCCACGGCCCTTTTCAGATCGGCGCCCCAGGCAGTGCGTGCCTGAGCGATGGCATCGAGCAAGTCCTTCTCGTCCTGCTTGGTCACGCCCTGGCTGAGCAGGCCGAACAACTGGTCCACCCAGGCTTCGTTGGTCGCCACCGTCTCGAGATGCTGCTCAGCGGGGTGGTCGTGGATGCTGACGAGCGAGCCCTGCGGATCATGCTGGAACGCCAGCAACACCTGCATCCGGCTATCGGCGGCCTGCTCGATGGCTTGTCCAGCCAGCAAGGCCCGCACCAGGGCTTCCTCATGCAGCACCTGAATGCTATTTTTGGCCGCCCCCATCCCCCACAGACCGATGCCCGAAACCGCCAATACTGACACCACAAAAGCCGCCAGAACCGCGATAAAACGGTGCGTAATTCGTAAGCGATTCCACAAAGAAGTCATAGTCAGCCCGCAGAGGTGGGAATATGCACCAGCCACCCAAAGGAAGGTGGCCGGAACCAATACAAATCAGCCTACAAGATGTTACGTAGATTTCAGGGAATACCCGACAAGCCGATTGCGTTTTCGTCGCTTGCCAGCAACTCCCAGGCCAGCCGCAAACGTTGGGCATCACGCCCCCAGCGGCGCGAGGCGGGCAGCCATCCAACGATGCGCAAGCGCTGGCAGATTTCCTGCAGGGCCTGCCGGTTGGGTGCGGGCCAGCGGGCCACAGCCTCATGCCACAGCACCCGGGCCTGCGGCAATGCATCCACCCGGGCCAGAATCCATGCCGTGGAATGCACATAGCACAGCACGTCGCGCAACTGGCACAGTGCCAGGGGCAAGTGGGCGGCGGGATCGTCCTCGAAATCAATGAAGCCGATGCCGCCATCGGGGCACAGCACCATGTTGCGGGCAAAAGCCTGGCTCAGGCACTGGCCGGCCTGATGCACCTGGGCCAGCGCGGCCAGCCCCTGCTGCCACAAAGCCAGGGTAGGGCATGCATCCCCGGCCCGCTCCAGCGCATGGCCCAGACTTTGCACGGCTTGACCTCCCTGGCCCAGGTCACGCATCAGAAAGCCCTGGGGCACGACGGCCAGCACCTGCGGGACGCGCAGGCCCTGTGCAGCCAGGGCCTGCAGGCGACGCACCTCGGTGGCAATGGCCTGCACGCCCCCGGGGTTGGGCACGGGCTGCAGGGCCGGAACACGCACGAGCCTGGCTACTGCCGCCAGCAGGCGGTAGCGCCAGGCTGGATGCGCCGGCCCAGCGCGTTTGAGCCACAGGCTTTCGCCCTGCCACTGGTGGCGCTGCACCAGTCCGGACTGTCCGGCGAGGTGATTTTCGAGAAACGCCGCGTAATCGGGCGCAGCCGCAGTTGGCACACAGTGTCCTTTATGTCAGTGCGTCGGAATCCGACAGCGCCGCCCCCTCCGCTTTCGCCTGCTGGGCCGCCCTGGCGGCCAGCGAGGTTTTGGGTGCCGAAGGCACCAGGGGTGGCGGCGCGATCTGAAAGCTCTGCGCATTGGCCAGCGGCCAATACAAACGAAATACCCGGTGCTGGCGATGCAGCGACCCCAGCAGGGCCCCGGGACGAACCTGCATGATAAGTTGCGAGAGCAGGTGTACCTCGGCATCGTTGATGCGCCGCACGATGTGGTGGGCCGTGATTTCGCCCGGCTGGTACAGGCCGGCAGCCTGCACCAGCTCCATCAGCGCATGCATGGTATTGCGGTGAAAGTTGGCCACGCGGGCCGCCTTGTCGGGCACCACCAGGGCCTGTTGGCGCAGCGGATCCTGCGTCGTCACGCCCGTGGGGCAGAAGCCGGTATGGCAGGTCTGCGCCTGGATGCAGCCCAGCGCCAGCATGAAGCCGCGCCCGGCGTTGCACCAGTCTGCCCCCAGGGCCATCATGCGGGCGATGTCAAAGGCCGTGATGACCTTGGCGGCCGCGCCGAGCTTGATACGCTCGCGCAGCCTGACGCCCACCAGGGTGTTGTGCACCAGGATCAGTCCTTCCTGCAACGGCACGCCGACATGGTCGGTAAATTCCACGGGCGCTGCGCCGGTGCCGCCTTCGGCGCCATCGACGACGATGAAGTCGGGAGTGATGTCCGTCTCCAGCATGGCCTTGACCATGGCGAACCACTCCCAGGGGTGGCCAATGCACAGCTTGATGCCCACGGGCTTGCCGCCGGACAGATGGCGCAGCCTGCCGATGAAGCGCATCAGCTCCAGCGGCGTGGAAAACGCGCTGTGAAACGGCGGGCTGATGCAGTCCTGCCCAACGGGGATGCCCCGTGCAGCGGCGATTTCCGGCGTGACCTTGGCGCCGAGCAACATACCGCCATGGCCCGGCTTGGCGCCCTGGCTGAGTTTGAGTTCGATCATCTTGACCTGCGAATCGCGGGCGTTCTCGATGAATTTCTCCTCGCTGAACGTGCCATCCGGATTGCGGCAGCCGAAGTAGCCCGAGGCGATCTGCCAGATCAGGTCGCCCCCGTGCTCGCGGTGGTATTTGCTGATGGAGCCTTCGCCCGTGTCATGCGCGAAGCCGCCGGTGCGGGCCCCCAGGTTCAGCGCCAGTACCGCATTGGCCGACAAGGCGCCAAAGCTCATGGCCGAGATGTTGAACACGCTGGCGTGATAGGGCTGGGTGCAGGGCTGGGCACCGGGCAGCGGCTGGCCAGGCGTGCCGCCGATCCAGATGCGGAAATCCTGCGAGGCCAATTTGGTCGGGACCATGGAGTGGTTCACCCACTCGTAGCCAGGGGCGCTCACGTCCAGCAGGGTTCCGAACGGGCGGCTGTCAGACACGCCCTTGCTGCGCTGGTAGACCAGCGAGCGCTGCGCCCGCGAAAACGGCAGGTTCTCGTGGTCGCCCTCGATGAAATACTGGCGAATTTCCGGGCGGATGTATTCCAGCATGAAGCGCATGTGCCCGATCACCGGGTAGTTGCGCAGCACCGCATGGCGCGTCTGGCGCAGATCCAGCAAGCCGATGACCGCCAGCCCCCCCAGCACCACGGGCAGCAGCCACCACCAGCGCCCCCACGCCAAGGCTGCGCCCAGGCCGGCGATGGTGCCGACCACGCACAGCACCATGACCGTATAGCGAATCGGGAACAGGCCGGTAAAACGGCCAGAAGATGCGGACATAAAAAAAGCTCCAAGGCGAAAGACGAACGGCGCGGGCTACACTGCCCGGCTGGCATGGCCTGTGCGGCCCATGGCAGCGGGTCGGAACCGCGCTTTTGGCGCTGCCCGACCTGCCGAAAGCGGGCATTGTGCCCTTACGCCAGGCTTACCCCACCCCGGCCTGCCGACAAATCCCTTTGCTGCAAAAATCTGGATGCACACCACGCATACCGTTTGAAATTTCACTCATGACCACCGCTCATCCGCCCGCTCCCGCCCTGGACGAAACCACCCTGCAAGAACTCGACGACCTGCTCGCCGCCCTGCGCGAACGCGAGGAAGAAGTACCGCAATGGGAGTTCTGCGACGGCTTCCTGACTGCCGTGGCCTGCACGCGCCGCACGATCGCCATCCAGGAATGGCTGCCCATGCTGCTGGGCGACGGCGTGCCGCTGGCACACGGCGCCGAACTGCCGCTGCTGGAGGTATTTGCCGACGCGGCGCAGCAGGAACGCTTCGTGACGCTGGCCCAGGCGCGGCTCGATGAAATCCTGCGCCAGCTCGACCGCCCGACGCACAGCCTGGAAGAAGCCGACGCCTTCTCCCCCGAAGTGCTCGATACCCGTGGCGCGGTGCTAACGATGAGTGCCGAGGAGCAGGCCGAGATCGGCGACGAGCCGATTCCCTCGCTGGCGCAGGTCTGGGCGCTGGGCTTCATGTTTGCCGTGGAGAACTGGGCCGACGACTGGGCCCTGCCGCGTGACAAGGAAGCGGCGCAGATGATCAACGTCGCCATGGAGTCGATCGTCGCACTCACCGAGGACGACACCGGCAAACCCGCGCACAACCTGTACGACGAGGACGGCCCCGCCTCCACCAGCCAGCAGCGCATCGACGCTTTTGGCGAAGCCATCTGGGGCGTGTACGACCTGCGCCAGGCCTGGCGCAGCCTGGGACCGCAGCAGGAAACCATCGTCAAGGGCGCCCAGCCGGGCCGCAACGATCCCTGCCCGTGCGGCAGCGGAAAAAAATTCAAGAAGTGCTGCGGCGCCTGATTGAATAAATATATAGCACCTACCGCTTGCAATACATAAGTTTCAGATATAAAAATATCTGAAAACCATATATTCCAAGCGGTAGGCGCTCTTGTTTTATCCCAGGCTGGGCGCCAGTCGCCGACGCAGCTCTTCCAGGTCCATGCCCCGGCGCCGGGCCATGTCCTGCACCTGATCGTCGCCGATGGTGCCGACGCTGAAGTAGCTGGCCTGGGGGTGCGCCAGGTAGAAGCCGCTGACGCTGGAGGCGGGGTACATGGCCATGCTGTCGGTCAGCGCCATGCCGATTTCGGCGGTGTCCAGGGTTTTGAACAGGTCGATCTTGGCGGTGTGGTCGGGGCAGGCGGGGTAGCCGGGGGCGGGGCGGATGCCCTGGTATTTTTCGGCGATCAGCTCGTCATTCGTGAGCGCCTCGCCCGCGCCGTAGCCCCACAGGTCGGTGCGCACGCGGTGGTGCAGGCATTCGGCGAAGGCTTCGGCCAGCCGGTCGGCGATGCCCTTGAACAGGATGTTGCTGTAGTCGTCCAGCGCGGTGAGAAATTCCTGCTCCTTTTTCTCGCTGCCGATGCCGGCGGTGACGGCGAACATGCCGGCGTAGTCGGCAATGCCCGATTCCTTGGGCGCAACGAAGTCGGCCAGGCAGCGGCTGGGGCGCAGCCTGCCTTGGGCATCGGGCTGTTTTTCGGTTTGCTGGCGCAGGCCGTACCAGGTCATCAGCACCTGGGTGCGCGTTTCGTCGGTGTAGAACTCGATGTCGTCGCCGACGCGGTTGGCCGGGAACAGGCCCATGACGCCGTTGGCGGTGAGCCAGCGGCCTTCGATGATCCTTTTCAGCATCGCCTGCCCGTCGGCAAAGACCTTGCGGGCCTCCTCGCCGACGATCTCATCGTCGAGGATGGCGGGATAGGGGCCGGCCAGGTCCCAGGTCTGGAAGAACGGCCCCCAGTCGATGTACTGGGCGATTTCGGCCAGGTCGAAGTTCTTGAACACGCGCCGCCCCAGGGCGCGTGGAGCAACCGGGGGCGGGTTGGCAAAGTCCAGTTGCGGCAGGTTGGCGCGGGCTTTTTCGATGGGCCACAGGGGCTGCTTCTTGCGCTTGGCGTGCAGCTGGCGTACGTGTTCGTAGTCGGCGGCGACTTCGGCCAGGTAGGCGGCGCGGTTTTCGCCCAGCAGGCTTTGCGCCACGCCCACGCTGCGCGAGGCATCGGGCACGTAGATGACCGGGCCGTTGTATTGCGGGGCGATTTTGACCGCCGTGTGCACGCGCGAGCAGGTGGCCCCGCCGATCAGCAGCGGCGTCTGGCGGCTGCGGAAGTATTCGTCCTTGTCCATCTCGCCGGCAACGTACTGCATCTCCTCCAGGCTGGGGGTGATGAGGCCGGACAGGCCCACCATGTCGGCGTTCACCTCTTTGGCCTTGGCCAGAATGTCGTGGCAGGGCACCATCACGCCCATGTTGATGACTTCAAAATTGTTGCACTGCAGCACGACGGTGACGATGTTCTTGCCGATGTCGTGCACGTCGCCCTTGACGGTGGCGATGACGATGCGGCCCTTGCTGGAAACGTCGATGCCCGCCGCTTCCTGCTGGCGCTTTTCTTCCTCAATGTAGGGAATCAGATGGGCGACGGCCTGCTTCATCACGCGGGCGGATTTGACCACCT
>Ga0206117_100808_pt1 | contig 23120 bp, 20 predicted proteins | sample 3A5Ametagenome_FD_177997 | JGI IMG/M metagenome (GOLD analysis project Ga0206117, IMG submission 177997) | Enriched microbial communities from leaf-cutter ant dump, University of Wisconsin, Madison, United States - 3A5A | ecosystem: Environmental > Terrestrial > Nest > Insects nest > Nest dump... | reverse complement strand
CCGCGGTACGCTTGAGCATGCCGGAGAACAGGACGAAGGCGCCCATGTCCGAGGTGGCTTCGATCAGGTCCGCGGCCGGTACCAGCGGCTGGCCGCTGATGGTTGCCAGGCGCTGAACGGCCAGGGCCTGGTAGCCAGGGTCGGCGTTGATGCCGGTGCCGATGGCGGTACCGCCCAGGTTCACTTCGGTCAGGACTTCCGGAGCCAGGGTACGCAGGCGGTTGAGGTCTTCGGTCAGGGTGGTGGCGAAGGCACGGAATTCCTGGCCCAGGGTCATCGGGACCGCGTCCTGCAGCTGGGTACGGCCCATCTTCAGTACGTGGCTGAATTCCTCACCCTTGGCCGCGAAGGCCTGGATCAGGCTGTCGAGGCTGGCCAGCAGGGCGTCGTGACCCAGCAGCAGACCCAGGCGGATCGCGGTCGGGTAGGCGTCGTTGGTCGACTGCGCCATGTTCACGTCGTTGTTCGGGTGCAGATGCTTGTACTCGCCTTTCTGGTGGCCCATGGCCTCCAGCGCGATGTTGGCGATCACTTCGTTGGCGTTCATGTTGGTGGAAGTACCAGCACCGCCCTGGATCATGTCCACCACGAACTGCTCGTGGAAGTCACCGCGGATCAGGCGGGCGCAGGCCTCGCTGATGGCGGCGTGCTTGGCATCGCTCAGGTGACCCAGCTCACGGTTGGCGTCGGCAGCGGCCTGCTTGACCATGGCCAGGGCCACGACCAGCTTCGGGTAGTGCGACAGCGGAACACCGGAGAGGTGGAAGTTGTTGGCAGCGCGCAGGGTCTGGATGCCGTAGTAGGCATCTGCAGGGACTTCCAGGGTACCAAGCAGGTCTTTTTCAACGCGGAACGATGCAGCAGCGGACATGATGAGTATCATCTCGAAATAACCCGGCATGTGCCGGAATGACGCCAATCGTAGGGGCGCAGGGCATTTTGCTGCCAATGCTGTTGCACGCTAACCTATGCACAAACGGCATAACGCCCCATGTGACGTTCTTGCTCAATCGAGCGTGTACCATTTTGGTGCATGCGTTTGGAGTCGTGATCGATGAACCTTGAAAGCAAATGGCTGGAAGACTTCAGCGCGCTGGCCGCGACCCGCAGCTTTTCCCAGGCCGCCGAGCGTCGTTTCGTCACCCAGCCAGCGTTCAGCCGGCGCATCCGCAGCCTCGAAGCGGCACTGGGACTGACCCTGGTCAACCGCTCGCGCACGCCCATCGAACTGACTGCTGCCGGTCAACTGTTTCTCGTCACCGCGCGTACGGTTGTCGACCAATTGAGCGAAGTTCTCCGTCATTTGCATCATCTTGAGGGTGGTCAGGGGGAGGTCATCCAGGTCGCCGCGGCGCACTCCCTGGCCCTCGGTTTCTTCCCGCGCTGGATCGCCCAGTTGCGCAATGACGGCCTGAACATCGCCACGCGCCTGGTGGCGACCAACGTCGGCGATGCCGTGCACGCGCTGCGCGAGGGCGGCTGCGACCTGATGCTGGCGTTCTACGACCCGGATGCCGCCTTGCAGATGGATGCGGAGATCTTCCCGTCGCTGCACCTGGGGCACACCGAGATGCTGCCGGTGTGTGCCGCCGGCGAGGATGGCAAGCCGCTGTTCGACCTGGAAAGCGAGGGCAGCGTGCCGTTGCTGGCCTACAGCGCCGGTGCGTTTCTCGGGCGTTCGGTGAACCTGCTGCTGCGTCAGCGCAACCTGCGTTTCACCACGGTCTATGAAACCGCGATGGCCGACAGCCTGAAGAGCATGGCCCTGGAGGGCCTGGGGATTGCCTGGGTGCCGCGGTTGTCGGCACGGGCGGAGCTGGAGCGGGGCGAACTGGTGGTCTGCGGCGGTCCCCAGTGGCATGTGCCACTGGAGATTCGCCTGTATCGTTGCGCCCTGGTGCGCAAGGCCAATGTGCGCCTGTTGTGGCGCAAGCTGGAGTCGGGCCGGCAGGATCCTGCACCGGTCAATGCTGCAGGCGCCTGAGGTAGGTGGCGATGTTGTCGCGATTGGCGTCCGAATAGCGGTAGCAGTTGGAGCGCACGTTGAGACGGGTCGGGAACATGTAGGTTTCGCAGAACCAGCCATTGAACAGCACTTCGGAGGCCTCGTGCGTGGCGCTGAAGGTGTGCCCCAGTTCGTGGCCGGGGGTGGCATAGGAGCGGATCGAGGCGATGGCGACGGTGCCGGTCTGGTGAGCCAGGCCCAGGGTGGTGCCCGCTTCGTCCAGCGGCTCGCGGACCAGCAGCAGGTACCTGGCCATGCCGCCGGGGCTGTTCTGCCGGCGGCGCCAGGCCCCGCTGGCATCCGCCCAGACGGAAAGGGCATGGTTGCCGCTCATGCTGCGGTAGTCGAGGTCGGTGAGGCCGGGGGCCTCGCGCCTGAACTGCAGCTCGATGGGGGACTTGGTGATCTGGCCCATCTCCGTCAGCCAGTCGTCGAAGTAGTCCGTCTTCAGTTGTTCGTTGGAGATGTCCGCCAGTTCATCGTGGGGGAATACCCAGACGGTCAGGCCAAGGTGGTCGGCGCCGACGAAGGCGGTGTGGAACAGCGCCGCAAGGGTCAGCGGCAGGGTGGTACGAAGGTGTTTGCGCATATTAAGGTCATCCTTGACGGGGGCGGGAGCCTCGACAGTAGCCTCCGGGCCAGGCCCCAGAGCATCTGGAAGCCTCTCAGCGGGGCTGCTGTTCGTCTTACCAACGGGGCTGGGCGCGTTGCCCTCGACTGCGCTATAATCCCGCGCCTTCGACCGGGTCGGTCGATTCAGAATCCGTATGACGAGCCACGCCGGTCTTCCTGCGTGGCTCGTTGCTTTTGGTGCGCCGCAAGGCGCTTACAGGAGAGGCTCGACGATGAGTGCACTGGTTGGCGTGATCATGGGCTCCAAGTCCGATTGGTCCACCCTTAGCCACACCGCCGATATGCTGGAAAAACTCGGCATTCCCTACGAAGTGAAGGTGGTGTCCGCCCACCGCACACCGGACCTGCTGTTCCAGTACGCCGAAGAGGCCGAAGGCCGCGGCATCGAGGTGATCATCGCCGGAGCCGGTGGCGCTGCCCACCTGCCGGGCATGTGCGCCGCCAAGACCCACCTGCCGGTGCTGGGCGTGCCGGTGCAGTCGTCGATGCTGTCCGGCGTCGACTCGCTGCTGTCCATCGTGCAGATGCCGGCCGGCATCCCGGTGGCGACCCTGGCGATCGGCAAGGCCGGCGCGATCAACGCCGCGCTGCTCTCGGCGAGCATCCTCGGTGCCAAGCACCCGCAGTTCCACACGGTGCTGAAGCAGTTCCGCGCCGAACAGACAGACAGCGTTCTGGACAATCCAGACCCGCGTCAGGCCTGAGGACACTCGCATGAAGATCGGTGTAATCGGTGGCGGCCAGCTCGGTCGCATGCTGGCCCTGGCGGGCACTCCGCTGGGCATGAACTTCGCTTTCCTCGACCCCGCGCCGGACGCCTGTGCCGCGCCGCTGGGCGAGCACCTGCGCGCCGACTACGGCGACCAGGATCACCTGCGCCAGCTGGCCGATGAAGTCGACCTGGTGACCTTCGAGTTCGAAAGCGTGCCAGCCGAGACCGTGGCCTTCCTGTCGCAGTTCGTGCCGGTCTATCCGAGTGCCGAGGCCCTGCGCATCGCTCGCGATCGCTGGTTCGAGAAGAGCATGTTCAAGGACCTGGGCATTCCGACCCCGGCCTTCGCCGATATCCAGTCGCAAGCCGACCTGGATGCCGCGGTGGCCAGCATCGGCCTGCCGGCTGTGCTGAAGACCCGTACCCTGGGTTACGACGGCAAGGGCCAGAAGGTCCTGCGCAGCGCGGCCGACGTGGTCGACACCTTCGCCGAGCTGGGCAGCGTGCCGTGCCTGCTGGAAGGCTTCGTGCCGTTCTCCGGCGAAGTCTCGCTGGTCGCCGTGCGTGCCCGCGATGGCGAAACCCGCTTCTACCCGCTGGTGCACAACACCCACGAGAGCGGCATCCTGCGCCTGTCGATCGCCAGCAGCGAGCATCCGCTGCAGGCACTGGCCGAGGATTACGCCGGTCGCGTCCTGGAGAAGCTGGACTATGTCGGTGTGCTGGCGTTCGAGTTCTTCGAAGTCGACGGTGGCCTGAAGGCCAACGAGATCGCCCCGCGCGTGCACAACTCCGGGCACTGGACCATCGAAGGCGCCGAGTGCAGCCAGTTCGAGAACCACCTGCGGGCCGTGGCCGGCCTGCCGCTGGGCTCGACCCGCAAGGTCGGCGAGAGCGCCATGCTCAACTTCATCGGCGAAGTCCCGCCTGTGGACAAGGTCGTGTCCATCGACGACTGCCATCTGCATCACTACGGCAAGGCCTTCAAGGTCGGACGCAAGGTCGGCCATGCCACCCTGCGTTGCGCCGACATGGCCACGCTGGAGCAGAAGATCCAGCAGGTCGAAGCCCTGATCGCGGGCTGAGCGGAACCTCTCCCGTCCGGCAACCCTCTGATGGCAGGACACCGAAGCGCTGGCTAGGCTTGGGTGGTGCATTCACATCAGAGGGATTGCCATGGGAATCATCGGAACCATCTTCATCGGCCTGATCGTTGGTCTGCTGGCGCGCTTTCTCAAGCCCGGCGACGACAGCATGGGCTGGATCATGACCATCCTGCTGGGTATCGGCGGCTCGCTGGCGGCGACCTATGGCGGCCAGGCCCTGGGTATCTACCAGGCGGGTCAGGCGGCCGGTTTCTTCGGCGCCGTGGTGGGCGCGATCATCCTGCTGGTGATCTACGGCCTCATCAAAAAAAGCTGACGGCACGATAGAATGCTCGGCAACTTCCTACGGTTGCCGAGCATTTTTCATGCGTGCGTTATTCCTTGTTCCCCTGCTGTTGTGCAGCACTCTCGCCCGGGCCGAGCTGCCCGAGACCGACTGGCTGGAGCTGATGCCCAAGTCGGACCAGAAAGCGCTGGAAGCGATGCCGGAAATCGACCACAACTCCCCGGAAGCCATGGGCACCTTCAACGCCAAGGGCGGCTTGAAGCAGAGCAAGGGCCTGCCGGCGGTGATGTATTCGACCCATACCGTGGCGGCAATGAACGGCAAGTCGATCCGCCTTGGCGGTTATCCGGTGCCGCTGGAGTCCGATGCCAAGGGCAACAGCACGCTGTTTTTCCTCGTCCCCTATCCGGGCGCGTGCATCCACGTCCCGCCGCCGCCGCCGAACCAGTTGGTGCTGGTGCGGTATCCCAAGGGCATCAAGCTGGCGGATATCTACACGCCGCTGTGGGTCAGCGGCGCGCTGAAGATCGAGAAGGTCAGCAACGACATGGCGGACGCTGCCTACGCCATGGATGCGGCCAAGGTGCGGGTGGTGGAGGATGCGGACCTGTAGTTCAGGTCCGCCGAGGGCACTTCAGAGCGGTTCGCTGGCGAGGGTCAGGCCGAGGGTATGGCTGGCGCCCGGTGCCAGGTCCACCACATCGTTCCAGACATTCGCCGTCTCGATGCACAGCATGCGTTGCCAGCCGTCGTCGGCCATGTCCGGCAGTTGCGCGGCGCGGTCGGTCCACGGGTTCCAGATCACCGCTGAGCGCGAGCCGCGGCTGCTGACGCGAACGCGTCGGTGCCACGCCGGGTCGACGATGGCCAGTTCGGCTGGGGTATCCAGGTAGATGCGGTCGGTCTCGCCGCTGAACCTCAGGTCGGCTTGCTGGGTGCGCTGTTGCCAGTCCGCCAGGGTCTCGATGTAGTCGCGCCCGTTCACCCCCTCGACGCTGACCGAACGCACGTCGCTGACCGCGAAGTAGCTGTGCAGGGCCTGGCTCAGGGTGACGGGCGCGTTGCCCAGGTTGCGGCTGGTGAGGTCGAGGCTCAGGTGCTCGCCCATGCGGATGTCCAGGGTCAGTTCGACCTGATGCGGCCAGCCGGGCAGGTCGCCCTGGGTTTCCGGGAGGGTGAAGGACAACTGCACGGCGTCACCGCTGCTGTCGATGCCCAGCAACTGCCAGTCGCGGCCACGCACCAGGCCATGGGCCGGCGCTTCGTTGCCCTTGAACTGCTTGCGCACCGATTCCGGGTTGCGCAGCAGGTTGCCGAACCAGGGCCAGCACACCGGTACGCCGGCGCGTACCGATTTGCCGCGGTTGAACAGGGCCTGGTCACTCAGCCAGAGGAGAGGCGGCTCGCCCAGTCGCTGGTAGCTCAGCACCTGTGCACCCTGCTGGGCCACCAGCAGCTCGGCGCTGTCGCTGGTGATGCGCCAGCAGTTGAGTTCGCCGTGTTGTTCCGATTCGACCTTGGGTGTGGACATGCGCTGATCTCGATGAAGTGACGTAAGGCTTGGACCTTTCGCGATTCAGCGAGTTTACCGCGCGTGCACTTCAGCGACGAGGCGGTACCGAGCGGGTGCGGCCACTGCCATCGATGGCGACGAAAACGAAGACGGCTTCGGTGACCTTGCGCCATTCACTGGACAGCGGGTCGTCGCTCCACACCTCGACCATCATCTGGATCGAGCTGCGGCCGATTTCCAGGGTCTGGGTATAGAAGGACAGTTGCGCGCCGACGGCGACCGGTACGAGGAAGGCCATGCGATCGATCGCCACGGTGGCGACGCGGCCACCGGCGACGCGGCTGGCCATGGCGGTGCCGGCCAGGTCCATCTGGGCGACCAGCCAGCCGCCGAAGATGTCGCCGAAACCGTTGGTTTCGCGGGGGAGTGCAGTGATCTGCAAGGCCAGGTCGCCTTGCGGGATCGGATCTTCTTGTTCGAGCTCAATCATGCCGGGGGTGCCTCTGACCCGTGACGCTTCGTTGGTTGACGCAGAAGGGGCGCCGCAAAAAACGATTCAGCCGATTCATACTACGCTGCTTTCGTTTCGAAGGGCGGCGAAGGGAAACTCTGCGAAACCGACCAAGCATACTTGGCAGCGTTTTCGCACAATATCCCACCTTGGACTCAACCGGTTTCTACGAGGGGCCAGTATATAGAGCCTCGCGGACACCGACGACCATGCAGTCATGATTATCTGCGCGGAATATGTAGATCTGTGTCGCTTTCGGACAATTTGTTATCGTTCGGGGTTCCTCCAGGCCATTCACACCCTTGCTGCCAGGCCTGCACCTTCCAATAAGAGAAGCCTCAATGACATCGGTTCCCTCCAGCCTCGAACAACCGGCCCGGCCGCTGACCCGCAACGACTACAAGACCCTGTCGCTGTCCGCCCTCGGTGGTGCGCTGGAGTTCTACGACTTCATCATCTTCGTGTTCTTCGCCACGGTGGTCGGCAAGCTGTTCTTCCCCGCGGACATGCCGGAATGGCTGCGCCTGATGCAGACCTTCGGGATCTTCGCCGCGGGTTACCTGGCGCGGCCGCTGGGCGGCATCGTCATGGCCCACTTCGGCGACCTGCTGGGGCGCAAGAAGATGTTCACCCTGAGCATCTTCATGATGGCCGTGCCGACCCTGATCATGGGCCTGCTGCCGACCTACGCGCAGATCGGCATGGCGGCGCCGATCCTGCTCCTGCTGATGCGGGTGATCCAGGGTGCGGCGATCGGTGGCGAGGTGCCGGGGGCCTGGGTCTTCGTTTCCGAGCACGTGCCGGCACGCAACACCGGTTTCGCCTGCGGCACCCTGACCGCCGGCCTGACGGCGGGGATCCTGCTCGGTTCCCTGGTGGCGACCCTGATCAACAGCCTCTACAGCCCCGAGGAAGTGGCCGACTACGCCTGGCGGATCCCGTTCCTGCTGGGCGGCGTGTTCGGCCTGTTCTCGGTGTACCTGCGCCGCTGGCTGCACGAAACCCCGGTGTTCGCCGAGCTGCAGCAGCGCAAGGCGCTGGCCGAGGAAGTGCCCCTGCGCGCGGTGCTGCGCGACCACCGCGGTGCCATCGTGTTGTCGATGCTGCTGACCTGGCTGCTGTCCGCCGGGATCATCGTGGTCATCCTGATGACCCCGACCGTGCTGCAGACCGTCTATGGCTTCACCCCGACCGTGGCCCTGCAGGCCAACAGCCTGGCCATCGTGCTGCTGACCCTGGGCTGCGTCGGCGCTGGCAAGCTGGTCGACCGCTTCGGCGCGGGCCGCGTGTTCGTCGCCGGCAGCCTGGCCCTGCTGGTCACGTCGTGGACCTTCTACCACACCCTCGCCGAGCACAAGGACCTGCTGTTCCCGCTGTATGCCCTGACCGGCCTGTGCGTCGGCATCGTCGGCGCGGTGCCTTACGTCATGGTTCGCGCGTTCCCGCCGGTGGTGCGCTTCAGCGGCCTGTCGTTCTCCTACAACGTGGCCTACGCCGTCTTCGGCGGCCTGACCCCGATGGCGGTCACCGCGCTGCTCAAGTTCAGCCCTATGGCCCCGGCGTTCTATGTGGCCGGGATCTGCACCCTCGGTTTCCTGGTCGGCCTGTACCTGCTGGCGACCAAGCGCTGAGATCGCCCGCTGCCGCTGCGGGGCAATCCTGCAGCGGCGCCCTCGCAATAAGCATCTACCTCAGCCGAACCCGGCTTCCCCGACACCCTGGGCAGGCTCTGCAGACCCTGGCCGAGCCATCGGATCAAGCTCGAAGCGCACAAGGGCAGCACCAGCATTATCGTGGCTGGCACCGGAGAGGACATCGCGTCCGACGTTCCGGTGCGAACCGCTGTTTTTGACCTGCTGAGCAACAGCTACCGGGCCGAAGGGCAGTCGCCCATGGACCGCGACCTGGTATTCACGACGGATGCCACCTGCGCCCGGCGACACTTTCAGCGAGGTCAACCAGCGGCGTATCGCCAACGGTCTTGCACCTTATGCGCCGAAAAGCACCTGGGTTGGCGGACGGCGTGAATTCGAGGTGCGTTATCCACAAAGCGCTGCACTGGGCACGGCCCCGTATGACCTCGACCGTTTGAGCCTGCATGGTCCCGCCAGCGCGTTCGGCGTGCGCCCGCAGAGCGAACCTTTCGTGCCCTGGCTGAAACCAGGCGAGCCGATTTCCCTGGAGGACGCGAAGTCACTGGCTCACGCCTCGGGCGGCCGCCGTACCTGGACGCCGCTGCTGCCACCGGGCAGCGATCTGCTGGGGTCGACCGAGCTGCCCCAGGGACCGACGCTACCGGGAGCCCTTCCGGGCGCTGAACTCGACCCCTACAGGCCGCAAATTGAAACACTTCCCGGGCTGGAAGAAGGCGAGATCGGGTCCAGTCTTCCTGGGTACGGCGATGGGAATGACCTGCGGTGGCCAGCGACATCAGTATCCCGGTGACACCTTTGCTGGAGTCGATCGAAACAATTGGCAACTTAAGTTTTGACGATTGCGTCCTGGTGTTTCCCGCCGGCAGCGGGCTCGAGCCGCTGTACCTGATGTTCAGGAACGGCAGGGGAGCCCCGGCCTGAGCACGGTGCTGCATGCCGGGAATTGCCGTTCCTGGCGACTGATGGCCTTTCATCTAATTGTCATATTCGGGTCATAGAGTATTCACACGGCCTGCAGATACTTGGGCCCGATCCATCTCACCCCCGAATTCCTGCTAGGAGCAAGGCATGAAACTGAAGCGTTTGATGGCGGCCCTGACCTTCGTCGCCGCTGGCGTTGCCACCGCCAATGCGGTTGCCGCTGTTGACCCAGCTATTCCGACCTACACCAAGACCACCGGTGTGTCGGGCAACCTCTCCAGCGTTGGTTCCGATACCCTGGCCAACCTGATGACGCTGTGGGCTGAGGCTTACAAGAAAGAATACCCGAACGTAAACATCCAGATCCAAGCCGCCGGTTCGTCCACCGCGCCACCCGCGCTGACCGAAGGCACCGCCAACCTGGGCCCTATGAGCCGCAAGATGAAGGACGTCGAGCTGCAGGCGTTCGAGCAGAAGTACGGCTACAAGCCGACTGCCATCCCGGTTGCCGTTGACGCCCTGGCTGTCTTCGTTCACAAGGACAACCCGATCAAAGGCCTGACCATGGCCCAGGTCGACGCCATTTTCTCCTCCACCCGCCTGTGCGGTGGCAAAGCCGACGTCAAGACCTGGGGCGACCTGGGCGTGACCGGCGACCTGGCCAACAAGCCAGTTCAGCTGTTCGGCCGCAACTCGGTATCGGGCACCTACGGCTACTTCAAGGAAGAAGCCCTGTGCAAAGGCGACTTCAAGCCTAACGTCAACGAGCAGCCAGGTTCGGCTTCCGTTGTTCAGTCGATCAGCTCCTCGCTGAACGGCATCGGCTACTCGGGCATCGGCTACAAGACCGCTAGCGTCAAGACCGTAGCCCTGGCCAAGAAAGAAGGCGGCGAGTTCGTTGAAGACAACGAAGCCAACGCCCTGAACGGCACCTACCCGCTGTCGCGCTTCCTGTACGTCTACGTCAACAAGGCGCCGAACAAGCCTCTGGCTCCGCTGGAAGCCGAGTTCGTGAAGCTGGTGCTGTCGCAAGCCGGTCAGCAGGTCGTCGTGAAGGACGGTTACATCCCGCTGCCAGCCAAAGTGGCTGAGAAAGCCCTGGCTGACCTGGGTCTGACCCAAAACGCCGGTGTAGCCAAGAACTAAGTGTGACCAGGCGGGGTTCGGAGGATGCCGAGCCCCGCTGCAAATTTCCAGTCCGCTGCCAGGACATCTGCGCGGCGGGCTTTTTTGCGTCACTGCATTGTCATGTTTCTGTCATACGGGACCGCTAGGGTGTGCGCATGAATGATCTGGCCAACTCCACAATGACCCAAAATTCTCCCCCCGTGCGGATTGATTTCAATACGCCCGAGTTGCAACGCAAACGTCGCCTCCGCGCGCTCAAGGACCGCCTGACTCGCTGGTATGTACTGGTGGGCGGGCTTGCCGTGCTGGCGGCGATCACCCTGATCTTCTTCTACCTGGCCTATGTGGTCGTGCCGCTGTTCCAGGGCGCGAGCCTGACCAGCAAGAAGGCCCTGGAGCCTACCTGGCTGCAACAGGACGCGGGCAAGCCGCTGATGATTGCCCTGGAAGAGCAGAACCTCGTCGGCATGCGGGTTTCCGACAAGGGCCAGGCCCTGTTCTTCGATACCAAGACCGGCGCCGAGATCAAGCGCGTCGACCTGCCCCTGCCGGCTGGCGTCCAGGTGACGTCCATCGGTGCCGACCAGCCGGGTAGCCCGCTGATCGTGCTGGGCCTGTCCAATGGTCAGGTGCTGGTGTTCCACCACACCTACAAGATCACCTACCCGGACAACAAGAAGACCATTACGCCAGCCATCGACTTCCCCTATGGCCAGGAGCCCATCGCTCTGGACGACCAGGGACGCGCGCTGGAGCACGTGAGCCTGAACGTCAACGGCGACACCCTGCTGCTCACCGGTTCTGCCGGCGCGCACCTGCAGGTGCTGCAACTGAGCCGTTCGGAAAACATGATGACCGGCGAAGTCACCAGCGAGCAGAACCGCATCGACCTGCCGCAGATGACCGAGCCGGTGAAGCAGATCTTCATCGATCCACGCCAGCAGTGGCTGTACGTGATCAACGGACGTGCCCAGGCCGACGTGTTCAGCCTGCGCGACAAGAGCCTCAACGGTCGCTACAAGCTGGCCGAAGACGGCAGCGCCGAAGTCACCGCCAGCGCCCAGCTGGTCGGCGGCATCTCGCTGATCATCGGTGACTCCAAGGGCGTCCTGTCGCAGTGGTTCATGGCCCGTGACCCGGACGGCGAGCAGCGCCTGAAGCGCATCCGCGACTTCAAGATGAGCGACGCCCCGATCGTGCAGGTCGACGCCGAAGAGCGCCGCAAGGGCTTCATCGCCCTGGACGCCGCCGGCAAGCTCGGTGTGTTCCACAGCACCGCGCACCGCACCCTGCTGGTCGAGCAGGTTGTCGAAGGCCCGGGCATCCTGGCCCTGTCGCCACGCGCCAACCGCGTGTTCATCGAGGAAGGCACCAAGCTGCAGCCGCTGACCCTGAAGAACCCGCACCCGGAAGTCTCCTTCAGCGCGCTGTGGGGCAAGGTCTGGTACGAGAACTACGACGCGCCCAAGTACGTCTGGCAGTCGACCGCCTCGAACACCGACTTCGAACCCAAGCTGAGCCTGTCGCCGCTGACCTTCGGTACCCTGAAGGCGGCGTTCTACGCGATGATCCTCGCCGCTCCGCTGGCCATCGCCGCTGCGATCTACACCGCCTACTTCATGGCCCCGGGCATGCGCCGCAAGGTCAAGCCGGTGATCGAGCTGATGGAGGCGATGCCGACGGTGATCCTCGGCTTCTTCGCCGGCCTGTTCCTCGCGCCGTACCTCGAAGGCCACCTGCCGGGCGTGTTCAGCCTGATGCTGTTGCTGCCGCTGGGCATCCTGGTCGCCGGCTTCAGTTGGAGCCGCCTGCCGGAGTCGATCCGCCTGCGCGTTCCGGATGGCTGGGAAGCCGCGATCCTGATCCCGGTGATCCTCTTCACCGGCTGGTTCGCCCTGTACATGAGCCCGTTCCTCGAGACCTGGTTCTTCGGCGGCGACATGCGCCTGTGGATCACCAACGACCTGGGCATCACCTACGACCAGCGCAACGCCCTGGTCGTCGGTATCGCCATGGGCTTCGCGGTCATCCCGAACATCTACTCGATCGCCGAGGACGCCGTGTTCAGCGTGCCGCGCAGCCTGACCCTGGGTTCGCTGGCGCTGGGTGCCACGCCATGGCAGACCCTGACCCGCGTGGTCATCCTGACCGCCAGCCCGGGCATCTTCTCGGCGCTGATGATCGGTATGGGCCGTGCCGTGGGTGAAACCATGATCGTGCTGATGGCTACCGGCAACACGCCTGTGATGGAGCTGAACCTGTTCGAAGGCATGCGCACCCTGGCGGCCAACGTCGCGGTGGAAATGCCCGAATCGGAAGTCGGTGGCAGCCATTACCGCGTCCTGTTCCTTGCCGCGCTGGTGCTCCTGATGTTCACGTTCATCATGAACACCTTGGCCGAGCTGATTCGCCAGCGTCTGCGCAAGAAATACTCGTCGCTTTGATAGAGAAGGTAGAGATCCGTGAAAAAGGATTCCCTCAACAGCTGGTTCAAGAGCGGCGCCCCGGGCGTCTGGATCAGCGGTGGCTCGGTTGCCATCGCGGTCATCATGACCATCGGCCTGCTCGCCGTAATCGCCGTCCGCGGCCTGGGTCACTTCTGGCCCGCTGACCTGATCCAGGCCAGCTACAACGTGCCGGGCCAGCCCGCGCACGTGGTGGTTGGCGAGGTGGTGCAGAAGGAAGAAGTGCCACGTGCACGTCTGAAAGGTGCCGGCCTGCCGGTACCGGACGACGGCCCGGAGTTCATGACCCGCGAACTGATCAAGGTCGGTAACCGCGACCTGAACGGCAGCGACTTCACCTGGGTGGTCGGCGAGTGGCTGACCGACCAGCAGCGCCCGGCCGATCTGATCGCCCTGGAGCGCCGCGAGTGGGGCAACTTCTACGGCTACCTGGTCAGCGTCAAGGAAAACGGCAAGGTCGTCGCCGAAGGCCCTGCGGCCTGGAACGAGCTGCAGACCCGCCTGGCCCGCGCCGACAAGCTGGCCCGCGAGCTGCAGACCCTGGAGAAGACCGACATCGGTGCGATCAACCATGGTCTGGAGCGCCTGCGCCTGCACGGTCGCAAGCTGGAACTGGACGGCAAGCTGGACGCCGCCGCCCAGGCCGACATGGATGCCGAGCGCGCCGAGCTGAACAGCCGCTACCAGGCCATCGAGAACCGCCTGAACACCCTGCACCAGGACTTCGCCCGTGATGCCATGGTCGCTCGCGACGGCAACGGTCGCGAGGTGGAGATCAACCTGAGCAAGGTGGTGCACGCCTACCAGCCAAACGGCATGGGCATCGTCACCAAGCTTGGCGTGTACTTCAGCAAGGTCTGGGAGTTCCTCAGCGACGACCCGCGTGAAGCCAACACCGAAGGCGGTATCTTCCCGGCCATCTTCGGGACCGTGATGATGACCCTGATCATGGCCGTGATCGTCACCCCGTTCGGCGTGCTGGCGGCAGTCTACCTACGCGAATACGCTCGCCAGGGGCCGGTGACCCGCCTGATCCGCATCGCAGTGAACAACCTGGCTGGTGTTCCGGCGATCGTCTACGGCGTATTCGGCCTGGGCTTCTTCGTCTACGTGCTGGGTGGCTCGCTCGACCGTCTGTTCTTCCCTGAAGCGCTGCCGGCGCCGACCCTGGGTACCCCGGGTCTGCTATGGGCCTCGCTGACCCTGGCCCTGCTGGCGGTACCGGTGGTGATCGTCGCCACCGAGGAAGGCCTGGCGCGGATTCCGCGGACCGTGCGCGAGGGCTCCCTGGCCCTGGGTGCGACCAAGGCCGAGACCCTGTGGAAGATCGTCCTGCCGATGGCCAGCCCGGCGATGATGACCGGCATGATCCTCGCGGTGGCCCGTGCCGCCGGCGAAGTGGCGCCACTGATGCTGGTGGGCGTGGTGAAACTGGCGCCTTCGCTGCCGGTGGACGGCAACTACCCGTACCTGCACCTGGACCAGAAGATCATGCACCTGGGCTTCCACATCTATGACGTCGGCTTCCAGAGCCCGAACGTCGAGGCGGCCCGTCCGCTGGTGTACGCCACCGCGCTGCTGCTGGTCCTGGTGATCGCCACCCTGAACCTCTCGGCGGTGTGGATCCGCAACCACCTGCGCGAGAAGTACAAGGCGCTGGACAGCTGATCGACACACCCCTTTTTGCGACTGCCGCCCGAGCCGAGTGCCGGGCGGTGCGATGAAACGAAATTGATAGCGTATGGAGTCTGACCATGCAGCATGAATCCCACGCCCACGCCCACGGCATCGACATGTCGGCCCTGGGTCGCGACAAACAGAGCCTGCGCCTGGCCGAAGAAACCGTGGCCATCGAAGTACCCGGCCTGAGCCTGTTCTACGGCGAGAAACAAGCCCTGTACGACGTTCAGATGAACATCCCGAAACAGCGCGTGACCGCCTTCATCGGCCCGTCCGGCTGCGGCAAGTCGACCCTGCTGCGGACCTTCAACCGCATGAACGACCTGGTCGACGGCTGCCGGGTCGAGGGCGCCATCAACCTGTACGGCAACAACATCTATCGCAAGGGCGAGGACGTTGCCGAACTGCGCCGCCGCGTCGGCATGGTGTTCCAGAAGCCGAACCCGTTCCCCAAGACCATCTATGAGAACGTGGTCTATGGTCTGCGCATCCAGGGCATCAACAAGAAGCGCGTGCTCGACGAAGCCGTCGAGTGGGCCCTGAAGGGCGCGGCCCTGTGGGACGAAGTGAAAGACCGCCTGCACGACTCGGCCCTGGGCCTGTCCGGTGGTCAGCAGCAGCGTCTGGTCATTGCCCGCACCATCGCCGTCGAGCCGGAAGTCCTGCTCCTCGACGAACCGTGCTCGGCCCTCGACCCGATCTCGACCCTGAAGGTCGAAGAGCTGATCTACGAGCTGAAGTCCAAGTACACCATCGTCATCGTGACCCACAACATGCAACAGGCAGCGCGGGTTTCCGACTACACCGCGTTCATGTACATGGGCAAACTGGTCGAGTTCGGCGACACCGATACCCTGTTCACCAACCCGGCCAAGAAGCAGACCGAAGACTACATCACCGGTCGCTACGGCTAGGAACAGGCGCAAGCGCAAGCCACGAGCGGCGAGCAGGCGGTGCCCGGGACAGACACGAATGACTTGAAGCTTGCGGCTTGGAGCCGGCAGCTTTGCGGAGCGATAGCATGATCGATAAAGACAGCCTCACCCACCACATCTCCCAACAGTTCAACGCCGAACTCGAAGAGGTGCGCAGCCACCTCCTGGCCATGGGCGGCCTGGTCGAGAAGCAGGTCAACGACGCGGTCACCGCGCTGATCGAGGCCGACTCGGGCCTGGCCCAGCAGGTGCGCGAAGTCGACGAGCAGATCAACCAGATGGAGCGCAACATCGACGAGGAGTGCGTGCGCATCCTGGCCCGTCGCCAGCCTGCCGCGTCCGACCTGCGCCTGATCATCAGCATTTCCAAGTCGGTGATCGACCTGGAGCGCATCGGCGACGAATCGACCAAGATCGCCCGCCGTGCCATCCAGCTGTGCGAGGAAGGCGAGTCGCCGCGTGGCTACGTCGAAGTCCGTCACATCGGCGACCAGGTGCGCAACATGGTGCGTGACGCCCTCGACGCCTTCGCCCGCTTCGACGCCGACCTGGCGCTGTCCGTGGCCCAGTACGACAAGACCATCGACCGCGAGTACAAGACCGCGCTGCGCGAGCTGGTGACCTACATGATGGAAGACCCGCGTTCGATCTCGCGCGTCCTCAGCGTCATCTGGGCCCTGCGTTCGCTGGAGCGGATCGGCGACCACGCGCGCAACATCTCCGAGCTGGTGATCTACCTGGTGCGCGGCACCGACGTGCGTCACCTGGGCCTCAAGCGCATGAAAGAAGAAGTGCAAGGCGCCGAAGTGCCTAATGTTCCGGCTGAATCTGACGATAAATAAGATTGCCCCGAGAACTGACGCCCGGCTCTGGCCGGGCGTTTTCGTTTGCGGCAGCGCAAGAGAAGGCACCCGCGAACGAATGTGTTGTTGTTGTGTCCCGGCGTGACCGAAGTTTTGGCAAATGGCCATCAGTCAACGTTATGCTAGTCGGGATCAGGAAGGAGTGGCGATGAGTAAAGTCAGTGTGCTTGTTGTGGATGATGCGCCGTTCATCCGCGACCTGGTAAAGAAATGCCTGCGTAATTACTTCCCCGGCATGGTCATCGAGGATGCGGTCAACGGGCGCAAGGCCCAGACCCTGATGACCAAGGAAGTCTTCGACATGGTCCTGTGCGACTGGGAGATGCCGGAGATGTCCGGTCTCGAACTGCTGACCTGGTGCCGTCAGCAGGACTCGCTCAAGGCCCTGCCGTTCATCATGGTGACCAGCCGTGGCGACAAGGAGAACGTGGTCCAGGCGATCCATGCGGGCGTCTCGGACTATGTCGGCAAGCCGTTCACCAATGAACAGTTGCTGACCAAGGTGAAGAAAGCCCTGGCCAAGGTCGGTAAGCTGGATGCCGCGATGGCGGGTGGTCCGGCGCGCTCCTCGACCGGCTTCGCAAACGATTCCCTGTCGGCCCTGACCGGCGCTGCCAAGCCTGCCGCGCCCAGCGCCGCGGCCGCCGCGCCTGCCGCCAAGCCGCTGCTCAACGCCCCGCCGGTGCCGACCCAGCCCGCCACCCCGACAGGTCGTGGCCAGGGCCAACTGCGTCTGTCCAGTGGCAACCAGCCATGCATCATCAAGGCCCTGACGCTGAAGGAAGCCTCGCTGGTGGTGCGCCGCAGCGATGCCCTGCCGCAGGTGCTGGAAGGCGCCGTGCTCGACCTGGAACAGGGCGAGCAGTCGGAAGTGGCCCGTCTCAACGGCTACCTGCACTCGGTCGCGGCCATGGAGCCGAAGCCTGACAGCGACTGGCTGCAACTGATCTTCCGCTTCGTCGACCAGGACGCGCAGAAGCTCGACTACCTGTCGCGCCTGATCGCCCGCGGGACCGCACAGAAGCAGTACATCCCGGGCGCCTGAGGGTTCTTGAGCCGGTTGATGGCCGTTTAGCAGCAAATTGCCACCGTCGATCGGCTACAACCCTCTCCAGCCATTGCCATGACGCCTGACGCCTGCTCGCGCTGCTAGGCTTCGACGACATACCTCTGCCGGAACCGTTTCGCGAGGCGGCCCGTGTTCACGGGCAGCCCGCGATGCCTGGCCGTCGCAGAACGACAACTCTCGTCAGAAGGCCACCTGCCATGCCCTCCCGCCTGCTGCTGTTCTGTGCATTGCTGCTTTCCACCGGACCGGCGCTGGCCATGACCATCTACCAGAGCAGGGACGCCTACGGCGTGGTGACCTACTCCGACCGTCCCATGGCCGGCTCGCGGCCTTTCGTCTTCCGCGATCGCATGGAGGAGAAGCTCGACAGCCAGGTGCACCTGCAGACCACGCCCCATGCCGAAGGCGTGCACTTCTCGGTGTACAACGAGCTGTACGCGCCGGTGGAGGTGGAATTGCGTCTGGAGCGCCTGGGCAATGCCCGGGAAGCCGGGCCGCGGGTGGTGCGGCGGGTGATACCGCCGCGCGCCACCGTCTCCCTGACTGGCCTCAGCGCGCTGCGCCCGGGGCTGAAGGTGACCTACCGGGAAACCTTGCGTACCGCCCTCGGCGATCCCGCGCAGCGACCCCTTGCCTACCTTTATCCGCTGCCCTGGCGCGGCGGGCCGTTCCGCCTGACCCAGGGCCCCAACGGCCGCTTCAGTCATTTCGGACCGAAAGGCCGCTACGCCATGGACATCGCCATGCCCGAGGGCACGCCGATCATCGCGGCGCGGGCCGGGGTGGTGGTCAAGGTGGAAAACCAGCAGAGCGGGCAGGGCACCCAGCCTTCGGGGAACTTCGTCAGGGTCCTGCACAACGACGGCACCATGGGCGTGTACCTGCACCTGATGCGTGGTTCGGTGGTGGTCCGCGAGGGCCAGCAGGTGGCGTATGGCACGCCGCTGGCGCGCTCGGGGAATACCGGCAGAAGCACTGCGCCGCACCTGCATTTCGTGGTGCAGCGCAATGTCGGGCTGGCGGTGGAGTCGATTCCCTACCAGTTCAACCAGCCCGTTGGCGGGTTGCCGAACTTCACCGCCGGCAACCCGTGAGGCGGGTCAATCGAGCTTGAGCACCTTGGCCAGGACGATCTTCGGCCCTTTCATCTTCTTGATGATGATGCGCAGGCCTTCGACTTCCAGTACCTCTTCCTCTTCCGGAACCCGCTTGAGGGTCTCGTAGACCAGGCCGGCGAGGGTTTCCGCCTCGATATGGTCGAGGTCGATGCCGAGCAGGCGCTCGACCTTGAACAGCGGCGTGTCGCCGCGCACCAGCAGCTTGCCCGGCTGGTAGGCGAGGATGCCGCGTTCGGTCTTGCGGTGTTCGTCCTGGATATCGCCGACCAGCACCTCCAGCACGTCTTCCATGGTCAGGTAGCCGATGACCTTGCCGTCGGCTTCCTCGACCAGGGCGAAGTGCGCGCCGCCCTTGCGGAACTGCTCCAGCAACTGCGACAGCGGCATGTGTCGCGACACCCGCTCCAGCGGACGGGTCAGTTCCACCAGGTTGAAGGACTCCGGCACATGGTCCAGTGCTGCCAGTTCAAGGAGCAGGTCCTTGATGTGCAGCAGGCCGACGAACTCGCCGCGCTCGGCGTCGTACACCGGGTAGCGGCTGAACTTGTGACGACGGAACATCGCCAGGATTTCCTTCAGCGGCGCATTGGCGTCGAGGCTGATCATGTCTTCCCGGGAGTTGGCCCAGTCGACCACTTCCAGCTCGCCCATCTCCACCGCCGAGGCCAGCACGCGCATGCCCTGGTCACTGGGGTCCTGGCCGCGGCTGGAATGGAGGATCAGCTTCAGTTCCTCGCGGCTGTAGTGGTGCTCGTGGTGCGGGCCCGGCTCGCCTTGCCCGGCGATGCGCAGGATGGCGTTGGCGCTGGCATTGAGCAGGTAGATGGCCGGGTACATCAGCCAGTAGAACAGGTACAGCGGCACCGCGGTCCACAGCGACAGCAGTTCCGGCTTGCGGATCGCCCAGGATTTCGGGGCCAGTTCGCCGACCACGATGTGCAGGTAGGAGATCACGAAGAAGGCACTGAAGAACGAGATGGCCTTGATGATTTCCGGCGACTGCACGCCGACCGCCGCCAGCAGCGGCTCCAGCAGGTGGGCGAAGGCCGGCTCGCCGACCCAGCCCAGGCCCAGCGAGGCCAGGGTGATACCCAGCTGGCAGGCGGACAGGTAGGCGTCCAGTTGGCTGTGTACGGTGCGCAGGATGCTGCCGCGCCAGCCGTGCTGCTCGGCGATTGACTCGACCCGGGTCGAGCGCAGTTTGACCATGGCGAACTCGGCGGCAACGAAGAAGCCGTTGAGCAGAACCAGGAGCAGGGCGAAGAGAATCATGCCGAAGTCGGCGAAAAGGGAGGCGAGACTGATACTCGAGGAAGGATCCATGATGGGGTTTTACGGGGTTCCGTGTTCTTGAAATAGTAAGAAATAGGTGCCAGCTCATGCTGGCACCGGTCCGCCAATGTAGCGGCTGAGGGCGCAAATGCAAAGTGCGCTGGATCAGTAAGCCTTTTGTGCGGCGACTTGGGCGCTGGGGAAGTGGCAGGTGAAGGTACTGCCGTGGCCTGGCACGCTGCTGATCTCGAGGCGACCGCGATGACGCAGCAGCACGTGCTTGACGATCGCCAGGCCAAGGCCGGTGCCGCCGGTGTTGGAGGCGCGGCTGGAGTCGACCCGGTAGAAGCGTTCGGTCAGGCGGGGCAGGTGCTTGGCGTCGATGCCGATGCCGGAGTCCTGCACGCTGAGGTGCGCACCCTGCTCGTCGGACCACCAGCGGATGCGGATATTGCCTTCGTCCTGGGTGTACTTCACTGCGTTGAACACCAGGTTGGAGAAAGCGCTGCGCAGTTCCGTCTCGCTGCCTTTCAGGCGCAGCCCGGGCTGGGCTTCCAGGACGATGCGCTGGTTGCGCTGGCCGGACAGCGCCTGGGCGTCGCCCTTGATCGCATTCAACAGGGTATCGACCGGCACCGGGTGGTTGTCCGAGGGGTAGTCGGTGGCTTCCAGCTTGGCCAGCAACAGCAGGTCGTTGAGCAGGGTCTGCATGCGGCTGCCCTGTTGCTGCATCTGCTGCAGGGCGCGGACCCAGCGCGGGTTCACGTCCTCGACGTTGTCCAGCAGGGTCTCCAGGTAGCCGGCGATCACCGTCAGCGGCGTGCGCAGTTCATGGGAGACGTTGGCGACGAAGTCCTTGCGCATCTGTTCCAGCTGGTGGATGCGGGTCACGTCGCGGACCAGCATCAGGTGCTCGTTGTTGCCGTAGCGGGTGATGTGGAACTGGATGCGCACGCGGTCGCTGGTCGGCGACGGGATTTCCAGCGGCTCGAGGTAGTTTTCCTGCTCGAAGTATTCCTTGAAGCGCGGATGGCGGACCAGGTTGGTCACCGGCTGACCGCTGTCTTGTGGGGTCTTCAGGCCCAGCAGGGTCTCGGCGGCGCGGTTCCACCATTCCAGGTTGCCTTCGCTGTCGAGCATGATGATCGCGTCTTTCAGCGCGGCGGTGGACTCCTGCACGCGGTCGATCACGGCTTGCAGGCGTCCGCGGACGCGCTGGTCGCGGCGTTGCAGGTGATAGATGCTGTCGAACACCTCACCCCACAGGCCGTAGCCATCCGGTGGCGGCTCGTCGGGTTTGTGCGCCTGCAGCCAGTGGTGCAGGCGCAGCATCTGCTTGAGGGTCCAGCCCAGGTAGACCGCCAGGCCCAGGGCCAGGCTCCAGCCGTAGTAGCCGCTGACCAGTCCGACCAGCAGGCAGACGGTGATCAGCAGCAGCATGTGGCGAATCAGGGTGCCGTGCCAGTTCTGGTTCAATTGGGGGGATCCTTGCGGATCAGCTGCAAGTTGCAAGTATCAAGCTGCAAGATTGAAGCCGATCGTCTTTTTGCCTGTGCTCTTCTTGAGCGGTAAGTTTCAAGCTTGCAAGCCGGAGCAAACCGGTTTCGCTTTTTCTTGCAACTTGTGACTTGCAGCTTAGGGCTGCTCCTCAGCTCTTGGTCGAGAAACGGTAGCCGGTGCCGCGAACGGTTTGTACCAGATTCTCGTAGGCATCACCCAGTGCCTTGCGCAGGCGACGGATATGCACGTCGACGGTGCGCTCCTCGACATAGACGTTGCCGCCCCAGACCTGATCCAGCAACTGGCCACGGGTGTAGGCGCGTTCCTGGTGGGTCATGAAGAATTGCAGCAGGCGGTATTCGGTCGGGCCCATCTCGGCAGGTTTGCCGTCGATGGTCACGCGGTGGCTGATCGGATCGAGCAGCAGGCCGCCGACTTCGATCGGTGCTTCGCCATCGGTCGGGCCGGCGCGACGCAGCACGGCCTTGAGGCGCGCCACCAGCTCGCGTGGCGAGAACGGCTTGGTGATGTAGTCGTCGGCGCCGACTTCCAGGCCCTGGATCTTGTTGTCTTCCTCACCCTTGGCGGTGAGCATGATGATCGGCACGTCGCTGGTCAGCTCGTCGCGTTTCAGGCGGCGGGCCAGCTCGATGCCGGAGGTGCCCGGCAGCATCCAGTCGAGCAGGATCAGGTCCGGCTTGCGGTCGACGATGATGGCGTGCGCCTGCTGTGAATTTTCGGCCTCCAGGCAGTCATAGCCGGCCATTTCCAATGCAACGGCGATCATTTCGCGAATTGGCGCTTCGTCGTCAACGATCAGAATGTTTCTGCCAACCATGCTCAAACCTCTCCCCAGCTTCAGGTGTCTTGGCCCGCATTAGATAACGGAATTATTGCAGCTGTGTGACAAGTCCGGGGCCGTTGCAGCAACTTCCTGTTACTGAACTAGGCTTCAAAGTCCTGCTCCTCAATAAAAATGGTGAATCCAATGACACGACATACGCTGAAATGGATGGCTCTCTGCGCAACCCTGGCGATACCGGGAGTGGCGGCGGCCCAGCCGGCCATGGAGAAGGGCGGCATGCTGGTGGACCACGCCGGCATGACCCTGTACACCTTCGACAAGGACAGCGGTGACAAGTCCATGTGCAATGGGGATTGCGCGAAGAACTGGCCACCGCTGGCGGTGAAGGCCGGCGACAAGGCCGAGGGCAAGTGGACGCAGATCAAGCGTGACGACGGCAGCATGCAGTGGGCCTATGACGGCAAGCCGCTGTACACCTTCGTCAAGGACAAGAAGGCCGGGGAGATGACCGGCGACGGCATGAAGGACGTGTGGCACGTGGCCAAGCCGTAGGCCTCGAGGGCCTCATCGCTGGCGAGCCAGCTCCCGCAGTGACGGATCTGTGGGAGCTGGCTTGCCAGCGATAGGCATGGATATCTACACATCTTTAATCTGGCAGAACGCGGACCCTGTGGGAGCAGGTTTACCGGGGCGCCGGACCGCCGCGAACGGCGGCGGAGCCGTCGTAAAACCTGAGTCCCAAGTCTGCCTGACACACCCAGTGCATAGGTTTTATGGCCGCTTCGCGCCCATTCGCGGGTAAACCCGCTCCCACAAGGTGGACTGCCCCCAGAAAGTTGGACAGTTTCAGCTTGCAGCCTGAGCCCTGTAATCGACAGGGCTCAGGCCATTGAGCCTTAGCTTGATCCGGTCATGGTTGTAGTAGCGGATGTACTCGTCCAGA
>Ga0206117_100807_pt1 | contig 23131 bp, 27 predicted proteins | sample 3A5Ametagenome_FD_177997 | JGI IMG/M metagenome (GOLD analysis project Ga0206117, IMG submission 177997) | Enriched microbial communities from leaf-cutter ant dump, University of Wisconsin, Madison, United States - 3A5A | ecosystem: Environmental > Terrestrial > Nest > Insects nest > Nest dump... | reverse complement strand
CCTCTCACTAATCAAAACCCATTGGTCCATTCCCTGCGTCCGATAGACATGATGCGCCAGGGCTGGCTTTCGAGCTTTCGCCAGGCATCGCAGCAATGATCGACGATGTCGTCGTAGGACTTGAAGACCCGGTTTGATAACCAGTTGTCGCGCAAGAAGTGCCATAGGTTTTCGACCGGGTTGAGCTCCGGCGATTTTGGCGGCAACGGTAGAATTGTGATGTTTTCTGGCACGACGAGATTGTTGGACAAGTGCCAGCCTGCCTGATCCATGATGAGGACGGCGTGCGCGTTCTCGTCGACATGGCGGGAGATTTCGGCCAGATGCCGTGTCATCGCGTAGGTGTCGCACCACGGCATGACCAACGCTGCTGCCTTGCCGAGCTTCGGACAAATCGCCCCGAAGATGTAGGCCGACCTCGTGCGTTGATCATGCGGCGCTGAAGGCCGCGTTCCGCGCCTGGCCCAAAGTTGCGACACATCCAGTTCATAGCCGCTTACATGCAATCACGCATGATCAGCCGACCTTCCTCGTCACCGAATACGGCAAGGCGTTCAGCGGGAACGGGTTCGGCAACAAGATGCGTCAGTGGTGCAATGATGCCGATTTGCCGGAATGCTCGTCGCACGGCCTCAGAAAAGCGTCCGCGACGATCCTCGCCGAGGCCGGCGCGACCGAGCATCAATTGATGGCGATCTTTGGCTGGTCTGATTCCAAGATGGCTCAGCACTACACCAAAGCCGCCCAATCCAAGCGGATCATTGACGCCGGTTTCGAGCGTCGGAAGACCTACGTGGCCCGCAAAATGTCCCACTTTCATCGAGCCGGAATTCCGGTGAAACAAATCGAGGAAAAAACGATGGAAAAACAACGTCCTAAGACAGAAATGGTGGGCCCGGAGGGGACGTCTCCATTTGCGCAATGCCAGGGCAATTGATGGATTGTCAAAAATCGTTCATCCGGGCTTGCCCGCGGCTCCCGTCGTCAGCCCTTATCGTCCTCATTTCCCTTCCGACGCGGTCGTCAACACTGTCTGCGCGTTGGGCGTCATCGTCCCTTCGCCCAGTCCCGTGACATCAGCCAGGGTGAGCTGTCCGTTGGCGATACCATTGGTCATGCGTGTGCACCATGCCTCGGCCGCCTGCTCCACCGGCACACCCATCAACGCGGCGAGTCCCGCCGGATTGTCGCCGATGCCTTGCGCGATGCAGGTTTCGATGGCCCCTTGTCGTTCGGCATCGTCGGCCTTGAGGGCCGCCGCCATCTGCTGAAACACCTCCTCCCTGTCGGCCAATTGCGCCAATGCCGGGCCAACCGGCAGCAGGTCGCAAAGCAGGATCCCCGCAACCATTGCCTTCATCCGCATGCTCTTCTCCTCTTCCAGACAGTTTACGTCATTTGTCGCGTGTCATGCTGCCGTCGAAGCTACAGGAGCCGCCGTGATAATAATTGCACGGCCCCGCTTCCGCTGTTTTCAGAATGCCCCTGTCTTCGCGAGACAGGTGCACCCGGCAGACCGGGGCGGAAGGGTCGTTCGGGTCGTAGCTTTCGGCGAGCACCGACGTTTCGTCCGGCTTGCCGTAGAGCGTCACCGCGCCTGCGCAGCCCTCCATGCCCGTCGCCAGGTCAATCACCAGATAATCCGGCTTGGCTGTGCCGCGCCGGATCCTCGCCATCAGGTTGCCGCCGCTCCATTCGCCCGCCCACGGATCGGCCGTTGCGGCTTCGGCCTTTGCCGGGTCGGCTTTCGTCGCTGACCTGTCTGCTTGCGGCAGATAGGCGAGACACACACGTCGGGCGGTGTCATCGCCTTCGTCGGCGTCGATCGGGTCGGCGGCGTCCTGCGTGCAGGACCTGACGGCCCAGTAGACGAGGATCTCGCCATCGGCCGACATCTGGATCGGCCTCACGTCAAGCGACATGCCGCGCGTGCCCTTGAGGCGGCGGGTTGCGCCGGTCTCCGGGTTGGTGATGAGAAGCCCGTTCTCGCCATTGTAGAAAAGCCGCGTGCCGCGCGGATCGAACTGGAAATCCTCCAGTTCGGCCCCACCAGAAGCAATCAGACGCGGCTCCGGATCGCCGACACGCGCGGCCAGAAGATCGAAGGCGCCGTGCCCCCGGTTCTGATCCCAGACGGTGAAGGCGCCGCCCTGCTGCTCGTTGTAACTATCATCGTCGAAGCCGGGCAGCCGGTCCGGCTCGGTCATTTCGCCGTTGTAAGGCACGGGGCCAAGCGCGCCGTAAGCGGCGAGCTGGCCTTTTATATCGGACGGCGGGTCGGTGACCTCGGCATAACCGTTCATGTCGGCGGAGAACAGCGTGTCCTTGCCGAGCGGCTGGTCGGCGCGCAGGTAGAAGCGGCCGTCTTCGCCCCAGAGCCAGACGTCGAGTGCGGCGATATCCTCGGGCTTCTCTGTCTTGCCCTCATGCACGCGCGGCGAGGCGACGACCAGCCTGCCGCTTGCCGGCTCGTAAAGCCAGACCTGCGTGACATAGCCGGCGCCGTCATCGAACCCCAAGGCCATCATCTTCTTGTCGGGAGAGAGCAATGCCTGGTAACGCGGCTGCCGCCAGTCATCGGGATAGGCGGCCTTCAGCGGCCCGATCGGCACCGTCTTGACGTCAAGCGGCACCAGCGGCGGTGCGGTTATGTCCATCAGTTGGGCGATGCGCTCCGGGTAGATCGTCTGAAGGCATAGGAACTGGCCGAACGCCTTCGGGTTCAGGCCGTCCACGCTGCCTGCCATCGGCGTCACATTGTCCAACCCGCAACGCGTATCGCGTTCGGCAAGCCATGCTTTCTGGCTGGCCTTGGCCGCAGCAAGCGCCGCTTCACCATGCTGTGCGGAAAGCGCGGTCTGATAGGCATCGGCCATCTGGCCATCGAGCAGGCTGATCGTCTCCAAGGTGCAGATCGCCTTGTCGATCTGGCGTGTCGCCTTCGCGCAATCGAAGCCGGGGCCGGCAAGCGTCAAGGCATTTGTGAACAGAAGTGAAGCAGACAGCGCTGTTGCGCCGATGAGATATTGGATCAATCGTGTCATGCCGGCCTGTCCCGTGCTGTGCAGGATGCCGATTTCGCCGCCTTGGGTGTGGTTCGTGGCGGTCTACGCGAGGCGCGGGGCGAGACCTTTTTCGCGTCAGGGGGACAGAGGGCGACGACATCGGCGCGGCGCTGCTTGTCGACCGCCAGCCGATCGTGACCGACCGGCCCGCGCCAGCCATCCGGCGCGGCCAGATGCGTCACGGGAGAGAGGCCAACGTCGTGGTCCCCGGAAAGAAGGGCGCGGCGCGCGGTATCGTCGATGCAGTCAGCCTGCATTGGCGTACCATCGGTCGTTATTTCGGGAAAACAGTCGAGATTGATATCGCTGCGGTAGCGGGAAAGCGGAGCATACCCCACCTCCATGCGTGTCTGGCCCGGTTCAGGGACCGCGTCCCACACGACATCGACCTGGTAAGTCCATAGCGCCGTGTCATCGCTCCTGCGGCCGCTTGCCTGGAGCAGCGTCTGCGTTTCCGGCGGCACGGGCCGCCCTATCGGCGCGGCGTCGAGCGTCAGCAGCAGGGCTGCTCCGCGAAATGCGGTCCGTCCGGTGGGTTTCATTGCGCTTTCTCCAGATATGCGAGGCAAAGGTGCGCCGGCGCCGCCTCATCCTGTTCCGTCAGTAATTCATCGCCGCAGGCATTGCGGGTGGACCAGACGATGAGGTTGGACGCGTTGGAAATCGCATAGGGTCGGTCGCCGGCCGATGTGCCGGCGATTCGCCGCTCATGACGGGTCGCCATGTCCAGCACGGCCAGGCCTGTGTCTGCCGGATAGACGAGCCGGGACCGGTCCGCGTCGAAGAGATAAGAGGCAAGCGCCCAGCCGCCCCAGGCCACCAGATAAGCCGGTGTGCCGGCCGCTCGCTTGCGCATTTTCAATTCGACCGTGCCATGGCCGAGATCGTTGATCCAGGCGAGGAAGTCGTCATTTCCGGTGAGAGCGTCGGGGCTTTCCGTGTCGTCCGCCGTCAGCCCGTCCGACGCGATCCCGGCCGGTTCGCCGTCGGCGGCGAGCAGCGCGGCGACGGCGGCGGGAGCCGCCTCCAGCCGGGTGCTTTGCCCGCGACCGGCGGCATAGACGGCGTGCGGCGCGGGTACGCCCGCGCCGCCCCATTCCGTCATGGTCACGTAAAGCGTGTCGCCCTGCCAGGCCATTGCCCCGATCAGCATCGGCGTCCCGTCGGGATGCGGCTGTTGCGGATCCGGCATCGGCGTTGCCGCCGTCAGCCGGCCATCAGCGACACGATAGAGCCAGGCCTGATCGGGACCGTCGAGTTCGAGGCTCGGCAGCAGGATGGCCAGCATCGTGCCGTCCGGCGAGACGCGGATTGCGGAAATGCGCACCTCGCCGCCATCGGCGATCTCCGGGCGAGCCGCCGCGATCGGCGTCAGGTCGATCTCGCGCAGCGTGTCGGACGAAAGGGTGCCGCCTGCGACCTCATGCAAGCGAAGCCGGCGCGTGAGGTAGCTGGAGTTCAGGCAATCATAGGCCTGCCGGCCAATTTCTGTCGAAACCTCGGACAGTTCCGCAAACGTCCGGTCGGCGATGCATTGCCGGCCGCGCTCGTGGACCCAATCGCGCTGGGCAAGCACGAGGTCGTCGCGGGCCGGGCCGGACGTTGCCTGGCGCGCGGCAACATAGCTGCGCGAAAGAGCAAGATCGTTCCAACGCAGCACCGCATAAGCGCAGATCATCTTCTCGACGGTGCTTTCCGCCTTGCCGCAATCGAAGCTCGCCGGCACGCCTGCGGCCTTTGTCGGCGCCGTCAAGGTGGCGCCGAGCAGCACCAGGACAGCAAGCGCGCTGCCGGCGAGTGTGTCGCGCCTAATCATGGACGATGAACACATTGTTTTCACACAGGTTCTGCTGGCCGGCCCGTTCGCCCTCGCTACAGCATTCCCCATCGTCCTCCTCGACGAAGGTCACCACCAGATCGAACGTGCAGATGTCGCGCCCTCCTGGAATGGTGAAAGCACGGCTTGCCCCCGGCGCCAGCGGATCATAGCCGAACGCATCACTGTCGAAGGAGGCGACGCCAGCTTCTGCATAGGCAAGGCTGTGCAGCGGCCGCTTGGCCTTGTTCGTCACCGTCACGTCGAGATCGCCGGCCGGCTTCGGCGCCTCGCAGGCAGCAAGCAGCGCCGCCGCCGGTTCGGCCGCGCCGTCCATGTCGTAGGTTTGTGTATGCCCGTCGACGACGATCTCGAGCGTCTCCGTCGCGGACAGGATATGGTGCAGCGTATCGTCGAGCGGCAGGTGGCCCACGACGTCCCTTCCCCCCGACTCCGCATTGAGGACGGCCTCTTCCGAAAATTCGATCCGCTCGCCGCCCGCCGATAAACTGACCGGCAGCACGTCCCCTTCTGCGGCACGGCTCTCTTCGTCCTGCACATAGACGTCCACCACCGGTTTGCCGACGGTGCAGGAGAAATGCAGCATGACATAATCGCTGTCGGGGACGCCATAGGCGAGCATGGTCGTCCTGTCGTCGGCGCCGCCGAACCAGCCCGGCGGTTTCTCGTTGTCCTGCGCCGTCGACGGCAGGATGCCCCCCGCCATGAGCGCGACAACGGCCGTCGTGAAGAAGGGGCGACACAGGCTCTTTTCGAAGCGGTTGGCTGGCTTGATACGGTTCATGTCGGCTCCTGTTTGGTCAGCCGCCGATCGGGCGGAAGAACGTGATGACCGGTCGGAAAGTCCAGCCGGCATAGCGGATGATCTCGATCATCGGCTGCTTCATCTCGTTGAGATTGAACGTATAGGGCACGTCCTGCTCGTTGATTGAAAGCAGGCTGTGCATCAGCGTCTGCGCCGCCACCGGTGCGACGCCGGATACGGCCGGCACCTGAACGGCCCACGAGCCAACCCGGCCGAACATAAGGAACTGCAAGCCTGCCCAGACGAAAATGCCGTAGAACGCGATCGACTTGACCCATTGCCCGAACGGGTCTGTCGGCACGGACGGCGGCCCGTCGATCAGGCCGTACCGCGCCTGCACGAGCGTGAGGGCCAGAAAGGGCAGCGCGAACACGAAGAGGAAGAGCCAGACGAAGAACACCACCACGCGCGGCGCCTTTCCCGGACGCCGCGCCAGGTTGGCGGCGGCGACATCATCCGCGCCCTTGGCAATCTTGCCGAGCAAGCTCAATGGAAAAGTCCCTCCCCCGTCATTCTCCCTTCTTCCCACGATAGTCCTTCGACACCCACCTGTCTTGGACAGGACGGAACAGGAATCGGACCATACGGAACCAAATTGACGCTCGTCGGTCGCTGCTGCATTCTTGCGACGGGGGATATGCGTGATGGTGATCCGTGATCGATCGCAAACGATACCACCGTCGTCTTTCTTCCTGTCGACGGCTTCGCTTCCCGCGCGCGACCGCCTGGCGGTCTGGCGCGAGGTCTTCGGCCAGACGATGGTGCACCTCGACATCGAGCCGGCAATGGGAACGCTGTTTCATGCCGAGGGCGCGTTGTGCGCGCTCCCCGATGCGGCCTTCGCCGCGGTGACGGCCAGCCCCGTTCAAGTATCCCGGCCCCGAAGGCTCATCGATGACGATATGGCCGAAACGGTGTTTCTGATCACCGCTGATGCTCCTGTGCGCGTTGTCCAGAAGGGCCGTGAAGAGATGCTTGGCCCTGGCGACGCCATCTTCGTTCTGGGCGGAGAACCGAGCGTCATCCAGTGGCATGAACGGGCAAGGCTTACCAACATAGCGGTGCCGATTGCCGACCTGAAGGCCACGCATGCACTCTGCGAAGACCTCGCGATGACCGTGGTGAAGCGGCGAACCGAAACGCTCGACCTGCTTCTCGGCTATGCGGGCCTGCTGCGAAACCGACGCAAACCGCTTTCGGACGGGCTTGGCCATATAGCCGCCGGCCATATCCGCGACCTGATGGCCGCGATGGCCGCAACCGCATCCAGGCACGAGAATCCGGTCCATGAGCGCGGCGGCATCCGCGCGGCGCGGCTGAGAGCGATCAAGGCCGATATCGGCGGGCATCTTTGCAACCCTGGGCTTTCCATCGACGCCGTTGCCGCCCGTCACGGCATCTCGCCGCGCTACATCCGAAAGCTGTTTGAGGAGGAACGGACGACGTTCTCCGAGTTCCTGCTGTATCTGCGGCTGGAGCATGCGCGAAATCTGCTGCGCAGTCCCGAGCATGCGGCCTGCACGATCGCGTCGATCGCGCAGACCTGCGGCTTTGGCGACCAGTCGTATTTCAATCGCACCTTCCGACGCCGCTACGGCATCACGCCATCGGACTTGCGGAACGGCGACTGTTAAGCAACCGCAGGCGGGCGCTGGATGGCATAGCCCCACGCCGCCAGTTTCTGGAGATCCTCGTATGTCTGGTCAGCAGCGCGCAGCGTCTCATGACGGCGGGCAAGGTCGTAAACCGGGGCAGCCAGTCACCTCCACAAAATGTCAGCGGTGCTTTGGCCGTGCCGCCGCAACGGCAGACCGCACACGGCCGATACGCGCGCCGCGCGCGATAGCGACCTTGAAGCCGGAGGATGCGGCAGCGGGATCGGACATCGTGGTGTTCCTGTGGGCTCCTGAAACGAAAGAGCCCGGCCGGCGCTGTCGCGCCAACCGGGCGGCTGGGATGAAAGGAAAGACAGTCAGGTCGATCAGGCCGACCGGTCAGTCGATGGCCTGGAAGATCTCGGCGGCCTCGGGGTGATCTGCCGCGTAGGCGTAAAGGCGACCATATCCTTCGCACAGGCGTGCGGACCGATGCTGGAAGGAGAGGTGCGAGAAGGCGAACATTGTGGCGATGATGCCGGCCGCCTCGGCGGAAACCTCGCCCTGAAATCCGGTGATGTGACCGCAGATCCGGAACCGGTCTCTCGATGTCGGAGCGAGAAACAGCGGATGGCCATTGTGTTCGTAGAAATCCCAGAAACCGCCGGCGTAATCGAGGGGACTGAGCTTCTCCATGAAGCCATAGACAGCATTTTCGGCGACGATGAGCAGGGAGCGGCCGAACAAGTTCGGCAGGAATTCGAGGCGCGCCGCGTCGGAAACGACGGTGGCGGGTTGCCGGGTGGTCACGGAAGTCGACATGGTAAGGTCTCCATTGGACAAAAGTGAAAAGGCCCGGCGCGACGGCCGAACCCTGGTCGATCAATGATCGGGTGAGGGCCTATCCGGCGGCGTCGGGGTGGCCGCCTTCATCCGCGGCAGAAGCGACGACCTTTCATCCGCCCTGGGGCCATCGGTCAGGAAGGCCGGCAGAACGACGTCGATGGCTTCGACGGTGCTGTCGTCGTTGACCGCCCCCTCATCCGTCGCGATCGGCTCGATCTCCGTCGGGCGTTCATCGGCGCGATCGCGCAGCGCCTCCACCCGCAGCGGCAGCGCACGGTAGCGGCGCCCGCCGGCAGGGATGCGATAGATGCCGGTCTGCCGGCCTTGCGCATCGAGCTCCCTGCGCACGTTGAGGCTGGTGAGCACCCCGCGGTGGGCGATGTCGTCTGCAAGCTCTTCGAGCGAGACGCCGGCCTTGGCGCTGCGGTCAATCTGCTGGCTGAGAACGCGCTTGTTGAAGGGGATATCGCGCCCGACATTGAGCGAGATAATCTGAATGGCCTGTGCCATATCGTGTCTCCGCGGCGGATCGGCCGGAGCCTCTCTCCAGCCACCGCAACCCGCCACGAACACGCCCTCCCCCCTCTCGCTCTTTTCCGATCCGCCGCCCTCAACGCTAGCCACCCACGCCCGCGTCACGTTGGCGTGCTGCATGGACCTGGTCCGCCAGATCGTCATCTGCCTGCGGGGGATGCCGATCGGCGCACAGATTTCCTTGACTGGCTGACCGGCGCACTCCCCGTCACAAAGTCATCCTCCTGGACGAGGATGAGGACGGACCGCATTGACATCACGATAGGGGGTGCCTGCGATCCGTCGGACGTCGACGAAGAGCTTCAGGCCGTCGCCTGTCATCGAGCCAATGTGCATGCCCGCTGCGCGCCCGATGCCATCACGCGCCGCTGTGGCTCGGGGGGAGCCCGGAGCAACGGCGCCCGTGAAGGTCTTGATGTCGCGATCGAAGCGGGTGACGAGGCGACGCCGGTCCTTGAGACGGCGGGCCATGCGCGCGATGACGTCGCGCTGCGCGTCGGTGGTGCGATCATGTGCGTACCGGACTGGCCGCTTCGACGTGGCGCGATCAGCCTCGGTACCGCCCTCGTCGAGCCACGCGCGCAGCGCCAGGCTGCATAGCCCCTGTCGGCGACCAATGCCGCAGAGGGCGGCTGGGCATCGATGCAGAGCCTCGCCACCGTGCAATCGCGGACATTGCCGGTGTCAGGAGCAGGATGTGGGGCGGCCTTTCGCGTCGCGGACGGCATCGTGCCTAGTGTTCCGCCCGCCTTTCGTGCGGCCGAGACCATGCGCCAAGCCCCCTGTCTGCCGCCTGTACAGCGGTGGACCTTGATGCAACGACGACCGATGAACAATCGGTCCGGTGCATCCTCGGCTCGCGCGAGCGCACTGGAGATTTCCTCCCAGACGCCGCGCTCGGACCAGCGAACGAAACGCTTGCAGAGCGTCTTCGCCGGCCCAAGACATCACGCTGTCCAACGTAGCGAAATCGACAATCGCTCTGTCCGCCGCCTTGCCTTTAGCGCGCGCGTGGGCAAACTTCTCATGCCTTGCATTCTTCAAGACTGGTTTTGGATACCCATGAACGAGAAAATTTTCGACACTCTGACCGGCATGTACTTCACCGTGGACGATCCGGATGGAAGCTACGGCACCGGACAGGTAATCCGCCTCGCGGCTGAGGGGATCTATTGCGTTCGCTTCGACGGTAACGAGGTGGTGTTGCCCCTTGAACTCGCCTCTATCGGCGAAATGCTGGAGACCACCGATGAGGGCTACAAACTCTGGAGGTTCTTCGACACGCTTGAGGAAAGGGACAAATGGATTGAGTGGCTCGACGCGCCATCGAAACCGCGCGTGATTTCCCTGGTGAGGCCGACGAAATAGCGTCTTCCAAGCCTTGGACGCGGCAAACCCGCCTGGATCGTCGGGGTGACGAAAACCAAATGCCGCAGCGACCGACGCCGCGAAAGCACCAACCTGCAATGACAGCGCGCCAAGCAGCGCCACGGTCGCGGCGGATTTACGGGCCTTGTTGGCAGCCTTCACCGCCGCATTCTTCGCATCCTCGCTCTGCTGCAGGATCTGATCGACACGTGCACGAGCGGGTTCTTGTGCAATCTTCGCACTGCAGGCCATGAGGGCGGCGTCATAAGCGCGATCCGCTTCGACGACCTGCCTGGCAGCCCCCCGACCAGGATGCGCGCAACCTCGAAGGCAGCTGCCTCGTCATCAGACAGCGCTCGCGCTGCTGTTTGCTGAGGGCGGAGACGCGAGTCTGTGCAATAGCCTGTGGTATCGATCACCAGGCGGTCGGCCCCATCGACGGCGATTGCGGGGCTATCCTGACAGAGCGCCCAGAGCGCCAGCTGCTTGAGCGCCGTCGCATCCCCGGCCTGCACCGCGCCGACGATCAGGCGATCGGCAACCCTGGCCTCAGCGTCGGTCGCCGCCATACCGACGCGCAGGGCGCACTTCAAGCCGACGGGATCGGCGAAGGCACGCTTCCTAGCCCGGACAATTCATGGTGGGGTGGCAGTTGTGGTGCAATCCGTTGAAATGACGTCAGATTTTGTTGTTTTCGCCGAAGCATGACCGCAGCGAGGTGATACTCATTCAGGGGGACTTGAGGAACAAAGGCCCATTGCGGAAGGACGTCGCTCAACCAGCGACCGGCCAAGCCAGGCTGCCAACGTCACGACCGTGAGAACGCGGACGATGTGGTGCAGTACCACGAAGGGCACTTCGACATTCAGGGAAAGCGCTATCAGGCTCATCTCTGCAACACCGCCTGGCGAATAGGCCAGAACATAGGCAATGACGCGATCTCCGCCGAATACCGTGAGTGCCGAGGCAAATGCGAATGTGCCGAGCAGCATGATACATGTCGCGCCCGCCGACATACCCATGGCTTGCAAAACGATACGCGGTGAGGCGCCAGCAAAGCGGCAGCCTATTGTCGCGCCGATAACGACCTGCGCGCCTGCAAGCGCCTCTGCCGGCAGCTCGAAATCCGTGGCTCCGCTAACATGTAACACCGCGCTCATGACCATCGGACCAACAAGAAAGCGTGCTGGCAGACGCAAGATCGTGCCGAGTATCACGCCTCCAATCACGGCGGCAACGAACCATAGGAGATCGTCAAGCGCGACGATTGCCGGGTCAGCAGGCATGGCTGCCGTACGGTCGACGTCGAAGCCGGTCAAAGTCTCGATCAGGAACGGTAGCGTCAAGACGACGAGAAAGATCCGGGCGGCATGAATGAGGGCAATCATACGCTCATCCCCACCCTTTTCAGAGCCTAGCGTTATCATTTCGACAAGCCCGCCGGGCATCGCGGAGAAATAGGCCGTAACCGTGTCGAGGCGGGCGACACGTCGGAAATACAAGAAGGCCAGTCCACCGGTCACGGCAATGAAAACGACAAGGCCGACCAGAGAAACGATCCAGGAGCCAGCGTGCTTGAAGATGTCCGGGGAGAACGACGTACCAAGCATCGCACCGATCACGGCTGTCATGGGTGGCCGGGCATGTTTCGGCAAGGACACCGGGATGCGCAGGAATGCGGATAGCGCCGTGGCCAGCATTGCCCCGAGCAACCAGGCGAGCGGCATATGCAGCAGCCACATCAGGTAACCCCCCATGGCAGCTATGGCGAGCGTCAGCGCAAACAGACCCGCTGACCTCCTTCTGTTCGGCCTCATCACCTGTAGCACGCCACCTGTTGCGTATGCGTGACGACCGGGGGCGCGGCAAAATACGCACCAACCAATCCACGCCATGTCTGAAAGTCTGCAGAACTGCGGAAGCCGACCATATGGTCATCGACGGCCTCCCATTCGACGACGAGCCGATAGAGGCTGGGGGTTTCGACCACGCGCTGAAGCGACACACCATGGCACCCTTTCGCGCGCAGAAAGAGGGGGGCGGCCTTTTCGACGCCGCGCTCGAAATCCATCTCCTGTCCCGTCGTGATCGTCAGTTCGGCGATTTCTCGGATCATTTCGCTTCTCCCCGCGCATGCCCATGCTCAGCATCGATCGAGCGCTCTTCGCCCGTCGCGATCATCGTGCGGGTGGCATCGATCGAGGCATAGACCCAGAAGATCCGCATCGGTTCGGTGTCCGACGCGTTGATGAAGCGATGCGGCACGTTCGCGGGGATCCATGTCGTGTCATTGGGGTTGAGCCGATAGCGGACGCCATCGATCTCGGCGATGGCCTGACCATCGAGGATCATCACGCTTTCCTCGCAATTGTGTTTGTGCAAACCAATTGCCGCGCCCGGATCGAAGGCTGTAATGCCGTTGATCATGCTCGTGGAGCCGCATTTGCGCGTAACCAATGGCGTGGTGCGGGCACCGTTGCCGCGATCGTTCGTCTTGAGTTCATGCGGGCGGAGGATAGCGAGTTCAGACATATGGCACCTCACTTGGCTGGACCGATCCAGACGGTCTTGATGTTGACAAATTCCCGGATGCCATAGACGCCAAGCTCGCGCCCGTAGCCAGAACGCTTGATGCCACCGAAGGGGTAGCGCGGATCCGAAGCGGTCATGCCGTTGATGAAGACAGCGCCGGCATCGATGCGGGAGGCAAGCTGGCGGGCGCGCACGAGATCACCGGTCCAAAGCGCGGCACCAAGGCCGTATTCGCTGTCATTGGCCATGGCGATGGCGTCGTCTACGGTCTTTGCGCGGATGATGGCGGCCACAGGACCGAAGGTCTCTTCGCGGAACACCGTCATGCCGGGCCTGACGTGGTCGAGCACCGTCGGCGGATAGTAGAAGCCGTCACCCTCGATCGGTTCACCGCCAAGCTTCAGCCCGGCGCCTTCCGATACCGAGCAGCGCACCTGTTCATGCAGCGCCGTGCGCAGGTTTTCACGGGCCATCGGACCGATCTGTGTGTCCCGCTCCATCGGGTCGCCGATCTTCAGCGCCCCAGCCTTCTCGACGAAGAGTTCCGCAAAACGGTCCGCCACGGCGTCTTCGACGATGAAGCGCTTGGCGTTGACACAGGACTGGCCGACATTGATGTAACGCGCCTTGACGGCGGTCTCAGCCGCCGCCTCGAGGTCGGCATCGGCGAGCACGATGAAGGGGTCGGAGCCGCCAAGTTCCAGAACCTGCTTCTTCAGCGCCTTGCCGGCCTGCGAAGCGACGATCGCGCCGACTTCCGTCGAGCCGGTCAATGTGACGGCCGCGATCCGCGTGTCGGCGATGATCGCGGCAACCTTGGCATTGTCGATGAGCAGCGTCGCCGTCAGACCCGCCGGCACGCCCGCCGCCTCCATGACCTCTTGGACTGCCAGCGCGCATTCCGGCACATTGTTGGCGTGCTTGAGGATCGCGCCGTTGCCGGCGGCAAGCGCCGGCGCGGCAAAGCGGAAATACTGCCAGAATGGATAGTTCCACGGCATGATCGCCAGCACCACGCCGAGCGGCTCGAAGGCGACGACGCTTTCGCTCGCATTGGACGGGACCGGCTCGTCGGCAAGATAGCGCGCCGCGTGCTCGGCGTAGAAGTCGCAGTTATAGGCGCATTTTTCGATTTCGGCCTCGGCTTCGGCCAGAGGCTTGCCCATTTCTCGGACGATCATCTCGGCATAGCGGGTCTTGCCAGACCGCAATGCAGCCGCCATGCGGACCAGCAAGGCGACTCTCTCGGTCACCGGCACTTGACGCCAAGCACGCTGTGCACGCGAGGCCGCTGCCAGCGCAGCATCGATGGCGGCATCGTCCTGCAGGTCGAAGGTCTTGATCGGCGCGTTGGTGGCGGGGTTGACCGAAGTGATCGTCGTCATGGGGAAACCTTTTCGGAAAGAAGCCGCTTCCAGCCCGGCAGAAAGGCTGCGCTGGCGGATGTCGCGACGGAGGGGATGTATTCAAATCCGATGGCGCCCGCGTAACCGGCCACCTGGAGGGCTGCCAGGACGCCGTCGAAATCCACACCTCCGGTCCCCGGCTCATGTCGGCCAGGATGGTCGGCGATGTGGACATGGCCAAGACGACTTGAATGCCGCTCAATCCACAGAGCGGGCTCCTCGCCAAGGACGGCAGCATGGTAGGTGTCGAACAGGAGGTCGAATCGGCGGTCGAACGCATCCTGCACCTGCGCCGCGAGCGCTAGGCTACCCATATAATAGCCTGGAATGGTGATCGCCTCGACGAGGACTCTGACGCCGCTCCCCTCTGAATGGCTTAATGCCCAGGACAGGTTCAGCCTGTATGTCTCCGATGCGTCCAGAAGGTCACCCTTCGGTACGCCGGCCATCGGATGGACGAACGGGCAACCGATTTGCTGAGCGTAGTCCAGGGAGCGGGCGAAGCCGGCGCGGAATTCGGCCTCCCGGCCGGTTAGCGCTGCAAGACCTTTTTCCCCTCGGGCCGCATCGCCCATTCCCGACGTGACCTGTGAGAAGGTCAAGCCGAAATCGCCAAGAAGCGACCGCATCTCTTTCGCCGGCACACCCCATGGTTCGGGATGCTCGATCGCCGTGAAGCCATCGCGCGCGGCCGCGGCCGGCCGCGCAGCAAGCGGAAGATCGGTGTAGAGATAGCCGATATGGGCGGAGAACCGCGGCTGGGTCATGGTCTCGTTTCCTCAGCGCAGATCGCGAGCGCTGACCAGCACGCCGTCGGCGTCCGCATAAAGATACATATCCGGCGTGAACGTGACGCCACCGAACTGGACATGCCCCCCGGCCTTGCCGGCGCCGTCCTTCACGGACTTTTTCGGCGTCACGGAGAGGCAGAAGACGGCAACGTCCATGTTGTTGATTTCTGCGCTGTCACGCACCGCGCCGTTGATGACGATACCGGCCCAACCGTTGTCACGCAGGATCATCGCGATCTGGTCGCCCAGGAGAGCGACGCGGCTCGACGCCCCGCCATCGACAACCATGACCCTGCCCTCCCCCGGTTTCTGCAACTCCGCCTTCAGGAGCGCGTTGTCCTCAAAGCATTTTACCGTCATGATCGGGCCGGCGATGTCTTTCTTCTGGCCCAGTTTCAGAAAAGGAAGATTGCAGAAATGCACTTCGTCCCCATGGGCGTCGACAAGATCAGCCGTTTTCATTTGTACTCCTTCAATAACCGCCGAAGACGGCCTTTAATTCTGCGACATTTTCCTGGGAAAGCATGCGCTTCTGCGCGTCGCGCAGCAGGACCAGCAGCTTCGCGGTTTCCTCCAACTCTTCAGCGGCATAGACCGCCGACGCAATGTCCTTCCCCGTAACAACCGGGCCATGGTTCGCGAGGAGGACAGCTGCATAGCGTCCGCCAAGCTCCCGGATCATGTCCCCCATCCGCTCATCCCCCGGCTTGACGTAGGGCAGAAGCTTGACCTCGCCGACCCGCATGACGACATAAGGCGTAAGCGGCGGAATGCAGTCGTTCGGATCGACATCCGTCAAGCAGGAAAGGGCGGTGGCGAAGGTCGAATGCAGGTGAACCACCGCACCGGTCTTCGCACGCGTTTCGTAGAAGGCCCGGTGCAGGAACACTTCCTTCGATGGCTTGTCGCCGGCGATGTGATTGCCGTCACGGTCGAGCTTGGAGATTTTCGCCGGATCGAGAAAGCCGAGGCATGAATTCGTCGGTGTCATCAGGATCCCGTCATCGACCGCCGCACTGATGTTTCCGGCCGATCCAACGGAGAAACCACGATCGAACAGCGACTTCGAAAGGCGAGCGATCTCCTCCCGCAGTTTAGTTTCCGAGCTCATTTGCCAGCAAGCCTTTCCAGTGCCTTGTTAAAGAAATCGGGCGCGCCAAAATTGCCGGACTTCAGGGCAAGCGCCACGGGGTTGTCTCCGCCGGACAGCAGCACCGGTACGCCAGGATCAATCTCGGCTCCAATCGTCAACGCGCCGAGGTCGAGCGCCGAGACAACCGCGCCGGACGTTTCCCCGCCGGCAACGACCAGCCGGCGGACACCGGCCTTGATGAGTTCCTGAGCCGTGGACGCGAAAAGCGTGTCGAGCGCGGTCGCAACGTTTTCTCGCCCAAAACGCTCCTGGATCGCCCGAACGTCCTCGGGCGTGCCCGACGAATAGACCAATGGCGCGCGACCCTGGTTTTCCAGCAGGAAGGAAACAAGGTCGGACGTGGTCACCGACCCGTTCATGACGCCGGCAACGTCAATGGCGAGGGTCGGATGACTCTTGCGATGGAGATCGACCTGGCCGCGGGTCGCACCCGAGCAGCTGCCCGCGAGGATGGCCTCCGGCCCCTCAAGCCCGATCACGTCCGCACCCGTGCCGGATGCAAGCCCTTGCTCGATGAAGTTCGCGGCAAGGCCTATTGCGATGCCCGAGCCACCGGTGACAAGGCGGTGCGAGGCTGCAGCGCGACCAATGGCAACGAGATCATCATCGGTGATCGCATCGACGATGACGAGCGTGCGGCCTTCCCGCGCATTCTCTGCCAAGGCCTCTTCGACCGCCACGGACCCCTGGTAGACAACGCTGATCTCGACATGGCCGACATCGGCCGTCGTCTGGCGCCTCAGCCAACGGCGGATATCCGCATCCGTCATCGGATTGAGCGGGTGGTTCTGGAGGCCGGATTCGTTGAGAAGCTGATCCTTGACGAAGAGGTGGCCCTGATAGATCGTCCGGCCAGCGCCAGGGAATGCCGGGCAAGCGATCACGCCTTTGACGCCCAGTTCGTCGGCAAGCGCCTCCGCGACGGGTCCGATGTTTCCAGCCGGTGTCGAATCGAAGGTCGAGCAATACTTGAAGACGATCTGCTTGCAGTCCTGATCCAAGAGCCAACGAAGGGCGGCAAGCGATTGTTCGATCGCAAACGCCGGCTCGATCGAGCGACTCTTCAGCGCGATCACGCCGGCCTCGACTTCGGGCGCAGCCGCGCCCGTCGGTACGCCGAGATATTGCACGGTGCGAAGACCGCCTTGCACCGGCAGGCCCTTGGCGAGCGTATTGGCTATGTCGCTGGCTCCGGTGAAATCATCGGCTATAACTCCGAGAAGCATTTCAGTCTCCCTTTCGTTCAGCGTTCCGCCGCAAGCGAGGATCCGTAGAGGCCGGCAGCGTTATCGACAAAAATCTTCTGGCGCGTCGCGCCTGTGGAGTAAGGCACCTGCTCTTCGGCAAATGCCCTGCGGGCTGAGGCCGAAGCGGCAATACTTGCTGCAGCCGCCGTGATGCCCTCTCGACGATTGAACGTCCGCATGATCCTTCCTCCTGCGTGACGGCGTCTCTTCGCGCCGATTGGGCTTTCAGCCGATTAGGGTCCTCAATTTCACCACCGCAGCGTCAGGACTGGTCAGAACCGGAATGTTGGTCTTGGCTTCCACGGAACCGCGTGCGCGGGCCGTGGAGAAGTGGGCGAGGATGATGGCGTCGAAGCCGGCGATCTCGGCTGCGGCCTCCGCGATCAGGCGGTTATGCGTTTCAGCATCCCCTGCTCTTATGGCGTCGATGGCGCCTTCGACAAGGAAGCTTGCGATCGTGGCGCTTGGGTTAATCTTCGCGGCCTCCTCATGGAACTCCACTTCCATCCCCTGGCGGGCAGGAGCGAAGGTATAGAGCATTGCTGTCCTGCCGCCCGTGCGGATCGCAGCTTCGAACATTGCTTCGTTCGGCTTCAGCACCGGGATATCGACGGTGGTTGCCGCATGCTCGATCGCCCGCCCGAAAGCCGAGCATGTAAAGAGGACGGCGTCGCTCCCTATCTGGCGGGCGTATTTCGTCAGGGCCTCGATGCGGTCGGTCAGAGCCTCGGTGATGGCGCTCTGCTTTGCCCGGTCTGGAGAAAGGCTGTCCTCAAGGAGATTGACGACATCGGCCTCGGGCCATGACGATGCAAAGGTTTGCCGGATCGGCTCCATGGCGATCGTCGTTGCATGGATAAGCGTTATTCGCGGATGCTTTGACACAGCGTTGCCTTACATTAAACATGAGCAGCGGTCGCCGGGAGGAAGGGCGACCGCCGATGGCGGCCTTGCTATCGCTGGCCCGCCGAGAACACCCAGACGCTTTCCGAAGGAATGCGCGCCCAGACCGTGCCGGTCGAAAGCTGCCGGGCGCCATGGGCCCTGGCGACGAAATCGCCGCGGCTGAGGCGGTATTCCCAGCGGTCGCCGAGATAGATGCTGTCGTCGAGGGTCATCTCCAGCCCGCCGGCGTCCGGCCGGTCGCTGACGCTGATCTGCTCAACGCGGATCACCGCCCGCGCATCCTCGGAGGCAGCGAGGCCAGCGGCCTCCCGAACAGTGCCGTCGAGGCTCCAGTTGTCGCCGCCAATGACCGCACTCTTGCCGTCGACGGACTTGACCTTTGCCGTGACGATGTTGTTGGCACCGAGGAAGTCCGCCGAATAGAAGCTGTTCGGGTTGGAATAGATTTCCTGCGGCCCGCCCTGCTGGACGATGCGACCGTCCTGCAGGAGGAGAATATTGTCGGCGGCGGCGAGCGCCTCGCTCTGGTCGTGCGTCACGAGGATGGCGCAGATTTCGAGGTCGAGGATCAGCTTGCGGATCCAGTAGCGTGCCTCCTCGCGCAACTTGGCATCGAGGTTGGACAGCGGCTCGTCAAGCAGGAGGACGCGCGGTTCATAGACCAGCGCCCGGCAGATCGCGACGCGCTGCTGCTGGCCGCCGGAAAGCTGCGAGGGGAAGCGATCCGCGAGATGGCCGAGGCCCATACGGTCGAGAATACCCTGCACGCGTTTTTCGATGTCTGCCTGCGCCACACCACGCAGCTTCAGACCGTAGCCGACGTTTTCCTTGACCGTCCGGTGCGGCCAGAGCGCGTAGGACTGGAAGACCAGGCCGATATTGCGCTGCTCGGGCGGCAGCGCCAGTTTCTTCTCGCCATCCAGGACGGTTCTGCCGCCGATGACGATCTGGCCGATTTCCGGCTGTTCGAGGCCGGCGACACAGCGCAGCAACGTGGTCTTGCCGCTGCCTGAGGCGCCGAGCAGGGCGACGATGGAGCCGCGCTCCGCCGTGAAGGATGCCCCTTTCAGGATCTGAAGTCCGCCCAGCCACTTCTGGACATTGCTAACGACGAGTTCAGTCATGGATTTTTGCTCCCAAACGGAGGGCGAGTGCGAGGCCTGCGCCCGTCAAGACGATGCTGATGAGGGAAAGGGCGGCAATCGTGTTCATGGCACCGGTCTGAAGAAGCGAGACCATGAGCGAGCCGATGACTTCCGTACCCGCGCCCATGAGGTAGACACCGGTGGCGTATTCGCGCAGGAAGATGATCATGATCAGCGCCCAGGCGCCGGCAAGCCCGGGGCGGATGATCGGGATCACCACGTCCTTCCAGGTGCGCCCGATGGTGGCGCCCGTGGTGCGGGCGGATTCCTCCAGCTCCGGCGCCACCTGGATGAGCGTGCCCTGGAGAAGCCGGAGGCCATAGGAGAGGCCCACGACGAGATAGGCAACGAAGAGGCTGACCAGCGTCGGGCGCAGCGGCGTGAGCAGCGGCACGAAGAGGAACACCCAGAAGAAGGCAAGGCCTATGACGAGCCCCGGCAAAGCCCGCGGTAGAAGCACGATATAATCGAGTACAGTGTTCGACATCCCCCAATTACGATGCCCGGCGAGACCCACCGCGAGATAGATCGCCACGGCCACTGCACCACCAACCACCGAAAGGATTACCGTGTTGACAATGCCGTTGTAGAGGCTTGGGACTTCGAGCATCCGGTTAAAGTTGGACACGGTGAACTGTGCCCAAAGATTGACCCCTTCGCCCCAGGCATCGACGAATGCCCGAACCGTAATACCGCCGATCGGCAGAACAACGGACACAAAGAGCCAGAAGCCGATGATGGAAAGCGCGATGACCTGGCCGCTCGTGCCGAGCTTCAGCGTCGCCACACGCGCCCCCTTGCCGCCCATCGCGGCGTATTTGCGGGCGTTGCGCAGCAGCTTGCGCTGCATCCAGACGAGCGGCAGCGTGATGAGGATGAGCACCACGGCAACGACGGCCATCAGCTGATAGGTCGGCGTGCCGAACAGCGTGGTGAGCTTGTAGATATAGGTGGTGAGCACCATGATGCCGTTCGGATCACCGAGCACCAGCGGAATGCCGAAGGTCTCGAAGCCGAGCAAGATGTTGAGCGCGGCGGCGAAGATGAGTGCCGGCAGCACCATGGGCAGTGTCACGTCGCGCGAGACCTGCCAGATGGAGGCGCCGGTGGTACGCGCGGCTTCTTCAAGATCCGACGGCAGGTTGCGCATGGCCGCCGACACGTAGAGATAGACGTGCGGCGCATGGCTGAGGCCGGCGATCAGGATCATGCCCGGCAGGCTGTAGATGTTCCAGGGCACGAAGCCGACGAGGCCGCGGATGAAGAGCGAGACGAAACCCGTCGGGCCGACGGAGACCGTGTAGCCGAAGGCGAGCACGATGGACGAGATGAACATCGGCACGAGCACGAGGATTTCGAGCAGGCGCTTGCCCTTGATGTCCGTGCGCGTGATCAGGAAGGCGAGCAGGCCGCCGAGTGGCACGGCGATAGCAACCATGCCGAACGCAAAGATCGCCGTGGTGCCCAAGGCCTTATAAAAATTCTTATCGGTGAAGACGTATTGGTACGCGTCGAAGCCGAACTTTGCGCGGGGACTGAAGAACGCTGCCGTCAGGAAGCTCTGATAGATAATAAGCCCGACAGGAGCCAATACGGCGACGGCCAGAAGACCGATGACGATGCGCCGGTAGAGGTTCGCGTTGCCATGCCGCGGCATCTTCGCCGGAAACGTCTTTTCGGCCGCCGCCTTGCTGAGCGCAATGGCAGCCGGTGCTTGGGTGTGGGTAGACATTCTTGCCTCTCGCAAACGGTGGCGGGGCCGCGGCGCAACTATGCGCCGCGGCAGGCGATACGCTAGCGGCCGACAGCGGCCTTCCAGTCGTTGAGGAACTGGACGCGCTTCATCTGGTCCATGTATTCCAGAACGCCCTCATCGACCGCGATCGGCTTCAGGCCGCCGCCGACGCGTTCGTTCAGCGTCTTGACGTTGAGGCCGGCGGTCACGTCTTCGCGCACCGACGGAACACCGCTTTCCGACAGCAACGATTGACCTTCCTGCGAGAGCATGAAGTCGACGAAGAGCTTGGCGGCGTTCGGATGCGGCGCATCCTTGGTAATCATCGAAAGACGCGAGAACGCCGGCGTATAGTCGGTAGCGAAGTGAACGCCGAGGTTCGGGCTTTCCTTCACCCAGTCGAGCGCGTAGGAGCCAATAATGTTGACGGCGAGTACATTCTCGCCCGAGACAACGGTCTCCTTCATCCCGCCAGAGCTGGAATAGAGCTTCACGTCATTCTCACCGAGAGCCTTGGCGAGGTCCCAGAAGTCGGACCGGTTACGGGCGTCGTTCGAGTGATGCAGGAAGCCCGAGCCGCTCTTTTCCGGATCGAAGGTCGCGACCTTGCCCTGAAGCTCGCCCTTGTTGTCCTTCAGGAAAGCGATCATGTCGGCGTAGGTCTTCGGAAGCCTGTCCTCCGAAAGCGCCTTGGTGTTGTAGATCACGCCGATCGGCTCAACGCTCGTAGCGTAGAGAACGTTCTTGTAGTTGGCCCAGCCTGGCAAATGGCCTGCTTCCGGAGAAACGTATTCGGCCGAATAGCCATCCTGAACCAGTGTCATCTGCAGGTCCATGGCCGAACTCCAGACCACATCGGCCGTGGTCTGGCCGGCCGCAGCTTCCGAGATCACCTGATTGTAGGCGCCGTTCGTGCCGAGGTCGTTATAGGCGATGGAAATGCCGTACTTCTTGGTGAAGGCATCCTGCAGCTTCTGCGACTGGGCCGCATCAGTCGACGTATAGATGGATACCGTACCCTCTTTCTGCGCCGCCGCGATCAAGTCGGCGTACTCCGCGGGATAGCCCGCTGGAACCTCCTGCGCAAACGCCTGACCAGCCACAGCAGTGAAGGCAACCGAAATGGCCAGCGCTGTGGAATGCCCAAAAGAATACTTTCTCATGCCTATTCTCCCAAAATGTGCCCGTGCTGCAAAGCTCCTCCGGGCTGTTTCGCGAGGGCCAGAACGCCCCCGCGCCTCCATGTTCGCACTTTGGATTTGATTATTCCAAAGTACAAACCATTCATCAGGCGCTGGCACGCTCGCGTGCGCCGTCGCCGCTGCGCACGGCCTTCGCGACGAGCGAGCCGAACGCATCCGTATTGGTGGTGCCGCCGAGGTCGCGCGTGCGCGTGGCGGGGTTGGCCAGAACCTCGTCCACCGCCCGCTCGATCTCCGCCCCGGCTGCCTCGAACTGCGGCAGGCCGCGCTGCTCGCCGAGCCAGCTCAGCATCATCGCCGCCGACAGGATCAGCGACGTCGGGTTGGCGATGTTGCGGTTCTCGATGTCCGGCGCAGAGCCGTGCTGCGCCTGGGCGCAGACGAGGCCGGTCTCGGCATTGGCGTTGATCGAGCCGGCAAGGCCGAGGCTGCCGGAAAGCTCGCTGGCAAGGTCCGACAGGATGTCGGAATAGAAGTTCGTCGCCACGATCACGTCGAAGCGGGAGGGGTCGCGCACCAGATGGGCGGCCATCGCATCGATGATGAATTCGTTGAGCGTGACGTCGGGGAATTCGGCGGCGACCTTGCGCACTTCCTGCAGGAACAGGCCGTCCGTCAGGATGAAATTGTTGGCCTTGTGGACCGCCGTCACCTTCTTGCCTCGCTTCATGGCAAGCAGGAAAGCCTGGCGCGCGATGCGTTCACAGGCCGATGCCGTGATCTTGCGCACGGAGAGCGCGATGTCCGGCGTCGGCATGAATTCGCCCGTGCCGGCATACATGTTGCGGTCGGGATAGAAGCCTTCCGTCGCCTCGCGCATGATGACGAGGTCCATCGTCTTGGCATCGTTGAGGAACGGGCGCGAGCGCGCCGGACGGACATTGGCGTAGAGGTCGAGCTTCACGCGGAAGCCGGCCGAGACGTTCACGCCGCCCTTGTCGCGGGCGGGGTAATCCATGTGGGA
>Ga0206117_100806_pt1 | contig 23151 bp, 24 predicted proteins | sample 3A5Ametagenome_FD_177997 | JGI IMG/M metagenome (GOLD analysis project Ga0206117, IMG submission 177997) | Enriched microbial communities from leaf-cutter ant dump, University of Wisconsin, Madison, United States - 3A5A | ecosystem: Environmental > Terrestrial > Nest > Insects nest > Nest dump... | reverse complement strand
AGCTGCGCCGTGCCGACCGCTACCTGATTACCCGGGCCATCATCCGGGCGGCGATTGCGTCTGCACAAAAGCAGCAAAAGCATCCCCTGACCCAGGACGTTGCCGTCGAACTGATGGCCATGCACAGCGACCCCACCCTCTCGCCCAGCCGCAGAACGCGGGCCGAGGACATGGGCCAAGCCATGATGCTGTTTACCCAAGGGCTGCGCGGGCGTTTGTTCAACCGCCAGGGGGAAGACTGGCCGGATGCGGACGTCACCCTGGTAGAAATGGGCACCTTGACCAACGACGGCTACAACGATGCCCTGGCCGTGGCCTATACCAGCCTGATCGACTCCGTCCAGTCACGCGGCGAAGCCGCACAGGCCGAAGATCGCCCCCTGATCATGCTGACCGACGAAGGCCACTTGATCACCACCAACGAGCTGCTGGGGCCAAAGATCGCCAAGGGCACCAAGATGTGGCGAAAGCTCAATCTGTGGTTCTGGCTGGCCACGCAAAACCTGAAGGACTTCCCCGGCAGCATGGAGCGGGTGCTGTCCATGTGCGAGTTCTGGATGCTGCTGACGATGGACAAGTCAGAAATCCGGGAGGTCGAACGTTTTAGATCTCTGACGCCAGAGCAACGCGCCATGATGGAGTCAGCCGTCAAAGAGCCACCCAAATACACCGAAGGGGTACTCATTAGTGCCACTGGGCAATGGCTCTTTCGCAATGTGCCGCCTCCCCTGCCCATCGCCCTGGCCATGACCGAGGGCCATGAAAAAGCCCACCGTCGCCGCCTCATGGATGAGTTCGGCTGCACCGAAGTGCAGGCGGCCTACAAAGTGGCAGAACAACTGGCACAGGCCCGCGCATGAAACGGTTTGCAATTGCCCTTGCCCTGGCCGCCAGCACTGCTGCTGCGACGGCTCAAGCCCTGCAGCACCCTTCCCTGGTCGAAGTGTTTGCCAACACGGCCATGCTGGTGCAAGCCCCCCAGTCACCGTCCTACCCGCTGCGGATTTATCGGCTCGATGCAATGGCGCTCATCGAGGAGCAACTCAGCCAAGGCCTGCCTGCTGTTGAGGCTGATGCCGCAGCCTATCTGATGCGGATCGAGGCCGAAATCCGCCGCAAGTACGGAGCGCAAATCGTCAATGCCGCCAACGGCATGACGATGGCCATCCATTACCGCCTGGATCGGCTGCCAGCGGTGGTTATTGACCGCCGCTCCGTGATTTACGGCGTGCCTGATGTCCAGCAGGCATTGGCGATCTACCAGCAGCATTCGGGAGGAAACCCATGAGTCGCCGCCTGCTTTCACGCATCCTGGCTGTCAGTGCAGCTTTTGCCACAGCCTGGGCACCCATGCCTGCGGCGGCCGGCATAACCACCCCGGCTGTCATCGCCAATACGGTGGCGGCTGTACCCTCCTGCCTGAGCTACAAGGTCGAAGGCATTTGCTTCTTCCTGTATTGCAGCTGGTCTGGCTGCCGGATTCGCACATCCATCAAGATCAGCCACTATGTGCCTGATGTTGTGGTCAGCACGTACAACTCACCACAGACACACCCCTGGAAAGATGTTGGTGTGCCTGTGTCCAGCGGGCTGGCCAAGGCCGGTTCCACGCTGCTGGGCAGTTTGAGCGACTCCTCTGCCGGGGGCCTTGATACCGACAGCGCAATGACGGTGTTCAAGGGTGCCGATGCCATTGGCAACCCAGCAGGACGGTTTGCAGAGCTGCTGGCCAGTGGCGGGATGTTCGAGTTGCCGCGCACTATTGCAGTGCCCAACGTCACCGAGTTGTCAGGCTTTCCAAGTGAGCTGCCAAGCATTGGCCGGGCCTGGGTCAATGTGCCCAGCGAAATCGTGCAAACCGTGAGCAAGGATGCCAAAGCCATGCTCGATGCGCCGACTGCTCTGCTCAATAGTATCTCCACGATCACGCGCAGCATCCAAGGGATGCGTCAGGCCATGGAGATTGCGCAGAGCGTTCAAAGAGTCAATGAAACCATCAATGGGGTGCAGCAGATCGCATCCATGGTCTCGGGCATTACCGGCGGGGGAACCTTGTTTTGTCCTGGCGGTGCTTCATTCTTCAATCTGCACTTCCAAAGTGAGCTGGATGCCCCCTTCTGGCGTGGGACGCTGCCAGTGGAGTTGCTTTACCCCCAGACCTGGGTGCCTGGCCTGCAAGAGGTCGGTGCTGGCTCTGCACAGACCTGGGGCAGTGTTTATCCCCGCACCGGAGAAATCGTTCAGGCGCATCCCGTCAAGGCCTCTGCTGTCCTGGCCGAACGTGTCGCGTCGATCATTTACAAGTCCCGGCAGCCGCACGTCTATACCAAGGTCACGCCCAACCAGAGCGGGTCGTATCGCTATTTCAACTTCGGGGAAAAGCGCAAGTGGCAAATGCTTTCCCCCAGGCCGTCGACCGGCTGTGTGAACTTTGGTGTGAACGACAGCCTGTGGCTGACCTCCTGGGGCGATGGTGACACCGACAGTGCCGATGGCTATGCCTGGAACCTTTGGCAGCACTACACCTGCTGCCGTCGGCGCGGCACCTACCTCTATTCCATTCCCTGATTTTTGAAAATTTGAAAGGCATCCCATGCAGGCATCAACTCGCCTATTGCCCATTGCCATGCTCACGTTGCTGGTCGCATTGGAGCTTGGCAATCCAGTCCCGGCCCATGCCCAACCGGTTTCCTCCTCAAGCCTGTACTACCGTATGGGCGGGGGATCGCCCAGCGGCGGAGCTGCTCACCGCGGTGCTGTATCCGCACAACTGAGCGCCGGCATCCGAGCCAACTATTCCTGCGGCAAATTCGATATTGGTCTGTCCTGGGCCACCCTGATGAATGGCGTCAAAAACCTGGGAGCCACCATCACTGGCGCTGTGCAAGCCGGCATCGCCGCCCTGCCCCTGTATGTGCTTCAGCGTGCCCAGCCAGGGCTGTACCAGTTATTTCAAAACTTCAGCCAGAAAGCCGATCTCCTGGTTTCTGCTTCGCTCAAAAGCTGCGAGGAGATGGAGGCAATGATCAAGGCCGGCAAAGACCCGTATGAGGAATACGTGGCCATGGCCAAGGGCGAGCTGTGGAAGATCAAAGCCGCAGCATCCGGCGACGTCGTCCAGGCCAAAGTGGACATCAACAAGAACGAGGAAGCCCAGCGGCGCGGTGTCGATTGGGTATTCGGCACCAAGGCCGGCGGCTCCGGCACGGAACCCATACAGCCGATTCGTGACCTGGCCGTGGCCGGGTACAACGTCACGATCAACAAAGCTGCCAATTCACTCTCAACGGCCAATTACGGCAGCGGCTCGTTGGCATCGACACGGCTGGTCAAGGCATTCCCAACCCCCGAAGCCCTGGCCCGGTGGAGTTCGGAAGTCGTCGGTGATCAGAAAATCTACCTCTGCACCCAGGACTCAAGCTGCCCTACCCCCACGTCGACGGCCACGGCCACAGGCCTGGCACCGAAATTTGAACAAGAACTCGATGGCGTGCTGCCGACGATGCGAAGCTTGGCAGAAGGCAGCACCAGCAGCCATGCCGACTTGGCCAAGGTCAGTGCGCCGGGCATGGCCGTCAGTCCCCAGCTCGTTGATGCCATCCGCAAACTCCCTGCCGACGTGCGCTCGGTTGCCGTCAATCGAATGGCTCAAGAAATTGCGATGCACAAAGTCATCGACAAAGCGCTGATTGCCCGCAATACCCTGATCTCGGGCATGAGCCTGCCCCAGGCCACGGCCTCGACCGAAGTGACCCGGCAGGTACAGGTCAAAGTCGATCGTCTGACCCAATACATCAACGATCTGATGTTTGAGTTCCGCATCCGCAAGGAAATGACCGGCGATACCGCCCTGGCCATCATGGACAACTCCCTGGCCGTCGGCAGCAGCGCAACGGACACATCCAGCGGCACGCGTGGCGAGACAGCTCCATTGTTCGATGGGCGGGTTCAGCCATGAATGACAACCGTGCTTCCACGCTGCGGTCCCGGGCTGCCCTGCGCAGTTGGCTTCTTTGGGGAGCCTATGCCCTCCTGGTTGGCGGCATTGCCATCGTCCTGCTCCACTGGATCGCCTCGATCCCGCCTGAGAACCTTTTCGAGTCGGTGCAGCAAGTGAAGCGCTTGCTGTGGATCGGCCCCGCCGTGCAGGTCTGCATTGCCCTCTGGATCGTCATCGCTTGGCGAAAAATCGTTCACTTCGGTCGGTCACGCCGAATAGTTTCCAAGCGGGAACACCGCCGCTTGCTGGCTGCCAGGGGCAAGGTCGCATTGATCCTGGCCGTCTACCTGGTGCTGTTTCCCATCGGGCCAGACCCGATTTTTACCTTCTTGAGCAAACTGTAAAGGCACGATCGATGCAACTCGATAGCTATCTGGAACTGTTCACGACCCTCTATGGCTGGGCATTTGCCAACCTTTTTGGCGAAATCATCACAGGCACCGGCCTGATCGTCCTACCCTTCGCCCTCATCATCTTCAATGCCTGGAGGGAGGCCAAAGAGCGTGGGATGGGGTTCGATGGGGTCACGGGCTTGTTGGAGTCCGTGCAGACCAAGCTGATCACCGCCGTGTTTGTGATGATGCTGTGCTTCATGAGCACGCCCTTCACGTCCCTGAGCAACGTCAATCTCAGTTACACCCCCACCCGAACTCTGGATGGCAGCGCACCAGAGCCGGTGTCGCTGCGCAGCGGCACAAAATCGGGCTATGACCAGGCCATGGCCGATGCCACCAGCGGCGCTTTCAGCCGTGCTGGCAACCTGACGTACGTGCCGGTGTGGTGGTACTCGATCATGTCGATCTCCTCCGGCGTCAATCATGCTTTCCGCGCCGGCATGGCCAGCTCGGAGCGTGATCTTCGGGTGATCGGGGAACTGGCCAGGATGGCCACGATTGAAGATCCGGCCCTGCTCCATGAAGTGCAGCGCTTCTATAGCGAATGCTTCATTCCAGCACGAAGCCAGTATCTGAATATGGACAGAACCGCTATATCCGCGCAGGGCAAGCAGATTCTGGCCGAAGGCAGTATTTATGGCCCGACCGATGTGGACTGGATTGGAAGCCAATTCTTTCGCACGGAACCAGGGTTTTACGCAAACATGCGTTCCTATAACCCGGTTCCGGGATGGGCCATTGATTTCAGCCGCGATACGGACTATATCCAAACTCCAGCAACTGAAGGCCCTGAAGCAGGCTACGTGAATCCTGACTGGGGACGCCCGACATGCAAGCAATGGTGGGAGGCAGGCACTACCGGAGTGCGAGATCTGTTGATAACGCATAGTTCCACATGGCGCAGCCTTCTGGAGCATGTGAAAAATGCAGTGACCTTTACTTCCGAAGATGAAGCGAAAGACAGCATTGCCCGCCTGGCTTTTGAAAAAGCAAATCCTGTATTCGTCAGCCCTGAAAAAATCATGGGGAACAACTACGACATGGGCACTAATGCTTGGCGAACGCTGACAGGTGCGGTCAGCACAATTGGCGTTGCTCAAACTGCCTTTGGCTCATCTCTCAGCATGATTCCATTGCTCAATATTTTGCCCATGGCACAGGCCCTACTATTGATGGCCTTGTATATGTTTCTGCCAGTGCTAATCTTTATCAGTGGCTATGATTTAAAAATCATGTGGTATGGCGCATTAGCTATTTTTACGGTCAAGTTTTGGGCAAGCATGTGGTATATCGCCCAGTGGATAGATGCCAAATTAATTAACGCCATGTACCCAGGGCTTACCGGAAATGCTCTGGTGCAAGAAATTACGCAAAGCTTCAGCGACGGACAACCGCAGGCTTACAAGCGTATGCTGCTGAATACTTTGCTGACGCTGATGTTTATTGGACTGCCAATGATATGGAGCGCGATGATGGCTTGGATTGGAGTTAATCTTGGCGCTGATAATGATTTCTTGAAGCAGAACCGTGCTACTGCTACCAGCACTGGCAAATCTCCTGGGGTTGGGAAAAAGAAATAGATTCTATTTATTATTGATGAAATAATTAAAAATCTATTCCTTCGTCATACCCTCTATCATAGGCTTCGCTTGGAGTAATTTCCTCTTCCTCAAAATAGTATTTTCCAGTCAAAAATCCCCAGATGATTTGACCAAACGAATACAGCACTGCACCGCCCAGGATCAGCGCAATGCGCCAAAACAGTTTGAGGAGAGAGGAAGGGAGACGGAAAAAGAAGTTGAGCATGGGACACCTTGTGCAGTTGGAAGATCTCAACACGGCAAGCGCGAGCGGTCAGCGGTGACCCAATTCGGTTGCTCCACATGGGACTTGCCCATGCGTGCCAGGCAGATCAGGACGCCTGGCTATCCAAGGCAGCACCTGTACGGTGCCGATGGCGACATCGTAGCGCAAAAAGTTGGAATTGCAAATAAGAGAAGATGCTTTGTACTCTTATATATCGTCGTCTAAATGTCCCAGCCATAGTAGGCGGCGTACGTCATTTAAATATCCAGGGCTATTAGTTGATTTTTCGGTGTTTAGATCAATATCTCCATTTATAAAGGCCCACGCCATTTGCCCAAACGAATACAGCACCGCACCGCCCAGGATCAGGGCAATGCGCCAGAACAGTTTGAAGAGAGAGGAAGGGAGGCGGAAAAAGAAGTTGAGCATGGGACACCTTGTGCAGTTGGAAGATCTCAACACGGCAAGCGCGAGCGGTCAGCAGTGACCCAATTCGGTTGCTCCACATGGGACTTGCCCATGCGTGCCAGGCAGATCAGGACGCCTGGCTATCCAAGACACAGCGCCTGGGGGGCACCGATGCCGACATCGTAGCGCAAAAATGCGAAGATGCAAACAGGGTGTCCCTCATTCGAGCTACTTTGGAGAGTTTTTAGTAGTTTTTTCTTTAGGACATTCATCTATACCTGTAACAATACTGAATGGAATAAATTCCAATCTTTTGCTATCACTCTTGTCATTGATACGGGCAATATACTTCCCATCATCTCCAATAAAAATGCGAAGAGGTTTAGTTTGCTTGGGGTTTTCTGGATCACGGAATGATTCAAGTTCTTTTGAATCAGGATTTTTTAATGAAAGGATTGTGCACGAACGTCCACCTGTGGTGGTTGTTTCCAGTACAGTTCCTGTAATCCAAGCGCCTGATGTAGGATGAATGCCTAATAAAAAAATAATACCGAGATAAGCCCATGTTGTTTTCACTATTGAAAATGTTTTTCTTTTGCTAATGATGAATATGACATATGCTCCAACAATTTGAACCAAGCCAATAAGCATACTAATCAAAGCAGTATACGATGCCAGCGCCCATATGCTTTGAGTTGAATTTTTAATAAAAGAATAACTAATTAATAATGTAAAACACATGAGCAATAATTGGCAAAACATGCTCGCAGAAAAATATGCTATTATCTCTACTGGCAATTTCCTCCAATTACGAAAAGATATTTCATATTTCGTGAAAAATTTCATGAAAAATAACGATACTGATATTGGAATAATTAAAATCAATGAGATAATTTGAAAAGCTGTACTTAACCTTTCTGAGTTGTAAGCCATTAGTATTAGCAATATACCAATAATAATTATTGAGATCAGCCATCCAATAATTATTTTCCATGAAATTGAATTCTCTTGATTGTCATTGTATTTTGTATGATTTGAGTCGTTTGTATTGCCTGGCTTGGAAAATGGTGAAAATATGATAACTGGCGAAAATATTGAGGAAATTAGTAAAGTAAGTAGAAGAGCTATTCTTAAAAATAAAGATGGTAGAATTGCGGCTACGGTACTCATGCTCAATGGTATTTTTTCTTCCTGGGAAAATGCAAACAGGTAGCACGCCGCAATAATTAATATTAAACTAGTTATCGGCAAAGCACGTTGATTGATCCAAAGTAGACCGTCGCTGATTTCTTTTTTAAATGAATCCGACATTTTTGTCCTTTGAAATTTTTTATCGGTTCTTTTTAATCTGTCATGAATACTCATATTTATCACCTATATCAAAATTAAGGATTGCCGCCCCAATCCTTGGGAGATAGCAGGGTTGCCTTGCGTCAATTACAGACTTGGGCGTGCTTGCTAGGGGCAAAGGGTGGTAGCCAAAACATTCAATGTACGGTAAAATTCCGTACATATTTTGATGAAAGGAGGCTGTATGACCGCCACTACCGCCCGCTTAGACCTGCGTTTGGATACCCGTGACAAGGGCCGGATCGCAAGGGCTGCGGCCCTGCGCGGCATGGCCATCTCGGCTTTTGTGCGTGATGCTGTTCTGCGTGAGGCAGATACTGCTTTGGCCGCCGAAAGCATTGTGACGCTCTCTCCAGAGGAGTCGCGGCACTTTTTGGCCGCGCTCGATGCCCCGTTTACCCCGAATGAGCGCCTGCAGAAGGCCATGCAAGATGCCGCCCAGGTGGTTCGTGCGTAGGCGTTGTCGATGACCCTGGTTTTTTCCCTTCTCGATGGCCAGCGCCATGATCGGGCCGCATTTGACAGCGGCGTGGCCGCACTCGACGACTACCTACGCCGGCGGGCTGGCCAGCATCAGCGCGATGGCATTGCGACCACCCATGTTTTGACAAATGACGAGCGTCCGACCCATATCCTGGGCTACTGCGCCCTCTCTGCGGCGCAATTGCACCTGGATGAGCTACACGCAAGCGATCAAAAGCGTCTACCAGCCTACCCTGTGCCGGCCATGCGGATGGGGCGTTTGGCCGTGGCTTTGTCAGAGCAAGGCAAAGGCTACGGACAGTTGCTGGTGGGGCACGCCGTGAACTTGGCTTTAACTGTGCGCCACACTCTGGGGGTGCGGGTGTTAATCGTTGATGCTAAAGATGCCCAGGCTGCTGCGTTTTATGCAAGTTATGGCTTTCGGCCAACAACCAGAGCCGCTTTGAGCTTATATTTGCCAATTGCCTGAATTTACAGTTTCCTTTTCTCTCTTTGCAAAATGAAAAAACTCACCATTTCAAAGCTCATCCTGGCTGCTGCAACCGTCAGCAGTTGCGGCTTGGCTGTCGCTCAATCCGACTGGCGTCCCATGCGGCAAATTATTTTTGATAGTGAAAGGCTCCACTCCACTGGTTCCGATGCAGACCGAGCAATCATGGAGGCTTTATGGGCCAAAGACTTAAAAGAACATCGAGTCGGGTTACCCGTATTTACGCTAATTGGCGATGCTGATATTGCTGGGCAGCGTGTGGTTTTCAGTCTATTAGATACTGCTGGTAGTGAACGTTGTGATCTCGCAGGTGAAGATCCTAAAAGTGCATCCGGATATAATACGTTATGCACCATGCTGGTAACGCGCTGGCCCTCGACAGGGCAAGCACCGTCTGAAATTCAAGGCCAATGTATGTTGTCCTATAGCGATAATCAAGCACGCAATCGGATGGAATACCGGGTCGATAAGATGCAAGTCCATTTCCGCACAATTGAAAACGGCAAAGTCGTGCCCGAGTGCAACCGTTTGCTGAAGCTTCAATAACCTTGAGGCACGCCATTGGATGGCGTGTTTTTTCACCCTTCTATTTGTATTGCACAATACAATATGCCCGCCACGCCACCTGCTCCAACACGGGAGACTTACGCCGAGCTGCAACTGGCCTATGACCATTTCAATGCAGCACTTTTTGATGGCCAGCTCCCACAGTGCCTGATCACCTTGCAGCGTGAAAAACGCACGGTCGGGTATTTTTCCGCAGCACGGTTTGCGTCACTCGATGGGCAGACCACCGATGAAATTGCCCTCAACCCGGCCTATTTCGCGGTCGTGCCCATTGTGGAAACGATGCAGACGGTGGTGCATGAAATGACACACCTGTGGCAGGAGCATTTCGGTCGTCCTGGCCGGGGCCGGTATCACAACGAAGAATGGGCCACCAAGATGGAGTCCATTGGTCTGATGCCCTCCTCCACCGGCGAGCCAGGCGGCAAGCGCACCGGCGACATGATGGCCGACTATGCAATCGAAGGAGGCCGCTTTCTGCACGCCTGCAACCAGCTGCTGACCAACTCTTTCCAGTTGAGCTGGTATGACCGTTTCCCTTCCGCCGAGCATGTGCGCATGGGCGAGCAGTGCATGGCCACACGGATTGTTGGTGCCCAGGGCACGACAGCACCGATGGTGGCCAACCCGGCCCTGGCCAATGCTGTGCGCCCTGGCGGCAGGGCTACAGGCAGAGCGCAGGAGGCCAATGCGGCGGCAGATGCCACCCCTGCTGCTGGCGCTGTCGCTGTCGCCAATAGATCAAACCGCGTTAAATACACCTGCGGTGGTTGCGGAAAATTTAGTGTATGGGGAAAACCGGCGCTGAAAATTATCTGTGGAGAATGCAGACATCTCTATGTTGCGCTGCCCTGAAACAACTTCTGTGTTTTGCCATCGTTTGAATGGCTGGTATTCGCTACTTCTTGGGTGAAACTTGTTCAAGAATATATGATCGTTCGCCGGATCATATGCCATATAGATGGAGGAAGTCTGTAAATTTGCATGGCCTAGCAACATTTGAATTGCAGACAACGGTGTACCGCCCACATAAAGGTGGGTGGCAAAGGCATGTCGCAAAGTATGCGGCGTCAATAATAAGCCACACTTCTTTCCATATTTTTTAATCATTCTAAGAAGCTGGACATATTGTAGATTTGGATTCTTGCCCATATTGACAAAGAGTTGATCCGTGATAAAAGGGTTGTGTCCTCCATAAATCAGTAAGTTCTTCCGTATGGGAATATATTGCGCTAGCCAATATTGGGCATGTTCCCCGTAGACCACCAGGCGCTCTTTCTTTCCCTTGCCCATCACCTGAATGCATCTCTCGGCACCGATCTGGTGAATGCTCAGGCCCAGCAGCTCTGAAGCACGCAACCCCGTGGCGTAGAGGAGTTCAAGGATGGCTCTATCACGCACACCCCTTTCGATCGAAACATTAGGCTGGTGCATCAATTCTTCGATTTGCGCGGGCGTGGGTGGAACGACCGAAGGCCGTTGGGTTCTTCGTAGAGGGTATTCCAAGTCTCTACAGGCTATTTTGATGATCCCTTGCTCCGCTGCCCAGGCATACAGCCGACGAAGCCCCCATCGTTTTGTGCTGATGGTGTCAGCTTGCAGCCTGTTTTTCATGCTGCTCAGGTAGCTGCTGAAGTCCGTGGGCAGCGCTGCGCTCCAGGTGCGGTCATGGGTCTCAACCAGCCAGCGGTTGAACTCCTTGAGCAGTAATTTCAACACCCGCAATGTTGAATCTGCAAAGCCTTCAGCATGAAGGTCTATTAAAAAATCGCCAAAGCGCTCGTCCCATCCCTGCCAATCAATCGAACCAAGTTCAGGTGCATCAGGTTCCAACCACTGTTGCCGCATCCATACCTCTATACGTCCAGTCAGCCATGCAGCATGGCTGATTCGACGCACCCCTAAACCCAACGGGGTTACATTGGTAACAAAAAATATGCTTTTGTCAAGTGGAAATCGTTAGGTATGCATCGAACGATTTCCCCTGGTCTCTGTGGGCCGTGGTTTCTAGAGTGCGGCGCATGTCCAAGAAACCCTACCTCTTGCCAGCATTGCTGCTGGCCATGCTGGCCGGCACTGCCCACGCTGCCGACATTTCTGAAAAGCTGGCGGCGCAGATCAAGGCCAGCATCGCCCGGCACACCGACGGCAAAGTCCAAGTTGAGCAGCTCCATGTGACCCCCTTGTCGGGCATCTACGAAGCTGTTGCCGAGGGAGAAATTTTCTACGTAGATGCCACAGGCAGGTATGGTTTTCTGGGTGGCTCGCTGATGGACATACAGCAGCGCCAGGACTTGACGGCATTGCAAATGGACAAGCGCATGGCCATCCCCTTTGAGAGCTTGCCGCTGCAGCACGCCATCAAGGAGGTGCGGGGTGATGGCAGTCAGGTGTTCGCCGTCTTTGAAGACCCATATTGCCCCATTTGCCAGGTTTTCACGAAATTCCTCGACCAGCTCGATGACGTGACCATTTACCGGTTCATGTTTCCGGTGATTCGCCCGGAAAGCGCCTCCCTGGCCCGTATGGCCTGGTGCTCTGCAGATCGGGCGACCGTTTGGAAAGAATTGATGGCGGGTACCCGGTTGCAGCTCAACGAAAACTGCAATGTGGACGGACTGCTTGAAGTCCTGACCGTCGGTGAGCGCTACAAGATCAACAACACCCCGACCGTCATTCTTGCCAATGGCAAACGGCTGGTCGGTGCAACGCCGCCCGAACAGTTCCTGCAGGAGCTGCAAAACAGCAGGGAGAGCCGGAAAAAATGATTCCCCGAGCTTCCCGCTGGCTCCTATGGCTGCTCCCCGCCATGGCCGGTCTGGTCATGGCCGCTGTCGTCAGCTCGGCAGACATTGTGCAGGCCATCCAGAACTCCCCAAACGCCAGTCCCTGGCTCAAGGCCAATGCCCAGGCCGTTGCGAACTTGGCCATCAACGTTGAAAGCGGTGGCAATACCACGGCCTACAACGGTTCCTGCTGCTACGGCGTGCTGCAGATGAACAGGAAAAACATCGAAAGATACACCCGCATCGATCCAGAGGAATACAGATCCCTTCCCCTGCAAGATCAAATCAATGCCTGGGCCGCGCTGACGACAGATGCGCTAAAGGCCAGTTCGGTGCGCCAGCTCATTGCAATGGGCACTTTCGATGGCCGTCCCGTCGATGGGAACCTGGTGCTGGCCTGCGTGCAGCTCGGTATCGGCAACTGCCAGAAGATGATCAATTCTGGCCGCTGCTCGGGATTCGCTGATCGCAATGGCACCACGATCTGTTCCATGGCAGATGGGATGGCCAGGGAGCCTGGGGGACGGCCCACCACCCCGACCCCAAAACCTGATAACGGAACCACCCCAGGATCTGGTACCGGCGGATGGAAACCCTCCGATAGCTGTATTCGGAACAGCTCCGGCAGTTGCCTGCCTATCAGCGAAGCGATGCGCCAGGGTTTCCTCCAAGGCTCTGGAGTGGAAATGTCCGCCATGAAACGTCACGCTGAACTGCTGGCGGTAAGCCTCGTTGTGCTGATTCTTGCCGCCAATCTGAGTGCGTTGTGGCGGGGGTATACCGATGGCCGACTATCCACTTCTGAGCTCAAAGGGTACTTACTCAAAGGCGGCATCACACTGAGCATTGTGCTGGGGGTCATACGGTGGTTATGACTGCACGCCTACGTCACTGTGCCGTGGCTATCTTGTTGCTTGTACCTGTTTGGGCTGCTGCTGGGCCAGAGCAATGCCTGCGAGGACAAAACACCTCGCGTGGGTGTCAGCAAATCCTTCGCAACTACTGGACGCACGAAGCAGCAATTACCGCAATTGCCCGCCACTATGGGTTGGAGCCGGCTCTTCTCAAAGCATTGGTGGCGGTCGAGAGTGGTTTCAACGCCAAGGCCCGCTCCCCTGCTAACGCTTTGGGCCTGACCCAAGTGCTCCCAGCTACTGCAAAAGGCCTGGGTTTGCACAACCCGGAAACCAACTTATTTCATGCCGAGCTGGCCCTCGCGGCCGGTGCCGCTTACCTGCGCCAGATGTGGTTTGAGTTTGGCGATTGGCAGCTGGCCCTCGCGGCCTACAACGCTGGCCCCGGCGCCGTGCGCAAGCACAAAGGCATTCCCCCTTATCGAGAGACCCAGGACTACGTCCCAAAAGTTCTGGCGCTTTATCAGGAATTTGCCATTGCTGATGCGATGGCCCGATGACCACAAGGAAAACGATGCGTACCCCTACCCACTTTCTACAGCTTGCATCTGCGGCCGCAATCAGCTTGGCCATGTCTTCGGCTCTGGCGGCCAACCATGCGATTGCCCCGGGCATGGACAACAGCACAGCACTCAACCAGCTGCTGCAAGCACAGATCGCTGTGACTTGGCATGAGGATGCCGAAGGCCTGGCCAAGTTGCTTGCCACCCGGCTCGATGTGCCATTTGAGCGTAGCAACAGCGCGGCAGCAGCAAAAGTTGAAGTGCAGCAAGGTGACACAGAAACCGTAGCTGATGCCCTGGCCAGCATCAATAGCCAGTTGCCACCGGACAACCAATTGCATCTGGTGCAAACGGATGCCGGTATCCGTTTGCAATTCGGCGTGCAGCTCACTGCTCCACCCGGCTCTGCCCAGGCATTTCCAGTGACAACAGCGAATACGGCCTCTGCAGCACCACAGCCTGGCACGCCGACGCCAGCACCGACATGGCAGGCATCGCCGGCGGATGGAACTTTGCTGACGACGCTCACCAGGTGGGCCGACGAAGCTGGCTGGCAAGTGGTTTGGGAGGCCCAGGACGATTTGATCATTCCTGCCAACGCCACCTTCCAGGGCGACTTTCGTGACGCTGTGCGTGCTCTGTTTCGTTCCTTCTCTACCTCCCTTGATCCCATTTTCTACACACGCAACAACGTCGTGCGCGTGACAGACCTGGGCAGCCGCACTGGCCAGCCCCAGCAGCGATGAAAGGTCTCCTCTCCATGCTATTTCCCACCAAATTTAAGCAGCGCATCCTGGTTCAGACGATTTTGGCCACTGTGACGGTTCTCTCCGGGTGCGATACCCTCAATGAGCGTCATGCCATCAAAGCAGAGGCGCAAAGCGATACAGACATCGTCCGTAACAAGCTGGTCGAAGTACGAGCCAACGATGCACGTGCGGCGGTCATCGGGCGTGAAATTGACGCAGCCTGGCTGGGAGGCCAGACCGTGAAAGTTGCCCGTAAAGCCCAACTTCCAGCGGTCTTCCGCACCTCTGTGCGCTTCTCTTTTCCCGGTCGCCCTACCCTGCCGGTCATTGCAGATCGCATCAGCAAGATCACTGGTATCCCTGTGCGGGTGACAGCCGATGCGCTATTGCCGCTGGGGGCCATGGCCGGTGGTGTTGTAGCTGGTGCAGCAGCATCCCAAACCGGCGGCGATGCTGCGCAGCGCTTACCTGCGCCATTGAGTGGCTCGATGCCTGCCCCGCTGGCTGGGGCAGCACAGGCAGTCGCTCAGGAGCGGTCTTTCATCATTGACCAGATGAGCATGATCGGCGGCACTTACGAGGTGATCGATCTGCTCGATCGCACTGCGGCGACGTTTGGTGTGGGCTGGGATTACAGCCACCGTGACCATATGATCACGATTTCGCGCCTGGTCACGCGAACGTACAGCATTGGCACGGTACTGAACACCGACACCATCAGCAACACCATCACCAAACGCGCCAGCGCCGGCGAAAGTGGTGGATCAACGAGTGATGTGGCGCAAGCCGGAAGCACCACGTCATCGTCTGACGTGACGGCCACATCCGAAGCAACCGTCGAGGTCATCAAGAGCATCAAAGAGGCCCTTGAAAGCACGCTCACCCCGTCGGTCGGGAAATATGCTGTTTCCACATCCGGCATCATCACCGTTACCGATACGCGGGAGGTACACGACCAGATTCAGGCATTGATCGACGCTGAAAACAAAGCGCTTGGCCGCCAGATCCGTGTGCGTATGCAGATCGTGGAAGTCACATCGACGAACACCAGCGACTTGGGCGTCGATTGGAGCTGGGCGATAACCGAACTCGGGGCCAAGTGGGCCGGGGGCATCTATTCGCCCTCTGGCCAGAGTTCTGGTTCTGGCATGGGGCAGCTTGGCATCATCAGAAATGGCGATCGCACGACCACGCAAAGCTTTCTCAAAGCCCTGGCCACGATCGGCAATGTCAGCATCCGCAAGGACGAAACCTATTCGCTGCTGAACAACCGACCGGCCAGCATCACGGCCACAGATTCCCACATTTACCCTGCCCGCTCCAGCTCGGCCAGCAGCATGGCCACTTCGCCCAGCACGGTCGTGCCCGGCGTGGAACCAGGGCAACTCACGACAGGCTCCTTCCTGACGCTACTGGCTTCGGTTCAACCCAATGGAAGTGTCGTGATGAAGTTCTCCTTCGACGTGTCCATGCGAGGGGAGTCAAAAACATTCACGTCGAATGGCGTGACGCTTGAATACCCGGCATCGACGGCCAATCAATACAGCCTCTACGCCAGCGTGCCAAGCGGCGAAACAGCCCTGCTGGCGGGGATCGACAATTCGCAACGCACCTCCACGGATAAATCCATGGATGGCTCGCTCTCGCCTCTCCTGGGCGGCAGCATCGCCAACAACACATCGCGTCGTGCTGTGCTTGTGCTGCTGACACCTCAAATCATCGAGGGGGTGCAGTAATGCTCCAGCTCCTGGATGTTGGCGAGTTCGGCCAGGCCATTGCAGGACTTGATTGGCTGGCTCTTGATGGTCTGGAAAGCCGGAGCACTGAAATCCGGCAACTGGCCCGCAGTGTGAATGCCAGCTGGCACTACCTATGGGAACACGAAAACGAACATGAGCAGTACGTAGCCTTTGCGTCCAAAAGCGACAGCAAGAAGCGGCCAACGGCTGCAGCAGCCCTGCTGCGTGCAGCAATCCAGGACACGACCTTCTTGTCGCTAATTACAGTGGGCCAGGAGCAATACTGGGTTTTTGCGCAAAGCGAAGGGCTGCCCGTCAAACGCATGGACTTCGTTGGTACAGCCCACGATGCCATGCACCTGGTTCGTGACTTCGTTTCGGCCCAGCATAAGGCTCCGCAGTTGCCGGTGTATACCGACGAACCAGCGCTGTTTTTGGATCTGCCATTCAGCATTGATCCACGCTCGATGTCCCTGGAAATTTTGGGGCACTCCATCAAGAAGGCCGACTTTGGCAAAGCCGCCTTCAAACGCTATTCCTCGATCTCCGTTCCTGCGGTGGCCACGACCCTGGCCCTGCTCATTGGAGTGTCAGGCTATACCGTCTACGAATCCCATGCTCAGACGCAGCGTGCGCAAGCTGCCGCTCAGGCCAACGCCATCGCAGAAGCGCAGCGTCGAGAGCAACTGCTTGCAGATATCCAGACAGGGATCAACAAGGGGCTACCCACGGCTGCCCTATCGGAATACACGCGCACTCTGCACACATTGCCGATGTCTGTGGCTGGGTGGCATTTTTCGGAGGCCACATGCGCCTCCAGCCACTGCGTTGTCAGCTATAGCGCACAACCGCTGGCCACCTGGCAAGGGTATATCCGAGCCAAACCGGTGGACTGGCCTGAGCCGGAACTCAGTTCTGATGTCAATCGGCTCTCTCAGGCCATCCCGATTCCTGTTGAAAACACCGTCACACGCAAATCCGAGCAATTGCTTGATCGCAGCACGGCGCACTTTCAAATTGGCAATCTGGCTCAAATGGCCCGTGTTCTTGATTTATCGCTCCAAACACCGGATCACTGGGAACCTGTGGCGGTCTCTACTGGCTCAGGCACCGAAGGAATCGATATTCCTGTCAGCAGCACTTTTACAGCTACAGGCCCTGCCGTGCTTCTACAGGATTTCGTTCGCAGACTCCCCAATTCGACGGGGATCACAGAAATTATTTTCTCAAAAAAAGAAAAAATCATTTTTTCCTTAACAGGGGTGGTTTATGCGCGTCCATAATTTATTTCTTCTTCTTATTTCTATTCCACTGGTTTCTAATTCTGCTGACAACATTTCGACTCCAGATACATTTGGCCGCCTGCTCGAAAAACAAATGCTACTGATGGAATCAGAGATGGAGGCCAAAATTCGCGCCAACCAGAACCAAGGTGTTCTCAATTCATCTATTGGCAATTTACCCACAAATGCTACTCCATTACTGGATGCCAAGCAGGATTTTCAAGAATATGAGCCGGTATTAGAGGCTATTTGGGGGATTGCTGGACAAGAAGTGGCTGAACTGAACTACAAAGGACAGCATGTTGCTGTCTCCATGCAAGAGCCGTATATCTCGCGAATAGATGGATGGAAGCTTGAAAGTATCACGCCATTTAGCATTACTCTTTTACGGATGGATGGTAAAAAAATTATCCAGCGCAAGTCCATCACATTGGACTGGGGATCAGCAACAAGAAGATCAGACGAACCATTAAAAAAATATCAAATGTCAGAACATTGATGAAAGACTGATCATGCTAAGTATTGCCGCAAAAAACTCCAAAGGCCTAGAAAATGGAACCGCCATTCTTTTAGGAAAAATGCGCCAAGCTGGGCGTGCCCAAACACGTAAAGACCTGCCTGCCTTTCGGATAGTATTAAGTAAAAATTACGGCATTCAAGGAAATGATCTTTCTGGAATTGCCGTTCTTGATTTAGGTAGTCGAGAAGTCATGTTGATCGTTTCCGAAAGCATGGCTGCCAAAAATCAACACATTCAAATCAGACAAAAAGTTACGGCATCTGGCTACAAGCTTTTGGAAGATCGTCTGGCAGATAGTGCATTAATTGCAGAAATTAATGCTGCGATTAGTAAAGGGGATGTAGATACCAATTCCAGCGATGTCAAGCCGATCATCGACGAACTTCTACAGTTAGCGATTAAGAAGAAAACATCGGACATTCATCTTTGCTGCAGAGAAAGCAGCGCAATGTCTTTGTTTCGTATCCATAGTCGTATTTACCAGAATCGACAGTTCGATGTGGAAACGAGCAAACAAATTGCATCGTATATGTTCCAGAACATGGCCGAACCGAGAACTCGCAGCACCGGCACATTTTCTTTCGAGAATAAATCTATGAGCTGCATGATTCGCTATGCGGCATACGGCGAACAATACAAGCTTCGTTATAAATATATCCGTTTGGCCGATGGTTGGGATGTCATCATACGAGTGCTTCCGCTGGAAGTTGGCCTTAAAGCAAAAACCTTTATTGAACTTGGTTACGAGCCCTCCCAAGTCAATCAGTTGGAAATGAGTGTTAATCGTTCGATAGGGTTAATAATTATTACTGGCCCTACAGGTTCGGGTAAGTCGACAACATTAAAGACCATGATGGAGTTCGATCCTAAAAGAAAATTCAAAAAACGTTTTTCTGTCGAAGACCCTGTTGAATATAAAATTTTTGGCGTTTCACAGATTTCTGTTCAGCGTAGCGATCATGAGAATGAAAGCGAGAACCTGGAGTTCCCCGGTATTTTGAGAGACATTCTGCGGGGAGATCCGGACGATGTAATGGTTGGAGAGACCCGCGACAAAATTGTCGCTCAAATGGTCGCAGACTTTGTTCTGACTGGGCACAAGATTTATACAACGTCCCATACTGCATCAGCCATGACGACGCCGACTCGGCTTTCTCGCCTTGGTATTGCGCGAGATATTCTTGCTGATCGTCAATTTCTCTCTGTCATGATATTTCAGCGCCTGTTGCCGGTACTTTGCCAGGAGTGCAAACAGCCAGCAAAAGAGAAATTATCAAAAAAGAAACTGTATCTACTGGAACACAAATTTGGTATAGATATTGACCAAGTGTATTGCTGCAATGAACACGGCTGTGAACACTGCGATCAATTGGGAATTACCAATTCCACCGTCGTGGCAGAAATTATTGTACCTGATCGTGTGTTAAGACAATATATCAGCGAAGGCGAAGATTCTAAAGCCGAGGAATATTGGCGTCATAGCCGTAAAACAGGGTTTGATGATCCAGACATGCAGGGCAAGACCGCATTCGAGCATGGCCTTTACAAAGTTTCGCAAGGTCTTATTGATCCAAGCGACCTTGAATTGGAATTTGAGCCTATGGAAAGCTATGAAGTCATGGAGATCAGAGAATGAGCCTTCAATTCAAGATAGCACGATTTTGGTTCAATGCAGTTCCAAGCAATCGACGTGAGTTTTACGAAGATTTTGCTTCATCGCTTCGGGATGGCGCATCCAATATTGATCAATTAAAAAAGATGGCATTGCGTGCACGAAGGCGAAAAACTGGCTGGGCACCGCTTTATGAGCACTGGATCAGAAAGATGCGGCGAATGTCTTTTGGATATGCCTTGCAGCACACAGTGCCCCCCTACGAAGTCATGGTGCTCACTGCTGCGGAAGAGGACGGGCGCCTCGATGAAGCGATGGACTACCTGGCCAGAAGTATTCAGCTTCTTGGCAAAGTACGCAGTATCTATTTCATATCGCTATTTTCGCCAGCAATTTCATTGCTAGTGATTATTGGATTCCTGTCTGCCTATGCGCTAATCATAGCCCCTGAGTATCTTCAAATTATTCCGTTGGAAAAATGGCCACTCTTGAATAGAGCCATTTACACAGTGGCTGATGCACTTGTAAGCAAAGGAGTTTTTTTTATCACTGGTGCAATTGGTATTTTTTCTATTGTCAATTGGAGTAAACCAAATTGGCATGGGAGATTACGCAAAAAAATTGATCGAATACCACTAACTCCCTGGTCATCATACAGACAAAATGAGGGTAATAACTTCCTTATTTCACTATCAATCTTGCTTCAGTCAAATAATCATGGCATCAAGGAGGCATTGGAAATGATGAGAAAGTTTTCAACGCCGTGGCTAACCTGGCATATCACACTCATGCTACATCGTTTGACACTGACACCTAATCGACCTGCACTGGCACTTGATACAGGAATCTTTGATCTACGAATGATGGATCGGATTGAAGATTATGCAGATAGATCAGAGTTCAATCGAGCCATTTATAAACTTGCATTTGACAGTGGAGAAAAGTTTGTTGAACGAGCACAAAAACGCGCCTTGTTCATCGGAGTAGTTGCAATGTTTTTCGTTGCAGTGATGGTGCTGATTATAGCGTTTAGCAATATTCAATTTTCTCAAGCAACGGAGGCTGCCCTGAAATCCATTTAATCACCAAATAAATTTAGATATTTAATTAATATAGGTAACAACATGAAAACTTCTGAAATGAAAACCATCAGCCAATCTTCTATGAAAAAACAACGTGGCTTTGGCCTGCCTGAGCTATCGATTGCAGCAGCCATCGCTGCCATCATGGCCTTGGTAGGCTACGCCCTTGTTCCCGGTTTGCTCGCAAATTACAACGCAAGCAAAATCACCAATGAGCTGCAAACCGCAATCCCTAATATCCAACTGGGGTACACCCACAGGACATCATACGCAAGCCTTACTACTACAGAAATTGCAAGGGCCCGCTGGTTCACTGATGGTTTTTTGGAAAAAACCAACAATGTGCCGACAGGAAAAATCTTGACAAAATGGGGCGAAATCACTTTCGCGCCGTCTTCTGGAAATAATCAAGCTACTGGAACAATGGACAACATTCCTTCGCGGGAATGCAACAAAATCGCAGAAGCTCTGGCCAGCGATCTCTATGTCAGTGCGACAGTGAACTCTACCTCGATCAAAACTGCCACAACGCCGCTGAGTATTGCAACCGCAGGGACTCAGTGCAACACGACAGAAACCAACACGATCACATTCAACTTCCGTCGTTAAATGTCATGAGCATGTCAAGTATTACTGATGTGCGAATTTCTGTTCTTGGAGGAACGGCTCCATCAATCATCTTCCCTGGGCAACAGGTAGCAAAGATTGAGCACCAGCCTCTCCTTCAAGAACTGGAAAAAGCCATTCAGCAAAATCCTTCCAAGAAAATGTTGTGTCTGCCTGACGGTAGTCGCTGGCGTAGCCAGCGAATGCGTGCTGACCGTTATGCACTACGCAGAATGCCTGTCGAATGTCCTCAATTGGATGAGCTAGGTTTACCGCAATGGGTTAAATCTCTACTCCTGAGCAGCAATATGTGCAAAACAGGTGGTTTGATCATGATATTGGGGCATACAGGAGCCGGAAAGACCACCACATTCTCAGCAACAGTCGCAGCCCGCCTGGCTCTCCATGGTGGATATGGCCTTACGCTGGAAGATCCCAATGAGCACCCTCTTGAGGGACATCACGGGAAAAGCGGGTACTGCGAGCAGCTGGACGTCGACGAACTGGGCGGCTATGCAACAGCAATCCGAGTTGCTTTGCGCTGCTTTCCTGCGAAAGATGCCAGTATGTTGGGTTACGGCGAGGTGCTTGAGCCAATTACGGCTGCCGAACTTCTGCGTGTCGGCGTCGATGGGCACCTGGTGCTGGCCACGATGCACGGCAAGAGCATTGGAGAAGGTCTGCAGCGCCTGGCAGCCATGGCCAAGGCCGCCGGCGAGGAAGATGCCAATGGGCTGTTGGCTGCCAGTTTGCAACTCGCTATCCACCAGAAATTTGACAGTGCCGGTCGGCTATCTGTGAGTGCCCTCCCCCGCGAAAACAAATCTGTCGCCCACATCCGTACCGGCGAATTTGCTGCTTTACGTGAAGAAGTGCAGCGCAACCTTCTGAGCAATATGTGAAAGAAATGAGCATGACATCCCTAAGTTCGAATGCTTGTCACCGTTATCGTCAGAATGGCTTTTTCCTGCCTGGGTTAGCCATGGCAATGACGGTTTTTTCGCTGATCCTTGGTGCCATGCTCTATCGCTACGCGGAAGACAACGCTCACACTATGGGTGATGAGCGAGCCAAGGTTGTTGGAAGTCGTCTAGCCGCTATTGATGATGCAGTTAAAACCTACACCACGGCTTATTTCACGCAAATCCAACGCCAGCAACCAATCCAGCGCAATGGCTACACCGTGCCCGCCTCCAAGGTGCGCACACCAAGCACCACCGATTTACGCGATCTCGGCTTCCTGGCTGAACGCCACGCGCAGCCCATTGTTTACAACGGTCGCTCCATCGGCTTTGAAATTCAGTTGAGCACATCAACAGGGTGCGTCATCCCCAACTGCAATGTGTCCGCATTGATCACGTCCACACAGCCGATGGTTGAGCTGCGTGATCAAAACACAGCGGACATCCGGCGTGCAACCCTGGCTGCCAGCATGGCAGGCATTGGCCGGGCCGGGATCACCTTGCCGGAATCCCCCACGGTGTTTGTCTCCATCGACAACGCTCAGATAGGTAGCAACCCAAGCGGCACAGTCGGGCTTATTGCCATTGCAAATGGCTATGACAGCCAAGGATTTTTGGAGTTTGCCCGCCGTGACGGCAGCTTGCCGATGACCGGCGACATCAACATGCGCGACGATTCTGGAACTCGGCACAACGTCCGCAACATCGAAGACGTTGAGACCAACACCGTCACAGCTTCTGGCCGCCTGAAAACTGGGGAATACCTAGACCTAGATGGGCCAACTGTGACCGAGAACACGTCATGCCCGAAAGACGGGCTTGTCGCCCGTGGTGTCGGGGGCTTGATACTTTCTTGCCAATCCGGGGTGTGGAAGAAGGGGGCTGGTGGCGGGAGA
>Ga0206117_100804_pt1 | contig 23169 bp, 20 predicted proteins | sample 3A5Ametagenome_FD_177997 | JGI IMG/M metagenome (GOLD analysis project Ga0206117, IMG submission 177997) | Enriched microbial communities from leaf-cutter ant dump, University of Wisconsin, Madison, United States - 3A5A | ecosystem: Environmental > Terrestrial > Nest > Insects nest > Nest dump... | reverse complement strand
GTGCGGATGCCCGTGTGAAAGTAGGTCATCGTCAGGCTTTTATAGCAAGACAAACCCCCAGTCCCAAAAGGCTGGGGGTTTTGTTTTTGTAGCGCATCGCGCTTGGGGGATGGCTGAGTTGGGGTGGTTTATTGCTTGATTTGGCTTGGAGTCAGTGGTAATTGCTATATATTTTTATTTCGCCTTAAGCTTGCCGTGCTCGAATTTGTTGTGGAGAAATCCCCCTGCTATGGTTTGAGGGGGTGAATTTCCAAAGGATAGGGGAGGGGACGTATGCATATCTTGATCGTTGGTGCCGGTGCCTGGGGAACTGCCATGGCGGTTGCGGCAGCCCATCCGGCGTGTGGACACGATGCGACTTTGTGGGTTCGCGATGCTGCCCAGGCCCAGGCAATCGAGGCGCAGCGCTGTAATGTCCGTTATCTGCCTGGTGTTCCGCTGCCTGCCAAGGTGCAGGTGGTCAGCGGGCCGTTGCAGATGGCGCTGCCGGGGGCCGATGTGGTGATTGTCGGCACGCCTATGGCGGCCTTGCGTTCAACCTTGGCGATTTTGGGAGATGTCGGTACCAGGGTTCCGGTGGGTTGGCTGTGCAAGGGTTTTGAAGCTCCGGCATCTGGCCAGGCCGTGGGTTTGATGGCGCATGAGGTGGCGGCCCAGGTTGCCCCGGGTTTGCTTTGCGGTGCTTTGAGCGGTCCCAGTTTCGCCTTGGAGGTGGCACGTGCCCAGCCTACTTGCCTGGTGGCTGCCAGTGGCCATGCGCAAGTGCGCGAAGCTTTGCAAGCGGCTTTTCATAGTCCAGCGCTGCGTGTCTATGCGAATGCCGACATCGTGGGCGTGGAAGTAGGCGGGGCGGTGAAAAACGTCATGGCGATTGCTGCCGGCCTGTGCGATGGCTTGCACCTGGGTTTGAATGCCCGGGCTGCTTTGCTGACACGCGGTTTGGCGGAAATCACCCGCCTGGGTGTGGCCTTGGGCGCGAAGGCAGAAACTTTCATGGGTTTGTCTGGCATGGGCGATCTGTTGCTGACCGCCACAGGCGATCTTTCACGGAACCGGAAGGTGGGCCTGCTGCTGGCCGAGGGGCTGACGTTGGACGCAGCCGTGCAATCCCTGGGGCATGTGGCCGAAGGGGTGTACAGCGCCCGCACCGTGGTGCAGCGTGCCCAGGCGCTGGGCGTGGATATGCCGATTGCCACGGCGGTGGTGCAATTGCTGGCTGGTGAACTCGCTCCCCAGGCGGCTTTGGAGCAATTGATGGGCCGTGACCCGAAGGATGAGTCGGCATAGGTTGCTCGATTGAAAAGATAGCGGCTACCGCATGTGGATAAAGGGACTTCAATAGAAAACTATCGGAATCCCTTTGTTATCAACTGGTAGAAGCTTCTCTTTTTAGGGTTCAAGCTCCAGGGCCAGCAATTCCTCTACTGTCTGGCGGCGGCGAATCAGCCGGGCCTGCCCGTTGTCGACCAGTACCTCTGCGGCCAGCGGACGGCTGTTGTAGTTGCTGGACATGCTGGCGCCATACGCGCCCGTGTTGTGGATGACCAGCAGGTCGCCTACCCGTGCATCGCCCAGCGGGCGCGGCAGCACTACGCCGCTATCGCCCTGGGTGAATACGTCGCCCGATTCGCACAGCGGCCCGGCAACCACGCTGTCGCGCGTGGCCGGCAGCACGCCCTGGCCCCGGCGTTGCACATGCATGCCGTGCCAGCTGCCATACATGGCTGGGCGCATCAGTTCGTTGAAGCCGGTATCGACCAGCACGAAGTGGTTGTGTCCGGCGTCTTTCACGGCACGCACCCGGCCCAGCAGCACGCCGGCTTCGGCCACCAAAAAGCGGCCCGGCTCCAGCTCCAGGTGTAGATCGTGGCCGAGGATGCCCTCGGCCTGCTTGCGGGCCGCATCCCACAGGCCGAAGTAATGCGCGGTGTCGATACGCGCCTCGCCTTCGCGGTAGGGGATGGACAGGCCGCCCCCGGCGGAAATCGCCTGCAGGTCATGCCCGGCCGCGTGGGTGGCCCGCACCAAGTCCACCATTGCGCCGCAGACTTGTTCCAGGTGGCCATAGTCCACGCCGGAGCCGATGTGCATGTGCAGCCCCACCAGCTTTAGCTTGTTGGCGCTGACGGCCTGCAGGGCGGAGGCCAGCTCGGTGTGCCAGATGCCGTGCTTGCTGTGTTCGCCGCCGGTGTTGGTCTTGTTGCTGTGGCCGTGACCAAAACCGGGGTTGATGCGCAGCCAGACCGGATGGCCGGGGCTGGTCATGCCTAGCTGGTGCAGCATGTCGATGGAGCCGGCGTTCACCGGTACGCGATGCTCCAGCACGGTCGCCAGGGTGTCGGCATCCAGCAGGTCGGCGGTGAAAACGATGTCCGATGGCTCGCCGCCCGCCTGGTAGCCTGCCGCCAGGGCACGCAGGATTTCCCCGCGCGAGACGGCGTCCACCTTGACCCCTTGCTCGCGCATCAGGCGCAGGATGTGGATGTTGGAGCACGCCTTCTGGGCAAAGCGCACGGTGTCAAAGCTTTGCAGTTGCGCGATCCGGCTGCGGATGGTGGCGGCGTCGTACACCCACAGCGGGGTGCCATGCTGGTCGGCCAGGTCTTGCAGGAGTTCGGGGGAGAAGGGGATGGTCATGGAAAGTGCTCGCGATGAAAACGGTGGCGATATTGGAATTTTTTTCATATTTAGTCCAATGCTTATTTTTCTGCAATCAATTCGTTCTTGATATGCTTTGCAGATGAATATACGCATCGCCCACCGCCATATCGAGGTTTTCCGCGCTCTGATGCTGGCCGGTTCCGCCACGGCGGCAGCGGTCCTGCTCCATACCTCGCAACCCACCATCAGTCGTGAACTGGCCCGGCTGGAGCAGTTGCTGGGCTATGCCTTGTTCGAGCGCGTGCAGGGCCGCTTGCGTGCCACGGCACGGGCCTTGCGCCTGTGGCAGGAAGTGCAGCGCAGCTGGGCGGGGCTGGAGCAGGTGGCCGATTTCGCCCTGCAACTGGGCCAGGCCAGCGGGGCCAGTGTGCAGGTGCTGACGCTGCCCGCGTTCAGCCATGCGCTGCTGCCAGCCGCGCTGGCCCGCGTGCAGGCGCAACGGGGGCCGGTGGGCGTGAGCATCACCACCCAGGAAGCGCCTCTGCTGCAAGAGTGGATGAGCGCACAGCGCTTCGACCTGGGGCTGGTCGAGCAAGGCGAAGCTCCGCCAGGCACCCGGGTGGTGGCACTGGCGGTTCTGAGCGAGGTTGCAGTGCTGCCCGCAGGCCATCCCCTGGCTGCCAAGGCGATGCTGGAGGCGCAGGACTTTGCCGGCCAGCCGTTCATCAGCCTCGCACCGGACGACTGCTATCGCCAGCGTATTGATGCCGCCTTTGCCCAGGCGGGCGTGCAGCGTCAGATGAATCTGCAAACGCACAGTGCGGTGGCTGTATGCGCAATGGTGCAGCAGGGCCTGGGCGTGGCCATCATCAATCCCCTGACGGCGCGGGCCTGCGCGGGGGCGGATCTGCTGGTGCGGCCCCTGGCCTTTGCCATTCCCTTCGAGGTTCACGCTCTGCTGCCCTTGTACCGCCCGGCAGTGGCCGAGGTCGAGGCGCTGCTTGCGGCCCTGGACATGGTGTTACGCGATTGTGGCGATACGCGGCAGCCTGGAAATGGCGGTTGAATGTGCCCCCAATTCCAGAATTGATGCCCCCAAATGTGCCCCCTAAATTGACCGGATGGAGGCAGTGTTCCCCGGACAATAACGGACGATGAATTCCGTTCTACAGAGGGGAAAAAGAAAAAGGCCGGGAGCTGGTGGAAGCTCCCGGCCTTGAGTTTGGCCTTCGGCAGGGATCGAATGAATTGATGAAACCCGCATAAATAAACGGTTTGGCTGCTGCCCTGGGCTATGCGGCGCTGGCTGGTGCCACGCTAAGGCGCAGCCCTACAGCGTGCAGCACCTTGGTGATGGTCGATAGCGTGGGATTGCCCTTGTCGCTTAGGGCTTTGAATAGCGCCTTTTCCCCCACTTCGGCACGGCGGGTAACCTCGGCCATGCCGTGGGCCTGAGCAACGTGGCGCAGCGCCACCAGTAGCGCCGCTGCATCTTCCATTTCTAGCACCGCGTTCAAATAGGCTGCGGCTTCTTGCGGGGCGGTCAGCGCCTGTTGCAGTGCCGGGCTGTAGCTTTTATCGCGTGGTGTGTTCATGGCTTGCCCCTTTGTTTCCAGTCTTCCAAGTATTCAATGGCCCGGGCTATTTCCCGCTGTTGGTGGCTTTTATCCCTGCCGCACAGCAGTAGCACCAGCACCGCACCCTGTCTGCTGAGGTACACCCTGTAGCAGGGGCCGTGATCGATGCGCAGCTCTTGCACCCCTTCGCGCAGGGGGTTGCAGTCCCCTAGGTTGCCCGCTTCTATGCGGGTCAATCGGGCGCGTGACCTTGCCCTCGATTTCCGCATCCCATAGCCGAGGGCATTATGCGGCTCCCTTTTGCTGGGCAGCGAGCCAAGCCCGTTCATACTGCTCTCGAATCGTCGCCCGTGCAGCCTGGCGACCTTCAACGACCCCCATAAGCTCTCGGTGACCGCGCTGTCCCAGCAGTCGCCCTTGCGGCTCATCGAGCTGCACATGCCGTAGCCTGTCGGCGCCTGCTGGAACTCGCCGCTGCCTCGGTCGCTATGCAAAATCAGGCCGGGCTCCTCGCTCACCGGCCTCGTGCCTGGCCCTTGCAAAGCGCCCCTCTCGGTCAGCCTTGACCCAGTTGTGCAGCGTCTGCTCCGCGATCCCAAGACTCTTGGCCGTCGCGCTCATGCTCTGACCACCTTTGACCAGCCGCACCGCTTCGAGCTTGTACTCCAGCGTGTACCTCGCTCTCGTCGTCTTCATCATTCACGTTCTCCTTGCTTCGATTGAATCACTCAGCAAGGGATACAGTTTTCGGGGGCAAGGTCAAGTACCGACAAATTTACGGTATCCAGTGGGGCATTATGAGACTACCTGAGACAACAAAAAACCCGCTCTCCTAGGGAAGAAGCGGGTTTTGCAACCTATTGAGACTGTATGAAACGCTGATTTGGTCCCTTCGGCAGGAATCGAACCTGCATCTGACCCTTAGGAGGGGCCCGTTCTATCCATTGAACTACAAAGGGCAAGAGCGGCGATTGTAAGCGGCCCTTGCCCTTGGTTTTGTCTGCACCGGACGTTCAATCCTTGCGCCGGGTGTAGATGAGGTCCATGGCTGTCTGCTCCCCGGTCTGGCCGCGCAGGGTCAGGCGCTTGGTCAGGTCGTAGAAGATGAACAGCGTGCCCATGGCGCCGTTGAGGCTTTGCTCGTAGGACAGGTACAGGTCTTGCGAGATGCGCTTGCCCAGCGTCAGCGCTGCGCCTTCGGCCCCGTTGCCGGGGCCTTTGAAGCCCAGTTCGTCCAGGCCGATGTTGCCGGCCAGGTCGCCGCCGCTGCCGCCACCGCTCAGCAGTGCCAGCGCCGCTTGCTGCAGCATGGCGGTTTCGGCCCCGCCGCTGGCAGGGTCGCGGCCCATGACGACCCAGGAGAGTTTTTCCGCATCGGGCATTACCGGGTCGGAATAGAGCTGCACGCGCGGGGCATTGGCGCTGCCTGCGACCTTGACCCCGGCCCGCACGGCGATGTTCGGGCGCAGGGCGATGATGTCCAGGCTGGGGTTGTCGTAGGGGCCGTTGAAGCGGATGGTGCCCTGTTCGATGTCCAGCGCCTGGCCCCAGGCACGGTAGCGGCCCTGGTCGGTCTGGATTTCGCCGGTGACGCGCGGGCCGCTGCGCACGGTGAGTTGGCCGTTCAGGCGGGTGGTGAGGCCGTAGCCTTGCAGGGCGAAGTCGGGGCCAAGGTCCAGGGTGAGGTTGATGTCCGGCTTGAGCGCGGCACGGACCGAGCCTTCCGGGGCGGGCGCGCGGGCGGCCTTGCGGGCTTCCTTGGCCTGGCGCTCGGCGTCCTGCTGGCGCTGGATGGCGGAGGTGACGTGGACGTCATCATCCAGGCTGGGAGCCGATTCGTCGGCCAGCAGCAGGGCCGCTCGGTTGACGGTAAGCGCCCCGCCCAGGCGCAGTTGCTCATCTTGCATCTGTGCCCGCAAGGTGCCGCTCAGGCCCATCTGCCGGTCGGCCCGGCTCAGCACCTGCAGGTCTTCGAACTGGGCCTGGATGTCCATGTGCAGGCCGTTGCCGCCCGCTGCCGGGTCGTAGACGATGAAGCCGCTGCCACGCAGCTGGCCGCCTGCCTGTGGCGGCGGGGTGCGGTTGCCGCTTTGCCCCAGGACGCGGGCCTGGCCGTTGCCGCCGCCTTCCAGGTAAAGCCGTTCGATATCGAGCCGGTTGCCGGCAAAGCGGGCCTGCAATTGACCGTTTTTCAGGTCCACCCCGTCGAGCAGGGAGGCGATGCTCATGTCCTCGGCCTGCAGCGATCCTTTCCAGGTGGGGGCGCTGCGCGTGCCGCCCAGGATGACGTCGCCGCCAAAGCTGCCGGCAACGCGCCATCCCGGCGGGGCGAACGAGGCCCAGACGCCGATGTTGGGCAGCAGCAGCTGCACCGATCCGCTCAGGGGGGCCTGCTCGGGCCAGCGCCAGCCTTGGGTGTCGTGCTGCAGGGGGCTGCGCACGTCGGCATGGATGGTGCCGGCGCGTTCGGAGGCCCACAGCACCTGGGCACGCAGCTGGTTGTCATCCTCTAGCCCCAGTTGTGCCTGGAAATGCTGCAGGCGCACGCGCCGCCCCTGGTTGGGCTGGCGCTGGGTCTGGCGGGTGTCGGCGGCGCCGCTGCTGCGCACCACGGTGACGGGGGCGGCATCTTCGTCGGCGGCGGCAATGCGCAGGTCGCCGCTCTGGCGCTCCAGCAGGACGTGCATTTGTGGCTTGCGGGCGCTGGTGTCGATATCCCACTGCCCTTGCAGCACCAGATCGCCGCTGACGCCAGCACGGGCCAGTACCGGGTCGTGCGGGGTAAACAGGTCGGCCCAGGCCAGGGGAATCCCGGTGATGCGGCCCTGGCTGCGCAGCGCGAGGGTGTCGGTGCCCAGGGTCAGCGGTTCCCACTGGATGTCGGCACTGGCGGCGGCGTCTTCGGCGCTGGCCGGGGGCGTCAGGGTCAGTTCGCCTGCACTGGCCTGGATCTGCCCATTTTGTTGCTCGACGGCGACGGGGCCAGCCAGGGCCAGCAGCCAGTCGCCGCTGTCTGCTGCAGGGCGGACGCGCAGGGCGAGGGCTTCCCAGTGGGCGTGCCAGGACCGGGGCGTCCAGCCCGCTTGCAGGCGGGTGTCGATTTGCGCCTGCTGTTCCCCCTGGCGGGCCTGGGCGGTCAGGCTGGCTTGGAGCTTGTCCAGCGGGCCATCCAGTTGCAGGGCCAGATTATTGATTTCAGTAGCTGCTTGCGCAGGTGGTGCATAAATAATATGGGGTATTGTTGCTGAAAGCTTTATTTCAAGTGCGGTAGCAGCTATGGATTTTTCTTGTTCCTGCACTGTGGCAGGGGCGGGCGGCAACACGCTGTCCCAGCCGCCTTCCCAATCCAGTTGGGCTGCGGCCTGGCCTTGCAGGGGCAGTGCCGCAGCAGTCAGGCCGGGCAGGCGGCCCAGCCAGGCCATCAGGCTGGCGGCATCGGTCACCTCGGCCTGAAGCTGGCCCTGGCCTGCCTTCTGTCCCAGGGTGCCGGTCAGTTGCGCCGTGGTTCCGGGCAGGGCCAGGCGCGTGGCATCGGCGCTGGCGAGCTGCTGGGTGGCGTTGTCCCAGGCCAGGGCGGGGCTGTGCAACTGGGCGCCCCAGGCCTGGATGGCAAGGTCACGCACGTCAAGGTGCGGCGCCTGCCAGCGGCCCCGGGCTTGGGCGCGTTCCAGGCCCGCTGCGTTAGTCCGGGACTTGCCGGTGGCTGCGGTGTCGGCAATATCCAAAGCGAAGTCGACCGCCTGATCGGCCCCGGCCTGGGCGGTGAACGTGCCGCCCAGCGCCTGCCGGGGCAGGCTGCTCAGGGCCCGCGCGGGGTTGAGGGCGTCCAGCTGCACCTGGGCATCGAGCGCCTGCGTCTGCATGTCGAAGCGGCCCTGGGCCTGCAGCTGTCCGCCGTCTTGCTTGCCGTTCTCGCCGGGCAGCTGCCATTGCAGTTGGCCCAGCGTCCAGACGCTGCCGTCCAGGCTGGCCTGCGCCGCGAGCTGGCGCAGCGGCAGGGCCGCCTTGTCCCAGGCACCGGCCAGGGGGTTGCTGAAATCGGCCTGCACGCCCCACACGCCCTGGGCGTTGGTGTCGATGCGCAATTGCCCATTCAGATCCGTGGGCGGCAGTTGGGGGGCGAACAGGGCCAGGTCAACGTGCTGCAAGTCCACCTCGGCCTGGGGCAGCGGCTGTGGCTGCCAGGGGGCCAGGGTGGCCTGGACGTGGGCGGCCAGGGGGCGGGCCGCCGTGCTGTCGGTGTGGGCGTCCGCCGTCAATTGCAATTGGGCATCAGCGCCTGCCAGAGTGCCCTTTAGTTGGGCGGAGGCCTGCAGTTGCAGCGGCTGGGCCAGTTCCAGTGCCGGGGCCAGGGTGGCTTGCACGCTGGCGTCCAGCTGCATGGGGGCAGCGCCCTGCAACTGCGCCTGGGCTTGCAGTTGCGCCTGCTGGGGGCCGTAGCTCAGGCCCAGCAGTTGCAGCCGGTGCTGCTGGCCGTCGTAGGCGTAGGTGGCGTTCAGGTCGCGCAGTTCGGCTTCGGGGCTGTCGCCCCAGGTGAGCAGGTCGATGCCCACGGGCAGTTCGATGCGCAGCGGCAGCAGCAGGCTCTGCAGCGGTTCGGTGGGGCTATCGTCCGGGGGCACATCGGGATTCGCACGGTAGTGGACGGCGGCCAGGTGCAGTTGCTCGACCTGCAACTGGCGGTGCAGCAACTGACCCAGGTTCCAGGCGAGAGAAAGCTCTTTTATTTCGAGCTTGAAGCGCCCGGTGGACAAGCGCAGATCGGCGATTTCACCCCCAAAGCGCAGGCTGCCCCTGGCCCCTGCCACCTCCAGCGCATAGCCCTGGGGCAGCCAGCGCTGGGCCAGCGCCAGGGTTTGTGGCAGGGACTGGTCGCGTCCGCTCCACCACCACAGGCTGCTCAGGCCGGCCACAAGCAGCGTTGCCAGCAAGGCGCAGGCGATGAACAGGCGGCGCAGCCAGCGGCGGCGCGGCGCGGCGGTTTTTTTGTCTGGTGAGGCAGCGGCGGGGGTGTCCAGCCCAGGTTCTTGGCGCTCGTGCATGGCAATCAGAAGGTAAAGCCCAGCCGCAGGTGCAGGCGGATTTGTTGGGTTTTGAAACCATAGGCCAGATCGGCCTGCAAGGGGCCGACAGGGCTGTTCCAGCGAATGCCCGAACCGGCGCCGACAAAGACCTGCATGCCCTGCCCGGGCTCATCGGCCACGCTGCCCGCGTCAATGAACACGGTGTGCTCCCAATCCTTGCGGTTGCCCGCCAGGACGATGGGGCGTTGCCACTCTGCGCTGCCCGCGAGCATGTAGCGCCCGCCAATGCGCTGCGCGTTGTCCGTGCGGACGCCGATGCTCTGGTAGCTATAGCCGCGCACGGTGGTGTCGCCGCCCGAAAGGAACAGCAGGGTCAGCGGAATGTCCGCGCCCTTGCGTGCCGTCACCGCCCCGGCCTGGGCCCGCAGCGCCAGGCGCGAACGGCGCTTGGTCGCTTCGTCACGCGCCCCCATGGGCTGGAAGTATTGCCAGCGCCCCAGCGCCCGGGTGAAGGGCGTGCGCTGCGGCGTCAGGGTGGTACCCACGCCCAGTTCGAACGCCAGGCCGTAGCCGCGTGTGGGGTTGGTGGGGTTGTTGAAGTAGCGTCCCGTCCAGCTGTAGTTGGCGGAAATGGCCGAGCTTTTCGGCGGGGCGTCGTCGCCCTGCGGGTTGGCCAGGTCGTAGCGCAGGAAGTACTGGCGGTCGATCTTGTCTTCGTTCTTGCCGCGTCCGGCACTCAGGGCAATGCTGTTGGCCTGGTAGTCGGCCAGCTCGGCGCGTTCCAGCTCGACGCTGGTAAACCAGTTCCAGCCGCTGTCGTCCGGCAGGGAATACAGGCGGGTGGAGAGCAGCGGGTTCTTGCGGTTGAGCTGCAGCTTGCTTTGCGCCTGCCAGCCCAGGCCGGGGACGCGGTTGTGCGTATGGTCGAGCGACAGGCGCGGCCCGGTGTCGGTGCTCAGGCCCACGCCGTAGACCCATTTCTGCAAGGGCGCCTCGCGCACCTGGGCCAGCACGGGCACTTGCACCTCGGGCTGCCCTTCGGATATCTGCTCGGTCTGCAGCGTCAGAAAGACCGAGTCGTACAGCCCCGTGGCGGCCATGCGCTGCTGCACGTCTAGCAGGGTCGATTGGCGGTACTCCTGCCCCTCCGGCAGACGGGCGGCACGGGTCACGCCCGCAGCGTCGTAACGCTGCCCGCCTTCGATCTCCAGGGGGCCGAAACGCACCAGCGGGCCGGTGGCGTAATGGGCCTGCAGCGCAGCCTGGTGGGTGTCGGCATCGATATCGGCGCGGCTGCTCAGCAATTGCGCCGTGGGGTAGCGCTGCGCCTGCAGGCTGTGCAGGCCCTCGGCCTTGGCGCTGGCCCAGGCGTTCTGGCTGAAGGGCTGGCCCACTTCCAGCGGCCAGTTGCGCTGTACTGCCTGGCGTTGCCAGTTGCCCGATTGCTCGCCGTCCTGGGGGCTGGTGACCTGCACGTCCACAGTCGTGACAGTGGTTTGCTCGCCCGCATCCACCTCGATGCGTACCACAGGCAGGTCGGAAGAATCCCTGGGCGGGTTGTGCAGCTCCAGCTCCACCGTGGGGGCGAAATACCCCAGGGTGGCCAGCAGTTTGCGGATGTCGGTATCGGCCACGCTGATCAGGCGCGTCAGCTCCTGGCGGCGCAGCCCTTCCAGTTCACGGTAGCGGTTCAGTTCCAGGTGCGCTTCGAGCAGGTCTTGCGCCTCCTTGGGCTGGGCGTGGATCTGCAGCTCGAAATTCGGCTTGCCGGTGGCTGTGGCCGTGGGCTTGGTGAACAGGCCGCAACCGGCCAGCAACACCGTTGCCAGCAGCAGGCCCAAGTAGGAGAAAAAACGCATAGGCCCTCACTTCGAGAGTTGGCGCATGCACGCCTCCAGCCCCTGCACCGTGAGCGGGTACATCCTGCCGCCCACGAGCTGGTGGATGATGTCGATGCTCTGGCGGTACTGCCACACGCCTTCGGGTTCGGGGTTGATCCAGGCATGCTGGGCAAAGGCATCGGTCAGACGCTGCAGCCAGACCGCACCGGGTTCCTCGTTCATGTATTCCACGCTGCCGCCGGGCTGCAGGATTTCGTAGGGACTCATGGTCGCATCGCCAACGAAGATCAGTTTGTAGTCCTGGTTGTACTTGCGGATGATGTCCCAGGTGTCGAACTTCTCGGCAAAGCGGCGGTGGTTGTTCTTCCAGACGAAGTCGTACACGCAGTTGTGGAAGTAATAGAACTCCAGGTGCTTGAACTCGGCCTTGGCGGCGCTAAACAGCTCCTCCACGCGCTGGATATGGTCGTCCATGGTGCCGCCCACGTCCATCAGCAGCAGCACCTTCACGTTGTTGTGCCGCTCGGGAATCATCTGGATGTCCAGCCACCCGGCATTGGCCGCCGTGTTGCGGATGGTGCCGGGCATGTCCAGCTCCAGCTCGCCGCCCTGGCGGGCGAATTTGCGCAGGCGGCGCAGCGCCACCTTGATGTTGCGCGTGCCCAGCTCCTGCGTGTCGTCGTAGTCGCGGTAGGCGCGTTGCTCCCACACCTTCACCGCGCTGCGGTTCTTGCCCGGCCCGCCGATGCGGATGCCCGCCGGGTTGTAGCCGCCGTGGCCAAAGGGGCTGGTGCCGCCGGTGCCGATCCATTTGTTGCCGCCCTGGTGGCGCTCTTTCTGTTCTTCCAGGCGCTTCTTGAGTGTCTCCATCAGCTCGTCCCAGCCCATGGCCTCGATGGCGGCTTTTTCTTCCGGGGACAGTTCGCGCTCCAGCAGCTTGCGCAGCCAGTCCTGGGGGATTTCCTGGGTCAGGTCGGTGAGCATCTCCACGCCCTTGAAGTAGGCGGCAAAGGCGCGGTCGAACTTGTCAAAATGCTTTTCGTCCTTGACCAAGATGGTGCGGGCCAGGTAGTAGAAATCGTCCAGGCTCCAGCCATCCTGGCTTTTCGGGCCGACCACGCCCGCCTGCAGGGCTTCAAGCAGGGCCAGGAACTCCTTGACCGAAACCGGCAGCTTGGCGGCACGCAGTGTGTAGAAAAAATCAATCAGCATTAAAGTGCCTCTAACGCCTATGGAATAGGTGCATGCAGCTCTAAAAGATGCAGCAATTGTGCCCGTGATTCCGGCCACTCGCCGCTGCGCAGGCTATAGACCACGGTGTCGCGGATGGTGCCGTCGCGGCGCAACTGGTCGCCGCGCAGCACACCATCTTTCTTCGCCCCCAGCCGCTCGATGGCCCGCTGGCTGGCGATGTTGAAAATATCCGTGCGCCAACCCACCACATGGCAACCCAGGGTATCGAAAGCGTGCTCCAGAAGGAGCAGCTTGCAGGTGGTGTTCACATGGCTGCGCTGCACGCTCTGTGCGTACCAGGTGTAGCCGACATAAAGCCGCCGCAGCGCCGGCTCGATCAGGTAGTAGCTGGTCGTGCCCAGCACGCGGCCCGTGGCCGCATCCACCACCGCAAAGGCCATGCGCTGGCCAGCGGCCATGGCGTCCAGCGCCGTTTGCACATACGTCCGGGTTTCCTCTGGCGCAGGTACGCCCGCCACGCGCAGGCGCCACAACTGGCCATCGGCAGCCGCCGCCGCCAGTCCGTCGGTATGTGCCGGGGTCAGCGGCTCCAGGCGCACGCCGTTGCGGCGCAGGGTGACAGGCTGGACAAAGGCCATGGCGGCTTTCCTTTAGCGGTTGCGCTGGTTCATGAACACCAGCTTTTCAAACAGGCTAATGTCCTGCTCGTTCTTCAAAAGCGCCCCGACCAGCGGCGGCACGCTGATCTTGTTGTCGCCGCTGTGCAGTGCCGTTGCCGGGATTTCTTCGGCCAGCAGGAGCTTGAGCCAGTCGATCAGTTCACTGGTCGAGGGCTTTTTCTTCAGCCCCGGCAGCTTGCGGATTTCGTAGAACACCTGCATCGCGGCACCGAGCAGCTCGCCCTTCAAGCTGGGGAAATGCACGTCCACGATCTGGCGCATGGTGTCCGCCTCGGGGAACTTGATGTAGTGGAAAAAGCAGCGGCGCAAGAACGCATCCGGTAATTCTTTTTCATTGTTCGAGGTGATGAACACCAGGGGCCGGTGCTTGGCGCGGATGAGCTGGCGCGTCTCGTAGCAATAGAACTCCATGCGGTCGAGCTCGCGCAGCAGGTCGTTGGGAAACTCGATGTCCGCCTTGTCGATCTCGTCGATCAAGAGCGCCACCGGCTGCTCGGCGGTAAACGCCTGCCACAGCACGCCCTGGACGATGTAGTTCTCGATGTTTTGCGAACGGGCATCGCCCAACTGGCTGTCGCGCAGGCGGTTCACCGCGTCGTATTCGTACAGCCCCTGCTGGGCCTTGGTGGTGGATTTGATGTGCCACTGCAGCAGCGGCATCCCCAGTGCCTCGGCAGCCTCCTCGGCCAGCATGGTCTTGCCGGTGCCGGGTTCGCCCTTGACCAGCAAGGGGCGCTGCAGCTGGATGGCGGCATTCACGGCCAGCATCAGGTCAGGGGTGGCGATGTAATTCTCGGAACCTTGGAATTTCATAGAGCAAAAAGTCAAGAAAAGTGAAAACCATCAATCGCGCGTGGCGCGGCGTTGCACGGCAGCCACGTAGGCCGCGCCATCGGGCGGCAGGCCGCTGCGCTGGCTGTCGGCCAGCATCTGGCCCAGGCACTCCATCGCCGCATGGTGGGCGTCGTGCAGGCCGCCGTCCAGGCGCTTGGAGAGCAACTCCACCGCCTGGCGAATGCCGCGCGGCTGGTCGATGCTGCACTGCTCGCTGATCGACAGGTGCATGGACAGGTGCAGAAAGGGATTGGTGCGCTCGGGCGTCAGGTCGTAGTTGCGGGCAATCGCCGCATCCGCGTCGGCCAGATCGGCAAAGTATTCGGGATGCTCCTCGATCCACAGGCTGGCCAGCGTCTCGATGGCTTCCATCGGCGCGTTGGCGAGTATTTTGGAGCGCACGCCGCAGAAGAAGCGGCGCACATCGGCTTGGCTGGGTTGAAACATAGCCCGCCAGCGTAGCATGGGCCGCAGGGGCGCAATGCCAAGCCGTTGCTTATGGAGACACCCCGCCCGGAAATACCAGCATGGCCTGCAAGCCGTTGCTGCGCCCCGGTACGGGGCTATGCAGCGTGAAGTCGGCCCCGTGCTGGCGGGCGATGCTGCCGACGATGGACAGGCCCAGCCCGTAGCCCAGGCGCGAGGCATCGGCCCGTACGTGGCGCTGTTGCACGGTGGCCAAATCGCTGGCGGCAATGCCTGGGCCGCTGTCGCGCACGATCAGGGCCGGGGGCTGCGCCTGCACGGCCAGTTCCACCGGGCCGCTGCTGTAGGTGAGGGCGTTGTCGATCAAATTGCGCAGGGCAATGGCCAGGGTGTCGATGTCGCCCAGCACCGTGACGGCGGCTTGCGGCGGGTCCCAATCCAAACGTTTGTGCCCCTGGGGCTGCTGCCAGAATTCCTGGGCCAGGGTGGTGCACAGTTGAACCAGGTCGACGGCCTTGCGCTGCTGGGCGGCGGCTTCGGCGCGGGACAGTTGCAGCAGCCGTTCGGTGCGGTGGCTCAAGGTGTGCAATGCCTGCAGGATGGGCTGGATTTGCGCCAGCGCAATCTGCCCGCTGCCTGATGCCTGGGCCTGCTCGATGGCGGTATGCAGGCGCAGCCGTACCGAGGCCAGGGGGGTGCGCAGTTCGTGCGCGGCATTGGCGGCCAGGGCACGCTCCACGTCCAGCGCCAGGTGCAGGCGGTGCAGCAGTTGGTTGACGTCCTGCCCGACCTGGTGCAGCTCGTGGGGCAGGTCGGTCAGTTCCAATGGCTGCAAATGGTCGCCGCTGCGCTGTTGAATCTGTGCTTGCAGCCAGCGCAGGGAGTGCAGTTCGCGCCGGGCAATCCAGTGAATCAGCCACAGCAGCACCGGCAGCATGAGCAGCAGCACGGCAATCAGGCCGCTGACGGTGCGCCAGCGTGCCTGGGCGCGTTCGGCCAGCGGGTCGGCCAGTTGCAGCCAGACGCCGCTTTCGGGTTCTTCCAGGGTGTAGATGCGGTGGTGCTGCGTGTCGTAGAAGCCTTCTTGCAGGGGGGCGGCAAATGCCTCATCGGGCGCGGCGCTGGAGCGCAGCAGCAAGCGGCCCTTGGCATCGCGCAGTTGCAGCGATAGCGGTTCGGTGTAGTCCGAGCCGGGCACTTCGCCCAGGATGCGTACGCCGTGCGCAGGGGCCGGGGTGGCGGCATCGAGCAGCGCGGGGTAGAGCTGGCGGTGGGCGCTTTCCACCAGTTCGGTATCGAAGTTGTGCTGGATTTGCGTATCCACATACCACGCCACCAGGGCGGTGCTGACGCTCCACACCAGCGCGACTGCCGCCAGCAGCGGGCGGGCCAGGCGTGAGGCCAGGCTGTGTGGGGCGCTGCTCATGCTGCCTCCAGCCGGTAACCGGTGCCGCGCACGGTCTGGATGAGGTTGCTGCCCAGCTTGCGGCGCAGGCGGCTGATGAATACTTCCAGCGTGTTGCTGTCGCTGCTGGCGTCCCATTGGTAGAGGGCTTCCTGCAGGCGTTCGCGGGTAAAAATTTGCCCAGGGCGGCTGGCCAGTACGCGCAGCAAGGCCCATTCCTTCGGGGTCAGGACGATGGGCAGCCCGGCCACATGCACCACTTCTCGCGCCAGGTCGATCTGTACGTCGCCGCGTACCACGCGGGCGGTGGCCTGCTGGCTGCGCCGCCGCTCGATGGCCCGCAGCCGGGCCAGCAGTTCCTCGGGGTCGTAGGGTTTGACCAGGTAGTCGTCTGCCCCGGCATCCAGTCCCCGGATGCGGTCGCTGACCTGGTCGCGGGCAGTGACGGCGATCACGGCCGGGCTATCCGGTGCGGCCCGCAACTGCCGCAGCAGCGTCAGGCCATCGCCATCGGGCAGGTTTAAATCGAGCAGCACGGCCCAGTAGTGGTTCACTTCGACCAGGGTGCGTGCCTGTGCCAGGCTCTCGGCCCAGTCGACCTGGTAGTGTTTGGTGTGCAGATACGCCAGCACAGCGGCAGCCAGGGCGCGATCGTCTTCTAAAAGCAGGATATGCATGGTGTGTGCAGTGTAGGGGCGGTCATGCTGCACGCCCAGTCTGAACGCTGTCTGAACATTGGGTTCAGCAAGCGTTCAGAGCGGGGGCGCACAGTCGCGCCCCATGATTGCTGTTATTGCTGCGAAATTCCCGGCCCTGTCCACGTGCCTGCCGCGTCGCCTAGCCCCTTGTTCATTGTCTTCGCGCACCGTGGCGCTGCTGCTGGCGCTGTGGTGCGCCGGGCCATTGAATCTGGCGCTGTGGCAGAAGCTGTCTGCGCTGGAGGACTTTACCGACCCCTGGGCGCTCAAGCGCCTGGCCCTGGGTGGCCTGGTGACCGGCGCCACCTTCATGTGGCTGATGCTCTGGTCGTGGCCCGGGCTGCGCCGCCCGGCGTGGAGCCTGAACCTGGTGCTGGCCGCCAGCGTGCAGCACTTCATGCGCAGCTACGGCGTGGTGATGGACAGCTCCATGCTGGCCAACACTCTGCATACCAACTGGACGGAAGCCTGGGCGCTGGTCACTCCTGCGCTGCTGGTGCAGGTGCTGGTACTGGCGGGGCTGCCCATTGTCTGGCTCTACCGGGGTGTGCAGATGCCGCGCCAGCGCCTGGGCTGGCTGCGCTCGGCCCTGTGGCTGCTGGCGGCGTTGATCGTGCTGGTCGGCGGCGGTCTGCGCCTGTACCGCGATCTGGCCCCGCTGCTGCGCAACCACACGGAAATCCGTTATCTGGTCAATCCCTTGGCGTCCGTGGTGTCGTGGGCGAATGTCACGCTCAAACCCATCTTCAAGCCGAAAAAACCTTTTCAGCCGGTGATAGAAGGTGCCACCCTGGGCGCCAGTTATGCCGCGCAGGCGGCAGGCCAGCACAAACCGCCGCTGTTGGTGCTGGTGGTGGGAGAGACGGCACGCGCCGATCACTTTGGCCTGAACGGCTACCCCCGCGATACCACCCCGCAACTGGCAGCACGGCAGGTGCTGAATTGGTCGCAGGTGCAGTCGTGCGGCACGAACACCATTGCCTCGGTGCCGTGCATGTTCTCGCCGCTGGGCAAGGAAGGTTACGAAGGGCGCAAGGCCGAATACGGCAACCTGCTGGATATCGTGCAGGCAGCCGGTCTGGGCGTGCGCTGGCTGGACAACCAATCGGGTTGCAAGGGCGTCTGTGAGCGCGTCCCCAGCGCAGACGCCCAGGCCATTGCCACACCGCAGCAACGCCAGCAGTGGTGCCAGGATGGCGAATGCCTGGATCGGCTGATGGTCGAGGAGCTGGACGGCCAGCTCAATGCCATTGCAGCCGCGCAGCGCCAGCAAGGCGTGGTGCTGGTGCTGCACCAGATGGGGAGCCACGGCCCGGCGTACTATCGCCGCTCTGCCCCCGAGAACAAGCGCTTTACCCCCGAATGCGCCACCAACGTCACCTCCGACTGCAGCCAGCAGGATTTGATGAACGTGTACGACAACAGCATTGCCGAAACCGATGCCTTCCTGGCCCAGACCATCGACTGGCTGCGTACCCAGGAGCGCGATTTCGCCCCGGCCCTGCTCTACGTCAGCGACCATGGCGAATCGCTGGGCGAGAACGGCCTGTACCTGCACGGCCTGCCCTATCGCATTGCTCCGCAGGGGCAAAAACATGTGCCCTGGGTGCTGTGGCCCGGCGCGTTGCAGGAGCGCACCGGCTGGCACGAGGATTGCAGCCGCGCCCAGCTGGCCCAGCCGCTGACGCACGATGCCTACTTCCACACTGTGCTGGGGATGCTGGATGTGCGCACACCGTACTACCAGCGCACCCTGGATGCCCTGGCGACATGCCGCCGTGGTGGCGAAGGACAGCGCCTATAAAACCCCGGCCAGCCACCCGTTGGCCAGTGCCACGCACACCCCGGTGCCGACAAACAGGCTGAGAAACAGGTTGCCCCGCCACAGATGCACGGCCACCGTGGCGGCGATACCTGCCAGCTTGGCCGTGGCCAGGGGGGTGTCGTGCAGGTCGATCATGCGCAGGCAATAGACCACCAGGATCACCGTCACGCCCAGGGGCATCCAGGCGTTCAGACTGGCCAGCAGGGGGGAGTCCTTGATCGTTTCCCGGATGGCAAAGGGCAGCGCCCGCAGTGCAAAGGTGATGGCAGCGGCGCAGCCGATGGCCAGCGCAACGTAATGCCAGTCAATGGTCATGGTGCTGCCCTTTCTTTGGCGTGGCTGCCAGGGCGTGCCGTGCCAGGCAGAAGGCGACAAAGGCCGCCATGGCCAGCAGCAGCATGGCATCGCCCGCCAGCACGGCGGCTGCGCCACCGGCGCCGATGGCGGCCAGGGTGATGGTCTTGTCGGGCCGGGCCCGGTAGGCGTCGATGGCCAGCACGATGAACAAGGCCGTCAGCACGAAATCCAGTCCCGCCACGCCGTTGAGCCAGGTCGCCCCGACCCATGCCCCCAGCACCGAGCCGCTCATCCAGGACAAGTGCAGGCCCACTTGTATCCACAGCATCTGGCGGCTGGTCTGCGCCTGCTGCGGCAGGTTGGCGATGAGCACGTAGGCCTCGTCCGTGAGCGCATAGATGCTGTAGAGCTTGCGCCCCCAGCCGCGCACCTGTTGCAGCGGAAAGGACAGCCCGTAGAACACATGCCGTGCGTTCACCAGCAGCGTGGTCAGCGCAATGGCCGACAGCGGGGCCGATGCGACGACCATGCCGACCAGCAAAAACTCCACCGACCCGGCGTACACCGCGCCGGAAAGGAGGGGCGCCAGCCACCACGGCAGACCGTTGCTGGTGACCAGCACCCCCAGGCCCATCCCCAGCGCGAGCAGGCCCAGCCACACGGCCCCGGCACGGTGGGCGGCCAGCCGCAAACTGCGCCGGGCAGATTGGGTGGCGGGGGAAAACAGGAAACGGAACATAGGGCAATCGCAGTCTGGGGAAACAATACGCCTTTATTGTCGGGCTGAAATGCATCACGAAGCAGCCCATTCGTCAACGGCATAAGATGCTCACTTTTTTGGGCCGATCGGCAACAAAAAGCGCACTGACAACAACCAGGAGACAGTATGGAATTTCACACATGGGTCGCGTTTTTCATGGCCAGTATTTTTATCGCCATCTCCCCTGGCTCGGGGGCGGTACTCTCGATGAGCCACGGCCTGGCCTACGGCGTGCGCCAGGCTTCGACGACCATCTGGGGGCTGGAAGCCGGCCTGATACTGATCCTGCTGATCGCTGGCGGCGGCGTGGGCGCGGTGCTGGTGGCCTCTGAACTGGCGTTTACCGTGGTCAAGGTGCTGGGCGCCTGCTATCTGATCTACCTGGGCTGGTGCCAATGGCGCAGCGCCGGCAATGCGCTGGACGTGGCGCACTTGCAGGATACGGCCCCTCTGCCCTTGCGCAAACGGCTGCTCATCGGCTTCTTCACCAACGCGACCAACCCCAAGGGCATCATCTTCATGGTGGCGGTGCTGCCGCAATTTCTCAGCGCCAGCCAGCCGCTGTGGCTACAGCTGGCCATCATGGCGGTAACGATGATCGGCGTCGACCTGGTCGTGATGCACGGCTATGCCTTTGGCGCCAGCGCCTTGCGCCGCTGGATGCGCAGCGCCAGCGCCCAGCGCGGACAGAACCGCGTTTTCGGCGGACTGCTGATGCTGATCGGCATGGGGCTGTTTTTCGTGCGCCGCCAACCCAATTAATCAGATTTCGTAGCTTGTTCCGCTTTTCAGCACTCAATATCAGATTAAAAGATACTTGAAGTCTTTGAATATACAGCGGGACAAGCTTCTTTTAATGCAGCAGCCCCAGGCCGCTGCCGGTTCCAACCGTGTTGCCCGAGCCGTCCTGCACCAGGGGCAGCATCTGCACGCTGCGGGTGGGCGAGAAGCGGCTGAGCAGGCCGTTGCCGTCCTGCACCTGCAGGCGCACGTGCCAGGTACCAGCGGGCAGGCCGGATACCGTCCACTGCGGCGCATCCAGCCACAGATCGAGTTGCGGCTCGGCGGCCTCGGGGGTGGCCAGCGCTTGCAGGCGGTAGCGCTGGCCGGGGCCGCCCGTCCAGAAGATGGTGGTGTGCCCCTGGTGGCTTTGCACCTGCACCTCCTGCGGCAGCGCAGGCGGCGGCTGCAGGGCGAAGGTCTGCACGATGCCAAACGGGCCTTGGTCACGCACGCCACCCACCCAGCGCACGCTGGCCGTGCGCCAGGCGTAGGTGCCCGGCGGCAGGGTGGCAAGGTCCAGGGCGCAGTCGGCCACGTCCACGGCCTGGGCCACGGGGGTGGCAAAAATTTCAGCAGCATCAGCAGCGGTCACGCTGGCAGGCGGGGCGCTTCCTTCTGCAGGTGCCGGCCCCAGTGCCGCGACTTGCAGCACGTAGGCCTGCGCCTCGTCCACGGGCGTGCAGGCCAGTTGCGTACTCCCCTGGGCGGCAATGGCCTGCGGCGCCGGGTGGGACGCCAGCGGCGCAACCGGGTGGGCCTTGATGCGCAGCGGCGCCCGGGCCGCCTGACCGCGGATGCCGTGGGCGTCCAGCCCCCGCACCTGTAGCCAGTAGTCGCCATCGGCGAGGCTGGCAAAACGCACCTGCGGCGTGGCAAAACGCCCATTGCGCAGCACCTGCTGGCCCGCCGGGTCGGCAGCTACCTGCACCTGGTAGGCGCTGGCATCGGCCAGCGGGGGCAAGGACAGATCCAGCCACTGGGCGTCGCTGGCCGTCGCTGGCAGGTCGCCGGGGTTCGGGGCGGGCAGCAGCCGGACAGGCGCTGTGGCGTGTCCATCCTGCCGCACGGCGGCGCCCAGGCCCGGGCGCAGCACGGTGACGGCGGTGTCAGCCTGCCCTTGCAGGGCCACGCGTCCATGCTCCACGGCGGCGCTGCTGCTGCCGTTGTCCGTCACCTGCACGTCAAAGCGGGTGCCGCGCACGCTGGTGGCAGCCATGGGGGTGTGCACTTCGAGCCGGCGGGTGGCGTCTGGCCGACCGGGAACGGCAACCTCCACTCCGCCCTGCTGCAGTTCCAGCACCGATTGCAGGCTGCCGGCACGGCCCCGGCGGCGCAGTTGCTGCAGGGTAATCTGGCTGTTGGCCTGCACGCGCACGGTCGAGCCATCGGCCAGGAGCACGGTAACGAAAGCCTCGGGGTCGAGCGCCAGCGCATCGCCTTCGCGCAATGGCTGGCCGCGCTGTACCGGCTGCGCTGCCTGGCCGCTGCGGTGCAGGCTGGCCGTGCCCTGCACGTAGTCCACGCTGGCCGTAGCCGCCCGCAGCAGGTTCAGGGGAATTTCCAGGAACTGCCCCGGCGGCAGGCGGTAAGGGTCGATGTTGCCGTTGTGCTGCTGCAGCGCTTGCCACTGGGTGGTATCCCCCAGGTAGCGGCGGGCCAGTTGCTCCAGCGTGTCGCCCACCTGAATACGGTGCTGCACCGTGGGTAGCCGGGCTGTCGATGCAGCGGTCTGCGCCAGTGCCGGCAAGCTGGCGAGCGCCGCCGCCAGGCCCAGTCCCGTCAAGCGGACAATCATCATGCCCGTGCCCCTTCGCCCTGGTCGTCGAGCCGGTAGCCCAGGCCATACACGGCCATGATGGCGTACTGGCTGCCGGGGCGCAGCTGCAATTGCTGGCGCAGGCGGGAGATGTGCGTATCCAGCGTGCGCGAGAGCACTTCGGCGTTCTGTCCCCAGATGGCCTCGCGCAGGTAGTCGCGCGACATGAGGCGCCCCGGGTTCTGGAACAGCAGCAGCCCCAGGGCAAATTCCCGGTGCGTGAGGGTGACGACGGTCCCGCCGAACTGCACGCTCAAGGTGCTGCGATCAAAGCGGTAGGGCCCGAATTGCTGCACCTCCTCGGTGCTCGCGGGGTAGGCGCGGCGCAGCAGGGCCTGGATGCGGGCCTTGAATTCCGCCACCCGCAGGGGCTTGGTCATGAAGTCGTCGGCACCACTTTGCAGGCCCTGCACGATGTCGGCCTCCTCGCTGCGCAGTGTGACGATGATGACAGGCAGCTCGCTGCCCAGCTCCTGGCGGGCCCAGGCGGCGATTTCCGGGCCGCTGGTGTCGGGCAATTCCCAGTCAAGCACCAGCAGGTCGAAGCTTTCCCGGCGCAAATCCTTGGTCAGCAGCGAGCCTGTGGCGTAGCCCTGGCAGGTGTGGCCCATGCTGTGCACCACCTGCTCCATCATCTGCAGTTGTTGCGGGTCGTCCTCCAAGATGGCTATGCGCATCGCATCTCTCCTTACTGTGCTGGCTTTTGTTCGTTTTTCTATCGCAATTATTGTGCGGCCGCCCGGAGCTGGGCCAGGGCGGCATGGACCAGAGCCTCGTCTTCCAGCGGCTGCAGCTGCCCGGCCAGGGCCGCCAGGGCGCTGGCCCCCTCCTGCTGTAGCTGGGCGATGCATTGGCCGGCCTGGCGCGGGGCATCCATGCCCCGGCTTTGCAACAGCAGCCTGCCCTGGGCATCGACCAGCTTGAAGTAGAACTTGCCGTCGGCCTCGCGGTATTGCTTGAAGCTGGGCAGGGCCGCCTTCACGGTTTTGGCCGGATGGGTTCCCGCGCCGCTTTGCACGGCCAGGCTGCGCAGGCCGACGGCACCGCGCAGGCGCTGCACGAAGGGCACGGCCAGGGCACGGGCCTTGTGCGCTCCGGCCTGCAAGATGGCCTCGACCTTCTCGGGATGTGCCATGAAGTCGTCGTAGCGTACCCGCATGGGGGCGATTTCGCGGTCGATGCAGGCAAACAGGCGTTCCTTGGCCTCTCCCCAGGCAATGCCATCGGCATACGCCTGGCGCATGGCCGCCACTTCCTCCGGTGTGGCAAAGGCCTGGTAGAGCTGGAACAGCGCCGAGCCCTCGACCGCCTTGGGCTCGCCCGGTGCGCGGGAGTCGGTGACGATGGAGCCAATGAGCTTTTTGAGCTGCGCCGGTGCGGCAAACAGCGGGATAGTGTTGTCGTAGCT
>Ga0206117_100803_pt1 | contig 23215 bp, 20 predicted proteins | sample 3A5Ametagenome_FD_177997 | JGI IMG/M metagenome (GOLD analysis project Ga0206117, IMG submission 177997) | Enriched microbial communities from leaf-cutter ant dump, University of Wisconsin, Madison, United States - 3A5A | ecosystem: Environmental > Terrestrial > Nest > Insects nest > Nest dump... | reverse complement strand
ATAGTTATAGGCTTCAAGGTGTCCGGCATTCATCAACAGCTTTTGATAGTCGAGCAGTACATTTGGATATATATTCTCTATATTATTTTTATAGTAGATATTCAAAAAATTATTGCGAATCGTACTCAATGTAGCCAAATCTAAAGTTTTGACATCCGGAAGAGACAACATAAGGATTGGTTCGTAGATACCACTACCAAAAGAGGATTCCGAATTATTTTTTAAATCTAGTCCTGCATATTTACAAAAACTGACAGACACAGCAGAGTCACTCACAATCGTGATCTCACTCTTATATGTCTCATACAGCAACTTACTCATCTCAACCGTGCGATGTGTATTACGCTCCAGATTCATAAACAGTTCGCCGTAGAGCATCCCCCATACTTCATCTTCTGTATCTAAATATATTTTAGCTGCCCAATAATAATTAGAAGGATATTTAGGGTCTGCTGCGATTCCTTTCTCAAAATAAGACAGTGCAGTGTATTTTTCATCTTGAGCCATATACACATTTCCTAATTCAAAATAAAGAGCACCTGAATCGGGGAATTTCTTTATCCCTTCCTCAAATGTCTTTATTGCACCTTCATTATTTCCTATAGAGTTATAGCAAATACCTAACATCTGGAAAAACGTATCCGAAGCATCTTCATTTTCCTGTATCGGTTTCAGAATATTAATAGCCTCTTCATAATTTTCTTCGAGACAATGCGCATAAGCTATTTCGTAAGGATACACAATATTAGCCGGATCAAGCTTTTGAGCTTCCTTAAGCAGAGTGATACTTTCTTCTACTTTTCCACAGTCCATTAATTTTACTGCTTCTATTCCCTTTTGTGCCGCAATATCCTTTTTGGACTGCGAAAGCAAGGGTAGAGTTGAAAGAAAGAAGATTGATGATATAATTAAGATTTTCATTTGCGTCTAGTACATGTTTTTTATGGTGTTTAGCATAGCAAATATATAAATAAAAAAGACCGGAGATATAATTTCCGATCTTTTTTGCATTTATCTTAACGTCTATAAAACATTAATCATTGAATGTTGGCAATGAAGAGAACTCTTTCGAGTATCGAATCATTTGCTCTGCATAACCTTCTTTATAATTAATTTTCACATCTGTAATTTTACCATTGCTATCTTTCACCAATTCGAAAGTAGGGTTTACAAATCCCTTGTAAGGCTTCATATTCAACTTCTTATAACGAGCCAAAACTTCACTATGCAATTTTTGGTCTACCTTGACAGCATAATTTTCTACAATCGCTTTTGCCCCTTTAAAATCGCCTTCCGATTTTATACGTTGAATTTCAGCTAACAGATCCCCAAACAGAGTACGTAATTTATTGTAATCGTTCACTACAACGTATGTTTTTCCGTCTCTCACTTTATATTCGACTACATTGTCTGCTTTTCCTTTTTCATAAACCCACTTAGCGATCAACTGACGATTACGCATGTGCGATTCTTCTATATTCTTACCCGGTTCTATCCGCACCAACTGAGTCATAAGACCGTTCATCATAAACTTGTAATACTCTGCTTTGTATGCATCGCCATTCGGTATTATACCTAGTTCTACAAGCTTAGGATCGGCAAGGAAATAAAGACCGAACAAATCGGCACGGGCTTCTTCTATTGTCGAGCTGAATTCTCCTAATGCATTCGGATCAACCTCCGGCAGCAATTTACCCGAGCCATGTCCTAAACATTCGTGAAGGTCGGTATGCAATACGTCTGTTATAAAACCATATTGCTTTACGGAATTAACTTCATGCTCAGACCACATAAACTCATCATTAAAGCCTGTATGTGCTCCAGCAGCGTCGTAGGCCTCCATTATATTTTCTATTGTCACCGATTTTGACCCATGATCTTTCCGTATCCAGTCGGCATTAGGAAGATTAATACCTATAGGCGTTGCAGGATAACAATCTCCGCCCAGTTGAGCTACTGTAATTACTTTTGCAGATACCCCCTTCACACTTTCTTTTTTGAAACGCTTATCCACCGGGGAATGATCTTCAAACCATTGAGCATTAGTACTGATAACTTCTGTCCGTTTGGTCGCTTCTACATTCTTGAAGTTTACCACCGATTCCCAACTTGCTTTAATTCCTAGCGGATCACCATATACTTCGGTAAAACCATTTACAAAATCAACCTGAGATTTCAGATCTTCTACCCACGCTATCGCATATTCGTCAAATGTCTTTAAGTCTCCTGTTTTATAATAAGAAATCAGCTTAGTGATAACAGCTTTCTGTTGATCATTTTCAGCTACAGCCTCAGCCTTCTCCAGCCATCCTACGATTCGTTCAATAGCAGGGGAATAAAGACCTCCTACTTTCCACACATCTTCTACCAGCTTGTTCCCTTGTTTTATAAGGCGGCTGTTAAGTCCGTAAGAAATCGGAGTTTGATCTGTCGTATCTTTCATAGCTCCATAGAAAGCCTGTACTTCTTTCTGAGTGACGCCTTCTCCGTAATAGTTATTAGCTGAAGAAAGAATTAGGTCGTTACCCGACTGATTTACTTTCTTCGCCATCACATTCGGATCAAACATGACAGGAGTAATCATTTTAATAAAATCATCAGCATTCACAGATTCATCCCCCGAACGACTGGTTCTTGGAATCAGATCATCAGGTAAGGCTTTAACCTGTTCGGCAAAAAACTGTTTAGAAAAGCCCGGAAGGAATTTTTCTTCTCCATAGTGGTGATGTATACCGTTAGAGAACCAAACACGTTTCAGATAAACCTCAAACTCTTTATAATCGTTCGTATTCTTGTCACCTTTATAATTTTCATATATAGCTTCGAGCACACGGCGGATAGCCAGATTGTATTTATTATTTTGGTCGTAAAGAATATCACGCCCTTCGATGGCTGCCATCGATAGATAGTAGACCAGTTCCTTTTGTTGTAACGAAAGGTTATTGAACCCGGGAACGTAATAACGTAGAATTTGGAGATCGGCAAAGGCATCAACCTCATATTTAAAATCAGCAGGAACAGAGTCTGTCAATGCAGCCTCTCCATGGGATGCTTTTTGCGTTCCTCCACAGCCTGCAAACAACATTGAAAATCCTGTCATAGCAATTAATACTGTTTTTTTCATTGAGTTATATATTTATTGTTCGATAGTCTCATTATATCTATAATCTCAAAAAGGTGACAAAAGTGACACTTTTTTGATTGTTTTTACGTGTTACCTTTTTATTGCGAAGAACAGGTTAAACGATATATTAGATATTTTATTCCAAAAGTAATAAAAATAGCAAAGAATATATCTTATAATTCATGACATAGTTTATTACAAATGATTCTGGTCTGGATTATTTAACTAACTTAGGAAAATCTTTTGTATTGCTAACTATCATAATAACAATACCATGAAAACAATTTATTTATTTTTTCTCCTTCTTTTGAGTTTATCTATAACCCAGTGTACAAAACCCGGTCCTAAAATAATAGAAAGACCTGTGTATGGATTACAGAATACAAAAACGATTGAAATAGCCAAGATCATCCTGACTGATTCAGCCACAATTTTGTATATAGATGCTTATTCTTATCCGGAAACCTGGATTCGGATAGATTCGGCGACGTATATTCAAGCTGATGGAAAAAAGTATATAATAACAGGAGCAGATAGCATAGAACTCAATAAAGAGCATTGGATGCCCGAGAGTGGCGAGACTCATTTTACACTATTCTTTCCGCCGATACCAAAAGGAACTAAAACAATAGACTTTATTGAATCTGATTGTGATAATTGTTTCAAGATATGGGATATCGACCTTACAGGAAAAGCTAAAGCTTATAAACCCTCTTTACCTGATAATGTATTGAATTATAAAACCAATAAAGATTACAAGCTACCGGAGCCTGTATTTAAGTCCGGCAGGACAAAAGTCACTTTATACCTGACAGGGTTAAAAGATGGGTATGCAATAGGCGAACCCGAGCTTAGCGTAGAAAATATAATTGCACAGGAAAGGGATGAAGTTGCAGGAAAAAAAGAATCAGATGGGAAATACACTTTCGATATAGACCTGTATTCTACATCCACAGGATATCTTTTTTGTAATAATATATCGATAAAGGTAATACTCAACCCGGGAGAAGATATGGAAGTGTATTATGATGCGACGGCTTTCTCAAAACGGAATTCTCGCTATAACCCGCAGCCGGATTTAGCTTTCGGAGGATTCACCGGCGGATTATCCGAGCTGAATACACAGCTTTTACAATACAAAGATTCTGTGATTGCTTATAATTTTATGTTGCATGCATATTGGGATCTTAGCGATCCGGCAATTCTGGACATGGACAGCGAGCAGTACCTTGATTACATCTTTGGGCTTTATGACGAAAAGATACAGAAAGTTGAAAAATCGGACCTGCCTCAGGCTATGAAGCAAATTGTGAAGTATAATCTAAAAAGTTCTCTTATAAACAATATATCTCTGAAACACAGAGTATACGAATTGAGCTATCGCAAAAAAAATAAACTGGATTGGAATAAACCTGTTGAAAAAACTCTTCCTAAAGCAACAGAAAAAGATTTTCTTGCTCTTAAAAAATTGGATCTTAATGACCCGATGTTGGTTTACTCTGATGATCTTAGTTATACGATATTAAACTTGCTGAATAGTAAACCTGCTGATTTAAGTATCGAAGAGATAACAGATACTAAATCCGGATATTTCCAAGACATGGAAAAGGTTTCAAAAATAATAAAGAAAGGTTTTCTTTTGGAAGAACTAACGTCAGATGATGAAAAGAAATTGTCTGAAGCTTCAACACCGTATTATAAAGAGGTATATACACAAATCTTTGAAAAAAGTAAGCGAGAACAGGAAGCTGCATTGGCAAAGGGTGGTTTTATGATTGAATCAACACCGGTTGTGACAAATGATAAAATACTGGAATCTATTATTGCTAAATACAAGGGACAAGTTGTTTTTGTCGATTTTTGGGCAACGTGGTGCGGCCCGTGCCTGATGGCTATGAAAACAATAAAACCAATAAAACCTCAAATGAAAGAAAAAGGAGTTGTTTCTGTATATATTTCGGGAGAAACATCGCCTAAGGGTAAATGGACAAGCATGCTGCCTGAGATCGGTGGTCTACATTATTACCTTACAGATCTACAATGGGGTGCTTTGGAAAAGAAATATAATATAGATGGAATTCCAACCTATATGATTTTTGACAAGAACGGTAAGAAAGCTTTTGAAACTACAGGATATCCCGGAAATGATAAAATCTTAGAAGAACTATCGAAAGTATGGTAAGTGAATAGCATAAGCTCTATTAAAAAAAGCCTGTCAGTATTCAGTATAATATACGACAGGCTCTTTTCTATTTTTATAAGATAGTAACTCTCTAAACTAAGCTTCTTTTCATTTCAACCAAAGTACTCTTCACTGCTTTTGATGAAGATAAACTTTTTTGTTCTGTTATTAGCATTAAGTCTTCAATGTAAGATTTTGGAATTCTGCAATCTATATTCATAAGCGAATTATACAATCTTATATGAGCTCTATAATCTTCTGATCTTTTTAGGTATTTCTTTATCCTCTCCATACAGAATGCTATTCTTTCCGGATAGATAAGTATCAATATTAACGAAGCTTGAATTTTTACAATTAATCGATCATAATTACTACTCAAAAGAGCTTCTATAAAAGAGTAATCTATCTTTTCATTCTTATAAGTTTCGTACATATACCCTACATAATCAAGAACGGTTAACTTCAGATAATAGCTATAACCTGAGCCAAGATATGATAAGTAATTATTTAAAAGATTAATATCATTTATCTTCAATCGTGCAGCCAAATCTATTAGACTTATCTTTAACCAGTCATCAACAGACCGAATACTTTCTTTCTTAATGAAATCAACAACATATTCTCGTTCCGTATAATTATCTATATCATACAGCTCTATTAAATCCTTTTTTTCTGAAATAAATCCATTTTCCAATATTCCTCTTATCTCCGATTTCATATAGATTATTCAATAATATTATTCTCGTATAGACTTCAAATAAAAACTATTCCTTTGTAGCATTCCAGATTATAAGGCTACATAAGCTCTATTTTAAAAAAGCTATCCGTATCTTTTCAGAGATACGGATAGATATATAAAGTACAACTATATGTCTTATCAAGCCGCTCTACCCTCTCAATACAAATAACGGAGTATCTGAGTGGAACAGCATTTTGCGGGAGATACTAGGGCTAAACATCCGGGCAAATATATTGCGTTTGCTGGTTGTTAGTGCCAATACCTGTATTCCGTCATCTTTGATATATTCGTCGAGGCTTTTCAGCATATCGGAAGTATCGATGAGCTTATAATCGAGATTCAGATTTGGATACTGCTTCGAGAAGTATGTTTTAATACCTTGAAGTTTAATTTCGTCCCACTGATCCGATTTCTTCACAGCAATATGAGTCAAAGAGATACGGATATCCTGATAAGGTTGTAATAATTTAGCTAACAAGTCGAACGAAATAAGGTCTCTTTGGCTAAAGTTTGTAAGAAACGCAATGTGCTTCACATCCTTGAAATCTTTAAACGGAGTATTTTCGGGAATAGCTATCAGCGGCACATGTGTCATTTCTATCACTTCGGCTGTTACGCTACCTATCAGGTCGGCATCCTTCTGGTCTTTCCCTCTAGTGCCCATTACGATGATTGATGGCTTATATTCCTTTGTAAATGTCACAATTTCTTCTTCAGGCAAACCTTCTCTAAGCACATAAGAATAGTTCACAGAGGGGAATTCGCCTTCAGATACTTTCTTATCGATGGTATTGCAGAGACGTTGAATATTTTCTTTTACTTTCTCTATTATGTTTTGAAATTCCTTTTCCTCTTTCCCTTGATAGGCAAAAGCCTCTGCCATAGGAAGGGCAGTAGGATAATAAGGATTGAAATACACATGGAGTATTTTGACCTTTGCACCCAGCTCACGAGCGAGATTGAAAGCGATACGACAAGCCTTAAGAGAGTAATCGGAGAAGTCCACAGGGATTAAAATCCTTTGGCGTCCATCATCGGTACGATATGTTTCTTCTTCATCGTAGCTAAACAAATGGCGACTTTCTACAACACTCAACGCCTTAGGAAGATCAGATTCTTTTATTCGGATACGAACTCCGGCCGATACTCCGGGATTATCAAGATCTACATCATTGATATGTACTTCAATGTTCTCACCTTCCAATACATGTTTTAATATTTGGGCTTTTTCATTTGTATGAATAGCTAGTGTTACTAATTTATCTTCCATAATCGGCATATTTATATAATTTCTTGTACAAATTTTGTAATCGTTTTTTCTCAGTATTGCAAATTATCATGTTTGCAGCTAAAAACTTTCGGATATATTTGAAAAGAGATGAACACTTTCTGGCGTATTCATCTCTCTTATTCTCTTAGGCCTCCCTTGATTCCATCATTTCTAAAGCCATATCCAAAATAGTGGTATCATCAATAGAGACATATCCTCCATCCGGCCCCGGTTCTATATGAATTCCGCAGCTTTGACCTTTTTCGTAACTATATCCGCCAAAGTAGTTCCATACAGTTTCCACCGGGAGTTCTAACTTTTCTGCTATTTGGTGTATACTTCCATCCGGTAAGGTGTCCTTAATCCTTCTTAGCTCTGCAAATCTGATAACTCTAGTCATACTCTCTAAGTTTTAAATGGTAAATGATTAGGAATATGTTCTAAAGTTATAAAATTCTTTTTTGAAAAACAATGGATTTTATGTGGGAATATTAAATACTACGCTATAAATGGCGATCGAAATCACCAGAACCCAAATCGTGCACATTAGTATCTGAGCCCTAACTTTTGTGTAGACAGGAATTTTCAATTCTTCTTTAGGAACTTTTAAGATATACCTGCGTGAGGTTAAATAAACATAATACATAGAAATACCGACCAATGCACCCCATATTGCACCTCCAACAACGTCGGATACAAAATGCACACCAAGGTATATTCGGGAGTACCCTGTTATGCATGCCCATAAAAGAACGGTGATTGTATAATATTTATATCTGAAAAGTAGAGATGTAAAAGCGACAATACCAAAACCATTAGCGGCATGATTGGATATAAACCCATACTTTCCTCCCCGGTAATTACGGACAGTGTCTACATAGTTCTGAAAGTCGGGATGATGTGTAGGTCTGAGACGTTCAAAAAAGGGCTTTATTAGAGAAGAAGAGACATAGTCACAAAGCACGCCAACCAAAACGGCACAGAGTAATAATAGAAGTGCCTCTTTCCATTTTATTTTGTAGACAAAAACACCTATTGCAACGATTGCGAGTGGAAGCCATACAAGCTTGCCGCTATATATCCACATAAAAACATCCCAATAAGAGGTATGCTGATCATTAAGCCACAAAAAGAGATTCCTCTCATAGGGTAAAATTCGTTCTACTAAACTCATTAAAATAATATTCTCATGTAAATATATAAATGGAAGAAAAGGAATCAGATTATTTCCAGTTTATCGCGCTGTATCCAGCCCACTGTACCATTATCTATTTCTACTTCAAGCCAGTTACGATCTTCTTTTGTTATCGACACTTTCGTTCCTGCGTGCAATACTGTAAGCTCTTTGCTATTTATATCGGGAGAGCTAACCATAGGAGCCGAAGCAGCCATTACTACGGCAGTGTCCCGGTATTCCAAGCGGCTCTTTTGCCTAAACGAAAACACATTGGCAAATATAACGACTATAATGAATACTATGCCGGTATAGAAAGCTATTTTTTTAATCGTAATCAGTTTCGTGAAGAAGAATAACACCAAACAGCCGATCAATAAGAGAAATGAAACAACACCGATATTCGCCCAGCTATTTGAGCTAAACAGATTTTGCACTCCATTGAACCAGATGCTAAGAAAGAACGTATCAGCAACAGGAATCTTATCTTCAATCTTAGTCATAATATAATCTATATTATGCTTCGTATCCCTGTCTCCCGGATCGAGCAAATGTGCTCTTTCGTAATATAGGCGGGCTTTTGCAATTTCATTAACCCGATAATATGAGTTACCAAGGTTATAATATAATTCCGCAGACTCTAATCCCTGTTTCTTTTGTTCATTCTTTTCGTTTTCCAGCAAATCTATTGCTTTGCGGAAGTCTCCGCTATTGTATAACTCGTTCGCTTTATCAAATACAGTATTATCACCGCCCTTGTTGTCTGCAATCGTAGCAGAAGGCTTCACCGTTGCACTATCTACTTTTACATTGGTTGTATCTTGTGCATATGAAGATATAGCGAATACAAAAAGGAAGAATATGTATGATAATATGACTCGTTTCATCTCACGCATCATTATTTTATTTTTTTGATTGTATTTTCCATTTTACCGATAGCATCTACCGTGTCGTTATAGAGCTTATCCATCGCATCATCCGATTCTGACGGAGCATAACGTGCAAACTCTCCGGTATCGAGTATATTTATAAACGTTCCTATAATATCGTCTCCAACTCCGTATTTGCGAAGCTCTGTTTCAATATTCTCTCTATTGAGATCAGCTACCGGAATAGTCAGTTTATCACTCAGATATCCCCAAACAGCACGAAGTATCTCTTCGTAGAAATTATCTTTTTTATGTGTAAGCAAATATTGTTTAGCAAGTTTCAGGCGTTTAGTTGCAACTTTATTTGCCTTCTTGGTACGCATCAACGCAATATCTGCATTTGCCTGTATTTGCTTCCTATATATAATCGAGAAGATAATAAACAATGCAAGCGGGATGAGATAGCAAAGAACATAGGAGAGAGAGCCGACAAAGAAATCGCTCGGATTCTTAAACGAGTAGCTGCCTGTTTTTATATAGCGTATATCCTGATTTATCTCCAGTTCTTTCTGATTAGAATAGCTTGTTGATACATTCTTTCCTGCATTCGGATCTTTATCTACATCCAATTCGTAAGATGGAGAAGATACTGTTTTGTAAGTATTGGTACGTGTATCGAAATATGAAAATTCGATAGGAGGAATAGTAAACTTACCCGGATAGCGAGGGATAAACATATATTCTATCGTCTTTGTACCCGACAAACCGTTCTCTGTCAACTTATAATCGTTTTTCACCTGAGGATCGTAAGTCTCTATATCCTTAGGGAATTTTATTTCCGGATTCTTTATAAGCTTCAGGTTACCTGTACCCGAGATATTTAGCTTGATAGTTACAGCATCGTTAGCTTTGACTTTCTGTGAAGAAATAGTAGGCGTAAACGTAAATGCACCCACTGCTCCCGAAAAGTTAGCAGGTTTATCTTGTAACGGAAGAGCCGAAATATCGACAGTAACAGGTGTTGTTTTCAATATCTTCTTAGCTTCTGTCATCACATCCTGAGGACCGAAGAAGGTCTGTACTTTACGTCCTGAAGAAACCTCAAAAACAATCTCCATCGTTCCCGAAGGAATGGTTATCTTGCCCGAGCGTTGAGGGAACAACAAGGTCTTCTTTACATCTATTGCCATGTAGTTTCGACCTTTATAATGCTCAGCTGTCATTTGTCGGTTTGTGGCCATATCAAAATCCTCTGTCATGAAGCCTTCAAATTCAGGGAATTGTATTTTACCAACATCTCTGATATTAAGTACGGTATAGAATCGGAATGTTACTACAACAGCTTCCTGTTCTTTTACTTTAGTTTTAGAGAATATGGCTCTTACAAAGGCATCATCAGGACTCACATTTCCTTCTTTTGATGTCTGGGTAATAACTTGAGGATTACGTCCCGGCTGTTGAGGCTGTGCGTTCTTATCGGGTGGCAATACTTTTATTTGAGCCGTTCCCGACCTATAATTCTTACCATTAGCCTTAATTGACGCAGCAGGTAGTGTAAATGTCCCCTCAGCATTAGCCATCAGCACATAGGTGAAAGTTGTATTGCTCTCAGAGCTAACTTTCCCATTGATATTAGAAGAGCTATAAACCTGGGATACAGAGGGTCCGAAAAGAATATCAAATCCTCTTATCTCATCAGGAATCTGGATATTGTTTCCACTCCCTCCTTTCAATATATATTGCAGTTGTATCTGAGCTCCTTTTACGGTAGATGCAGGAGCATTGATGACAAACGAGATGTCATCAGCCAATATTTTTGAAACACTTATGAGTAATAATATCAATAAAAACGAACACCTCTTCATTACTCTCTCAATTTATTTTTCTAAAGATTATCACAAAAGTAATATTTTTACTTTATATAGCTTTCAAGTCTTGAACACGTATAACTACCGAATCTATTTTCAGCACCTTGTCGTTAGTCACCGACTCGTCGTATACATCTCCCCAAATATCTCTTACTTTCCGTCCCGTAGGAGTCGAATACTGAACAGTCACTGAACCCTCGGGCAATACCATTTCTCCGATTTTGCGAGGTTGCAAGAGTAGTTTTCGCATTTCCACTACTTTGTATGTTTTTCCGTTTATTACTTCTTCAGAAAGCGACTGTCTCAAACGGGTTATATCACTTGAATAGAAATCATTCAGATACGGAAAGTCTACATCAACGATCTTATATATATCCTTTGTTGTATACAGACGATAAGAGAGGGTTAACGTATCGGAGAGGTTAACACTGGTTTTGGAGGCTACCACTTTTAGAAAAGCATCTACATCCTTCACCTTAGCTATATTCTCTTCCAGTGATCGTACTTCTATCTTAAAACTTTCCGATTTATACTTCTTACCATCGATATTCACTTCTGCCTGTGGCAAAGAAAACTTACCCTTTTCGGGTGCACGAAGTATATAGGTTGATGTAGCCGAAAAAGCCTGTACCCTCTTCCCTTTTTTGAACACGGTAGAACTTGATGCGGACAAAGAAGGCCCATAAAGAATTTCAAACCCATTCATATTTTTGATAATTACAGGTTCTTTCACTTCCTTATCACTTTCCACAATATAAGCGACTGTAAACTGCTCTCCAACAGTTACTGTTTCAGGTGCTTTTATCCTCACTTTGTTCTCCTGTCCTGCTAAAGAGATATAAAAAGATAAGGCGAAGAACAAAACTAAAAGCCGATGAAATGAGAGAATATTACTTCTTTTCATTATTACCAGTCTTTATTCTGCTTTCTATTATTTTCATTCTTTTGCTTGCGTTCCTGAGCCTTCGCTTGGTTTACGCGTTCTTGAGTATTTTTTTCGTCTTGCTCTATAGCTTGCAACATCTGTTGCATATTGTCTTGCGACATTTGATTTTGATCCTTCTGATCTTTTTGGTCTTGTTTCTGATCCTTGTTCTGATTCTGGTCTTGGTTTTGATCCTTATTTTGGTCTTGTTTTTGATCTTTGTTCTGATCTTTATTTTGATCCTTATTCTGATCTTCGTTTTGTCGGTCTTGTATCATTTTCTGTACAACAGCCAGATTATAACGTGTATTGTCATCTTTCGGATTCAAACGCAATGCGTTTTTATACGCTTCCATCGACATTTTAAGATTATCTCCTTGCTGCTGTTGAGGCTGCGCGGGTTGCTGACCCTGAGGTACGGGAGCTTGTTGACCTTGTCCTTTTTCATTTGCTTTCTTTTTCAAGAAAGTGTTTCCCATATTACTCCAAGCAGCACTCATCTTGATGGGATTCTGATTCTCCAATGTGAGATAATGTTGATACTCTTTCAAGGCATCGTCCCACTTTTGTTGTTTATAATATGCGTTTGCAAGATTGAATGAAGCTTCTTTCGATGTGGCATCATCTTTCAGCGCTTTGTGATATTCGGCTTCGGCAGCACCATATCGTTGGTCTTTATATGCCTTATTACCTGAGCGAACGGCCTTGCGTGCTTCTTTCTGAGCCGATAAACTAACTGCGATCAGGGTAAAAAGTGTTATAAATATAATTTTTTTCATTTCGTCGATATTCAATTATGATGTCATTTCAAAACAAAGTAATAAATCTTATATCTCTCCGACTAAGCTCTTCGTTAAATTAGTATGACAAAAAACGTGCATTACTTATTTTACTTAAACAACCTTATATTTCTGAATATTCTATTCTTCTTTTCGAAGATACAAATCTCTACAAAGAGTAAAACCAATAGAGCCCATGCAAAAATCTGATATTTTTCGTCATATTCAGAATATGCAATACCATCTATTTCTTTCTTCTGTAGTTTATCCAGCTCTGCCTGTAAGCTTTTCAGCGCACTGTTAGAATTATCAGCATGCGCATACAATCCTTCTCCGGCTTTTGCTATCTGACGACACATTTCTTCATTAAGCTTGGTAACTACGGGTTGCCCTTGCGTGTCTCTTTTTATATCTCGTGAATTTTCAGCTTCGGGAATCATTGCACCCTCTGCCGTTCCTATTCCTACTACATTCACATGCACACCTTTACTCGCAGCACGGGCAGCAGCATCTTCTGCATTACCCTCATGCCCCTCTCCGTCTGTGATAAGCACAATAGCTTTATCTATATCCGCATCGTTAGAGAAGCAACTCATGCTCATATCTATAGCACTACCAATGGCAGTACCCTGTACAGGCACAAGACTCGGATTGATCGTTTCGAGGAATAACTTCGCCGATTGGTTGTCAGGTGTCAGAGGTAACTGTATAAATGCCTCTCCTGCAAAAACAACAATTGCTACCTTATCATTCTTACGTTCATCGATGATACGAGTCAATATTTGCTTTGCCTTTACCAATCGGCTCGGGCTGATATCTTCCGCCATCATCGAATTAGAAACGTCTATAGCAATAACCAACTCTATTCCTTTTTTATCTACTTTCTCAACCTTTGTCCCAAATTGTGGACGAGCCAAAACGATGATACCAAATCCTATTGCAACCATCGTTATCCAAAATTTAAGATAAGAACGTTTTAACGATAGTTCCGGCATCATTTTCTTCACCAAAGACAATGTCCCCAGCTTTTCCACACTTTTACGTTTAGCTATATTCAATAAGATAAAGCCAATAACAAATAAAGGTATGGCAAGGAACAAATATAGGAATTCGGGATTTGCAAACTTAAATACACTCATAATTAATGCTTACACTTGTTTTATTTATGGAATATTTCTCAACCATGTACGTCGTAGAATAAGTTCTCCTCCGATCAGCACTAAAGCCATAATTGCAAAAGGCAAATAAAGCTCTTTACGCTTTGTCACAGTATTTACACTTATATGAGACTTTTCCATTTGATCTATTTCGTCATATATGCCACTCAAACTGGTATTGTCCGTAGCACGGAAGTACGAACCTCCCGTTTTAGAGGCTATCTCGGTCAATGTGCGTTCGTCAAAGTCACCCGATACATTCATCGATTGCATTCCGTACGGAGTCATGACACGTGCCACTGACGTTCCTCTAGAACCTATACCAATCGTATACACACGTATTCCGTATGATGCGGCCAGTTCGGCAGCGGTCAACGGAGCAATCTGTCCGGCGTTGTTAGATCCGTCTGTCAGAAGGATAACAACACGAGATTTTGACTGACTGTCTTTCAACCTGTTTACGGAATTGGCTAGTCCCAATCCTATGGCTGTACCATCTTCTATCATTCCGAATTTAACTTCGCTCAATAAGTTGAGAAGTACCCGGTGGTCTGTAGTCAACGGACATTGAGTAAAACTCTCGCCCGCAAATATGACCAAACCGATACGGTCGCTTTGCCTGTCGTTGATAAATTCGGATGCAACTTTTTTTGCCGCCTCCAAACGAGTTGGAGAGAAGTCATTCGCCATCATGGTTCCTGATATATCCAACGCCATAATAATGTCTATTCCTTCCGACTTGGATATATCTGAAGAATTGACACTCTGAGGTCTTGCCAACACTATTATAACAAGGGCAATAGCAATTACCCTCAACAAAAAGGGAAAGTGACGCATATATACCCTCAGTGTCGACGGTGCTTTTTCGAATGCATAGCCAGAAGACAACTTGAATGTAGCCTGCATTTTCCTTAGCTTAAAGATATACCACCCAATAAGAGGTATAAGCAATAAGAGTAAGTATAAATATTTCGGATTGGCATATTCCATTTCTGTATCTTTTAGCTTTGTTTATTATTCATATTTTGATTTCCTGTTGCACTTGTTTCTCCCTGCGCTTCTTTTCCTTCCTTCTGTTCTTCCAATGTAGGCCTTTCTTCTATCTTGGTCTGATTTACAAACAAGAATGCATTAACCAAACTAAGGTCGTTTTCATCGGCAAAAGGTGTATATTTTGCAAACTTCACAAGATCGGACAGTTTCAAGATTTGAGCAAGTCCGTCTGTCGCAGATTTTGTATCCGTAACCAGATGAACAGCTGCAATAATATCGTCCGATATCATTTCGGGAGCAGCAATATCAAAACGACGACCAATATACTTACGAAGGATATCCGTCAATTCGGTATAATATTCTTTCTCCATACCTCGCTGCCACATTTTCGAATCCTTAAGTTTATCAAGACCCTGCAATGCTTCGACGTGAGGAGGCAATACAATTTTAGGAGTAAAATAATATCCTTTTTTCTTTTTCCTGTAATAGAGATAAACTAAGGCGGCGATCAATAATATAATAAGAGATGCCAGAAAAAGTATATACAGGTACTCCAAATAATCGAGCCATACAAATGGAGGAGATTGGACATCCTTGATATCGTTTATCTGAAGCTTAGCAAAATCAATAGAGTCAGTCTCATGATTTTTCAATCGTTCGAGATAAGCCAACGTAGAGTCGGACAGTTGCGGAGCAGACACTTTGAGCCCAAAGTCATTTGTCTTCAGGGTATCTGTGCCATCTATCACCATCATATAAGGTATATGATACAGCGTAGAGTCGAATGAGGTAACAATGTATTTCTGATTGATAGTCATCACCTCAGTCATTGTTGTATCCGGCTTCAACATAGCGAGAACCTCTACCCCCCTGATTAGTGTGTCCTTGTAGGCAGGAAAAATAATATTCTTCCCTTTGGGGGCAATAACTTCTACATTTATAACTGCCTGCTCACCAATCAATATATCCGACGGCTGTATAGTTGCCCTTACGGTAGACTTTTGTGCATGAAGCGCAAAACTCAAACAGAAGAATAAGCTAAGCAGTATTATATTTTTCAATTTCAACATATATCAATGTATCGATTTTATTTTCAACTTCTCTTTTTAAATAAAGCCAACAATGCTTTCACATAATCTTCATCGGTACGCACCGATACACTGTCCACCTTGCTGCGATTGAATGAGGTCTGCATACTATCCTGTTGTTTCTGCCACCAATCTTTATACGTCTGCCTTACCTTACGAGACGATGTGTCGATCCAATGTTCGCTTCCGGTCTCTGCATCCAGTATCTTCATAAGACCAACGCTAGGCAACTGAGTTTCGAGAGAATCGTATACCTGCAACGCAACAATATCGTGTTTACGGTTTGCTATCGTGAGCGCATTGTAGTAATCTTTGACATCAATAAAGTCGGATATCATAAAGGTTGTACACCTCTTTTTTATAGCATTCGTCAAAAATTTCAGAGCCATTCCCATATCAGTTTTGGGACTTTCTGCCTGAAAGTTGATCAATTCGCGGATAATGTACAGGATATGTTTCTTCCCTTTCTTTGGAGGGATGAATTTTTCGATCTTATCAGAAAAGAAGATTACTCCGATCTTATCATTATTTTGTATAGCAGAAAAGGCCAGAGTAGCAGCAATTTCGGTTACCACATCTCTCTTTACAGAAAGGTGTGTACCAAAATCCTGACTGGCAGAAACATCGACAAGCAACATAACCGTAAGCTCCCGCTCTTCTTCGAAAACCTTAACATAAGGCTTGTTGTATCGTGCTGTTACATTCCAGTCTATATCGCGGATATCGTCCCCATACTGATATTCTCGCACTTCTGAAAAAGCCATACCACGCCCCTTAAAAGCAGAGTGATACTGACCGGCAAAAATATTGCGGGATAATCCACGGGTCTTAATCTCTATCTGACGTACTTTCTTTAATAATTCGCTTGTTTCCATCTTGTTCAGTTAACAGTTATCAGTTAACAGTCAACAATTATTAAATTTTATTTATTCGAGTTATCTTTAATCATAGAGTATAACATTTTAGCTATTTCATCAGCATCTTCATGCACGTCATTAAAAGTATCAGGAGAAATATATCCGGTATCTTTAAGTAAAGAAAGCCAATATTTAGTCTCCAATATTTCCTTATATGCTATACTGATTTTAGCTGAAAAATCCGAATCCGAAATAGCGCCGTTGGCTTCTGCTATATTAGCTCCGACAGAAGTTCCTGCTTTCAACAGTTGTTTTGATAGAACAAACTCTTGTTTATCTTTCAAGAACTTATAAGCATTTACAATTCTTATTGCAAAAGAATAAGCTTTTTCATATACAAGACTGTTTGTTATCATTTCAGTTTATTACATTGCTAACTGCTCTCTGTTAACTGTTGACTGTGATCAATTACGGAACTTCAATCTTATTTAAGATTTCACTTATTATTTCATCAGATGTAGTATTATTTGCCTCAGCTTCGTATGTCAAACCGATACGGTGACGCAATACATCATGACATACTGCACGTATATCTTCAGGTATCACATATCCTCTGCGTTTGATAAAAGCATAAGCTCTTGAAGCAAGGGCAAGGCTGATAGATGCACGTGGCGAAGCTCCGAACCCGATCATACCTTTCAAAGATGCCAGCCCGTTATCTTCAGGGAAACGAGTAGCAAATACTATATCTACAATATATTTCTCAATTTTTTCGTCCAAATAAACATCACGAACCACTTCACGGGCACTTATGATTTCTTCGGCTTTCATTACCGGCTGAAGGCTACCATAATCTCCGGCGAGGTTATTTCTGAGGATCAATTTTTCTTCTTCTTTCTTCGGATAGTTAATCACCACCTTCAGCATGAAACGGTCAACCTGAGCTTCAGGAAGCGGATAAGTACCTTCCTGCTCAATCGGGTTCTGTGTAGCCATCACAAGGAAAGGAGACGGCAGCTTGTAGGTCTTCTCTCCGATAGTAACCTGACGCTCTTGCATAGCCTCAAGCAAAGCACTTTGCACTTTTGCTGGAGCACGGTTAATTTCATCGGCTAATACAAAGTTAGAGAATACAGGCCCATGTTTCACTAAGAATTCTTCAGTTTTCTGGCTATAGATCATTGTTCCCACCACATCGGCCGGAAGCAAATCAGGAGTAAACTGAATACGACTATATTTAGCATCGATAAGTGATGCCAAAGACTTTATTGCCAACGTTTTTGCGAGACCGGGAACACCTTCCAGCAATATATGTCCATCAGCAAGCAGACCGATAAGCAACGACTCTACCAGATGCTTTTGGCCCACAATAACCCGATCCATTCCCATTGTGAGTGATTCGACGAATGAACTTTTGCTTTGAATTCTTTCGGTAAGCTCCCGAATATCAACATGTGCCATATTTTTCTTCTATTTTGAGTTTATATTGATCTTCATTTTTAGTAAGCACGACAAAAATAGAAATGTTAAATCTTAAAAGCGATAATTCGGAGTTAAAAAAAATTAAGCAGAATGAAGTATTTAAAGGCCTAGAAATAAATATCAAAAAGCAGATATAACATAAATCAACTTTTTATATTTCCATTCCTTAATTATAGTCTAACAATCATAACACTATGAAAAGATTACCTTCGGATACGCATTGTACAAAAAGAACTATAGCCAAGCGAAAGATTTATCCTTTGATCTCAAAAATATAATAAAGAAAATAGAGAAGTGCATTCTCATTTTAATCACCTATAAAATGAGTGCACTAAAGTTTTATCTTTTTTTGCAAACTCGGATTAACAAATCTTCGGGTTAAATTAATATTCTGTCAAATTTTACTATAATTTCATTTTTTCATAAAATATCTCTCACAGAATTTAGTATATTTGTATCACTTTTTAAAATGGGCAGCAGCCCCTAACAAAGCATTGATAATCAGTAATATTATTTATATTTAACTAAAACAAATCATGATTACAATTGACAAATTCAACTTTGCAGGCAAAAAAGTCTTTGTACGAGTTGATTTCAATGTGCCTCTAGATGCACAATTCAACATCACAGATGACACTCGTATTCGTGCGGCTATGCCTACCCTAAAAAAGATCGTAGCTGATGGTGGTAGCCCGATTATAGCATCTCACCTTGGTCGTCCAAAAGGAGTAGAAGAAAAATATTCATTGAAACATATCCTTGCTCACGTATCTAAACTTCTTGGTGTAGATGTACAGTTTGCAAACGATTGTGTAGGTGAAGATGCCGGAGTAAAAGCTGCTGCCCTTCAACCGGGAGAAGCATTATTACTTGAAAATCTTCGTTTCTATGCCGAAGAAGAAGGCAAGCCTCGTGGTTTGGCAGAAGATGCAAGCGATGAAGAAAAAGCTGCTGCAAAAAAAGCTATAAAAGAAAGCCAAAAAGAGTTCACTAAAACACTTGCTTCTTATGCCGATGTTTATGTAAACGATGCTTTTGGTACAGCTCACCGTGCACATGCTTCTACTGCTCTTATTGCAGATTACTTCGATGCTGAACACAAAATGTTCGGTTACCTGATGCAGAAAGAAATTGACGCTGTAGAAAAAGTATTGAAAGATACAGCACGTCCGTTTACTGCTATCATTGGTGGTGCTAAGGTTTCTTCAAAAATCGACATCATTGAAAACCTATTGGATAAAGTAAACAATCTTGTCATTGGTGGTGGTATGGCATTTACTTTCATCAAAGCAGCAGGTGGTAAGATCGGAAATTCTCTTGTAGAAAATGACAAGCTAGACCTTGCTAACGAAATTGTAGCCAAAGCTAAAGCGAATGGTGTACAATTAGTAATAGCAAGCGATGCTAAAATAGCAGATGCTTTCAGCAACGACGCTAATACTGAAATATCAGAAGCTAACGCTATCCCTGACGGATGGATGGGATTAGATATAGGTCCTAAAGGCGAAAAAGAAATTGCAGATGTACTTATGGCTTCAAAAACTATTCTTTGGAATGGTCCTGTAGGTGTATTCGAGTTCGACAACTTCGCTCAAGGAACAAAAGTAACTGCTGAAGCTGTTGCTACTGCTACCAAAGCCGGAGCTTTCTCTCTTGTAGGTGGTGGTGACTCTGTTGCTGCTGTAAATAAGTTTAACCTTGCAGATGAGGTATCTTATGTTTCTACAGGTGGTGGTGCTTTACTTGAATTCATCGAAGGTAAAGTTCTTCCGGGAATCAAAGCTATCAGAGGATACTAAGATTTTAATTAATCAAATAAAATATTTAAAGTCCGTATAATATTATACGGACTTTTTTTATCTTTATTCTAAAATAATCAAAACAAATGCTATGGCTAAAAAACTATTACTTTTAATTACTTTCAGCATGCTCCTGTTTTCATGTAGCACATACAATAGCATGAAAAATGCAGACAAAAACATCAGGAATATTAGCATAGGAATGTCTCAACAACAGATTGTCTCTATTATGGGAGATCAATATGAAGTAGTGGAAGCTAAAGACAATGTCATAGTTTGGGGCTATAAAGCGTTTGATGAGGGAATATATAAACTCAGGTTTGTGGACGGCAAACTGTTGGGGTGGAATAAAGTATGGCTAAACAAGTATGATTTTGAGAACAGACCATCTCCATCCTCGTCCTCTGATACCTCAAAATAATAATAAAACACCTTCGGAATATTCATCCGAAGGTGTTTTTCTGTTATAATTATAATATTTAAAAGAATCGATTATTTCACCAACTCGAATTTACTTGATTTTACATCTTGGCTATTCTTTCCAATCATGACTTCAAACATACCCGGCTCACAAACATAATCTATATTATTATTGTAGAATTTCAACTGATCGGCAGTTATTGTAAACTTAACTGTTTTCGTTTCACCTGCTTTCAGGAATATTTTTTCAAAACCTTTCAGTTCTTTCACCGGTCTTGAAATACTGGCAGCCTCATCTCTGATATATAACTGTACGATTTCATTTCCATCTTTATTTCCTGTATTCGATACAGTTACACTAGCTTCTACACTTCCGTTCTCATTCATCTTATTTGAGTTGAGCTTAACATCACCATACTCGAAAGTAGTATAGCTAAGACCATATCCGAATGGATAAAGCGGCTCATTAACCTCGTCAATATAATTTGCTTTAAACTTATGAGGCCCGCCTTCTACATACGGTCTACCTGTATTCATGTGATTGTAGTAGATAGGAATTTGCCCAACCGAACGAGGGAAAGTCATTGTTATCTTACCCGATGGATTGTAATCGCCAAATAAGATATCTGCGACAGCGTTACCCGCTTCACTACCGGGAGCCCAAGCCTCTACGATGGCAGCACAATTCTCATCTTCCCAAGTCAATGTAAGAGGGCGTCCGTTAAACAGTACCAATACTACAGGCTTACCTGTTTTCACAAGCTCTTTAAGCAATATTTTTTGGTTTTCGAAAAGATCAATATTTGTTCTTGATGCTGACTCTCCACTTTGGCTATTTCCTTCACCTAAAGCAACAACTACAACGTCAGACTGTTTTGCAACTTCAACAGCTTCTTTTAGTAATTCTTCCGGAGATTTAGGATCTTTGGATACAAATGGGAAACCATAAAAATTTGACTTATCAAAGATAAACTCATCATCAACTATATTTGCTCCTTTCGCATATACTACAGTAGCATTATAACCCACTGCATTTTTAATACCTTCTTTTAGTGTTATCGAATATTTCTTATCGGCAGTAAGTGCCCATGTACCCATCATATCATATTGTGAATCCATAAGAGGACCGACCAAAGCAATTTTCCCTTTTTTCTGTAAAGGCAAAGTTTGGTCTGCATTCTTCAGTAAAACAGTAGATTGTCTGGCAGCTTCACGAGCTAAAGCTCTCGATTCTGGTGTCACCAATGGCTCTCCTACACGTTTCAAATAGCGGAAAGGGTCTTCAAACAAACCAAGTTTATATTTAGCTTCAAGCACTCTTCTACAAGCTGCGTCTATATCTGCTTGTTTTACAACACCTTTTTTCACTAATCCGGCTAACTTAGTTAAGAAAGCTTCTCCGGCCATATCCATATCTACTCCTGCATTTAGAGCTAAGCCGGTTACTGTTTCCAGATCTCCCATACCATGATCTATCATTTCGTTGAGAGATGTAAAGTCAGTAACAATAAAACCATCAAAGCCCCACTGTTTTCTCAACACATCTGTAAGCAACCATTTGTTTCCTGTAGCAGGAATTCCTTCTACCAAATTGAATGATGTCATCAAGCTTCCTGTTCCGGCTTCTACGGCTGCTTTATATGGATCCATGTAGTAATTAAACATCTGAACCCGACTCATATCCACTGTGTTATAATCCTTACCGGCCTCCGATGCTCCGTAAAGGGCAAAGTGCTTTACGCATGCCATAGCTGTATTATCAGCACTCAGATCGTCACCTTGAATACCTCTAATCATTGCTTTTGCAACAAGTCCGCCAAGATACGGGTCTTCGCCTGCGCCTTCAGCCACACGTCCCCAACGCGGATCGCGAGAGATATCTACCATAGGTGAATATACCCAGTTTATACCTGTACTGGTAGCTTCTACAATAGCTCTGCGTGCTGTTTTCTCAATCAAAGCCGGATCCCATGTACATGCAAGAGCTAACGGAATAGGAAAAATAGTTTTGTAGCCATGAATAACATCCAATCCAAAAAGAAGCGGAATCTTCATGCGTGTTTGTGTAGTTACTATTTCCTGCGCCTTTTTCTGTTCTTCAGGGCTTATAACATTCAGGAAAGCTCCGAGTTGGCTTTTTGTTAGCTTTTCATTTATATTCTCAGTAAAGGTAGTCCCTGTCATCAGAGCAGGTGATGCTGCAAGATTTAACTGCCCCACTTTCTCTTCAAACGTCATTTGTTGCATCAGATTATCTATAAACTGATTCATCTTTGTATCGCCTTTGTTTTGACTATACACACATAAGGATAGTCCCCAAAGAGCTAATAATAAAACTTTTCTCATAATCTCTATTTATTAAAATATTATATTAAAATCTGTACTTAACACCAAATTCTGCTGTAAACGGACGAATATAGGTCGCACCCTGTATAGTTCCGGCAACGGCATTTGCCTGCTCTTGATTATATAGGTCTGTTCCTCCGATT
>Ga0206117_100802_pt1 | contig 23218 bp, 18 predicted proteins | sample 3A5Ametagenome_FD_177997 | JGI IMG/M metagenome (GOLD analysis project Ga0206117, IMG submission 177997) | Enriched microbial communities from leaf-cutter ant dump, University of Wisconsin, Madison, United States - 3A5A | ecosystem: Environmental > Terrestrial > Nest > Insects nest > Nest dump... | reverse complement strand
GCGGCAGATCCACATCGACGTTCTTCAGGTTATGTTCCCGCGCGCCGCGGACGCTGATGTACTTGTTCATGGAGTGTTCTTTTACCCGAAGCTTTTCCGGATGGAAAGCGGCAAGGCGCCGCGACGCATGACGAAAATCGGCCGGCAGGGGAAATGGGCCCAAATCGCCCCCCGTGGCGCCGGTCGGCTGACGATATATGCGCTGGGCGCGGTATTGCCACCGGCGCCCCGCGCGGGTCGGTCATGACCAGAAGGGCGGAACGGAGCGGAACCGCTTCCAAAGCTCGGGCAGCGCCTTGCGCCGCTTGTCCGACTGGCGGTCGATCCAGGCGGCCACAGCGCCGACAGTCTTCGGGTCCGCCCCGGTCAGCGATGAGAGCATGCGGGCGCTGGTGACCGCATCCTGATCGGCATCCAGCGCCGCCTGCAACTGTTCCAGCGCCGCGAAGAAGGGCAGGGTGGCCGCCTCCGGATAAAGTCCCCGGAAGAAATCGGCGGTGTAGCGCAGCGTGCGCAACCGCCGGCGCAGCTTGTCGCGCCCCTTGGCATCTTCCGGCGGCTTCGCCGCCTTGCCCAGCTTTGTCATGCGAGCAGCCAGCCAGCCGCCGGCAAGCGTGTTGACCGGAGCCGACAGCACCGCCCGGCGGTCGCCGTCCGCCTCCGACATCCAGCGGCCATGCTCCAGCCACGCGGCGAGGCCGAGGACCGTGGTGGTGCAGCCGGGCGCCAGAATCGCCGCCACCGCTTCCCGTGCCGGGCCCGCCCCGGCGGAGCGGGCCAGCGCTTCCAGCCGCTCCAATGCCGCCCGGTCGATGCCGGGTGTCGCCTTCGGATCGGCAAGGATAGGAACGAGGACGCCGGACATCAGCACGTCCCAGCCGCGCGCCGGTCCCAGCCGCTTGGCGAGCCCCCGGCTTTCCTCGACCAGCCTGTCGGCGTCCGGCGCGGCAATCAACGGAGCGAAGAGGCGGTGGGCGGTGCGCAGCCGTCGGAGCGCCACGCGAATGCGGTGCAGCCCCTCCCCGTCGCCGCCGGCCAGCGCGCAGGATTCATTGGCCAGAAACTGGCGGAGCGCCTGACGCAGGATGTGGCGATAGGCCTCCGCCACCGTGGTCAGCGGAGACAGGCCCAGCGGCTCGGCGTCCACCGGACCCGGCGCCTTCCCAGTGACCATCCGCAGGCCGGCCTCCGCCTTGCTTTCGGTGCCGATGCGCATGGGAATGGCGGATTGCAGCATCAGCGCCAGATCGAACAGGCTGGCGACCTTGCCGGCCTTCAATTCCAGTTCCACCTCGCTGATCGGCAGGGAGTTGCCGCCGGCATAGACGCCGCCATCGTCGACGGCCAGTTCGACCGCGGTCAGCGGATCGGGGCGCAGCAGCAGGGTGGTGCGCCGGAAATCGGTGATGAACAGGCAGTCCAGCCCATCGAGCGCCGCCGCCGGCACCAGTCCTGCGACACTGGGATCTGTCAAAACACCGATATCGACCGCCTCGCCCGCGACGATCCACTCCCATTCCCGCCGCACCGCGACGGCGGCAGAATCACCGGGGCTGGCGCTGTTGACCGTCTTCAGCGTCTGGAGGAAGCGGTCACCCTCCTGCCGCACGCGCAAGGCCACGCCGTTGGCAGCGAGCTTCAGGTCGGGCGTGTCGAAATAGGCGGTCCGCAGCCTTTGGGTCACCGCCGGGCCGTCGGCAATCGCCAGCAGCCCCGGCAGCATCGCCACCCGCGCCAAATCCGCCGTCGCCGCATGGAGCTTCAACTCCACCTCGCGGAAGGTGGAGGCGGCCGGCGGCGCGTCCGGCGCGGGCTGCTGGCTGTTGGGCGGTGCCGTGGGTGGGCTGACGGGGGTCAAGGGTCGGCTTCCTCCCGAATCCGGCCGGGGAGCGGCCTGGCGGCCGAACTGGCCTGGAGCGTATCAGGTGGATCCGTGGATACCCCAACCGCCGCCGCAGGTTAAGAGAGTTTACGCGGCTGCACAAAATCCGCCAGCCGCCCTGCACCCATCTCCAGGTCCGCCCAATGCAGCGTCTCGAAGACCAGAACGGCACAGGCGCCGGTCGGGAACTTTTCGGCCAGATCGTGGCGGAGGCCGTGGTCGCCGCTGCCGGTCAGGGCGTTCGCCAGCTCGTGGAGGTCGGGATTGTGCGCAACCAGCATCAGCCCGGTCGCGGAATCGGGCGCGTCGCGCAACCTTTCCAGCAGCGTGCGGGCGCCGCACAGGTACAGGCCGCGTTCATGTTCCACCGGCGGATAGGGGGACCCCATCGCCGTCATCACCCGCTTTCGCGTCTCGACAGCCCGCACGGCGGTTGAACAGAGCACAAGGTCGATGTGCGCGTGGTGCTTGGCCAGATGGGCGCCGACCAGGGTGGCCGCCTTCTCTCCGCGGGCGTTCAGAGGACGTTCATGGTCGCCCAGCGACGGATCGTCCCAGGAGGATTTGGCATGGCGCAGCAGGAACAGCGTCTTCATGGCGGAAATCGGCCGTCAGGGGAGGGGCAGGAGGGTAGTTAACGGGATTGGCGAGGCGCGGAGAGGTCGCAGTGTTTAACCAAATGGGAGTCCTGAAACCGTAACGCATATGGGATACTCTGTCTGCCCACCATATAACCGTCGTCGGCAAGGTTCAAAGCCAAGTGCCGGCGTTCGGGATTTCACGATTTCAGAGGTCGACGTGACGCATCTCCAGGAACTCGATTCGGTCGGTATCGAGCCAAATGCCCCGGAACGCTTCATCAATCGGGAGCTTTCGTGGCTGGCCTTCAACCAGCGCGTCCTGGACGAGGCGGCCAACCCGAATCACCCGCTTCTGGAGCGGCTGCGCTTCCTGTCGATCTCAGCCAGCAACCTCGACGAATTCTATATGGTCCGCGTCGCCGGCCTGAAAGGGCAGGTGGCCGCCGGCGTGAAGGCGCCGAGCCCCGAGAATCTGACGCCCGCCCAGCAGCTTGCCGCGGTGAAGCAGCGCATCGCCGCGTTGATGGAGAGCCAGCAGGCGATGTGGCGATCGCTGAAGGGCGAGCTGCGTGACGCGGGCATCTCGGTCGTCGATCCGGCCGACCTCAGCGAAGGCGAACTGGACTGGCTCGAAGCCAAGTTCCTGGACGATATCTTCCCGATCCTGACGCCCATCGCCGTCGATCCGGCCCACCCCTTCCCGTTCCTGCCGAACCTGGGGTTCTCGCTGGCGCTCCAGCTGCACGATCCGGTCAAGGGCCGGCATATCGATGCGCTGGTCCCGCTGCCGACGCAGCTTGAGCGGTTCCTGCGCCTGCCGGGTTCGGACATCCGCTTCATCCAATTGGAAAAGGTGGTGATGCAGTTCATCGACCGCCTGTTCCCTCCGTTCCAGGTCAAGGCGCACGGCGTTTTCCGCGTGCTGCGCGACAGCGAAATCGAAATCGAGGAAGAGGCGGAAGATCTGGTCCGCACCTTCGAAAGCGCGCTGAAGCGCCGCCGCCGCGGCAGCGTCATCCGGCTCGCCACCGACAGCGGCATGGCGGCCGACCTGCGTGAGTTCCTGCGCCATGAGCTGAACGTCGCGTCGGACGACGTCTTTATCCTGGACGGGCTGATCGGCCTGACCGACACCAAGCTGCTGATCGTCGACGAGCGGCCGGATCTGGTCTTCCGCCCCTTCAATGCCCGCTTCCCGGAGCGGATCCGCGATTTCGGCGGCGACTGCTTCGCGGCGATCCGCCACAAGGATATCGTCGTCCACCACCCGTACGAGTCGTTCGATGTGGTGGTGCAGTTCATCCGGCAGGCGGCGCGCGACCCGCAGGTGGTGGCGATCAAGCAGACGCTCTACCGCACCAGCAAGGACAGCCCCATCGTCGCCGCGCTGATCGAGGCGGCGGAGGCCGGCAAATCGGTGACGGCTCTGGTGGAGCTGAAGGCCCGCTTCGACGAGGAGGCGAACATCCGCTGGGCGCGCGATCTGGAGCGCGCCGGCGCCCAGGTCGTCTACGGCTTCGTCGATCTGAAGACCCACGCCAAGGTATCGCTGGTGGTGCGGCGCGAGAAGAAGGCGCTGCGCAGCTACGTCCATTTCGGCACCGGCAACTACCACCCGATCACCGCGAAGGTCTACACCGACCTCTCTTTCTTCACCTGCGACCCGGCGCTGTGCCACGATGCCGCCGTGATGTTCAACTTCATGACCGGCTACGCCACGCCGAAGGTGCTGGAGAAGATCGCCATCGCCCCGATCACGCTGCGCCAGCGCCTGTCCGACCTGATCGAGGCGGAGATCGCCCATGCCGCCGCCGGTCGGCCGGCGTCGATCTGGGTGAAGCTGAACTCCCTGGTCGATCCGGTCATCATCGACAAGCTGTACAAGGCCTCGCAGGCCGGCGTGCAGATCGACATGATCATCCGCGGCATCTGCTGCCTGCGGCCGGGGGTGAAGGGGCTGTCGGAAAACATCCGGGTGCGCAGCATCGTCGGCCGCTTCCTGGAGCATGGCCGGGTCATCTGCTTCGGCAATGGCCATCCCATGCCGAGCAACCAGGCCAAGATCTTCATCTCCTCTGCCGACTGGATGACCCGCAACCTGGACCGCCGCATCGAGACGCTGGTGCCAATCGAGAATCCGACGGTGCACGAACAGGTGCTCGACCAGATCATGGTCGCCAACATGAAGGACGACGCAAGCACCTGGAAGCTGGGGCCCGATGGCGTGTACCATCGCATCAAGGCTGGCCCTGATGCGTTCAGTGCCCATAATTACTTCATGACCAACCCCAGCCTGTCCGGCCGGGGCAGCGCGCTCAGCAACAAACGCACGCCGCCGCGGCTGATGCTGCACACGGTGTCCTGAGGGCGGGTGACGGGAGTGAGAGTATGAGCATGGACAAACGCGCCGCCGTCAGTCTCGGCGAGCTTGGGCAGGCGGGGGGCGACGCTTCAGGCTTCGGCACTTCGGGCGTTGCGAATGTTGGGGAGCGCGTCGGAGACCGGGTGGGCGTGATCGACATCGGGTCGAACTCAATCCGTCTCGTCGTCTACGATGGGCTTACCCGCTCGCCGCTCGCCCTGTTCAATGAAAAGGTCCTGTGCGGTCTCGGGCGCGGCGTGGAGAAGGCCGGTGTGCTGAACCCCGACGGTGTCGCCCAGGGGCTGGCGGCGCTCGAACGCTTCGCCACGCTGGCCAATGGCATGCGCGTCGGCCGGCTGGACGTGATCGCCACCGCCGCCGTTCGCGACGCCCGTGATGGCGCCGCTTTCGTCGATGCCATCCGACGGCGGGCCGGCCTGTCCGTCCGCGTCATCAGCGGCGAGGAGGAGGCGCGGCTGTCGGCCATGGGCGTGCTGTCGGGCACCCCCGGTGCGGACGGCCTGGTCGGCGATCTCGGTGGCGGCAGCCTGGAGCTGGTGACGCTCGACCGTGGCGTGATCGGCAAGCAGGTGACGCTGCCGCTCGGCCCGCTGCGGCTCATGGAGGTCGGTTCGACCAAGGGCGGCCCGGCCAAGCTGATCGACCAGCATCTGGAATCGCTGCCCTGGCTGCCGGCGATGAAGGGGGGACCCTTCTACCCGGTCGGCGGCAGCTGGCGCGCCATTGCCAAGCTGCATATGGAGCAGTCCGGCCATCCGCTGCACATCATCCACCACTACACAATTCCCTCGGCCGACGCGCGGGAGTTCACCGGCCTGATCGGCCGGCAGAGCCGTTCGTCGCTGGAGAAGATGGCGGGATCGCGCCGCCGGCTCGACACGCTGCCGCTGGCCGGGCTGGTGCTGGAACGGCTGCTGCGCATCGCCCAGCCGTCGAAACTGGTCTTCTCCGCCTACGGCCTGCGCGAAGGACATCTCTATTCGCTGCTCTCACCGGAGGGGCAGCGTGAGGATCCGCTGATGGCGTCGGCCGCCGATTGGGCGCGGCGCTTCGTGCGGATGGGCGATCCGGCCTTGCTGATGTCCTGGACCGCAGGACTTTTTGCCGGCGAGGACGACAACGCCATCCGCTTGCGCCATGCCGCCTGCCTGCTGAGCGACGTCGGCTGGGCCGACCATCCCGATTACCGGGCGGAGCATGCCTATCTGCGTGTGCTGCGCTATCCGTTCCCGGCGCTGGATCATGACGAGCGCGCCTTCCTCGCGCTTGCCGCCCATGCCCGCTATGCCGGCACCATCGACGTGCCGCTGACCGCACCGGTGCGGACGCTGGTGAGCGAAGGGCAGGGGATGAAGGCGCTGGTGCTGGGTCTGGCCCTGCGCCTTGCCCACACGCTGTCGGGCGGCGCCACGGCCTTGCTGGAGCGCACGAGCCTGAAAGTCGGCGATGGCCGCATCGTGCTGACCCTGCCCGACGACGGCAGCGTCCCGGCCGGCGAAGCGGTCCAGCGGCGCATCGACGCTCTGGCCAAGGCGATGAATCTCAAGAGCGATGTGGTCCAGCCGCTGCGGCCTCAGGCGGCAGAGTAGGGCACGAGGAAGAGGGCAGGGCCAAGCCGGTGAACGGTGTGCGGCCCTGCCCGGTCATATTCGGACGCTCACGTCCGGTTGATCGACACGCCGCCATCCACCAGCAACGCGGTTCCTGTTGTGAAACTGGACGCGTCCGACGCCAGATAGAGCGCCGACAGCGCGATCTCCCGCGGGGTGGCGAGGCGCTTCAGGGCATGAAGCCCCTGGACGAAGGCCAGCGCCTCCGGCGTGTTCGACACGGCCCGTCCCATTGGTGTATCGGTACCGCCCGGCAGCAAGGCGTTGGCGCGGATGCCCTGCGGTCCATATTCCGCGGCGATCACCCGCGTCAAACCGATCAATCCGGCCTTGCTGGCAGCATAGGCAGCCATTCCGGGAAAGCCGACGGTGTGGCCGACGAAGGTCGAAGTGAAGATCAGCGATCCTCCGCCGCGGGAAAGCATTGCCGGAATCTGGTGCTTGGCGGCATGGAAGGCACTGGTCAGGTTGGTATCGATCACCTCGTGCCACATCTCCGCCGTCATATCGGGAAGCGGAACCTGCGCGCCGGTGGTGCCCGCATTGTTGAAGGCGACGTTCAGGCCGCCGAATCGGCGCATGGCGGTTTCGACCGCGGCGCGTGCGACCTCGGCATCCGCGACAGTGCCGGCGACGGCAACGGCATCGCCACCATTGCCCCGAATCTCGTCCGCCAGCCTTTCCAGTTCGTCACGCCGCCGGGCCACCAAAACGAGTTTTGAGCCGTGTTCCGCGAACAGCAGCGCCGCCTCGCGCCCTATACCAGAACTGGCACCCGTGACGATTGCAATCTTTCCGTCCAGCTGCTTCATTGCCATTCTCCCATGCCATGAACGCCGCAAAAGTCGCGAAAACGGTCAGGTTCAGGCTATCCGGTTCTTGCTTTCGAATTCGCAAGGCTGAAGCGGGCATTGGCTGAGATATTTTCCATAACCTAACTTATGTGTTTTTACTCACTCCTATTCGGTGTTCCCGGAGCATGCCCCGTAAGCATGCATGGCTGGGTCGTTGTGGGTTGACCGGTTGCGGCATGGCGGACGACCGATGCGTTGCCCATTTCCGGCCTCGCAACTTCGGAACCGGATGGATGATGCCGTCGAAAAACCAGCCCACCCCGCCCGATCAGCGCCAATCGGTTCTGTCCCAGCGACGAAATCTCAAGATGGCCGCATCCGCTCACGCCTATGTGCGCGGCAGCACCGTGAAGTTCTACGAATGGCTGGAGGAGTCCAGCGGCAAGGTCCCCGACGGTCCATCGGTCTGGATCTGCGGCGATTGCCATGTCGGCAACCTCGGGCCGGTCGCCAATGCCAAGGGCCGGATCGGCATCCAGATTCGCGATGTCGACCAGACGGTCGTCGGCAACCCCGCCCATGACCTGATCCGGCTCGGCCTGTCGCTCGCCACCGCGGCGCGTGGGTCCGACCTGCCCGGCGTCACCACGGCGCTGATGCTGGAACGGATGATCGAGGGCTACATGATGACCCTCGACGGCGAGCTGGGTGGTGATGCGGTGCGGAAGAGGCCATCGGTCGTACGCCTGGGCATGCGTCAGGCGATCGGCCGCACCTGGAAGCATCTGGCCCGGGACCGCATCAAGGACATCCGGCCGACCATCCCGCTCGGCAAGCGATTCTGGCCGCTGACCGACGAGGAACGCGCCGCCATCGAGGACCTCTTCGCCAAGGATCAGGTCCGCCGCTTGGTAACCGCCCTGCACTCCCGCGACGACAACGACCGGATCGAGCTTCTGGATGCCGCCTATTGGGTGAAGGGTTGCAGTTCCCTCGGCCGGCTGCGGATCGCGGTGCTGCTCGGGGTTGGCGAGGGTCATTACGACGAGGGCGGCCTCAGCCTGATCGACATCAAGGAGGCGGTCCAGGCCGCAGCACCGCGTGCCGCCAAGAACGGCATGCCGCGCGACAATGCAGAGCGCGTGGTGACCGGCGCGCAGAATCTCTCGCCCTATCTCGGCGACCGCATGCGCCCTGCCCGCCTGCTCGACCGCGCCGTATTCCTGCGCGAGCTGCTGCCGCAGGACATCAAGCTCGATTTCGATCATCTGACGCGGGAGGAAGCGACCCGCGTCGCCTTCTATCTGGCCGCCGTGGTCGGCAAGGCGCATGCCCGGCAAATGGACGATGCAACGCGCAAGTCATGGCGCGGCGAGCTGGCGCGCAACCGGACCAAGAGCCTGGACGCTCCGTCCTGGCTGTGGTCCAGCATCGTCGATCTGATCGTCGGTCACGAAGCTGCCTATCTGGAACATTGCCGCCGCTACGCCGAACGGCCTGACGCCTGATCGAGAAGGCCGCGCGCCATCTCCAGGCAGGCGTCGCGGTCGGGCTGGAAATCCTCGGCGATCCACCAGGCTTCGACGCGCTTCAGCGTTCCGCCGACCATCGGGCCGCGCGGAACGCCAAGCTCCAGCAGGTCGCGACCGGCGATCGGCAACTTAAAGCCCGGCAGGTCGTCGGCCACCGACAGGGCCTTGCGCAACACGCCCAGATCCAGCGGACCGTCATGGATGGCGGCGGCGATCAGCAGCAGGTCGCCGAACAGTTCCACATCGCCGACTCGGTACAGTGCCTGACGCAGGGCCTTGCGGCCGTCCGTCGGCGCCACCGCGACCGGCGGTTCGACCAGGGCCAGCAGGCGGTCACGCTCGTGGTTGGACAAGCGCAGAGCTTCGGCAGCCCTGAGCGCACCCGGCAGGTCGCTGTCCAGCACGGCGGCCAACCGGCGGGTGGGGTCGGGCGTCACCCCGAGATCCCGTTCCACTGCGATCAGCCGCTCCAGCCGGTCGGTGTCCATCGCCTCCGGCAGCAGGTGGACCATGATCCCCTGCCCCATCATCAACCGCCAGACCGAAGCGGCGCAGGGGGCAGTCAGCAGGCGGAACAGCTCCCCACGCACCCGTTCGCCTGACAGGGTCGGCAGGCGCGGCGCCAAGTCGCGGCAAGCGGCCAGCGCCTCGGCATCCGGCTCGCCACGGCCGTAATGGGCGTGGAAGCGGAAGAAGCGCAGCAGGCGCAGCACATCCTCCTCGATCCGCCGGCGGGCTTCGCCGACGAAGCGCACATGTCCGCCGGCGAGGTCGGCCAGACCGCCGAACGGGTCGAACATCGCCCCATCGGGCGTGCAACTCATCGCGTTCATGGTCAGGTCGCGACGAGCGGCATCCTCGATCCAGTCGTCGGTGAATTCCACACGGGCATGGCGGCCGAAAGTCTCCACGTCGCGCCGCAGCGTGGTGATCTCATAGGGCTTGCCGCCGCACAGCGCGGTGACGGTGCCATGGGCGAGACCGGTCGGGATGACACGGATCCCTGCCGCCTCCAACAGTTCCATGACCCGTTCGGGCGGCGCATGGGTGGCGATGTCGATGTCTTTCACCGGCCGGCCAAGCCATGCGTCCCGAACGCAGCCGCCGACGAAGCGCGCGTCGGCGCCGCCCGATGCCAGGGCATCGAACACCGCCAGACTTTCGGGAGCGGTCATCCAGGGCTGGGGCGACAGGCGTGCGGCAACGGTCATGGCGCGCGACGCTATCCGATTCCCGGTCCCCATTCCACCGCCGTCGGCTGTCGAGCCGTCAATCCGCCCCTTCCCCCGTTTCGCGGGCGGCAGCACCCAACACGTCGCGCAGGTTCACCAACATGCCGGCGGTCGCCCCCCAGATGTAACGCTGCGGATAGGGGAAGGCGTAGAACCAGCGCGGCTTGCCCAGGAACTCGCGGCTGTGACGCTGCGGGTTCGACGGATCGAGGATGAAGGACAGCGGCACCTCGAACACCTCGGCCACCTCGGTCGGGTCGGGCGTCAGGATGAAGGGCGGCGTCACCACCCCCACCACCGGCGTTACCCGGAACCCCGTCCGCGTGACATAGGTGTCAAGCCGGCCGACGATCTCGATCCGGCCACGGTCCAGTCCGATCTCCTCCGCCGTCTCGCGCAGGGCGGTTTCCTCCGGAGTGCCGTCCTCCGGTTCCATCCGCCCGCCGGGGAAGCTGATCTGGCCGGCATGTGCGCTCAGCGTCGCGGTGCGCTGGGTGAAGATGACGGTCAGTTCCTCCGGCCGGTCCACCAGCGGAACCAGCACCGCCGCCTCGCGCAGCGTCGAGGGCGGCCCCATCTCCGGATTGAGGTCGTGGTCGCCCCGGATCTTGGCGGCGTGCTTCGGCGCCGTCCGGTTCGACCGGACAGCACTTTCCACCGCCGCATCGGTGCTCATCGCCGGCAGGCGCCGGCGGACCTCCTCCAGGCTCAGCCGCCAGGCAGCTTGCCCAGCGTGAAGAAGACCTTGTTGCTCCATAGACCCACCTCGGACTCGCCGGTTTCGGTGCGGCGCGTCTCGCTGCGCTCGACCATGTCGTAGAACACGGGCCGCAGGATTCTCGCCTCAAGCCGGCTTCTGATTTCGATGTAGGGTGCCGGCTCCCCGGTTTCAGGGTTGACGGCGACGCGGATCGGATGTTCGGGGCCGGCCTCCACCCAATGATCGAGGTTGCTGCGGAAGGACAGGACCTGATCGGCCCCGCTGCCCGCCACGGTCATCTCCACCGCCACGAAAGGGGCATCGTCCACGACGATCCGGCCGCGCTCGACAGGCGTGATCAGCCAATAATCGCCGTCGTCGTCGCGCTTCAGAACGGTTGAGAACAGCTTAGCCAGTTCGATCCGGCGGATGGGATCGCCATTGTGGAACCAGGTGCCGTCGCGCGCAATGCGGATGTCGTACTGCTCCAGCGTCTGCGTCCGTCCCAGCGCCACCGGCAAGCCGGGCGGCAAGTCGGGCGGCAGATCGGAAGGCAGATCCGGCAGCGTCTTCGAAACGGTTTGCCCATCTGAGCGCTTGTCATTCGCCATCGCGTTACCGACCTTCATGGAATTGGGAGCCGTTTTGTCCCCGGACATGCGCATTTTCGCCACACTCGGCCGCTAGGTCCACTCCAATGGTCCTGGCGCCACCACCCGTCCGGCGGCACATCCGGCGGCGGGATACGGAAAATGGGTGTCGACAAGGTGCCGGAACAGGGCCAACCATGCGGATCCCTTGTTTCGCGTCGCGGAATCCTGCGACCATGACACCGAATGGCCCACCATCGGGGAGCAGCACACCTTGAGCGCACAGGACATCCTGAGGGGGCAGCCTCCCGTGCCGGAGGACCCGCAACGGCTGATGGAAGAGATCGAGGCGCTGGGCGACCGCCTTGCCTCGGTCCGCGACCGCATCGGCCGCGTGATCTTCGGCCAGCAGGAGGTGGTTGATCGCACACTGGTCACGCTGCTGGCTGGCGGCCATGTGCTCCTGATCGGCGTTCCCGGCCTTGCCAAGACGCGGCTGGTGGAAACGCTGGGCACCGTGCTGGGCCTCGCCGAAAAGCGTATCCAGTGCACGCCCGACCTGATGCCTGCCGACATCCTGGGCTCCGAAGTGCTGGAGGAGGGCGACAACGGCCGCCGGTCCTTCCGCTTCCTGCCCGGTCCGGTGTTCAGCCAGTTGCTGATGGCGGACGAGATCAACCGTGCCAGCCCGCGCACCCAGTCGGCCCTGCTCCAGGCGATGCAGGAGCACCGGGTTTCGGTCGCCGGCCAGTACCATCCCCTGCCCCAGCCCTTCCATGTGCTGGCCACCCAGAATCCGCTGGAGCAGGAAGGCACCTATCCGCTGCCGGAAGCCCAGCTCGACCGTTTCCTGATGCAGATCGACGTCGATTATCCGGACCGCGAGGCGGAACGGCGGATGATGATCGCCACCACCGGGGCAAGCGACGAGCGGGCGGTGACGGTGCTGTCCGCAGCCGATCTTCAGACCGCACAACGCCTCGTCCGCCGCGTACCGGTCGGCGAAGGGGTGGTGGACGGCATCCTCGACCTCGTCCGCCGCGGCCGGCCGGAGACGTCGGACCTGCTGGAGGTGCGCCAACATGTGGCCTGGGGTCCCGGCCCGCGTGCAAGCCAGGCGCTGATGCTTGCCGCCCGCGCCCGTGCGGTGCTGGACGGACGCATCTCGCCGTCGCTGGACGATGTCGTGGCGCTGGCCAAGCCCATCCTGAAGCACCGCATGGCGCTGAACTTCGCCGCGCGGGCCGACGGGGTGACGCTGGACGACGTCATCGACCGCCTCTGCGCGCCCCTGGCCTGACCCTTCGAAGCGGAGCCGCAATGCCGCGAAGCCCGAACTCCCCGCAAAACGGCCAGCCGCCGGGTCAGCTGTCGAACACCCTGCTGGCGCGGCATCGCGCGGAGGAGCTTGCATCCGCCCTGCCCCCGCTTCTGGTCGCGGCGGAACGGGTGGCGGCGACCGTCGCGCAGGGGGTGCACGGCCGCCGGCGCGTCGGGCTGGGCGAGACCTTCTGGCAGTTCCGCCGCTACCAGCCGGGCGACGCGCCGTCGATGATCGACTGGCGCCAGTCGGCCAAGACCCAGCCGGTCTATGTCCGCGAGAATGAATGGGAGGCGGCGCAGAGCGTCTGGTTGTGGCGCGACCGCTCCGCCTCCATGGATTTCCGCTCCGCCGCCGGGCTGCCGACGAAACGGGAGCGCGCCGATCTTCTGACGCTCGCCACCGCCGTGCTGCTGGCCCGCGGCGGCGAGCGGGTGGCCCTGCTGAACAGCGGAGTGCGTCCCGACCATGGCAAGACCGCCATCGACCGCATCGCCCGGCTGATGACCGACCCGCGTGCCGCTGCCGCACCAGACCCGCTGCCGCGGGTGGAACCGCTGCCCCGTCATGCTCAGACGGTTTTGTTCGGCGACCTGCTGTCCCCTCTGCCGGAAATCCACGCCATCGTCGCCGGCCTCACCGGGCGGGGCCTGCGCGGCCATCTGGTCCAGATCCTCGATCCGGCGGAAGAGACGCTGCCTTATGACGGCCGCGTCGATTTCCACGGCCTGGAAGGCGAACAAAATCTGCTGGTTCCCCGTGTCGAGTCCGTCCGCGAAGCCTACCGTGAGCGTCTGAAAGCGCAACAGGACGGGCTGGCGGCCCTTGCCCGCACCGCCGGCTGGAGCTTCGCCGTTCATCGCACCGACCGTTCTCCGCAATCCGCGCTGCTCACCCTCTGGGGTGCGATGGCGATGGAGGCGGTGTGACGCGCCAGCCTACCCCTTCTCGCCCCTCCCCCTCGTGAAGACGCGCCAATGCTGGGTCTCGGACCGATCGCCTTCGCCGCCCCCTGGGTCTTGACCGCACTGGCAGCCCTGCCGGTCCTGTGGTGGCTGCTGCGCGTCACGCCGCCGGCCCCGCGTGCGATCCAGTTTCCCGCCATCCGCCTGCTGCGCGACCTGATTGCGCGGGAGGAGACGCCGGCCCGGACGCCATGGTGGCTGCTGCTTCTGCGGCTGATCGTGGCGGCGCTGATCATCCTGGCGCTGTCCGGTCCGTTGCTGAACCCGCGGGCGGCACTGCCCGGCGGCGGACCTTTGCTGCTGGTGGTCGACAACGGATGGGCTGCCGGTCGCGACTGGCCGACCCGCAAGCGCACGATGGACGAACTGATCGCCCAGGCCGACCGCCAGCAGCGCCCGGTGATCCTGCTGCCCACCACCCCGGCCGCCGACGGACAGCCGATCCATGCGAGCGCCGTCCTGCCGGCACCGGAGGCCCGCCGTCTGGCCCAGGCGATGGCGCCCCTGCCCTGGCCGACCGACCGTGCCGCCGCGCTGGAGGCCCTGAAGGCGGTGGCGGCGCAGGCCAACGGGCGCGGCTCCATCCATGCGGTGTGGCTCAGTGACGGCGTCGGCGACCGCCAAGCCGCCGCTCTCGCCGCCGGATTGCAGCGGCTGGGCTCCGCCGATGTACTCGACGATTCCGCCGAGCATCCCCCCCATCTGCTTCTGCCGCCTTCCAGCGAGGGCACGGCGCTGACCGCCCGCGTCGTCCGCGCCGATCCATCGAGACCGGAACCGGTGACCGTCCGCCTCACCGCCGCCGACGGCCGGCTGCTGACCCGCCAGACCGTCACCTTCGAGCCCGGTCAGAAGGTGCGGGATGTTCGCCTGGATGTGCCGACCGAGCTGCGCAACGACGCCGCCAGCCTGCGGGTGGAAGGCGACACCACCGCCGGCGCCACCGTCCTGCTCGACGAGCGCTGGCGCCGCCGCCCCGTCGGTCTTGCGTCAGGCCGGGCGGAGGGGGAAAGCCAGCCGCTGCTGTCCGATCTCTATTATCTCGAACGCGCGCTGTCGCCCTACAACGAGGTGCGGCGCGGTGAGACGCTGGACCTGCTGAAGCGAGATCTGGCCGTGCTGATCCTGTCCGACATCGGCGCCCTGACCGGGACCGAGGTTCAGGACATCGAGGATTGGGTGAAGAAGGGTGGCGTGCTGGTCCGCTTCGCCGGCCCGCGTCTGGCCCAGCATGCCGACACGCTCGTGCCGGAGCGGCTGCGCATCGGCGACCGCGCGCTCGGTGGCGCCCTGTCCTGGTCGGAGCCGGCAAAACTTCAGCCCTTCCCGCCGAAATCGCCCTTCGAGGGGCTGGCCATTCCGCCCGATGTCCAGGTGAACCGGCAGGTGCTCGCCGAGCCCGCCTTGGATCTGGCCGACCGCACGTGGGCGAGGCTGGCCGACGGCACGCCGCTTGTCACCTCGCAGAAGCGTGGCGACGGCTGGATCGTGCTTGTGCACACCACCGCCAGCCCGGATTGGTCGAACCTGCCGCTGTCGGGCCTGTTCGTCGACATGCTGCGCCGGCTGGTGGCACTCAGCGGCGGCGTGACGGGAACGGCGGCCACCGCTTCGCTCGATCCGGTCGAGGTGCTGGACGGCACCGGCCGGCTGGTTCCGCCGCCGCCGACCGCCTTCCCCATCCCCGGCAATGCCGCCGCCGATGTCATTGGACCACGCCATCCGCCTGGATTCTACGGTACCGACGACGCCCGGCGTGCACTGAACCTGTCCGCCGCCGTCACCGCCATCGACCCGCTGCCGCCGATGCCGGCCGGTATCGGCCGCGACGGCTATGGCGGACGCGGCGAGGTTCCGCTGAAGCCGTCGCTGCTGGCGGCGGCCCTGGCCCTGCTGTCCATCGACCTGCTGATCGCGCTGGCCCTGCGCGGCCTGCTGCGCCCGCCCAGCCTGCGGCGGCGGGCCGGCGGCGCGGCGGCCGGCCTGCTGCTGGCGCTCGCCCTGTCGTCGGCACCGCAGCCCGCCCGCGCGCTCGATCAGGACAAGGCGGTCAAGGTGACGGCGGAGACCTACTTGGCCTATGTCCAGACCGGCGACAGCAGCGTCGACGACACCGCCCGCGCCGGGCTTGAGGGGCTGGTCAGCGTCCTCGGCCTGCGGACCGCGGTCGAAGCGGCAGGAGCTGTCGGCGTCGATCCCGAACAGGACGAACTCGCCTTCTATCCTCTGCTCTACTGGCCGGTATCGGATCGGCAGAAAGCCCTGTCCGATCAGGCGCGCCAGCGGGTGAATGAATATATGCGCAACGGCGGCACCATCCTGTTCGACACGCGGGACCAGGCGCCCGGCGGCGGGCCCGCCATTCTGCAACAGCTGGTGCAGGGGTTGGACATCCCGCCGCTCGCCCCGGTGCCGCAGGACCATGTGCTGCGCAAGTCCTTCTACCTGCTGACGGACTTCCCTGGCCGCTATGCCGGCGGGCAGCTGTGGATCGAAGCGCGGGAAGGGCCGGCGAATGACGGTGTGTCCTCCGTCATCATCGGCGGCAACGACTGGGCGTCGGCCTGGGCGGTCGGCCGCAACGGCCAGCCGATGTTCGCAGTGATCCCCGGCGGCGAGCGTCAACGCGAGATCGCCTACCGCTTCGGCGTCAACCTCGTGATGTACGCGCTGACCGGCAACTACAAGGCCGATCAGGTTCATGTGCCCGCCATCCTGGAAAGGCTCGGCCAGTGATGCCCGTCGATCTGCTCTCCGGACTTTCCGTGGCGTTGGCGCCCCTGCTGCCTTGGCCGGTGCTAGGCATACTCGTCGGTTTCGCCCTGCTGGTGGTGCTGATCGCCGCGCTGCGCCGGGCTCGCGGCACATGGCTGCGCCTGCTGGCGGTGGCGGTGCTGGCGCTGGCGCTGATCAACCCCTCGCTGGTCCAGGAGAAGCGCGACCCGATCAAGGATGTCGCCGTCGTGGTGATCGACGATTCGCCGAGCCAGGCGATCGGTGATCGCCGTGCCCGCACCGAACGGGCGGCGGAACAGCTGACCGAGCGGCTGAAGCGCTTCAACAACGACCTGGAAGTGCGCGTCGTCCGCAGTGCCGAAGGCGGCGAGACCGGCGGCACCATCAATGAGACCCATCTGTTCGACGCGCTGAACCGTGCCATGGCCGATGTGCCTCGCCGCCGCATGGCCGGCGCCGTCTTCATCACTGACGGTCAGGTGCATGACGTTCCGCAGGTGCCGGGCAAGCTGGCCGACATCGGCCCGATCCATACGCTGCTGACCGGTGACCGTGACGAGGGAGACCGCCGCATCGCCATTGTGCAGGCGCCGAACTACGGCCTCGTCGGCAAGCCGGTCGAACTGACCATCCGTGTCGACGACATGCCCGGCCGCCAGTCCGCCGATGCGGCGGTCACGTTGCGCCAGGACGGCGGCGGCCCCAGCACCATCCGCGTGCCGGTCGGCCGCGACGTCCGCGTCGATCTGCCGATCACCCATGGCGGTCAGAATGTTCTTGAGCTGGAGGTGGAGGCGGCGAAGCAGGAGTTGACGCTGGCCAACAACCGCGCAGCGGTGGTGGTGAACGGCGTGCGCGACCGTCTACGCGTGCTACTGGTTTCCGGCGAACCCCATGCCGGCGAGCGCACATGGCGCAACCTGCTGAAGGCCGATCCCGCCGTCGACCTTGTCCACTTCACCATCCTGCGCCCGCCCGAAAAGCAGGACGGCACGCCGATCCGCGAGCTGTCGCTGATCGCCTTCCCGATCCGCGAGCTGTTCGAGGCGAAGCTGGACGAGTTCGACCTGATCATCTTCGACCGCTACCGCCGCCGTGGCGTGCTGCCGCAGATGTATCTGGAGAACATCGCCGACTACGTCCGCAAGGGCGGCGCCCTTCTGGAGACATCGGGCCAGGGTTATGCCGGCCCGCTGTCGCTGTACCGCACGCCCTTGGGATCGATCCTTCCGGCGGCTCCAAGCGGACAGACGGTGGACAGCCCGTTCCTGCCGACCGTCACCGATGTCGGCCGCCGTCATCCGGTGACCGCCGGCTTGCCCGGCGACCGGCTGGACGCGGCGCCGAACTGGGGCCGCTGGTTTCATCAGGTGGATGTGACGCCCAACAGCGGGACCGTGGTGATGCAGGGCGCCGGCAACCGCCCGCTTCTGGTGCTGGACCGCGTCGGCAAGGGCCGGGTGGCGCAACTTGCCTCCGACCAGATCTGGCTGTGGAGCCGCGGCTTCGAAGGCGGCGGTCCGCAGGCGGAGCTTCTGCGCCGCCTCGCCCACTGGCTGATGAAGGAGCCGGAGCTGGAGGAGAACGATCTGCGCGCCCATGTGGATGGCAACCGAATCACGGTCGAACGCCGATCCCTGACACCCGATCCGCGATCCGTCACCATCACCGATCCGTCCGACCGGTCCAGCACCCTCCAACTGGCCGACGACCGCACCGGCCGGTCCGTCGCCACCGTGACCGCCGCAGCCCCCGGCATCTACCGCATCTCCGATGGGGAGAGGACGACACTGGCGGTGGTGGGTGCCGTGAACACGCCCGAACTGGCAGATGTGCGATCGACCGGCGACCGCATGCAACCGGTGGTCGAGGCGACCGGCGGCGGCATTCACTGGGTGACCGACACCGACAACGGCCCGAACCCAGGCATCGATGTGCGCCGCACCCAGCCCGACCGCAGCCAGACCGGATCCGGGTGGATCGGCCTGCGCGCAAACGGCGACTATACCGTGACTGGCGTGACCGACGTGCCGCTGCTGCCGGTGGGTGCGGTGCTGGCTCTTGTGCTGGGTGGACTGCTGATGGCATGGCGCCGGGAGGGCCGCTGACCGGCCTTGCGGAGGTCCAATCGGTCACAAAAATTTTCTGAAAACAGTCTGTTGCGTTCGGCCGGGCTTCCGATTATGGTGCCGCTCCTTCCGGCGATACGAGAGATCGCCGCGCCGGTTGGGGCGTCGCCAAGCGGTAAGGCAGCGGTTTTTGGTACCGCCATTCCCAGGTTCGAATCCTGGCGCCCCAGCCAACTTTCCCTTTGAAACTTTTCAAATGCGTCCTTCGGCACGCATGCGCTGCGTGCGGGCTTAAGCGGCGTCCTCGGTCGTCACCAGCAGCATGACCATTGTGTAGGCGGACCGGCCGCCAGGGCGCAGAGTCAGCTGTTCCAGCGTCAGTAGACCGTCCAACGGATGGTCGAAGCGGCGTACCCCCCCTTCCCGCTCCAGCACGCCATGGTCGTCCCACATCCGTGCGAAAAGCGGACTTTCCTGCCGCAGCCGCGCGACCAGCGCCCGCACAGCAGGATCTTCGGGATTGCGGGCAGTCTCGGCGCGGAATTCCGCCAGGAGGCGGCGGGCGCGATTGTCCCAATCCAAGATGAATCTTTGGGCAGAAGGCTCCAGAAAGACATAACGCAGCAGATTGCGCTCTGCTTCACCCTGTCCCAGCCAGGCGCCGAACAATCGCTCGGCAGCCGCATTCCAGCCAACGGCTGTCCAAAGCCTGTCGAGCAGATAGGCTGGAGCCGTGATCGCCATCAGCGCCGCCATCAGCGACGGCGGCGGCTTGTCGGCCGATCCAGCCGTGGAAGCGTCCGGGTCTCGCTTGCGCGTCATTTCGAAGAGATAGGCCCGCTCCGCTGCCGTCAAGTGCAAGGCAACGGCCAACCGCGCCAACGCTGATGGCGAGACCGATACATCGCGCCCCTGCTCCAACCAGCTGTACCAGGTCGGGCTGATGCCGCACAGCTGCGCCAGTTCCTCCCGCCGCAGACCGGGGGTGCGGCGGCGAGTGGAGCCACCCTGTAAGCCGGCCTCCGCCGGTGTCAGGCGCTCACGATGGCGACGCAGAAAGGCACCGAGCAGACGGCGGCGCTCGGCGGACGGATCGGTTGCAAGGGCGGTGGAGGTCATCGTAGCAGTGCTTATACCAGGATAACCACCCGCCTTGTACCCGGTTGTGTATGGCGCGAGCCTCGCTTCCATCAGCCACCCGATCACAAGGAAGCCCTCCATGACCCAGAACCACCATGGCGTCGTCGCCGAAAACTATGGCCCGCGTGCCGATGCCTATGTGTCCAGTGCCGTCCATGCCGGAGGTGCCGATCTGGACCAGATCGAACTGCTCCTGCGTGGCCGGTCCAACGCACGAGTGCTGGATCTCGGCTGCGGCGGCGGCCATGTCAGTTACCGAGCCGCTCCATGCGTGGCGGAGGTCGTGGCTGTCGACCTGACGCCGGAGATGCTGGAGGTGGTTGCCCGTACCGCAGCGGAGCGCGGCCTGCCCAACATCGCCACCCGGCAGGCGCCGGCCGAACGGCTGCCCTTCGAGGACGGCCGGTTCGACATCGTGCTCTGCCGGTTTACCGCACATCATTGGCGCGATTTCGAAGCCGGGCTGCGGGAGGCGCGGCGGGTGCTGGCGCCGGGCGGGATCGCGGTCTTCATCGATTGCGTCGCACCGGCCGCCGCTGTGCTCGATACACACCTGCAAGTGGTCGAAGTGCTGCGTGATCCATCCCATGTCCGCAACTATACGGCGGCGGAGTGGTTGGCGGCATTGGCGCGGGCGGGTTTCGCCGTCCGGTCGCTGACACCGCGTCGCCTGCGCATGGAGTTCCCGGTGTGGACCGCCCGCACTCGCACCCCCGACCTCCATGCCCAGGCAATCCGCTCGCTCCAGCGCAGTGCGGCGGCGGAGGTCCGCTCCCATTTCGACATCACCGACGACGGCAGCTTCCTGCTCGACACGCTGACGTTGGAGGCGGACCCGGTTTAACCGGCCGGTTCAGCAGGCCGCCGGAACAGCCGTCCGGCGGTCGGTCTCCCGCCTGTCGAGCGCCCCGCTCGCCAGGGTCAGGAGCAGGCCGCCGAAGACGAAGAGTCCACCCACCCACGGCGTGGCGCCGAGACCGAGCGGGGAGGACACAACCTGCCCACCGAAAAAGGCGCCCGCCGCGATGCCCAGGTTGAAGGCGGCGATGTTCAGCGCCGACGCCACATCCACCGCCTCCGGCGCATGGCGCTGTGCCAGTTGGACGACATAAAGCTGGAGGCCCGGGACATTGGCGAAGGCCAGCGCCCCCATGCCGGCCAACGTGACCAGCGCCGGCACCTTGGCGTCGGCGGTGAACGTGAAAATGAACAAAACCAGCGCCTGCAAGGCGAACAACCAAGCGAGCGCCCGGACCGGCCGGCGGTTGGCGAGCCGGCCGCCAACGACATTGCCGACCGCGATGGCGGCACCGTACAGCACCAGGACGAGACCGACGGTAGAACTCGAGAATCCGGTGATCGTCTCAAGGATCGGCGCCAGGAAGGTGAATGCGACGAAGGTGCCGCCATAGCCGAGTGCGGTGATGGCGAAGGCCAGCAGAAGCCGCGGCTTCGCCAGGACGCCCAGCTGCGCCCCCAGCCCGGCGGCCGGCGGCTGGCTGAGCCGTGCGGGCACAAGCGCCGCAACGCCCAGTCCACCGATGACGCCAAGCCCTGACACCGCCAGGAAGGTGGCGCGCCAGCCGAAGGTCTGGCCGATCCATGTGCCAAGCGGCACACCGGTGACGATTGCGATTGTCAGGCCGGAGAACATCATCGCGATGGCGGAGGCACGCCGGTCCTCCGGCACCAAGTCGGCGGCGATGGTCGAACCGACCGAGAAGAAGACACCGTGGGCGAAGGCGCTCAGCACCCGCGCCACAAGCAGCATCTCGTAGTTGGGGCTGATGCCGGCCAGCAGATTGCCGGCGACGAAGACCCCCATCAACCCAAGCAGCAGCGGCTTGCGCGGCACCCGGCCGGTCAGCGCGGTCAGAATCGGCGCACCGAATGTGACACCCAGCGCATAGACGCTGACCACCATGCCGGCCAGCGGCAGGCTGACATCCAGATCGCTGGCCACGGTGGGGAGCAGTCCGACGACCACGAACTCCGTCGTCCCGATCGCATAGGCGCTGATCGCCAGCGCCAGCAGTGCAAGTGGCATTTTCAAAGTCTCCATTCCAAGAAGGACTGTGCTGGGGAGACGATGTGCGCCATAAGGTCGGGAACGGGAATACCGACCCAATTCGCATGATTTTGTCATTCAGGGACAAGGTAAGGATGGAGATGCGGGAATGAGCGATCCACGCGCCTGGGAAATGCGGGTGTTCCTTCGAGTCGCAGCCCAGGGCAGCTTCAGCGCCGCCGGACGTGACGTCGGTATGACGCCGTCATCCACGGCGAAGCTTGTCGGTCGGCTGGAAGAGCGGCTGGGCGTGCGGCTGGTCGAACGCTCCACCAGGAAGCTGCGCCTGACCGCCGAGGGCGAACTGTACCGGGAACGGGCGCAGGCGCTGTTGGGAGAATTGGACGCGCTGGATGCGGAGATCGCCGGCGATGCCCGTGCACCGACCGGCCTGATCCGCGCCAACGCCTCGGTGCCGTTCGGGCAGCATTGCCTGCTGCCGCTGCTGCCCGAATTTCTGCGCGACCATCCCGGCATCACAATGGACGTGACGATGACCGACGAGGTGGTGGATCTCTATGCCGCCCGTGTCGATGTCGCGTTCCGCGCCGGCCCCTTGAGCGATTCGGCTCTGCTGGCCCAGCGGTTGGGCGTAGTCCGGCGGAGAATCGTCGCCTCGCCCGCCTATCTGGAGCGGAAAGGCGTGCCAATGACCGCAGCGGATCTGGAAGCCCATGACTGTCTGGGCTTCAATTTCCGACGTGCCGCCGCGGTCTGGCCTCTGAAGTCCGGCGGAAGGCTGGTGGACCGCGAGGTGCCGACCCGCATCCTGGCCAACAATGGCGAGACGGTTCGCCATATGGCGCTGCTGGGACTGGGGCTGGCGCGGCTGGCCGAATACCACGTCCGCGACGATTTGCGTGAGGGGCGGCTGGTCGCAGTGCTGAACGACACGCTGGTCGATACCGAGGAGATCCACGCCGTCTATACCGGGCGCGACCGTGCGCCACGCCGGGTCCGGGCCTTTCTGGACCATATGGCCCCGCGCCTGCGTGCGATGCTGGCGAGCTGACCTATCGAACGCCGAAAAAGAAATCGGCCGGATGACTGGCATCCGGCCGATGGAACGCACCGCTTCGGCGGCTCGCGTCAGAACGGGATCTCGTCGTCGAGATCCTCGTGGCGGGGCGGAGCACCACCGCCGCCACGGTTGCCGCCCGAAGATCCGCCGCCGTAATTGCCGCCACCGCCGCTTCCGCCGCCATAGCCGCCACCGCTTCCGCCGCCACGCGATTCGTAGCCGCCACCGCCGCCACCGAAGCTGCCGCCGCCGCCCTCTTCACGGGCGCCGCCTGTGAAGTCGATTTCGGCCACGCGCACCGACAGGCCGGCGCCGCGGGTGCCGTCACGCTTCTCATACTCGCGCAGGGTCACTTCGCCCGAAACGACGACGCTCTTGCCCTTGGTCAGGTGTTGGGCCAGAGACTCGGCGCGGCGGCCCCAGATCGAGCAATCGACCCATTGAGTCGTCTTGCGCTCGCCAAACCCGACATCGTTGGCGACGCGGAAACCCAGCACCTTCTCGCCGCTCTGGGTCGTGCGCAATTCGCCGTCCGCGCCCAGGCGTCCCGTAAACGTCCAAACATTCATCGCTCGTTGCTCCTAAGCGCGAGTG
>Ga0206117_100800_pt1 | contig 23358 bp, 20 predicted proteins | sample 3A5Ametagenome_FD_177997 | JGI IMG/M metagenome (GOLD analysis project Ga0206117, IMG submission 177997) | Enriched microbial communities from leaf-cutter ant dump, University of Wisconsin, Madison, United States - 3A5A | ecosystem: Environmental > Terrestrial > Nest > Insects nest > Nest dump... | reverse complement strand
GCCCCACCACCGACCGCACCCGGCAAGCCATTTTCAACATCCTGGCCCACGCCGACTGGGCGCCCGAGTTCGAGGGCGCCGCGGTCGTCGACGCCTTTTGCGGCACCGGTGCGCTGGGGCTGGAAGCCCTGTCGCGCGGTGCGTCCTGGTGCGGCTTCCTCGACATGGGCCGGCCGGCGCTCGACGCCGTGCGCGCCAATGTCGAGGCTCTGCGCGAGACGTCGAACTCTCAGATTCTGCGTGCCGATGCGGCCAAGCCGCCGCCGGCCCCCCGTGCCTGCATGCTGGCCTTCCTCGACCCGCCCTATGGCCAGGGGCTGGCGCCGCGCGCGCTGGAGGGTCTGCTGCGCACCGGCTGGCTGGCCGACGGCGCGCTCGCCGTGGTTGAGGTCGCCGACCGCGACCCGCTGCCGCTTCCCGACGGTTTTTCGGCGCTCGACGAGCGCCGCTATGGCGACACCCGCGTCGCCTTCCTGACGGTCCGCCACCCGGCCTGACCGCGTGGGCGGTTCCCGCTTGCCGCGCCCTTGGCGTTGCGGGTCAGTCCTTTACATCCCCTGAGTTCCATTTTTTACCGGCCCCTTTCTCCGGCCGATGGGGACGCATCCCTGGCGTTCCAAGGCTGCCGCTCGTGTTTTTCCATCATACGGAAAGACGAAACGGATTGTTGAGTTCCAAAACAATCCGAGCAAAACATTATGTGTCGCCGATGCGGTTCCTCTATGGAAACGGCGGCATCTATCTATCTCCTAAGACTGCACACCCTCGTTTGAGGGGGCCGTGCAGGTACCGGCACGGCTTCTTTTTACAGAACACGCGACTGATCGGGTGATCCGATAATAGAACCGGTGTGGACCGCTCGCCGGCTGTGGTGTGTAAGGTAAGTTTTATTTGATCAGTCTGTATGCCTACGGCGTCGATCCGTCCGTCGGTGTCTTTTTGTCCCCGGTTTTGGCATACCAGATTACATATCTGGCATTCCTAAATCGGGACAATCGAACTCCGAGCGATTGTCGGCATCCGCGCCGAGTTCCGGAAAGGAACCGTCAGCAAGAGCGGTCCGTCCGGGTCATTCCGCAATCGTGATTGGCGTGCCGGTCCCCGGGAGAGGGGCCGTGCCGCCGGCTCAGGCAAGTTCAAGGGAGGCACGATGGCTCATATGAATTCACAACCGGCGGCGGAATCCGCGGCGCCGGTGACCGACGCGGTGCGCTGGACGCAGATCGTCGTCGGCATCGTCTGCATGGTGGCGGCGGCCAACATCCAGTACGCCTGGACCCTGTTCGTCCCGGAAATCCAGGCGACCCATGGCTGGACGCGCGCATCGATCCAGACAGCCTTCACCATCTTCGTCGTCGTGCAGACGTGGCTGACGCCGATCGAGGGTTACTTCATCGACAAGTACGGCCCCCGCGTGATCGTCGCCGCCGGCGGCTTCTTCACCGGCCTGTCCTGGATCATCGACAGCTATGCCGGCACGCTCGCCATGCTGTATGTCGGTTCGGCCATCGGCGGCATCGGCGTCGGCTGCGTCTATGCCACCTGCGTCAACAACGCGCTGAAGTGGTTCCCGGAAAAGCGCGGTCTGGCGGTCGGCCTGACGGCGGGCGGCTATGGCGCCGGCTCGGCCCTGACCATCCTGCCGATCTCGGCGATGATCCACAGCAGCGGTTATCAGGCGGCCTTCTTCTGGTTCGGTCTGGTTCAGGGCGCCATCATCATCTGCGCCGCGCTGTTCCTGCGCATGCCGCAGAAGGAGCAGGTCAAGGCCTCCACCAAGGTCGCCCAGACCCGCCGCGACTACACGCTGGGCGAAGCCGTCCGCACCCCGGTGTTCTGGGTGATGTGGGCGATGTTCATCGGCACCGTCACCGGCGGCCTGATGGCCGTGGCCCAGCTGGGCGTCATCGCCCACGATCTGGGTGTGAAGGAAGCCCCCGTCAGCGTCTTCGGCCTGACCATGGCGGCTCTGCCCTTCGCCCTGATGCTCGACCGCGTGATGAACGGCATCTCGCGTCCGCTGTTCGGCTTCATCTCCGACCACATCGGCCGTGAGGCGACCATGTTCGTCGCCTTCACCCTGGAAGGCGTCGGCATCATCATGCTGAGCCGCTTCGGCCACGACCCGATGATGTTCCTGATCCTCAGCGGCATGGTCTTCCTGGCCTGGGGCGAAGTGTACAGCCTGTTCAGCGCCACTTCGGCCGACACCTTCGGCACCAAGCATGCCGGCAAGATCTACGGCGTCCTCTACTGCGCCAAGGGTGTCGCCGCACTGCTGGTCCCGCTGGGCAACCTGTTGATGGAAGCCACCGGCACCTGGGCGACCGTGCTGTACGTCACCGCCACCATGGATCTGACCGCCGCAGCCTGTGCGCTGCTGGTCCTGAAGCCGATGCTGGCCCGGCACCATGCCCGGAACGAGGAATTGGCACGCCGCGCCGAACATGGCGATGCCGCCCGCGCTGTTCCAGTCGGGGCCGCCGCCGGCACCGCCAACGGGTAACGGGGGCGGTTAGAGAGACAGTCGGGGGGCTTCGCTCGGAAGACTGACTGACGGATGCGGGCCGGGATGCGCGAGCGCTCCCCGGTCCGCATCGTTCATTCGATCCAGAAGGGACGGTCCTTGGCCTTGCCGGGCTTGCCTTCGGAATTCTGTTCCGCCTGGGCCGCCTGCTGGAAGCGGTCGGAGGAGAACAGGATGCCCGGCTCTTCTTCCGCTTCGTCCTTCTCCGGCTCGATCACGGTGAAGCCGCCGCGGCCGCTGGCCATGTAGACGGCGTGGCCGATCATGCCGGTCAACGCGAGGAACAGAAGGGCTTGGGTCTCGATCATGGCGGAAACGTCCTTATCGGGAGGGGAGGGGCGTCGACAGGAACAAAGGCGATAGGAACAACAGTGCATGAGGCCGAACGGCATCCCTCGCGGGCAGCGGGTGCCCACGGTGACGGTCCAGTCATGCTGTGCTGCAACATAAGCAGGCCGGCATGCTACCGCAAAAAGTTTTGCATACCAGATGCCGGATGCCTGACCTGCAACTTTGCCGCAGGCGCGTCTGTCGCCGAAGAGCGGTTTGCCCCGCAACCAAAGTGGCCTTGCCGCTGTTCCCCGCCTGTCCTCCCCGCATCGGGCCGGGGGTTAGGGCATCGCGATGGAGCGGCCATGATCCGGGACCTCTGGTACAAGAATGCGGTGATCTACAATTTGTCGCTGTCGACCTTCATGGACGCCAACGGCGACGGCGTCGGCGATTTCCAGGGGCTGCTGCGCCGGCTGGACTATCTGCACGGGCTGGGGGTGACCTGCCTGTGGCTGGGACCGTTCCAGACCTCGCCGATGAAGGACGATGGCTATGACGTCGCCGATTACTACAACGTCGATCCGCGCTACGGCACGCTGGGCGACTTTGTCGAGTTCACCCACGCCTGCGAACAGCGCGGCATCCGGGTGATCATCGATCTGGTGATCAACCACACCTCAGACCAGCATCCCTGGTTCAAAGCCGCCCGCAGCGATCCCGACAGCAAATATCGCGACTGGTATGTCTGGTCGGACAAGAAGCCGGAGAATGCCGACCAGGGCATGGTCTTTCCCGGCGTGCAGAAATCGACCTGGACCTATGACCGCGAAGCCAAGGCCTGGTATTTCCATCGCTTCTACAAATTCCAGCCCGATCTGAACACCGCCAATCCGGAGGTGCATGCCGAGCTGCTGAAGATCATGGGCTTCTGGATCCAACTGGGTGTCGCCGGATTCCGCATGGACGCCGTGCCCTTCATCATTGCGGAGAAGGGGGCGGACGTTACCAAGCCGAAGGAGCAGTTCGGCATGCTGCGCAGCTTCCGCGAGTTCGTGCAGTGGCGGCGGGGCGACGCCATGCTGCTGGCGGAAGCCAACATCCTGCCCGAGGACGACCTGCACTATTTTGGCACCGACGGCGACCGTTGCCACATGATGTTCAATTTCCAGGTCAACCAGCATCTGTTCTATGCGCTGGCCACCGCCGACACTGAACCGCTCGCCAAGGCGCTGGAGGTGACGAAGCCGCGGCCGGCCACCGCCCAATGGGGCACCTTCCTGCGCAACCACGACGAACTCGACCTGGGCCGGCTGACCGAGGAGCAGCGGCAGGCGGTGTTCGCCGCCTTCGGGCCGGACAAGTCGATGCAGCTCTATGACCGCGGCATCCGCCGGCGGCTGGCGCCGATGCTGAACGCCGACCGGCGGCGGATCGAACTGGCCTACAGCCTGATGTTCACCCTGCCGGGGACGCCGGTCATCCGCTATGGCGACGAGATCGGCATGGGCGACGACCTGTCGCTGCCCGAACGCAACTGCGCCCGCACGCCGATGCAATGGTCGGACGAGCCGCATGGCGGCTTCACCAAGTCCGACGATCCGGAAACTCCTGTGATCAGCGGCGGCGTCTTCGGCTATGAGCGGATCAACGCCGCCATCCAGCGCCGCGACCCGCAATCGCTGCTGAACTGGACCGAACGCATCATCCGCATGCGCAAGGAGTGCCCGGAAATCGGCTGGGGCGACTTCCAAATCCTGAAGACCGGCCGGCCGGAGGTGCTGGCCCTGCGCTACGACTGGCGCAACAACGGGGTGGTCGTCCTGCACAACCTGTCGGACAAGCCCTGCGAGATCGTCCTGGATGTGGACGGCCATGGCGAGGACTGCCGGCTCGTCAACCTGCTGTCGGAGGACCACAGCGAACCCGATGCCAAGGGCCGCCACCATCTGGTGATGGAGGCCTACGGATACCGCTGGTTCCGGGTCGGCGGGCTGGATTATCTGCTGCGGCGGACGGAGTCGGACGGAAAGCCCGGCGACAACGTCTAGGCGACGTCCAGCCGGACCGGCGCGTCGTCCTCGCTCCGGTCATAGGCGGCGCGGGCCTCCAGCATCTGCGCGATGTGGGTCTCGGCCCACATCCGCAAGGGCACCAGCGTCTCGGCCAGCGTGGCGCCCAGCGGCGTGATGGAATATTCGACGGTGACCGGCACGGTGGCGAAGGCCCTGCGGCTGACCAGCCCGTCGCGCTCCAGGCTTTTCAGGGTCTGCGACAGCATCTTCTGCGAGATGCCCTCGATTTCGCGGCGCAGCTGGTTGAAGCGCATCGGCCCACTTTCCAGCAATCCCAGGATCAGCACCGTCCATTTGTCGGCGATGCGGTCCAGCGCTTGGCGCGTCGGACAGGCGGAGGCATAGGCGTCGGGCAACTGGTCCATTTCCGACGGGCGCTTGCCGCCCAGCCCCAGCAGGGTCCTGTCCATCCGCATCCACTCCCAGGCCAGCGGTTACATGCAAGTGACCATGTCACGAAAAGGTGCCTTCTTTACACCAGATTTCCAAAGCGGCATCAAGTTACCATTGGAAACCTGGTCAAAGGACACCTGTCATGAACGTCGCCATCATCGGCGCCGCCGGCCGCGCCGGCAGCCGCATCCAGGCCGAGCTGCTCCGCCGCGGCCACAGCGTCACCGCCATCGTCCGCGATCCGACCAAGGTCGCCCCCGCCCCCGGCCTGACGGTGAAGACCGGCGATGCCAACGACGCGGAAGCGCTGGCCCCGCTGCTGGCCGGCCATGACGCGGTGGTCAGCGCCGTGATGTTCCTGATGGGCGATGCCGACAGCCTGATCGGCGCGGTGAAGACCTCCGGCGTGGCGCGCTATCTGGTGGTCGGCGGTGCCGGCACCCTGGAGGTGGCGCCGGGCGTGCGGGTTCTCGACCTGCCGGAATTCCCGGAGATCTACAAGGCGGAGGCCACGAAGGGCGCCGAGTTCCTCGACCGCCTGAAGGCCGAGCCGACCCTGAACTGGACCTTCCTGTCGCCGTCGGCCGAGTTCGTGCTGGGTGAAAGGACGGGCAGGTTCCGGGTGGGGGGCGACGGGTTGCTGGCGGACGAAAACGGCCGCAGCTGGATTTCCTATGAGGACTTCGCCGTGGCTCTGGTCGACGAGATCGAGACGCCGAAGCACGAGCGCAAGCGGTTCACGGTGGGGTACTGAGCGCGGCCGGGGTATCTCTCCGGTAGGTTGTTCGAAGCTGGGGGCTGCAATCACCCGTTTCCCCTCCCATGTCTTCGGCAAGGGCAGATCAAGCCCGGCAAGACAAGACATGGGAAGGAACGGAATGGCCCTGATCCCCTGCGCCGCCTGCGGTCACACGATCTCCACCGAAGCTCCGTCCTGCCCATCCTGCGGACACCCTGGGGCGAACGCGCCGAGGGGTGGCCGCGAGGGGATGGCGCGGATCGCCGGGACTGTCGCCGGCTCCTACATCTCGGCGCAGATGCTGGCCAGCATCATCGTCGGCTCGGTCGCCATCGTCAGCTTTGCCGCCATCATGATCGCGGTGATCCTGAAGGGGTGAGCCTGGGCAGCCAGGACCGGCCGCGGAACTGCCGGTCTACCTCCGCCCGAACAATCTCTCGATATCCGCCAGCTTCAGCTCCACGTAAGTCGGTCGGCCGTGGTTGCACTGTCCGCTGTGCGGGGTCGCTTCCATCTGGCGCAGCAGGGCGTTCATCTCGTCAACGCTCAAGCTGCGGCCGGCGCGGACGCTGCCGTGGCAGGCCATGGTCGCGCAGACCTCCTCCAGCCGCTCCTTCAGGGAGAGCGCGTCGCCGAGTTCGGACAGCTCCTCGGCAAGGTCGCGGATCAGGTTCTTCACGTCGGACTGGCCGAGCAGGGCCGGAACCTCGCGCACCATGACGCAGCCGTGGCCGAAGCCCTCGATCACCAGACCGAGCTCGGCCAGTTCGGCGCTGCGGGCGAGCAGGCGGTTGGCGGATGGCTCGTCCAGCTCGATCAGTTCGGGGATCAGCAGGGCCTGGCGCTTCACACCGCCTTCCAGCAGCGCGGTCTTCATCCGCTCATAGACCAGCCGTTCATGGGCGGCGTGCTGGTCGACGATGACGATGCCCTCGCGGGTCTGCGCCACGATGTATGTCGTGTGGACCTGCGCCCGCGCCGCTCCCAGCGGATGGCTGTCGGGCGGCGGTTCGGGCTTGTGGGCGGCCGGGTCGGGGGCGCGGTATTCCGGCGCGCGGGCCGCCGGGGCGAAGCCGTTGCCGAAACCGCTGAGGCGGCCCTGCAACGGCGGCAGCCCCGTCTGGGTCGGCGCCTGGAAGGCCGCTGAGCGCTCCGCCAAGCCGCGCGGCACGGATGTGGGTGTGTAGGACCCGCCCCAACCGCCCCCTCCACTTCCTCCGCCGGAGCGGCCGTAGGGCAGGGGCGAAGGGGTGAAGCCGCTGTCGGTGTCGCCGGCAGGCTCCGGCCGCAGGGCGCCCAGCGTGGCGAGGCCGACGGTGGTGGAGGCGCGGTGGCCGGCCTCGGCCAGCGCGTGTTTCAGCGAGCCGACGATCAGGCCGCGCACCAGACCCTGGTCGCGGAAGCGCACCTCGGCCTTGGCCGGGTGGACGTTCACATCGACCTCCTGCGGGTCGATGTCGAGGAACAGCGCCAGCATCGGGTGGCGGTCGCGCGGCAGGAAATCGGCATATGCGGCGCGCACCGCTCCCACCATCAGCTTGTCGCGCACCGGGCGACCGTTGACGAACAGATGCTGGTGCTTGGCGGTCGGGCGGTGCAGGGTCGGCAGGCCGATCCAGCCGGCCAGCGACACCCCTTCGCGCACCGCCGTCACCGGTACGGCGTTCTCCTGGAAATCGCGGCCCATCAGCGCGCCCAAACGGGTCAGCCGGGCGTCAAGCAGGTCGCCCTGCGCAGCACTCAACCGCAGCCCGCCGCGCCCGCCGTCGCTGAGCGTGAAGGCGACGCCGGGATGGGCCATCGCCAGTCGTTCCAGACAGTCGGCGATGTGGTCGTATTCGGTGCGAGACGCCTTGAGGAATTTCAGCCGGGCCGGCACGGCGGCGAACAGGTCGCGCACCTCGATCCGCGTCCCCTGGGCCAGGGCGGCCGGCTGCGGCCGGCCCTTGGCGCCGGCATCGACGGTCAGGCTCCAGGCGCTGTCGGCGTCGCGGGCGCGGCTGGTGATGGTCAGGCAGCTGACGGCGCCGATGGACGGCAGCGCCTCCCCGCGGAAGCCGAGAGAACGGATGTCGAGCAGGTCGTCGCTCGGCAGCTTGGAGGTGGCATGGCGTTCGACCGCCAGCGCCAGCTCGTCCGCCGTCATGCCGCAGCCGTCGTCGGTGACGGCGATCAGCGATTTCCCGCCGTCGCGCGCCACCACGTCGATGCGGGTAGCGCCGGCGTCGATGGCGTTCTCCACCAGCTCCTTCACGGCGGCGGCGGGACGTTCGACCACTTCGCCGGCGGCGATGCGGTTGACGAGCGTTTCAGGGAGAAGACGGATTGGCATGCCCATAGATATAGTGCCGACCATCGGTCCACACCACCATCTTCAGGCTGTGATTTGCGCTTACAGCCCCTTGAAGGCCTTCATGTATTCGACCAGCTTGCGTTCGTAGAAGGGCTGCGGCGGCTGGTAGCGGGCGACGAGGCCGGCTTCCGCCGTCAGCTTCACCACCATGCCCATGCAGGACACGTCCACCGGATCGCCGCCGATGTCGAACTGCAGCCGGAAATCGAACTTTTGTTTGGCGATCAGGTCGCCGTCATAGGGCCGGATGCGGAAGGAGCCGATGACGAACTCCTCCGGCACATATTCGTGATGGTCGATGACGATCTTCGGCGGGGTGGAGGGGCGCTCCCTGCGCGGCTCGGCTGCGGACTTCGCACCGCCCGGCTCCTTGTTGCCTCCGGAGAATTTCGACAGCCAAGACATGAAGAGCGACGTCCTCTTGTTCCGAAACTCTGAAACCATACCGACATATTCAGACAGTTTTGGGGGCACATCGTTTAACAACGGTTAATGACGTAAGCATTCGTTACGGCCCGGTAATTTTCCTGCCGGGACCGCGCATTGACAATGCCGGCCTCTCCGACGGGGCCGTGACTTTCGGGGTTCCTCCTCCCTGCCGCTTCGGCTGCGGTCATGCTAGGCTTCTACCTCGTCCCGTTGCCGTCCGCCCGTCATTGTCCGCCCGTTGCTGTCCATTGGGGGAACCGCCATGCCTCTGTTGCCGGTGATCCGCGATTTCGCCGCGGAGGCGTCGGACCCCCGGCGCTATGCTGCGCTCGACGGCGGCTGGTCGCTGGCGGTTGCCGACGTCACCGGCAGCACGCTGCTGGCCGCGCAGGGACGCCATCGCGACGTGAATTTCGTCGCCGCCGGGGTGGTCGCGGTGCTGTCGGACGCGGTGCGCATCGGGCAGGAGCCGGCCGCCTGCCAGTTCGGCGGCGACGGCGCCATCGCCGCGGTGCCGCCGGGGCGGGAGGACGGGGCGCGGGCGGCTCTGTCCGCACTCGCCCACTGGTCGGCGGAGGTGATGGACGTCCCGCTGCGCGTCGGGCTGGTGCCGGTGCAGGCTCTGCTCGACCAGGGGCTGGAGGTGATGGCGGCGCTGCACGATGTCGGCAATGGCAACAGCTTCGGCCTGTTCCTGGGTGCCGGGGTGGTGGCAGCCGATGCCTGGGTGAAGGAGGATGCGCGCTGGCGCTTGCCGCCGCAGCAGGGGCCGCTGCCGGGTCTGGAGTCGGTGTCCTGCCGCTGGAGCCCGGTGCCGCCGCGGCGCGGGACCGTGCTGTGCGTGATCGTCGATGCGGTCGATCCGGGTGCCGCTGGACTGCTGGAGCTTGCCCGTGTCCAGCGCGCCATCGAGGCCATCGTGCCCACCGCGGGCGCCGCCCCGCTGGGGGTTGGGGAGCGGCTGGAGGCGCGCTGGCCGCCGGATTGGCGCTCCCTGCTGATGGAGGCGCGCGGCGGCCGGGATGGTGCCGGCCCCTTGGCAGATCTGGGCACGCGTGTCCGGCGCGTGGGCAAGGCGCTGTCCGGGTCGGCGCTGCTGGTCCTGCTGCTGAGGCTGGGCCTGTCGCTCGGCAATTTCGATCCTCAGCGCTACCGCCGCCACATGGCGGAGCGCACCGATTTCCGCAAATCGGCCGGCGGGCCAAGGCTGGTGCTGGACGTGACCGAGGGGGAGGCGGATGCCATCGAGACGCTGCTGGCCCGGACGGCGCAGGCCGGTTCGATCCGTTACGGCACCGCGCGGGCCGACGCGACCACCGTCACCTGTCTGGTTGGCGACGTGACGGCTGACCGCCATGTGCATTTCGTCGATGGCGCCGGGCTGGGGTTCTGGCGCGCCTCGGTCATGCTGAAGGCGATGAAGGCGCGGGAAAAGACAGGGCAGGCGACGGAACCGGAGCCCGCCGCCGTCCTGTCGTGATCCCGCCAATCAGGCGGTGATGTCGACACCCTGCGAGCCGCGAGGCGTCAGGCTGGCGAACAGGCTCTGCGCGCCGGAGATGTCGCCGGAGCTGAGCGAACTGCTCAGGCTGCTCAGGTTCTTCTTCAGGGTGCCGAGAAAGTCGGTGGAGCTGCCGTCATCCCCGCTGCCGCTGTCGGCGGCGCTCTTCAGCATATCCGACAGCGCCGACAGCGACTCCTGCGCGCCCGACACGTCGCCGGATTGCAGGGACTGGGCGAGGCTGCCGACGGTGCTGCGCAGCTCGTCCGATCCGCCCTCGCCGCCCGGAGGCGGACCGTTCGGCGGCGGACCGCCCGCTCCGCCGGGACCGCCGGCGCCGCCCGGACCACCGCTGGGCGGGCCGTTCTTGGACATCGCCTGCTGAACCTGGCTGATGTCACCGCTCTTCAGCGCCTCTCCCACGCTGGACAGCAGCTTCGACAGCGGGTCCTTGCCGGTGCTGGCGCCGGTACTCGTGCTGGCACTCGATCCCGTGCTGCCGTCCTGCTTGTTGGACTGCAGCTTCGACAGGGAGTCGTAGGCGGACTGGACGGCGGTCATGTCGCCGGACTCCACCGCCTTCTTCAGGCTGTCGACGCCCTCGCGGATCTCTTTACCCGGCCCCTGCGGCCGCTGATAGGTCTGGCCGACGGCCGACGAACTCACCATGGATACCGACATGGCACTCTCCAACGGATAGCCTCACAAGAGGCAGTACGGGGGAGGCATGCGACTCCTGCGCGTTCCGGGGCGGCCGGCCAGCCGATTCGATAAAATTGCCGAAAATGCCGCAGCCGGGGATCAGATGCGGCCGGGCACCCGCCGTCCGACGTCGTCAGACGGTACGATCTCGGTTCCGACCGGCCACAGCGCCAGCAGCGCAAGCTTCAGATGCGCCCAGGCGAAGGGCAGGCCGATGATGGTGATGGCGAGCCCAACCGCCGCGACCAGATGACCGAGCGCCAGCCACCAGCCGGCCAGCACGAACCAGACGACATTGCCGATGAAGCCGATCGCGCCGGTGCCCATGTCTTCGCGCCCGCGGAACTCATCCCGGCGCACGGCGGTTTGTCCAAAGGGAAGCAGGGTGTAATGGGCGATGGTCAGGGCGGACCGGGCCCAGGGCAGGCCGATGATGGACAGGGCCATCAGGACCGCGGCCAACAGCCAGCCGAGCGCCATCCAGATGCCGCCCGTGACCAACCACAGCAGATTGAGGAGAAGACTGATCAGAGGCATGACACGTAACCCTCCCTTTCGCCGCAGATGTGGGGATGGTCATTCGGCGCGCCTAGAGGTGGGCCGTACAGATATCAGCAGATGCGAAGATACCGGCAGATACGAAGACAGGCCGCGAAGATGGGGCACCCCGTCCGGCGGCGCGAAAGAGGGGGAGTTTCATGCCAACCATGCCTTGAACCGGATCCGTACGGTCCACAGATCCGAATCAGGCATCATGACGACGCATCCGGACGGGCCCTCGGTCGGCAGCATCGCCGGCGGGCCGCCTTCCGGATCATACGCATCGGAGGCCGCATGAACGAGGCTTTGAACACCGACGCCGGCGCCGACGCGCCGAACATGCCGGGTGAGGGCGAATCGCTCTCGCCGGTGGTCGCCGCCATCCTCGGCACCGCCGTCGCGGCCGCGGCCAAGCGCGGCGGAAACGGCGACGTGGTCCGCGGACTGATCGCGGGTCTGCGCATCCTGCGCGCCACCGTCGAGGAAGAGGCCGGCTACACCATGGCCGCCGCTGTCGACAACGCCATCCGCACCCGCCTGCTGGCCGACAACCTGTCCCGCCTGCGGGTCAGCGGGGAGAAGCCGCAGGCCGTCCCGCTGCCGGATCCCGGGCCGGGCGCCAGCGCCGCCGCCGCCATCTTCGAGAGCGCCGCGGAATCCTGCCTTACCGTCAACGCCCATGCGGAGGACAACGGGCCGCTGGAAACCGCGGTCTTCGCCTTCACCGCACAGTTGCTGCAACAGCTGGGCGGAGCGCCGGAATGGCGCAGCCTGGCCGGTGAACTGCGCCGTCCCCTGGCGGTAGCGCTCGACACCGACGGCGATGAGGTGACTCTGCATTGACCGGTCGCTGCGGCTGTTCGTGACGGCCGGTGAATCGCTCGTGACCGCCCGGCACGTTGCCTGTGATCGAAAGCGGTCGGAAACCGGCCGGCAAGTTATGGAATTTGCTTTGCTTTTGTCATGTTTCGACGGGGGCTGAAACCTTTTGCGGGCGGGGTGGGGTTTTAGCCCCTTTTCAGGGTTTTGCCCGATTTATCGAACGGGACGACTTCGGTTCGGGTTCGTTACGGTTGGGTTCGGCGGTGGGACGATCCCATCGCGGGACGCCACCATCGGGGATCCGACCGTGTTCTTTCACACCCAGCCTTCCACCGTCCGTGCCGGACGGGCAGACACCGCCCGCTGTCCGGTGAACGGTCTGACTGCGGACGGGGTGGGTGCTGCCTGGGCCGGCGACCGCACGACCGACCGCGCCGGCGATCCATCCGGGCGGCGGGTGATTTTCCTTCATCCCGGCAAGGGGGCGTGGTGGCGCCTGCTGGACCATGTTCCAGCGGGCCAGGAATGGCTGACCGTGCCGGCCGCCGCCGGTGCGACGATACTCTCTCCGCTGCTGGTGGAGCGTGGCGGGCGCCGGCCGGTTTTGGTCGCCGGTGCGGTGACGGCCCCGCTCGCCATCGCCGCGGCGCTGGATTTCCCGGAACAGGTCGGCGGTGTGATGATCGTCGACGATGTCGGCGCCGAATCGCCGATGCGCCGGCGCTGGAACGCGCTGGCCGCCTGTTTCGGCCGGCCGCTGCCGACGATGCCGACAGGCGACCTCGGCGAACTGGAATCCGAATTGCCGGCGGTGCGGGTTCCTGTGACCCTGATGCAGGGCAGCGACCCGGGCGGACTGTTCACCCGGCTCGAAAGCGGGCTGACGGGATGCCGCACCTTGACCGTCGTTGCCGTCTCCGACGCCGCCGCCATCCGCCCGCGCACCCATGCGACCGAACTGCGCGGCGCCCTGCTGGCGCTGGTCTCCGCCGTGGAGCGGGCGCAGCGGTAGGGGGATGGAGTTCCCTAGAGGCTCTGTGCGGTCAGGGCCGCCTGGGTGCGGTTGCGGACGCCGAGGTGGCGCAGGATGGCCGTGACATGGACCTTCACCGTGCCTTCGGTCAGGCCCAGCTCATGGGCGATCTGCTTGTTCGATTTGCCGTCGCGCAGGCGGGCGAGAACGTCGCGCTGACGTGGCGTCAACTGGTCGCCGTTGGCATTGCCCAGCCCGGCGCCCAACCCGGCATTGTCGTCCATCGTTTCGGTGGAGCCGTGTCCGCCATAGCCGCCATGCGATTGTTCGACACGGTCGGCACCGCGGATGGCCTGTTCGGGAAGATAGATGCCGCCGGCAAGCACCAACTGCAAAGCGCCCATCAGGACCTTGGCGCTGGAGGATTTCGGGATATAGCCGGCAGCGCCGTTTTCCAGGGCCGCCAGCAGGTCGGACCGCTTTTCCGATCCCGACACCACCACCAGAAGGGCTTTCGGCAGGTTGGCATGGATGTCGCCAAGGGCCGAGAAGCCACTCCAGCCGGGCATTCCCAAATCGAGCAGGATCATGTCGAAAGGTCTGGTGCCGTCGCACAGCGCCCGCACCTCGTCATAGGTGCTGGCCTCGAAAAACGTCATGTCGGCGTCGAATTGCGCCAACAGTCGGCGCAGACCGTCTCGGAACAGCAGGTGATCGTCGGCGATCAGCACGTTCATCGCAGGCATTTCCAGAAGGTTGCGGCGATCTCACACCGGGATGGCGTCATCGGCCCGCAGCTCACATAAGCACGTCCATTCTCACGCTGTAGTTCGCTTTTGGTCTTAGACCGCTTCCTCTATGCCTGCCGTCCTTGCCGGCCAAGACGCGGCCGCGGGCTCCACGGACGGCCTTCGGAAACGGGAAGGCCCGGCAAAAGGCAACGCCCCGCTCCGCCGGCCGCCTGCCCCGGATGGTTGGGGCGGACGGCCGGGACGGAAGGCGGGCGGGCCTTTCGGCAGAGCGGTATGCCGATCTGTCGGATAGGGTGGCGATCAGACGGTGGCGGCGACGCTGGTTTCGGCGGCCTGATCGCCGATGCCGTTGTTCAGCGCCCAGATGGCGGCCTGGGTGCGGTTGGAGGCGTTGATCTTGCGCAGCAGGCTCTTCAGGTGAACCTTCACGGTGGCTTCCGTGATGCTCAGGTGATTGGCGATCATCTTGTTGCTGTTGCCGTTCAGCAGGCAGCGCAGGATCTGCACCTCACGCTGCGACAGGCCCTTGCGGCGGGTCGGCAGCTCGGCGCCCATGTCCTCGGTGCGGCCGCTGACGAGCAGTTCGGCGAGGTGGGTCGGGAACACCTTTTCGCCCATCATCACCAGCTTCAGCGACTGCATCAGCGCCTCGCAGGCGATGTCCTTCAGCAGGTAGCCACCGGCCCCGGCGCCAAGGGCGGCCGACAGGCGGCGGGTTTCCAGATCGTTGGTCAGAATGACGATACGGATCGACGGATGGTTCTCACGCAGGGCGCGCATGGCTTCGACTTCCTCGTCGGCGCCGCTCGGCAGGTCGATGAGGATCAGGTCCGGGTTCTGGCCGGTGCCGAGCGTCGACAGGCCCTCACGCAGGCTGCCGGCCTCGCCGACGACGTTGAAGGGGGTGCCTTCGAACAGACGCTTCATGCCCTCACGGAAAAGCTTGTTGGCATCGATGAGGAAAACGTTGATGGCATCCATGGTCCAAGCCCGCCTTTTGTTCCGTTCCGATCAAAGTGGCGCCGGGTGGCGCTTCGGAGGCATCCCCGACCTTCCGCTCCTGCGTCCGGTCCGCTCCCCCTCAGGGTTCGGGGGTGCCTCCTTGTGATCCATAGATACCCCCGATTTGCGCCGCGCAAAATTTCGCTTAGGTAAATTTCGCGTCGAGCAATGGGCATATGCCGTAAGACCGCATAAGACAAGAAGATGACATAATGCATCTTGCCCTGGTCAGGTGGAATAACTGTCTGTGACAGAAAAGGGGAAATCGTTAACGGTCGTGCGGTGACTTCGTAAGGACACTGAACGATAGTGTCGGGTGACTTTCACGACGAAGGGCGTCGGTCGGGCAGAACTATGTCATCGCCCGATGGTTGGAGGCCTATATCCCGGAAATTTGCCATTAGGCATAAGCGTGGCGCTGCTGTCCCGCGTCTCCGGGGGAGGTATGCCGCCATTGACGGGGGTCGTGCAGGGGCGCTCTGTGCTGTATACGTTCCAACCGCGACAGAGCATTCGCACGCTCTCTCCGATTTTTTCGTCCATTCCCTTTCGTTCATTCCCAGTCCGGGACGCCATGTCAGACGCTTATGATGATGATCCGTTGAGCCACGCCGCTCCCGCCGCCGGTCCTGCTTCGGGATTTCCGGCCGCAGCGCAGCGTTTCGCCTACCTGGACGGGCTCAACCCGACACAGCGGGCGGCGGTGGAGGCTCTGGACGGACCGGTCCTGGTGCTGGCCGGCGCCGGCACCGGCAAGACGCGGGTGCTGACCACCCGTCTGGCTCATCTGCTGATGACCCGCCGCGCCGCCGCCTTCCAGATCCTGGCGGTGACCTTCACCAACAAGGCCGCCCGCGAGATGCGCGAGCGTGTCGGCCATCTGATGGGCATCGAACCGGAAGGCTGGTGGCTCGGCACCTTCCACGCGCTGGCCGCCCGCATCCTGCGCCGCCATGCCGAACTGGTCGGGCTGAAGTCCAACTTCACCATTCTGGACACCGACGATCAGGTCCGGCTGATCAAGCAACTGCTGCAAGCCGAGAACATCGATTCCAAGAAGTGGCCGCCGCGTCAGGTGCTGGGTGCCATCGAGCGCTGGAAGGACCGTGGCCTGTTGCCCGACCGGCTCGGCGATGCCGATGGAGGAGACGTGGCGGGCGGCCGGGTGGTGGCGATCTACCGCGCCTATCAGGAGCGCCTGCGCACCCTGAACGCCTGCGACTTCGGCGACCTGCTGCTGCACAACATCACGATCTTCCAGAACCACCCGGATGTACTGGCGGAATACCACCGCAAGTTCAGATATTTGCTGGTCGACGAGTATCAGGACACCAACGTCGCCCAGTATCTGTGGCTGCGGATCCTGTCGCAGGCCCACAAGAACATCTGCTGCGTCGGCGACGAGGACCAGTCGATCTATGCCTGGCGCGGTGCCGAGATCGGCAACATCCTGCGCTTCGAGACCGACTTCCCCGGCGCCACCATCGTCAAGCTGGAGCAGAACTACCGCTCCACCGGCCATATCCTGGCCGCGGCGAGCGGGCTGATCGCCAACAACCAGGGCCGTCTCGGCAAGACGCTGTGGACCGAGGCCGACGGCGGCGAGCCGGTCAAGGTCAAGGCGGTGTGGGACGGCGAGGAGGAGGCGCGTTGGGTCGGCGAGGAGATCGAGACACTCCAGCGCAAGGGCACCTCCCTGGCGCAGATCGCCGTGCTGGTCCGCGCCGGTTTCCAGACCCGCGAATTCGAAGAGCGCTTCATCACGCTCGGCCTGCCCTACAAGGTGCTGGGCGGCCCGCGCTTCTACGAGCGGCAGGAAATCCGCGATGCGCTGGCCTATTTCCGCGTCGTCAATTCCGGCGATGACGATCTCGCCTTCGAGCGCATCGTCAACCTGCCCAAGCGCGGCGTCGGGCCGGCGGCGATGCAGAGCCTCTACACCGCTGCCCGCGCGCGGGGGGTGTCGTTGACCGAAGCCGGCTGGGCACTGACCGAGACGGACGAGCTGAAGCCGAAGCTGCGTGCCACCCTGCGCGGACTGCTGCAGGATTTCTTCCGCTGGCGGACGCTGATGGCGACGGTGCCGCACACCGAGCTTGCCCGCACCGTCCTGGACGAGTCCGGCTACACCCGGATGTGGCAGGAGGACAAGACGCCGGAGGCTCCCGGAAGGCTGGAAAACCTGAAGGAACTGATCACCGCCATGGCGGAGTTCGAGAACCTGCCGGGCTTCCTCGAACATGTCGCGCTGGTGATGGAGAATGCCGAGGCCGCCGGCATCGAGCAGGTCACGGTGATGACCCTGCACGGCGCCAAGGGGCTGGAGTTCGACCATGTCTTCCTGCCGGGCTGGGAGGAGGGCGTGTTCCCCAACCAGCGCGCGCTGGACGAGACCGGCATCGCCGGGTTGGAGGAGGAGCGGCGGCTGGCTTATGTCGGCCTGACCCGGGCACGCCGCCGTGCCTATGTCAGCCATGCCGCCAACCGCCGGCTCTACGGCAACTGGGTCAGCGCCATCCCGTCCCGCTTCGTCGATGAGATCCCGCAGGACAATGTCGAGGCCGAGGCCGCCAACGGCCTGTTCGCCGGAAGCGGCGGCGGGCGCGGCGGTTTCGGTGGCGGCATGGGCGGAGGCTTCGGCGGTGGGGCAGGGGGGTACGGGGCCGGCGGCTTCCAGTTCCGGGGCTCCACCCGTCAGGCGCCGGCGCCCAAGACGATCACGCTGGACCAGGGCGCCTATGCGGTGGCGCCGCGGCCGCGGCCGGACGCGCCCTTCGCCAAGGGGGCGCGGGTCTTCCACCAGAAATTCGGCTACGGCACCGTGGTCGGCGTCTCGGAGGACAAGCTGGAGATCGAGTTCGACCATTCCGGCAACAAGAAGGTGATGGACAGCTTCGTCGTGCCCGCCGACAAGGCGGGCTGAGTCACGGATTGCCCGCCGACAAGGCGGGCCGATCCTAAGCTGCGCCCGCCGGCAAGGTGGGCTATGCCGGAACGGGCACTGTGGACGGCTTGCCGCACTGTGACGGCCGTCACAGCCGCGGCGGCGGCGGCCACCCAAGATCGCAGCGGTGCAACGGAGCCGGAGGCCAACCACCGTGTTCGGAACGGGCAGCGTCAGTTACGAGGTGCAGAGCCGCCGCGAAGGCCGTTGGCGCATCGAGGGGGCCTATACCGACCAGGAGGCTGCGCTGTCGGCCGCCCGCTCGCAACTGGCGGCGGCGGGCGTGGAGGAGGCGAAGGTGGTGAAGTTCCGCACCGTCGCCGGCCTGTCGCTGGAAACGGTGATCCTGCACAAGACGGTGCCCCAGACCCAGCGCAAGGGCCTGACCCTGGGCGGCACCGCGGAGGGTGCGCCCTTCTGCCGCACGCCGGACGACCTCCGCGGGTTCGAAAGCCGGGTGGTGATCGGCCGGCTGCTGCGCCCTTATCTGGATGCCCAGCGCATCACCCCGACCGAACTGCTGCATTCCTGGCCGCTGTTCCGCCGGCTGGAGGAGCAGGGAGCGCTGCTGGGCGCCGCCATCCATGCCGCTGCCCGCCACCATGCCGATGTCCATGGCGTCTCCCACGCCGCCCGCGCCCGCGAGCTGCGCCAGCTGGTGGAGGCGGTCAGCGGGGCCGCCCGCGACGCCCTGGCCGAACGGCGCCGGCTGCCGCACTTCGATGCCGCCGACCTGCGGGGCACCAGCAGCGCCATCGACGAAGCGGTCGGGCCGGGCGGCCATGACGCACTGTTCCTCGTGCTGCTGTCCCAACAGCTGGAGGCCGGTGGGCCGCTCGCCGGGAAGCTGGACATGCTGCTGGCGCTGCTGGGAGACGATGCCGAGCCGCGGCATCTGGTTCTGCTCGACGGCGTGATCGCCGACATCCTGGGGTCCGCCGACACGGTGAAGGAGATGTTGGGCGCGCAGCCGAGCCTGCATGCCGGGCTCTGCACACTTGCCGATGCGCTGTTCGACCGCGATCCCGATCCGGCGCTTGCGCCGATGGCTGCCTCGCTGCGTCGGGTCTGCCGTCTCGCCCTGGAGGGCCGCGCGCCGCAGAGCAGAGCCGTCCTGCTGGAGCGCCTGCGCCAGAGCATCGCCGGGGACCAGCCGCTTGACCGCCGTGACGCGAAGGTGGAGGCGGTGCTGACCCATGACCTCGCCGCGCGGTTGAAAGGGACGGACGGCGTGACGATCGGCGGTGCGGCGATGGAAAAGGCGTTGGAGCGCCGTCTGCTGCGACACCGCCAATCGGTCCTGCGCGCCCAAGGCATGCACGATATCGCCGACCGGCTGGCAGGACGTTAGAAGGACGGCCGCTAAGGGTTTTCATCGAAACGGAACGGTCTCCGGAATCCTTGGTCTCTTTCCGGCTTGATGCTAAAAACGCCGCTTCTGTTCTCGCGTCGTCGTCGGAAAGCCCCTGTCATGTCGCAAACCCCGCTCTGGCGCATCGCGCTGGTCGTTCCCGAAGCCCATGCGCCCGCCTTTGCCGAGGCGGTGGGCGACCATGCCGATGCGGTGTCGACCTTCGAACTGGAGGAAGGCGGCAACTGGCTGGTGGAGGCGACCCTGTACGGCGCCCCGGACGAAGCGCGGCTGCAGTCCCGCGTCGCCGTGCTGGCCAAGGCCCTGGGCATCGACGAGCCGCGGCTGGCGATTGAGAACCTGCCGCCCATCGACTGGGTGTCGCACAGCTACCAGGGCTTCCCGCCGATTCGCGCCGGCCGTTTCTTCGTACACGGTTCCCACCATGAGGGCATCGTGCCGGCCGGCAGCATCCCGCTGCTGGTCGACGCCGCCACCGCCTTCGGCACGGGCGAGCATGGCTCGACCAACGGCTGCCTCCAGGCGCTCGACCGGCTGTCGCGCCATCTGAAGCTGCCGCGCGGCGGGAAGCGGGGGGCGCTCGACATGGGCTGCGGCTCGGGCATCCTGGCGCTGGCGGTGGCCAAGCGCTGGCGCGTGCCGGTGACCGCCGTCGACATCGATCCGGAAGCGGTGCGCGTCACCCGCATCAACGCGGCGCTGAACGGACAGAAGGGCATGATCCGCTCGCAGGGCGGCGACGGCTACCACACCCCGATCGTCGGGCGGCACAAGCCCTACACTCTGATCACCGCCAACATCCTGGCCCGCCCGCTGTCGCGCATGGCGCCGCAGCTGCGCCGCCATCTGAAAAAGGGCGGCTATGCCGTGCTGGCCGGTCTGCTGAACCGTCAGGAACGCCACGTCATCCAGGCCCACCGCAACCAGGGCCTGCGTCTGGTCGCGCGCATCCCGGTCGGCGAATGGACCACTCTTGTGGTGAAGCGTTAATTCGCAGGCCGATAATTCGGGGTCCGTTGAAACAAAAGGGCCGGGTTGCGACTTCCCCTAGGGACGATGTTCAGAAATCTTCTTGGGGAACCACCATGCTGAACCGCATCCGGTCCTTGTTCGCAGGCGACGACGGCGTCGAGCCGGGCGAGGACGCCCTGCAGGCCGCGGCGGCCGCCTTGATGGTCGAGGCCGCGCGCACCGACGACACCATCTCCGAGGCGGAGCGCGACCGCATCCTGTCGGTCGTCCGCCGCCATTTCAAACTGAGCGAGGAAGAGGCGCAGGACCTGCTGTCCGCCGCGGTGTTCGACACCGAGGACGTGTCGCCTTATCTCCGCTACGTCAGCGTCATCATGGACCGCTGCCCTCCCGGCCACCGTCTCTGGATCATCGAGATGCTGTGGGAGGTCGCCTATGCCGACGGCGTGCTGAACGATCTGGAATCGAGCCTGCTGCGGCGGATCGGCGGCCTGCTGCACATTTCCGACGTCGAACGCGGCGAGGCCCGCAAGCGCGTGCTGGCTCGCCTCGGGCTGCCGGAGGACGCCGGGCTGCCGGTGTGACGGATCGGGTCGGGGATCGGAATTGCGCGCCAACGCCAACCGGCCCACCCCAACCGGCCCACCCCAACTGGCATAGCCACTACCCCGCCGCTTGCGCAGGGCCGGCGGGGTGCCTAGCCTGTGTCCACAGGATTCACTCTTCCGAGGAACAGGTTCCGTGCCCAGCGCGCCCCCCTCCGCTGCCTATCGTGGCGACGACGCCCTTGCCACCCTGCTGACCGAGGCCGGAACCGGCCGGTCTCCTGCCGATGTCCGCGCGCTGCTGGCCGGCGTGCTGGCGGCGCCGGAGGGGGAGGAGCCCGCCGCCTGGCTGATGCTGATCGGCGAAAACCTCCCGCCTGATCTGGCAGACCAGCTTCAGGCGCTGAAGGCGCAGCTCGCCGCCGAGGCGCCGGCGGCCAAGCCCGGCCCGGCGCAGCGGCTGGCCGATCTGCGCGTCGCGCTGAAGCGCCGCGATCTCGACGGCTTCATCGTGCCGCGCGGGGACGAACATCAGGGTGAATATGTGCCGCCGCGCGCCCAGCGGCTGGGCTGGCTGACCGGCTTCACCGGGTCGGCCGGCAACGCCGTGGTCACCGCCCGGCATGCCGCGATCTTCGTCGATGGCCGCTACACCCTCCAGGTCCGCAGCGAGGTGGCGCCGGATCTGTACGAGTACAGGCATCTGATCGAGGACCCGCTGACCGACTGGATCGTCGCGGCGCTGCCCCAAGGTGGACGTTTCGGCTTCGATCCCTGGCTGCACACCATCGGCTGGGTGGAAAAGACCCGCGCCGCCCTGGAGCGCGCCGGCATCCTGCTGGTGGCGTGCGAGGACAACCCGCTCGATTCGGTGTGGCGGGGCCAGCCGCCGGCGCCGCTCACCCCGGTGGTGCCGCAGGACGAGGAATTCGCCGGCGAAAGCTCCGCAGAGAAGCGGGCCCGGCTGGCCGACGAGCTGGGGCAGAAGGGCATCGCCGCCGCCGTGCTGACCCAGCCGGACAGCATCGCCTGGCTGTTGAACATCCGCGGTGCCGACGTGCCCTGCACGCCGCTGCCGCTGTCCTTCGCTATCCTGTCCGCCGATGCGTCGGTCGAGCTGTTCCTCGACCAGCGCAAGCTGGCGCCGCAGACCCGCGCCCATCTGGGCAATCAGGTGCGGGTGCGGCCGGTGGAGGAATTCGGACCCGCTCTCGACGCGGTCGCGCGCGGCTCCGCCCGCGTGCTGGCCGATCCGGGCTGCACCTCGGCCTGGATCGTCGACCGGCTGCATCTGGCCGGCGCCAGGGTGGAGCGCGACGGCGACCCCTGCGCGCTGCCCAAGGCCTGCAAGAACGCGGCGGAACTGGCCGGCACCCGTGCCGCCCATGTCCGCGACGGCGCCGCCCTCGTCCGCTTCCTGCACTGGTTCTCGGAAGCGGCGCCGACGGGCAGCCTGACCGAGCTGGCGGTGGTGGAGCGGCTGCTGGCCTGCCGGCGGGAGAATGAGCGGTTCCGCGGCGTCAGCTTCGACACCATCGCCGGGGCCGGGCCCAACGGCGCCATCGTCCATTACCGGGTGACGCCGGAGACCGACCGCCGGCTGGAGCCGGGCAGCCTGTTCCTGCTGGACAGCGGCGCCCAGTATCTGGACGGCACCACCGACGTCACCCGCACGCTGGCGGTCGGCGAACCCGACCCGGCGATGGCGCAGGAGATGCGCGACCGTTTCACCCGCGTGTTGAAGGGCCACATTGCCCTGTCCACCGTGCGCTTCCCGCGCGGCACCACCGGCTCCCAGCTGGACGTGCTGGCACGGTTGCCGCTGTGGCAGGCCGGGCTGGACTACGACCACGGCACCGGCCACGGCGTCGGCAGCTTCCTGTCGGTGCATGAGGGGCCGCAACGGGTGTCGAAGGTCGGCAACAGCGTCGCTTTGCAGCCGGGCATGATCCTCTCCAACGAGCCCGGCTATTACAAGACCGGCGCCTACGGCATCCGCATCGAGAACCTGATCGTCGTCCGGCTGGTGGAGCCGCAAGGCGAGTTGGCCGGTGCCGAACGGCCCGTCCTGGAGTTCGAGCCGCTGACGCTGGTGCCGATCGACCGCGCGCTGATCGAACGGGCGCTGCTGAGCGATGCGGAGGCCGCCTGGGTCGACGCCTATCATGCAAAGGTGCGCGAGTCGCTGTCGCCGTTGCTCGACGATGCGGCCTGCCGCTGGCTGGAGCGGGCGACGGCCCCCCTGTGAGCGGAGCGGGCGGCTGTATCAATTGTCGGCCGGAGGCTGGGGGCGCCCCTGATTCCGCAATATGTTGCCGCCCGTGGTAACACGTTCTTTACCCAGCTGCTTCAGTGTGACCCAAGGGGATGACTTTTGGCGGCAGTTAGGGCACTACAGTCGGCATCACTTCCCGGATTACGGCGCAGCCCCCGCGCCGGGTGGGCGT
>Ga0206117_100799_pt1 | contig 23378 bp, 21 predicted proteins | sample 3A5Ametagenome_FD_177997 | JGI IMG/M metagenome (GOLD analysis project Ga0206117, IMG submission 177997) | Enriched microbial communities from leaf-cutter ant dump, University of Wisconsin, Madison, United States - 3A5A | ecosystem: Environmental > Terrestrial > Nest > Insects nest > Nest dump... | reverse complement strand
CGCGCCCAGCAGCGCCTGCTCCGCCTCCTCGTTGTTGGGGGGCGTTCGGTATTCCGCCGTCGGCTTGACCGCGGAGGAGGGGCGGGGATCGAACAGCGATGAGGTCTGGTTGCTCATGGAGGACACAATATCAGAAACAGAACGGGAACGCTCGGCGAAGGGTGGGTGACCCTCCACAAAAGCTGTGCACAGAAGTTATCCACAGGCTGGGAAGTCTGGGGATAACCGCGGGAAGGGCCTATGACGGCTGAAAGACCCCGTTTCGGAGCTTCCCGGGCCTTAGAGCTTCCGCGGCTGGGCCGGATGGGCCGGGTCGGGCATCGTCCCCAGCGCCTCGAACACGGCATCGACATGGTCGGCGACGCGGTACAAAGCGGTGCGGTCGATGCGGGCGAAGCCCTGGGCGACCATATGGTCGATCAGCCCGAGCAGGGGGCGCCAATAGCCGTCGACGTCGGCGATGACGATGGGCTTGTCGTGCAGCTGGAGCTGCTTCCAGGTCAGGATCTCGAAGGCCTCGTCCAGCGTGCCCAGGCCGCCCGGCAGGATGACGAAGGCGTCCGACCGCTCCACCATCATGCGCTTGCGGGTGTGCATGCTGTCGACGACATGCAGCTCGGTCAGGCCGGTGTGCTCCACCTCGGCCGACTGGATGTGCTCCGGGATGATGCCGACCACCTCGCCGCCGGCGGCGATGGCGGCGTCGGCGGCGATGCCCATCAGCCCGACCCGGCCGCCGCCATAGACCATGCGGATGCCGCGCCGCGCCAGCCCGTCGCCCAGCGCGTGGGCGGCCTCCTTGTGGATATCGGCGACACGGGACGACGCACCGCAATAGACGCAGACGGACGACAGGTTCTTCATCGCGGGTCAACCTTTCTCGCCGCCGTCCTCCGAAGGAGGCGGGGCCGCAAAAAATCTGGCGAATGCCATGGAATATCGGGTGGGGGCGGCGCGTCAACAGCGGCACAGGCACCGTTAAAGCCACGGCATCATCGGGAGGGACCACATGAGCAACCGGGTCGTCAATGTTCTTGCGGCGGCATCCGTCGCCGGTCTGATGTTCACGCTGTTCGGCATGTCGGCAGGGGCCGCCGGCGCCGCCGATCCGGCCGAGCAGGTCAAGGACCGGCAGCAGACCATGAAGAAGCTGGGCGGCGGCATGGGCGCCGTCGCCAAGTTCGTGAAGAACGAGGGCGCCACCGCCGAGGACGCGGCCAAGGGAGCGGAGGCCGTTCTGGCGGTGTCCAAGATGGACCCGAAGAAGATCTTCCCCGAAGGCACCGCCGTCGGTGTCGCCGACAGCGCCGCCAAGCCGGAGCTGTGGAAGAGCTGGGCAGAGACCCAGAAATACTGGAGCGCCGTCCAGCCGGCAGCCGAGAAGCTCGATGCCGCCATCAAGGGCGGCGACCGCGCGCAGATCGCCCAGGCGCTCGGCGCCACCTCCAAGACCTGCGGGAGCTGCCACGAGGACTTCCGCGTCAAGAAGAACTGACCGGTGCGGCGCGTCCTGACCGCCGCTGCGATGCTGCTGCCGCTCGCCCTCGCGGGCGGCAGTGCGCGTGCCGCCGGTGCAGTGCCCACAGGCGACGCCGCAAAGGATGCGGTCAGCCGGGGCGCCTACATCTTCAACGCCGCTGGCTGCCTCGGCTGCCATACCGATGAGAAGGGCGGCGGCCAGCCGCTGGCCGGCGGCCGGGCGCTGGCGACCCCCTTCGGCACCTTCTACACCCCGAACATCACGGCGGACCCGGTGAACGGCATCGGCCGCTGGAGCGACGCCGACTTCATCCGCGCGGTGCGCGAGGGCGTGCGGCCGGATGGTGCGGCACTGTTCCCGGCCTTCCCCTATGCCAGCTACACGCGGATGACCGACCGCGACCTGCTGGATCTGAAGGCCTATCTGCTCAGCCTGCCGGCGGCATCCACCGCCAACAAGCCGCACGACCTGTCGCCGCCCTTCTCGTGGCGCTTCCTCGTCCCGGTCTGGCAGTGGATGTATTTGACCCCCGGCCCGGTCGCCGACGACCCGTCCAAGCCGCCGGCCTGGAACCGCGGGCGCTATCTGGTCGATGCGCTCGGCCATTGCGCCGAATGCCACAGCCCGCGCACCCAGCTCGGCGGGCTCGACTCCGACCGCTATCTCGCCGGCAACCCGCAGGGGCCGGACAACGACAAGGTGCCGGGCATCACCGGCTCTAAGGCCAAGGGCAAGGGGATCGGCGACTGGTCCGACGGCGACCTGTCGCTGTTTTTGGAAGCCGGCCTGACCTCGGACGGCGACGTCGCCGGCGGCGCCATGGGCGAGGTGGTGCGCAACACCACCTCGAAGCTGACCGCCGAGGACCGCGCCGCCATCGTCGCCTATCTGCGGACGGTGCCGGCGAAGGAGTGAGTCTTCGCGGCAACAGGCGCCGATTTGGTGCGGAATCCTGATCCGTTCGAGCAATCGAGCCCGTTTGGCGGAGGGTTCCGCTCCAACGGCGCCATTCTTTTGCGACCTGTCCTTCTGCTATAGTCAGGCATCCTGCCAGTGTGGCGGGCCGCCGGATGGGTGCTCAGGTGAAACGAAACGCGTTGTTCGCAGCTTTGGGCGTGGCTCTGTTGGGCGGGGCGGCGGCGGTCGCGCTTTGGCCCGCCGGGAAACCGGCGACAGGACCGGCGACTTCCGCCTCCGCTCCGGCCCCCGCTGCCACGGCGGCGCCGGCACAGTCGGCGGTGCGGACAGACACGCGGAAGTCCGCATCGGCAACCCCCACGGCATCGCCGGAACCGGCCGGGGAACAGGCAAAACCCGCGGCTCCCAGCTTCGACGTGGTGCGGGTGGCGCCGGACGGGGCGACGGTGATGGCCGGCCGTGCGGCACCCGGTTCGGAGGTGACGGTCACCGACGCCGGCACCCGCGTCGCCTCGGCCAGGGCCGACCAGCGCGGCGAGTGGGTGATGCTGCCCGACAAGCCGCTGTCCCCCGGCACCCGCGAACTGAACCTGACCGAAACCCGTCCCGGCGCCGACGCCCCGCTTCCCGCCGACAAGGTGGTCGTGGTGATGGTGCCGGAACCCGCGGCCAAGCCCGGACCCGAGTCGCCTGCCGCACCGGTCGCGGTGGCGATGCCGCGCGACGGGCTGGCCGGTGCCACACCGGCCATGGGCGGCAGCTCGCTTCTGCAGGCCCCGCCGCTTCCCGAGAATGGCGCCCCGCCGCCGCCGGGCGGCGTGTCGGTGGAGACGATGGACTACGACCCCGCCGGCCGGGTGGCGCTGGGCGGGCGGGCGGCGCCCAACAGCGCGGTGCAGCTCTATCTCGACAACATCCTCGTCGGCAGCGCCCACAGCGACCCCAAGGGCAACTGGCGCCTGACCCCGGAAAAGCTGATCGACCCCGGTCTCTACACGCTCCGCGCCGATCAGGTCACCCTGTCCGGCAAGGTGGTCTCGCGGGCCGAGCTGCCGGTCCAGGTCTCCGCCCTGCCGGCATCCGCCACCGACGGGCGCAACGTCGTCGTCCAGCCCGGCAACAGCCTGTGGCGTCTGGCCCGCCGCACCTATGGCGACGGCATGCTCTACACCACCATCTACACCGCCAACCGCGAGCAGATCCGCGACCCGGACATGATCTATCCCGGCCAGATCTTCGCCTTGCCGCAGGTGAATTGAGATCTCGTGAGTTTCCAGGTCTTTTCTCAGCCGACATCCCCGCGAAGGCGGGGATCCAGGAAACTCTGTGGCTGAGTGGCTGAAACGTCTGGATTCCCGCCTTCGCGGGAATAACGGTCGAGAGACGATCGTGATGAGACCTGATGCGAAGCGGTCTAAACGTCAGGCGTCTCTCAGCAGGACCCACCCCGGTCCCATTGCCCTCAGCCCGGCGGCGTCTGCCCGATGGCGGCCCAGCCGAGCGGGGTGAGCCGCAGCAGCTCCGGCCCTTCGCCGGCCGGGTTCGGCTCCAGGCTGACCAGTTCGCGGTTCTCGAACCAGGCCCAGCGCGCCACTTCGGCGGTGGTGCCGGTCCAGCCGTCGGCCAGCCGCTTCAGGACATCGAGGTCGGCCGACGCGATGGGGAAACGCGGCTTGGTCACCGGCTTGGCGGCCGGCGTGGGCGCCGCGGCCGGCAGCGGCGGGGCTTCGGCCCCGGCGCGGGCGCGGATCCAGTCGGTCTGGTAGCCGCGCAGCGCCTGTTCCAGTTCCGTGCGCGCGGCCTCCACCGGACAGCGCAGATAGGCGTCCAGCAGGGCGTGCAGCGTGTTCGTCGCGTCGGTCATGTCCGTCACCAAACTCCAAACCAACCATGTCAATCGGGCAGCCGATCCGTGCCGCCGTCACAGCCATCCCGTCCGCCGGAAGCGGACATACAGCGCGGTGCAGACCACGGCGATCGCCGCCAGCACCGCCGGGTAGCCGTACCGCCAGTGAAGCTCCGGCATATGCTCGAAGTTCATGCCGTACAGGCCGGCGACGGCAGTCGGCACGGCGAGGATGGCGGCCCAGGCGGCCAGCTTGCGTGTCACGTCGTTCTGCCGCGCGGTCGCCAGGATCATACTGGTTTCGAAGGCGAAGGACAGCACCTCGCGCAGCGAGCCGATCTGCTCGTTGACGCGGATCACATGGTCCTGCACGTCGCGGTAATAAGGCCGGATCGCCTGGTCGATCATCGGCAAGTCGAAGCGCTCCAGCCGCGAGCAGACCTCCAGCAGGGGCGAGGCGTTGCGGCGCAGCCGCTCCAGGTCGCGGCGCAGGCGGTGGATGCTCTCGATCTCCCCCATGGTCGGCGGCCGGACGATCAGCATGGCGTCCAGCTCGTCCACGGCGGTGGCCATCTGGTCCAGAACCGGGAAATAGCAATCCACCACATAATCCATGATGGTGTAGACGATGAAGTCCTCGCCGTGCTTCAGCAGCTGCGGCGCGCTTTCCGCCCGTGCCCGCACCGGGGAATAGCTGGTCGATGCCCCATGCCGCACGGTGACGACATAGCCGCGGCCGGCGAAGACATGGGTTTCTCCCAGCACCAGCTCGCCCTTTTCCAGCCGGGCGGTGCGCAGGACCATGAACAGGCTGTCGCCGTAGACGTCCAGCTTCGGCCGCTGGTGGGCGTGCAGCGCGTCCTCCACTGCCAGCTCATGCAGGCCGAACTGCCGCTTCACCTCCATCAGCAGCGCCTCGTCCGGCTCCCACAGACCGATCCAGACGAAATGGTTTTCCTTGGCCGCCCAGGCTCCGGCCTCGGCGATCGGCACCTCGGCGATGCGCCGGCCTTCGCAATAGGCGGCGCTCGCCACCACGGCGTTGCGGGGCTGGTCGGGGGCGGAAGAGGAAGAGGAAGAGGGGGGAGGCAGCTGCGTCATGGAGAGGAAAACCGGAAGAGGGGCGGCAGGTCGCCGCCACTCTAAAGAGGTTCCCCGGCAGCGTCGACGAATCCGCGTCCCTCCTCCGGGCGGACTGGCCGCCTCGCGCGTTCACACTGTCAAGGACCAGCTTGCAGGAAGGCGAGGGCGATGTTCGAATCGGCGTCACGCGTGATGTATTTTCTGGCGGCGGCGACGCTCGGCCTGTTCGCCCTGATGTTCATCGGCGTGTCGGCCCTGACGGTGGTGGAGGGGGTGGTTGCGCTGGACGGCGCCGTCCTGACCTCGGCCATGCTGGACGGGGTGGGGATGATCGTGCTGGCCATCGCGGTGTTCGAGATCGCCAAATACCTCTATGAGGAGGAGATCGTCCGCGAACGCGAACTGCGCCGCGCCGACGAGGCCCGCCGCACCCTGACAAAGTTCCTGACCACGATCATCATCGCCGCCAGCCTGGAGGGGCTCGTCCTGGTGTTCGAGGCGCGCACCAGCGAGATTTCCGCCATCATCTATCCGGTGATGCTGCTGGGCGTGGTCACGCTGCTGGTCGTCGGGCTGGGCGCCTTCCAATGGCTGGCGCGCAAGGCGGAGAGCATCCATGTCGATCCGGCGGCCTCCGAAGCGGACGAGGCCGAGCAGGACAAGCGGCCGGCAGGGCAGGCCGATAGGGTGCAGGCCGACGGCGATTAGGCCGGTGCTCCTGGCCTTTTGCCATACCGCCGTCCGTCATGCCGCCTTTTGCCGTGATTGACCCGCCCCTGCCGCCTGCGCCAATCTTGCCGCCGTCCAAGGTGGTAGAGGGAGAAGGGGCATGGCCCGCAATACGGGCAATTACACGGCCGTCTATGGTTTTCCGGAATCGGCGGACGCCGCGCGCCGTCTGGCCCAGGCGCTGGAGATCCCCTGCCACATCGCCGAGCTGCACCGTTTTCCCGATGGCGAAAGCCTGGTCCGCCTGCCGGAGCCGGTGGAACGCGCCATCGTCTACCGCTCGCTCGACCGTCCGAACGACAAGCTGGTCGAGCTGACGCTGGCCGCCTCGGTGCTGCGGCGCCAGGGGGCGACCGACCTCTGTCTGGTGGCGCCCTACATGGCCTACATGCGGCAGGACGCCATCTTCAGGCCGGGCGAGCCGGTCAGCCAGACGGTGGTCGGCGACTGGCTCGGCCGCTGTTTCGACCGCTTCGTCTGCGTCGAGCCGCACCTGCACCGCACCCACACGCTGGACGAGGTGTTCGTCGGCCGCCCGTCCGCGGCGCTCAGCGGGGCCGGCCCCATTGCCGACCATCTGCGGGCGAACGGCGTGGCGGCGGGCACCGTCATCGTCGGTCCGGACGAGGAATCCGCCCCGCTGGTGGAGGCGGTGGCCGGACCGCTCGGCCTGACCGGCATCGTCGGCCGCAAGGAGCGGCGCGGCGACCGCGACGTGACGGTGGCGCTGCCCCCCGACGCGCCGATCCATGGCCGGCCGGTGGTGATCGTCGACGACGTCATCAGCTCCGGCGAGACGATCTTCTCCTGCGCCCGCGCGGCGCGGGTCCTGGGGGCCAGCCGGGTGCAGGTCTACGGCGTCCATGCCCTGTTCAGCGACATCGTCGCCGAACGTTTCGTGGCGGAAGGGTTGGGCAGCCCGCTCTCCTGCGACGGCGTGCCACACCCCTCCAACGCCCTGTCGCTCAGCGGCCTTCTCGCCGACGCAATCGGGGCTCTTTGTGCGCCCTGACCGCCTTTGGTGAAGCATTGGCAAAGAGCCGATGCCCTTCAGTGAAGCAAAAGCAAAGCCTCCGGGACAGACTGTTAGTCTTCCCGGAGATTCTTTGCAACCGAGGATTGCTTCGACAATATCTGCCCAAACTTGTCAGCGGCGGCAATTTTCGGTAAAATTCTTTCAATCTTGACGGGTGGTGCGGGAATGATCTTGCGCCACGCTTGGCGTGATGGATGAAAGAATGAGTGGTGGCGCTGGCCGGCGGTTGGACGGGGATGCTTTCGGTCTGGGACAGGAAGAGCTGGGATTGCTGGCCGGCGTCGGCCGGCTGGCCGAGGACCGGCTTTCCGCGATGGCCGGCCGTTTCCTTGGCCACGCGGCCCTGGACGTCGGGCCGAAGCCCGACCTCGCCCGCTTGCAACGGGATCTGCAACGGGATTTGGCCGACCATTGGCGCCAGATGTTCCGGGATGCCGGTACTCCGCAGCATGCCGAACGCTGCCGCGCCCTGGGCGATGCCTTCGACCGGGCCGGCCTGACGCCGGCCAACTGCACCGCCGCTTACGGCCTCATGCTCGGCGACCTGCTGGCGTTGGTCCAGGATGCCCTGTTCTGGCGGCGGGCGACGGCGCGCCGCTCCGCCGCGGCGGTGGCGCATGCGGTGGCCTGCGACATCGGCCGGACGCTCGCCGGCTTCGGTCCGCAGGGAGCCGCCGCGCCGCAGGGCACGGAGTTCGGGAAGCTCGCCGGCCAGCTGATGGACCGGACGGTCGATGCCGCCATCGCCATCAACGATTCCGCGGTCGCGACCGCGCAGATGGTCGGACAGCTCCAGGCGGTGGACCACGAGTCGCAGGGCATCGCCGCGGCGACCGAGGAAACGGTGACCGGCATCCAGGAGATCGGCCGGCGCACCCGCGACATCGCCAACCAGGCCGCCGAAGTCCAGGCGGTGACGGTGGACGGCGGCCGCACCGTCGATGAGGCCGTCAGGCGCATGGAGGAGATCGCCGGCGCGGTGGATGGAGCCGCCCGGCGCGTCGGCGAGCTGTCCATCGCCTCCGAACGCATCGCGGAGATCGTCTCCACCATCGAGGCCATCGCCAAGCAGACCAACCTGCTGGCGCTGAACGCCACCATCGAGGCGGCACGGGCGGGAGAGGCCGGCAAGGGCTTCGCGGTGGTCGCCAGCGAGGTGAAGAATCTCTCCAACCAGACCGCCCGCGCCACCGAGGACATCCGCCTGCGCATCGACGCGCTGAAGGCGGAGATGAGCGCCATCGTCACCTCGATGGAGGACGGGACGCGCGCCGTCGATGCCGGACAGCACGCGATCCGCGCCGTCAGCGAAAGCATGGCCGACATCGGCGGCCAGATCGGTCTCAACCGGCAGCGCATGGCCGACATCGCCGGCATCCTGACCCAGCAGTCCGCCGCCGCCAACGAGGTCGCATCCGGCACGGCCCGCATCGCCGAAAGCAGCGCCGCCAACAGTGCCGCGATCCTGCGCAGCGTCCAGGCGACGCGCAGTGTCGAAAGCATGCTGGGCAGCCAGCTGTCGCTGCTGCTGGAACAGGACGTGCCGGGCAAGATCATCAAGATCGCCAAGGTCGACCACGTCATCTGGAAGAAGCGGCTGGCCGACATGCTGGTCGGGCTGGAGACGCTGCGTCCGGAGGAGCTGGCGAGCCACGAGGCCTGCCGGCTGGGCAAATGGTATTACGGCCCGTCCTCGATGGCCTACCGCGCCCACCCCGCCTTCGGCCGGCTGGAAACCCCGCACCGCAACGTCCATGACCATGGCAAGGCGGCGGCCCGTGCCTTCGCCGACGGCGACATGGACCGCGCACTGGCCGAGGTGGCGGAGGTGGAGCGGTCGTCCCGGCAGGTCATCGACCTGCTCGACGAACTCGACAAGGCCGGACCGGCGGCCGGTGTGGCGGCCAGGGCGGCGGACAGGGCGACGCCGGCATCGGCGGTCGGCTTCTGATCCGATGCGGCGGCACATCGTCGCGTGCGGCGGACAAGCGGTAACACTAACGATTGGAGTGGGAACTGGTGTAGTCTGGCGCCCGGATCGGCGAAGGCGGCGGTCCGGATCAGGCGATGCGCGGGGGCGGTCCGTTGAGCGGAGGCGTGTGATGTCGAAGGTGACGGACGTCGTTCTTCGGATGGCCCGCAAATTGACCGAGGACATCGCGGCACTGGCCCGCCTGCGCGCTGCCGGCAAGCCGAAGACCTTTCCGCGGTTCCGCGAGATCCGGGCGGCCTATCTCGACATCCAGGGCCTGATCTTCTCGATCCAGGAAAGGCTGGAGGCCGCCGGCAAGGAACTGCCGTCGAATTTCCCGCAATGGGTGTTGCGGCAGAAGCTGAGCGCCATCGCCATCTTCACCGACATCAGCCATTCCTTCGTCAGCGACCCGCCGCTGGCGCTGACCGCCTCGCTGGGCGCCTTCGACGTGCTGGTGGCCGAGCAGAAGGCATTCAACGAGACCTTGCACACCTTCGACACCATGCTGATGGAGGCCGGCATCGACGACAAGATGGCCGACGAGCTGGACGCCACCCGCAGCAAGATCGAACAGATCCTCGGCATGATCGAAAAGCTTCTGCTGACCAGCCCGAAGATCCTAGAGGAGTTCTGATGCCGGAACCGGCAGCCGATCCCAAGGCGGAGCCCGGGGCGGATCCCGCTGCGGACAGCCCGCCGGCCTCCGGTCCGGACCCTTTCATCCGCCGCCTTCTGCGCAATCTCCACGTGCCGGTGGCCGTTCCCCTGCTGGCCCTGATCGTCGGCACGGGACTGTCGCTGCTGGCCATGCTCCAGTCGGAGCACCTGCTTGCCCGCGAGGAGGCGCACCGATTCTCCGCGCGGGTCGAGGAGATCCACGGCCAGCTTGCCGACCGCATCAAGGTGTACGAGCAGGTGGCGCGCAGCGCCGCCTCGCTGGCGATGACCTTCCCCGACCTGCATTGGACGCAGTGGAGCCGCTTCGTCGAGGCGCTGGACATGCCGCGGCGCTATCCCGGCATCATCTCCATCGCCTATGCCCGCGCTATCGCGGCCGACCGGTCGGGCGATCTGGTGGCGTCGATGCGGGCCTCCGGCCTGACGGCCTTCCGCATCTGGCCGGAGCATGCCGGGGCGGACCGGGTGGTCAACATCTTCACCGCCCCGGTCAACGAGGCGAACGCGCGGGCCATCGGCTTCGACATGATGTCGGAGGCGGTGCGGCGCTCGGCCATCGAACGGGCGCGCGACAGCGGCGAGCCGGCGGCCACCCGCGCGATCACCCTGAAGATCGACGAGGCGGCGGGGGCCAGGCCCGCCTTCATCCTCTATCAGGCGAGCTACCGCGGCGACCCCCTGCCGCCGTCGCTGGAGGCGCGCCGCGCCTCCTTCACCGGCGTGGTGCTGACCCCGGTCCGGATCGGACCGCTGGTGGACGGGCTGATCGACGATACGCAGGCGGACACCGGTCTCGAGATCTACGACGTCGCCCCGGCGGAGGCCGAATTCCCGCTCTACCGCAGCCATCGCCCGCTGGAGGCAAGGCCCGTCCTCAGCCTGAGCCGCGAGCTGCCGGTCGGCGGGCGCATCTGGACCGTCCGTTACGACAGCCTTCCCGACGGCGTGCTCACCGCGCATGACTGGGTGCCCGGCGCCCTGCTGGCGGTCGGCATCGCCCTCAGCATCGCGCTGTCGCTGGTCCTGCGCATGGCGCTGGTGACCCACTCCCGCGCGGTCGATCTGGCCGGCCGGATGACCGCCTCGCTGCGCCTGCAGGAGGCGGAGCGGCAGCAGCTGTTCACCCAGGCGCCGCTGGGCATTGCGCTGGTCGGCACCGACGGGCTGGTGATGGACTGCAACCCGGCCTTCGCCAGCGCCGCCGGCCTGCCGCGGCAGGACGTGCTCGGCACCGACGCCCGGCTGCGTTTCGGCGACCAGGCCTCGGTCTTCGCGCTGGAGGCGGCGCTGCATGGCGAGAGCGGCAAGCTCGAATCCGACCAGCCACTGCTGATGGGTGGACGGCGCAGCCATTTCAGCCTGCATTTCCAGCCGGTCACCGCCGGGGGCGCGCTGAAATTCGTGCTCGCCTTCGCCGAGGACATCGGTGAGAAGCGCAGGGCCGAGCAGCACATCCAGTATCTCGCCCATTTCGACGCGCTGACCGGCCTGCCCAACCGTGTCCTGCTGTACGACCGCATCGCCCAGGCCCTCCGCGAGGGACGGCGCGACGGCACCAAGGTGGCGGTTCTCTTCATCGACCTCGACCGCTTCAAGGTGATCAACGACAGCCTGGGCCACAGCTTCGGCGACGAGGTCCTGCGCTCGGTGGCGCGCCGGCTCCAGGCGGGCTTGCGCGAATCCGACACGGTCGGCCGGCTGGGCGGCGACGAGTTCCTGATCGTCGTCCGCCGGGTGGCGGAACCGCTCGACGCCGCCCGCGTGGCGGAGAAGGTGGTGGCGCATCTGGCCAGCCCGTTTGCCGTCGGCGGCCAGAATTTCGTGGTGACGCCGAGCGTCGGCATCAGCCTGTACCCGGACGATGCCGAGGATCCCGAAGGGCTGATCCGCTGCGCCGACATCGCCATGTACCATGCCAAGGAGCAGGGGCGGAACGGCTTCCGCTTCGTCACCAAGGAGATGGGCGCGAAGTCGCGCGAGCGCATGGACCTGGAGGGCGCGCTGCGTCAGGCGATCCGCGAGGGCGAGCTTTTCCTGGTCTACCAGCCCCAGGTCGACACCCTGACCGGCCGCATGGTCGGGCTGGAGGCGCTGGTCCGCTGGCGCCATCCCGAGGAGGGTCTGATCCTGCCCGGCCGTTTCCTGCCGGTGGCGGAGGAGACCGGTCTGGTGCTGGCGATGGGCGACTGGGTGCTGTTCGAGGCCTGCGCCCAGATCCGGCGCTGGCGCGCGCGCTTCGACCTGTCGATCCCGGTGGCGGTCAACGTCTCCGGCGCCCAGTTCCGCGACGGGCAGCTGCCGGCCAAGGTCGCCCGCGCGCTCGACGCCAACGGCCTCAGCGGCTGCGAGCTGGAGATCGAGGTGACGGAGAGCACGCTGATCGACGACGTCGAATCGGCGGCGGCCACCCTGGCGGCGCTGAAGCAGCGCGGCGTCCTGATCGCGCTGGACGATTTCGGCACCGGCTATTCCAGCCTCAGCTATCTGCACCGCCTGCCCATCGACAAGCTGAAGATCGACCGCTCCTTCATCCACGATCTGTCCATCGGGGCCAGCGACGCGTCGGTCCCGCGCGCCATCGTCGGTCTCGGCCGCAGCCTGGGCCTGTCGGTGATTGCCGAGGGGGTGGAGACGCAGGAGCAGTTGCAGCTTCTGCGCGATCTGGCCTGCGAAAGCTACCAGGGCTTCCTGTTCAGCCGCCCCATCCCGGTCGAGGAGGTGGAGCGGCTGCTGGAGAAGCTGACGGCGGTGCAGCCCCCCATGCAGCCCCCCGTGCAGCCGGTATCGGCGGAGTAGGGGTGGCGCTGCGCCTCACTCATACATGGCGTCGCGCGGGCCGGTATCGCCCAACGCCATCTTGACGAAGGCGTCGGCCGTCAGGTCCGCGTCGAGCAACGCGCCATGGTGGGCGAAGCGGTCGCTCCGGTCGAGCCACAGCCGGTCGCACAGCGCATCGAGCGAGCCGGAAGCGCCGGGGAAGGCCGCGTGCGACATCTCCTTGGTGCAGATGAACCGGTCCGCCGGGAAGGTTTCGGCCCCCCATGCGGCGCGTCCGCAGCGTGCGAACTCGTGGTTCAGGAAGTCCATCTCGTTCTCATAGGCATGCGCCACCAGAAGATCCTCGCCCAGGAAGGCGAGAAGCGCGTCGGCCACCTCGGGAAAGCGGGGCGCCGCCTTCAGGTCGGCCGGCTTGATGCCGTGCACCTTGATGGCGTCGGGATGGAGAGGGGCGTCGGGGTTGACCCGCGTCTCCCAGCTGCGCGCTTTCCTCCAGCCATCGCCCTCACGGAGAAGCTCGAGACACCCGATTTCGATGATGATGCCGGGCTGACGCAGGCCCTTGGGCGCCTTGCGGATGTCCTGGAGGCTCGGCAGGCGCCGTCCGGTCGTCTCGATGTCGATCGCGACCAGCCGGTCACGGCCTTCCCATGGGTGCATGCTCATTGAGATCCAATCTTTCCTCGGGGGAGCCCCCCTGTGGCACGGATGTGAAACAGGGACGACGCTCCGTCACACCGCCCAGAGTAGCATGGCGAAAGCGCCGGCCGTCGATAGGCGCGGTCTCAATCGGCCGGCCCGTGCCGCCAAACCATGCCGCCTAGGCTCTTGATCCTGGCGGGTGGCGATCAAGAATCGCTGGTATAAGGCACGATGGCCGCGCCAGGACCGGCGCGACCACGGGCGAGCAAGGAGTATCGCTGTGAAGATTCCCGGCCCCGAGCATCCCATCACGATCATCCCCAACCCGACTCGGATCCGTGTCGTCTTCGCCGGCCGGGTCGTCGCCGAAACGGCACGCGCCCTGACGCTGACGGAGGCGACGTTGCCCGCGGTCCTTTATATTCCCCGCGAGGATGCCGACATGACGGCCTTCGAGCGCACGGCGCACACGACGCATTGCCCTTACAAGGGCGATGCGTCGTACTACAGCCTGCGCGTGGGTGACCGCGTCGCAGCCAACGCTGTCTGGACCTACGAGACGCCCTATCCCGCCGTGGCCGCCATCCGTGACCATCTGGCGTTTTATCCGGACCGCGTTGATTGCATCGAAGCGCACGTGGTCCCATAGCAGCAGGCGGCGGAAGGACTCCGCCTGCGGTGTGGTTTTGAGCAATGCCGGCTGTGTCTGCTTCTGACCCAAAGCGGTCTTCGTGTTCGGGGCAGCATGGGTTGTGGCTCGCCCAAGAAGGATGGGAAGCTGCCTGACATCTGTAAATGCCGCATTGGGCTTAAGCAGACATTCAATCGGTCGCCTGTGATGAAGTCGCATATCTGAAGGTGATAATATGCTGCTTTTCTTTATTGCTTGCTCCTGAAGATAACTTCTCTAACCATTTCCGCACCTAGAAAATTAACAAGCATGTTAGAATTCGATAGATCCGCAGTCAATAAGCCTCCGACCGCCTGGCCAACCACGACCTCCCAAGGTTTTTTGCATTCGACCAGTGAACAGATAAGCTGACGGATTTTCTTGATCTTCTTGTGTTGCAGCCGGTCATCCGAATTGGCAAGTTCCCTAACAAGGTTTACATCTCTATGCTCTGGGTTGGTCGCGACCCACTTTATTGCCGCAGCGACAAATTCCTCCCAAGTCGTACCCATTACGGCGAGGCTGGGGTCAGTCAAAAGGGTATTTTCGATTGCATAGCATTGCAGACGGTAGCGCTTAACAGGCGGGCTATGTACGAGCGGCTGGTTAACGACCCCGTCGCCGTCACGAAGGGAAAAGGCAACCGGGTTATCGTAAAGTGTACCCAGAAGATCGCCGCAGAAATTCTCAAGTTCGGCCTGCTGATTGACACTTCCAGCTAGCACGGGAAATACTTTGATCCGACCCTGCGACGTTCGTGCGGCCTGCTGCCAAACGCGCTCATCATCCTCTCCTTCGAGGATCAGCGCGGCATCTTCGCTTAATGAAAGTGAAAGGGGGTGCCCAAAGAAGGGAGCAATCTTGCGAAGTTCTGCGCTCGTCGGTTTGAGGTGAACCTCATTGACTGCGAAGCTCTTTGTGCCGATCGATACATACTGTGAGTCCGCAAGAGAACAGACCAGCGGGCTGCTATGCGTTGAGAGGCATACAGCGATACTCTCTGCGTGGACTTTGAATTCCTCTAACATTGATATAATCAGCTTGCCGAGCCGTGCCTGAAGGTCAGGATGAAGGTGTACGTCCGGTTCGTCAAGTAAAAGTACATTGAATTTATCCGGATCTATTGTATCAAAAAAATAAAGAATTTCAGTAGCTAGAGTCACGGCTTCTGATTCTCCGCTGCTAATTTTGTCAGGGCTGATCACTTCCCCATCAAAAAGTGATCGAAATTCCAAATCCGCATTTCCGATATCTAAAGAAATATTCGTAAGCAATTTATTGATTTTACTCAACCGATCTGTTTCGAAATTACGGGTCGGGTCCATCCGAATTTCAGGCGTATTGGCGAGTCGGCGAAGGTAAAGTGTTTCAGCATCTCGAAAAAGAGTTGCTGATGCGGCTTTGAAGTTACCGTCTTGGTTCGCCGCCCGAGTTCTCCGAAGCCATTCCGGATTATTGCTCATATTTGTCAGTACATTACCTTCTCTCTTGAAAGATCCGGCCCTCTCCGGGCTAATGTAACGGACATAGAATGAATGTTTATTCCGGTTGGTATATTCTTCAATATCGCGAAGGAAACGGCTCTTTCCTGCACCGTTGCGACCCATGACGATGTTAATATTGTTCAGATTGGTGAGGTGGGCAGTCTGTCCCTTCAGTTCATTTACTCTCAATGTTCTTCCCCTGTGATTCGCTGTCTATATGATATCGGACATGGCAACAAAATAGATTCGACTAGTTAGAGCGGCTTGAGGAGCCGCTGATGCCCCAAAACCAGACCTCCACCACTGTAAAACCCTAATTCTGCTTCCCGCTCATTACACGGATTGAGCATGTGAATCGTACCAAGACAATGCACGCGCAGTAAACGACTACTTGCGACCGGCCACCCGACATCCACACATGAGCCGATCCTGCAACTTGGGTCAACGACAGCAATGAGGAGTGCTGCCTTGCAGCATTGATAAATGCTCGCCCGTCCGCAAAGGGTCGAGAAACGTTAGGCAGGTGCAGAACGCTCCGCTCGAAGAGTATGTCCGCTCCTAGCGCTGAACCGACATTTGGAAGTGGCTGACCGGGGGTTGGCCAAGACTGAGAGGATCCGGTGGTTGCCCTCCAGAACGACACTTAAGACACTCACGAGCCGGACAGGGATTGCAGTTCTGACGGTGTGGTTTACGCTATGCAAAACACGGTCGCTTTCGCGGGAGCGCCAGGGGGGGACTCAGCCATTGCGGTTCTGACCATGGGCCCGGCCTCATGCCGGCTTTGCCCATCTCGCTCCTAGGACAGGCGAAGCCGGCATGGTCGTTGTCAGCTGTGCTTCATCACGCTTTCCCAGTGATGATGAAGTGCTGCGACGTCGCCGCTGGTCAGGATCGGCATGGCGCTCCGCAACTGGTCGTCGGACCAATTCCACCACGCCATCTCAAGCAGCAACGCAACACGGTGGTCATCGAAGCGCTTCCGGATCGTTCTGGCGGGGTTACCGCCCACAATCGCATAGGGCTCGACGTCCCGTGTCACCAGTGACCTTGTGCCGATCACAGCGCCGTCGCCGATTGTGATGCCGGGCATGACGATGGCTTCCGACCCGATCCAGACGTCATTGCCGATCACCGTGTCACCTGCGGGCTGGTAGCCGTTTTGCGCGCCGGCGAATGCCGGCATGTCGGGCATCCAGAAAAAGGGAAAGGTGCTGATCCAGTCGCTCCGGTGGCCTTGGTTGCCCGCCATGATGAACGCTGCACCGGATCCGATGGAGCAGAAGCTGCCGATCACCAGCTTGTCGACCCCTTCGTCCGGAAGAAGGAATCGGGCGCAGTCATCGAAGCTGTGGCCATGATAATAGCCTGAATAATAGCTGTATCGGCCAAAGACGATGTTTGGGTTGGTGACCTGTTTTTCCAGAAGGACGCCCTTGAAGGGGCTTTCAAAAAAATTCTTCATCGGATCACTCTCTGCATCCGGGCCGCCGAATAGGCGGCTTCCTGCCTGCGTGGACGCGCAGACAGCCAATGCGAGCCGCCCATCAGGGGGCTCACGGTAACGCTCTTCGCGTCAAGCGCGCGAGAGCGCGATGCAGGTGGTACTTGGTGCGGCCTTCATGGCGAGGATATTTACAGCGGAGCACCCAGATCGCAGGAGCGAGAGGGCAGGACTTCCGCCGTGCCGATGGAGCGGCCCCCATCTCCATTTTCAAAGAACGCCACCGGAAAGGAAAATTTTCCTGTAACCTCTCCGCAAGCCCCCACTTGTGGAGTCCCGCCATGCCTCTCGATCCCCGCAGCTTCACCAACGACCAGTTCCCCCGCTGGGCCGAAGAGCCGCCGACGCCGTCCGAAGGCTCGCTGGTTCCCGGTTCGCAGTTCCATGAGGAACAATGGATCATGGCCGCCGGCATGCTGGCGCGCGGCAACAGCTTCCTCCAGGTCTCGCGCGCCATGGGGTGCAGCCGCACCACGCTGTGGCGGGCCTATTACGGCTCCCAGGACTTCCGTCACAGGGTGTGGTGGGAGCGGCAGGCGCTGAACCGCGAGGCCACGCTGCGCCTGTCCTCGCTGCGGGTGCTGGTGGCCGAGCAGATCGAGCGGCTGGTCACCTCCGGCGATCCCGCCACCGTGCGCTGGCTGGCTGAGCGGCTCGGCCTCATCCCCGGTCTCGGGACTGCCCGCACCGCCTCGCGGGACATCGCGGAAGAGGAGGGGGCGGCGAGGTCTGACGACAGGCCGCGGGCGCCTCGCCCGGAAGACCCGCCCGCCGTCACCGTCCCCGAACTCGACGACGATGCCATTCCCGGCGCCATCCGCGAACGTTGCCTGCCCAGCCCGGCCCTTGTCGCCGCCGTCCTGGCCCAGCCGGAGGCTGCTGGGCCGAAGGGCGTCTTCCCCTGGACCGTCAACCAGTACGAGGAGTACCCGAACCTCAACCCCGGCCCGGTCAGCCGTCGCGCCGCCGGTGCCTTCGCCGGCCGGCGGTAGATGGAACATCGGCCGGAAAGCGTTCCACGCCGTTCCATCCGCCCCCGGCCGCAGCGCCGGTGCCGTCAGAAGGGCAGCCCGCCGCCGGCTTCCGCTGCACCACCGCCGAGCAATTCCATTGTCGCCAGCGCCATCACCTGCGCCGACTGCACCATGTCGTCGATGCCGACCCATTCGTCGGGCTGGTGGGCGAGGTCGAGGATGCCGGGGCCGTAGGCGATGCAGTCCTTCAACTGGCCGACGCGGACCACATGCTTCTGGTCGTAGGTGCCGGGGGACACCACATGCTGCGCCGGGCGGCCCAGCACCGTCTCGATGGCGGCGGCCACCGCCCGCACCACCGGGGCGTCGGCGTCGGTCATCGTCGGCAGGAAGGCCAGCACCTCGCGCAGCTCATAGTCGAAGCCGGGTCGGCTGCGGCGCAGATCCTCCAGGATGGCGACGATCTCGCCACGCACCGCCTCGGGGTCCTCCTCGATCAGGTAGCGGCGGTCGATCACCATGCGGCAGCGGTCGGGCACCATCGGGCTGGGCAGCCCGTCATGGTCCTCGCGCTGGCCGCCATGAATGGCGTTGATGTTGATGGTCGATTGCCGCGCCCCCTCCGGCACCACCGGCATGTCGGTGCGCTTGGCGGCGAGGCGCGGGATCAGTTCGGTCTCGATCCGGTGCAGCACGGCGCCCATATGGCGAACCGCGCAGTTGCCGAGGAAGGGCATCGAGCCGTGGGCGACGCGGCCCTTGGTCTCGATCTCCGCCCACCAGACGCCGCGGTGGCCGATGCAGACGCGGTCGACATTCAGCGGCTCCGGGATGATGACGTGATCGACCCGGGGCCGGGAGAAATAGCCGAGCTTCGCCAGATGCCCGACCCCGCCATAGCCGCCGGATTCCTCGTCCACCGTGCCGGAGATCTCCAGGGCGCCGGCCGTCAGCAGCCCTTCCTCCAGCAACGATTCCACCGCGATGATCGAGGCGGCGATGCCGCCCTTCATGTCGCAGGCGCCGCGGCCATAGACCCGGCCGTCCTTCACCACCCCGCCGAAAGGATCGACGGTCCAGCCCTGGCCGGCCGGCACCACGTCGATGTGTCCGTTGAAATGGACGCAAGCTCCCGGACGCGGCGCCTCGATGCGGGCGACGATGTTGGTGCGCGGATAGCGGTCGCTGTCGCCGGCCGCCCCCTCCGCCCGCACATACTCCACCGCGAAGCCGCGCGCCGCCAGCCGCCGGCCGATCAGTTCGGCGCAGTCGGTGTAGACGTCGCCCGGCGGGTTGACGGTGGGGATGCGGATCAGCGCTTGGGTCAGCGCGACCAGTTCGTCGCGCCGCGCCTCGATCCGGCCGAAAAGCCGGCGGAACAGCTGTGTGGTTGCGGCGTCGGTGTCGGAACGCATGGCCTCTCCCGCGGCAAGGATCCCGTCAGTGTCGCTGCAAGCGGATGGTCCGTCCACCCCGCCTTTCGGGAAGCGGCCCTGTCGGTGGTCCGGTGCAGCGCACTTTCCCGGACCGTCCGGGACCGCTACAGTCGCCGCGCCTCTCAGTGGAGATCCTCTATGACCGTGACGCATCCCATCGGGCTGAGCGCCCCGACCCTGGCCGACCCGGTGATCGCCGAGGCCGCGGCCCGCTTCGTCGACGCCCGCCGCAGCGCGACCGGCCTTGCCGATTTCCCCGGCCCGCTGCCGGCCGACCTCGCCACCGCCTATGCCATCCAGGCGACGGCGACCGCCGCCTGGGCGGACGAGGTCGCCGGCTGGAAGGTGGCGCGGGTGCCGCCGGCCCTGGAGGAGACGCTGGGCGCCATGCGCTACATCGGCCCGATCTTCGCCGGCACCGTGGTGACGGGCGCCGTCGGTTCTCTGACCTTCCCGGTCATCCCCGGCGGCTTCGGCGCGGTGGAGGCGGAGTTCGCGGTGCGCATCGCCGCCGATGCTCCCGCCGACAAGCTGGACTACAGCCCGGCGGAGGCCGCGGCCTTCATTGCCGCCATCCATGCCGCCATCGAGGTGGCGGGCGGTCCGCTGGCCCCGGTCAACACGCTCGGCCCCACCGCCTCCACTTCCGTCTTCGGCAACAACAACGGCCTGATCGTCGGCGAGGAGATCGTCGGCGGCGTCGAGGGCGCCGATGCGCTCAGGGCCGAGGTGCTGATCGACGGGCAGAGCGTCGGCGTCGGCAGCGCCGCCAAGCTGCCGGGCGGCATCGCCGCCGCGGTCGCGGTGGCGCTCGGCATGGCGGCCCGGCTCGGCCGTCCGCTGAAGGCCGGGCAGTGGGTCTCCACCGGTGCTTTGACCGGCGTGCATGCCATCGCCATCGGCCAGCAGGCGCGCATCACCTTCACCGGTCTGGAGCCGATGTCCGGCACCGCCGTCGCCGCCGGGGCAGTGGGCGGCTGACGGTTCACTCCCTTCACCATCAGCACCGCGGCTGGTGCAATCCAGGGTATGGCGCCGGTCATGGCCCGACACGGCCTTGACGGAAGCCAAACTGCGGCGGGGATGCTTGAATGGCCTCCCCACTCCAGTCCCCGGATTTTTCCCTTGTCCCAGTCCAGCCTGTCTTCCGAAGCAGTCCTGCCCGATGCCGGGAAGCGCCTGCTGCCGCCGGTCCAGATGCTGGCCGGTCTGGGGCTTGCGGTGGCCGGGGTGGTCGCCTTCTCGCTGCGGCCGGTCATCATCAAGCTGGCCTACCGCTACAATGTCGATCCGGTCACGCTGATCATGCTGCGCATGGTCTTCGCTCTGCCCTTCTTCCTGGGCATGGCGCTCTGGGCAGGAGCCAGCAAGGGAGAGCGCGCCCCGATTGCCGGCCGCGACCTCGCTTTGACGGTGGCGCTGGGCGTCACCGGCTATTACGCCGCCAGCTTCTGCGATTTCCTGGGCCTGCGCTATGTCACGGCCGGGATGGGGCGGCTGCTGCTGTTCCTCTACCCGACCATCGTCGTTGTGCTGTCGGCGCTGTTCCTGGGCAAGCGGATCGGCCTGCGCGAGGTGGTGGCGCTGGTGGTCTCCTATGCCGGCGTGGCTCTGGTGGTCTGGTCGGAGATCGGGACCGGCCATCCGGATTTCATGACCGGGGCGGCGCTGGTCTTCATGGGCGCCTTCCTCTATTCGATCTATCTGGTCGGCAGCAGCCGCGTGGTCCAGCGGATCGGCTCCATGCGCTTCACCGCCTATGCGATGACCGCGGCCTGCCTGTGCTGCATCCTGCAATTCCTGGTGCTGCGGCCCTTGTCGGCCCTGGACCTGCCGCTGCCGGTCTATGGGCTGTCGGCGGTGATGGCGGTGGTCTGCACCGTGCTGCCGGTGCTGATGACGGCGGAGGCGCTGCGGCGGGTCGGCCCCAATCTGGTGGCGCTGAGCGGCGCCATCGGCCCGGTCTCCGCCGCGGTCTTCGGTTTTCTGGTGCTGGCCGAACCGATGGGCTGGCTGCAGCTGGCCGGTGCGGCCCTGACCGTCGCCGGCGTCATGATCATCAGCCTGTGGAAGACCGCCTGAGTTTTTTTTGGGGAATAACCGTGCGCCGTCCGTCGTCTCCTCTTCCAACAGAATGAAAGGGATATCCGGGATGACGAACTATGCGACCACACCGGCGGGATACGGCGCCGCCACCACCGGGCAGGACGCGCTGCTGCTGGCGGCCCGCGTGCTGCTGGGCGCCATCTTCGTGCAGAGCGGTTTCGGCAAGCTGATGGCGCTCAGCGGCTTCATCGCCGGGATGGAGAGCCAGGGCGTGCCGATGGCCGCCATCGTCGCCCCCATCGGTGCGCTGGTGGAGGCGTTTGGCGGGCTGGCCATCGTGCTGGGGGCCTGGACCCGGCTGGCGGCGCTGCTGGTCGCGGTCTTCACCGTCGCCGCGACGCTGATCGCCCACCGCTATTGGGAGGCGGCGCCCGACGCTGCGAAGATGCAGCAGATCCAGTTCATGAAGAACCTCGCCATCATCGGCGGCTTCCTCTCGCTGGTCGCGTCGGGCGGCGGGCGCTTCAGCGTCGACGGCTGGCTCAGCCGGCGCTGAACTCAGGAATCGTACGCCATCAGCGAGATGCTGGGCACGTCGATCCGGCCGCGGCCGTTCAGGAAGGTCAGCTCCACCAGGAAGGCGGCGGCGCGGACATCGGCGCCGACTTGGCGCAGCAGGCTGATGGCGGCGGCCATAGTGCCGCCGGTCGCCAGCAGATCGTCCAGCACCACCACGCGCTGGCCGGGCTTCACCGCGTCGGCCTGCACCTCGATGGTGTCGGTGCCGTATTCGAGGTCATAGGAATGGGCGATCTTGTCGCCCGGCAGCTTGCCGTGCTTGCGCACCATGATGAAGCCGATGCCCAGAGTCAGCGCCAGCGGGGCGGCGACCAGGAAGCCGCGCGACTCGATCCCGACCAGCAGGTCCGGCTTGTGCGGGCGCACCTCCTCGGCCAGCGCGTCGATGGCGGCTTTCCAGGCGGCGCCGTTCGCCAGCAGCGGCGAGACGTCGTAGAACAGGATGCCGGGCTTGGGGAAATCCGGGATATCGCGGATATGGTCTTTGAAGTTCATCGGAGGTCTTGTCCGTAAAGAATCGCAAGCCGGCATGAAGGGGCCCGGTCCGCCTCCCGGCACTTTAGCGGCTGGCCACCCCGGCGCAAAGCCGCGATTGGCTGCCGGGACGCCGCCGCTCAACCCCCGGAGGAGCCGGATTTGCCGGATGGGGTTGACCATCCGGCGATGCTCCGCCACGTTCCAGGCGTACCGGCCGAACGTACCGGTCGATGTGCGGATGCGTGCGGCGGAGCCTGTGGCAGCGACTTTAGCGAAGGACGGAGCGGCGAAGGACGGTGCCCGGATCGAAGCCGGTCCGGTTGACGGCGGGTGGCGGATCGCCGCCGCCGGGCGCTGGACGCTGGACGCCGCGGGCAACGCGTCTGATGCGCTGGACCATGAACCCAGCCCGCCGGGCGGTGCCGCGGTGCGGATCGATCTGGCGGAGGTTGAGGCGCTCGACACCGTCGGCGCATACCTGCTGAACCGCTTGGCCGAACGTCTTGGGGCCGAAGGGCATGCCGTGTCGGTGGTTGGTTTGCGGCCGGAGCATGCCGCCCTGTTTGACGCCGTGCGCGACGCCGGCAAGGCGCCGCCCCACCCGATCGAACGCGAACATCATCCGATCCTCGACATGGTGGTGCGCACCGGCGAGACGACGGTGAATGCCGCCAAGGAGATTCTCGACCTCGTCGGCTTCCTCGGCCTCGTCACCGTCACCTTCGCCCGGCTGATCATGCGCCCGTCGCGCCTGCGGCTGACCTCCGTCCTGTTCCACATCGAGCAGACCGGGCTGAACGCCCTGCCGATCCTCGGGCTGCTGTCCTTTCTGATCGGCGTGGTGCTGGCCTTCCAGGGGGCGGACCAGCTGAAGCGCTTCGGCGCTGAGCTGTATGTGGTCAATCTGCTGGGCATTTCCGTCCTGCGCGAGATCGGCATCCTGATGACGGCGATCATCGTCGCCGGCCGTTCCGGCTCGGCCTTCACCGCACAGATCGGCACCATGAAGGTCAACCAGGAGGTCGACGCCATCGGCACCATGG
>Ga0206117_100798_pt1 | contig 23401 bp, 18 predicted proteins | sample 3A5Ametagenome_FD_177997 | JGI IMG/M metagenome (GOLD analysis project Ga0206117, IMG submission 177997) | Enriched microbial communities from leaf-cutter ant dump, University of Wisconsin, Madison, United States - 3A5A | ecosystem: Environmental > Terrestrial > Nest > Insects nest > Nest dump... | reverse complement strand
GGCTTCTCCAAGGTCCTGGGCTTCCTCGCCGTCATCCTGGCGTCCGTCAACATCTTCGGCGGCTTCCTCGTGACCCAGCGCATGCTCTCCATGTTCAAGAAGAAGGGCAAGTAAGACCATGGAAACCTTGTCCGCCCTTCTCTATCTCGTCGCCTCGATCTGCTTCATCATGGCGCTGCGCGGGCTGTCCAGCCCGGAGACCTCGCGCCAGGGCAACATCTACGGCATGGTCGGCATGACCATCGCCATCCTGACCACGCTGGCCTCGCCCATCGTCCAGTCCTACTGGATGATCGTGCTCGGCATCGCCATCGGCGGCGCCATCGGCTATGTGGTGGCCAAGAAGATCGAGATGACGGCGCTGCCGCAGCTGGTCGCCGCCTTCCACTCGCTGGTCGGTCTGGCCGCCGTCTTCGTGGCGCTCGCCGCCTTCTACTCGCCGGAGGCCTACGGCATCGGCCTCCGCGGCGCCATCGCCAAGGGCTCGCTGATCGAGATGGCGCTCGGCACCGCGGTCGGTGCCATCACCTTCACCGGTTCCATCGTCGCCTTCGCCAAGCTCCAGGGCCTTGTCACCGGCAAGCCGCTGGTCTTCCCGATGCAGCATCCGCTCAATGCGGCGCTCGGCGTGCTGACCGTCATCCTGATCATCTGGCTGGTGCAGTCGAACGCCGACGTGGCGATGTGGCTGATCGTCATCGTGGCGCTGGCGCTGGGCTTCCTGCTGATCCTGCCGATCGGCGGCGCCGACATGCCGGTCGTCATCTCGATGCTGAACAGCTACTCGGGCTGGGCGGCCTGCGGCATCGGCTTCACGCTGCAGAACAACCTGCTGATCATCACCGGCGCGCTGGTGGGATCCTCGGGCGCGATCCTGTCCTACATCATGTGCAAGGGCATGAACCGCTCGATCTTCAACGTCATCCTCGGTGGCTTCGGCGGCGAGAGTGCCGCGGCCGGCGGTCCTGCCAAGGGTCCGCAGGGTTCGGTCAAGGCCGGCTCGGCGGAGGATGCCGCCTACATCATGAAGAATGCCCAGTCGGTCATCATCGTCCCCGGCTACGGCATGGCGGTGGCCCAGGCGCAGCACGCGCTGCGCGAGATGGCCGACGTGCTGAAGCATGAGGGCGTGGACGTGAAGTACGCCATCCACCCGGTGGCGGGCCGCATGCCCGGTCACATGAACGTGCTGCTGGCCGAAGCCAACGTACCGTACGACGAGGTGTTCGAGTTGGAGGACATCAACCGCGACTTCGGCACGGCGGATGTGGCCTTCGTCATCGGCGCCAACGACGTGACCAACCCCGCGGCCAAGACCGATCCGACCAGCCCGATCTATGGCATGCCGATCCTGGACGTGGAGAAGGCCAAAACGGTGTTCTTCATCAAGCGCGGCATGGCCGCCGGCTATGCCGGTGTCGAGAACGAGCTGTTCTTCCGCCCCAACACCATGATGCTGTTCGGCGACGCCAAGAAAGTTACCGAAGAGGTCGTCAAGGCGATGGAAGCCTGATCGGCATTTATCGGCTGTTGACCGGAACGGGCGCGGGAGGCGAGGCTTCCCGCGCCCGTTTCTTTTGGGCCTGAAAGACCATAAGAAGGATGTGGAACCGATGGCCGCTTACATCATCGCCGACGTGCGCGTGACCGACCCGGTCGCCTATGAGGTCTACAAGTCACTGACCCCCGACGCGATTGCCAAGAATGGCGGACGCTTTCTCAGCCGTGGCGGCGAGACGGCGGTGCTGGAAGGCGGCTGGCAGCCCAACCGCATCGTCATCCTCGAATTTCCGGACGTGGCGGCCGCCAAAGCCTTCTATGACAGCCCGGAATACCGCAAGGCCCGAGAGGCCCGGCGCGACGCCGCCGATTTCAGGATGATCGTGGTAGAGGGGCTGTGACGCTCCGCCTGTAACGCCCAGCCTGGATTGACCGTGGGGCACGGTTACCAAGCGTTACACAGCACCGTCCGCGGGACACATCGCCGCAACACGGCACCGCTAACGCTTACCGTCACCAAAAGCCGGCGGTCTGCCTTCCGCCGGTTTCCCCACAGTGACGGAAACCCGACCATGGATGACGACGATCTCTCCGACACGCTCGACTCGCACATCACGCTCTGGACGCGCATCGCCGTGGCGATCCTGATGGTGGGCGTCTCGCTCTGTGGCGTGTCGCTCTACCTGCTGACCGAGACCTGAAGCCGAACCGCCACTGCCGCGTCGAACCCACATTTTCCGCGGCTTCAGGCGGTTTCAATTCAAGGATAACACATATATATCGTGTTAAATTGCGAATTCCCTTTTCCTGTTATGTGAAAATCTCTCTTCCCCATTCGGGCAACCGTGCTAAATAGCGTCGGAACCTTAGCCGAGGACGATCCGATGCTCCGCTTGACCCGTCGCTCCACCCTTGCCGCCCTGGTCGCCATCGCGTCGGCAGCCGCATCGACCGCTGCCGTCATGCCGGGCACCGCGCACGCCGCCGACCCGGTGAAGCTGGAAATCGGCTACATCCCAATTCTCGCGGCATCGCCGCTGTTCATCGTCGATGGGCAAGGCTGGGCCAAGGATGCCGGGATCGCACTGAAGCTCACCCGTTTCGAATCCGGCCCGCACGCCATCCAGGCTATGGCCGCCGGCCAGATCGATCTACTCTATGCCGGTGTCGCCCCCGTGCTGGTCGCCCGTACCAAGGGCGTCGACATCTCGGTCATCGCCAATTCCGCGGTGGAGGAGATGGTGGTCGCCGCCCGGGGTCCCTTCGCCAAGGCGGTGGGCACCACGCCGACCGCGGAATCCTTCAAGAAATTCGCCGCCGACACCGGCCGCAAGCCGAAGATCGGCACCCAGCCGCCGGGCTCGGTCCCCGACACGGTGCTGAAGCACTGGCTGTTCAAGGTGGTGAAGGTCGATCCGGCCGATGTGGAACTGGTGCCGATGGGCATCGAGAAGACGCAGCAGGCCCTGCTGGCCGGCGCGCTCGATGCCGCCACCATCCGCGAGCCGACGGTGACCGTCACCCAGCAAATGGACCCGAATGTCGCCCTGCTCGCCACCGGTGCGCAAATGTTCCCGGACCAGCCCGGCACCGTCGTTGCCGCCCGCGCCGAGGTGCTGAAGAAGAACCCCGACGTCATCAAGGCGCTCGTCAAGGCCCACATCCGCGCGGTCGATCTGATCGCCAAGGATCCGGCCGGTTCCGCCAAGATCGTGAACAACTATCTCGGCAAGGGCCTGATGGAGCCGGCGACCCTGGAAGCCGCCTTCAAGGGCCCAGGGTCGAAGTTCGTGGCCGATCCGCACAAGGTCGTCCCGGCGGTCGAGCAGATGATGGCCTATACCAAGGAGATCGGCTCGGCGTCCGAGACGGTTCCGGTGGCCGAGGCCTTCGACTTCAGCTTCTACGACGCCGCAGTCAAGTAAGACGGCCGGGCCTGAGGACATCGACAAGCCGATGAAGACCTATACCAAGATCGCCCTGTCGGCGTTGGGCGTCATCGTCTTCCTGCTGGCGTGGGAAGCGGTGGCGCGCAGCGGTATCGTGCCGGCCCGGCTGCTGCCGTCGCCGAGCGCGGTGCCCGCCGCCTTCCTGACCGAGTTCAACAGCGGCACATGGCAGGCGATGGTGCTGGCCAGCCTGTCGCACTATCTGGTCGGGCTGTCGCTGGGCACCTTCCTCGGCGTGTCGTTCGGCACAGCCGCTGCGCTGTGGGGCAAATGGGACGCCTTCCAGGCCTGGGTCGTGCGCATGCTGCGCCCGATCCCGGCCATTGCCTGGATCCCCTTCGCCATCATCTGGTTCGGAGTGAGCGAGGGGGCGGCATCGTTCCTGATCGCGCTAACGGTGTTCTGGATCAACTATTATGCCAGTTACGCCGCGGTGCGCGGGGTGGACAAGGACCTGATCGAGCTTGGCTATGCCTTCGGCCAGGGTGGGCTGATCCCGCGCCTGTTCAAGATCATCCTGCCGGGTGCCCTGCCGGGCATCCTGTCGGGCTTGCGCGCCGGGCTGGGGCAGGGCTGGATGACCGTGGTCGCGGCCGAGCTGTTCGGCATCTCCGGCCTCGGCATGCGGATGATGGAGGCGTCGGGCCTGCTGGCGACCCACATCGTCGTGCTCTACATGGTCACCATTGCGCTGCTCTACGGCGTATCGGATTTCCTGTTCATGCAAGTTCAGTCGCGGGTGCTCTCATGGCAGCGGTGACCCTCTCCAGAACCGCAACCGCCTCGGTCATCGACCTCGAAGACGTGTCCATCGGCTACGGCAAGGATGCGCCGCCGGTTCTGGTCGACGTCAACCTGTCGGTCGAGCGCGGCAGCTTCGTCGCCATCGTCGGCCCGTCCGGCGTCGGCAAGTCGACCCTGCTGCGTGTTGTCGCCGGGCTGCACACCGCGCGCAGCGGCGGCGTCACCATCCATCAGGACCAGCGCCCCGGCCATCGCCCGGTGGGTCTGGTGTTCCAGGACTCCCGTCTGCTGCCCTGGCGCCGGGTGATCCGCAATGTGGAATTCGGGCTGGAAGGCCTGCCGGTCAGCCGCGACGAGCGCCGCCAGCGGGCGGAAGCCGCGCTGAAGCTCGTGCGGCTCGACGGCTATGCCCGCCGCTGGCCCTACGAGCTGTCGGGCGGTCAGCGCCAGCGCATCGGCATCGCCCGCGCCATGGCGGTCGACCCGGACATCCTGCTGATGGACGAGCCCTTCGGCGCGCTCGACGCCATCACCCGCCACAATTTGCAGGACGAGCTTCGCCGCATCCATCAGGAGACGGGCAAGACGGTTCTGTTCGTCACGCACGATCTGGAAGAGGCGGTGCATCTGGCCGACCGCATCATCGTGCTGGGCGGCACCCCGGCCCGCGTGGTGCGCGACGTGCGCAACAGCGCCGGCCGGGACGGGGCGGTGTTCCGCGATCAGGTGGAGCAGCTTCGCTCCGAGATCGCCGACAACTACAGCATCTGACGGGGTGGGGTTTTACCCCACCTCCATCATCAGGCTGGTCGGATAGCCGGCGTCCTTCATCCTGGCGATCAGCGCATCGACATGCGTCTGGTTGCGGGTTTCCAGCACGACGTCCACTTCCGCCATCTTGACCGGCACGTTGTGGAACAGGCGCTGGTGGTGGACCTCGACGATGTTGGCGCCGGCCTCGCCCAGCAGGCGGGTGACGCGGGCGAGCGCGCCGGGCGCATCGGTGATGCCGATGCGCAGGCGGACGATGCGGCCCTCATAGACCAGACCCCGCATCAGCACCTGCGCCATGATGCGGGAATCGATGTTACCGCCCGACAGCACGATTCCGACCTTGCGGCCGCGGTAGCGCTGCGGATCCTCCAGAACCGCGGCGAGCGCCGCCGCTCCGGCGCCTTCGGCCACCAGCTTCTGCACGGTGGCGAGGCGGTAGACCGCTTCCTCCAGCCGGGCTTCACCCACCTCCACCACATCGTCGACCAGGGCGCGGATGATCGGCAGGGTCAGGGCGCCGGGCGCCTTGACCGCGATGCCTTCCGCCACGGTCGCACCGCCGCAGGTGATCGGTTGGCCGGCCAGCGCCTGACGCACCGCCGGGTAGAGGCTGCACTGCACCCCGACGATCTCCAGATCCGGCCGCAGCGCCTTGGCGGCCGTCGCCATCCCGGAGATCAATCCGCCGCCGCCGATGGGGATCACCAGCACGTCGAGGTCCGGCACATCCTTCAGCAGCTCCAGTGCCGCGGTGCCCTGGCCGGCGGCGACCAGCGGGTCGTCATAGGGATGGACGAAGGTCAGCCCGTCGCGCGCCGCCAGTTGATGGGCGAAGGCGGCGGCCTCGCTCAGCGTCTCGCCATGGAGTTCGACGGTGGCGCCCAGATTCTCGGTCCGCTCCACCTTGGTGAAGGGCGTGAAGGCGGGCATGACGATGGTCGAGCGGATGCCCAGCCGCGTGGCATGGCAGGCCACCGCCTGGGCGTGGTTGCCGGCGGACATGGCGATGACGCCGGCGCGGCGCTCCGCCTCGCCCAGCGACAGCAGCTTGTTCAGCGCGCCGCGCTCCTTGAAGGAGCTGGTGGCGTGCTGGTTCTCCAGCTTCACGTGCATCCGGCAATCCGCCATGTCCCCCAGGCGGGGAGCCGGAACCGTGGGCGTTCGGGGCAAATGTCCCGCGATGCGCGCCGCAGCGGCGCGCACGTCCTCCAGCGTGATGGTCATTTCGTGTTTGTCCCGGTGTTGCGTGGTGTGAGTGTCAGCACCTCCGCCCCTGCCGAGACCAGCGTGCCACGGTCGCCGGCCATACGCAACGCACCGCCATCGCGCCACAGCGTGACCAGATCGCCCCAATGACGGGACCAGATGTTGCCGGATTGGCCGGTGGCGATCACGAACCGGGAATTGTCGAGGTCGGCCAGATCGTAGACCGCGCGGAACCCGGCGCCCTGGACATGGCGGAACGGGTTGCCGGGATCGCGGATTGTGGTCGATCCGCGGTTGACAGTGAAGAAGTCGCCATCGGTCTCCACCGACAGGTCGGCCTTGCCGCCGATCAACGGCAGGCGGCTCAGCATGCGGTGGACCAGCGCGACGGTGTGGTCGTCGCCCCAGCGCCAGCTCTTCATGCTGGAGCCGTGACGCTCGGACAGCGCCTTGACGGCCGTTTCGAGAGACAGTCCGATGATGTCGGCGCAGCTTTCCTTCTGCGGCGTGGTGACGTCGTCGCACCATTCCGGCCGGTTGTTCAGGACATTGCGCAACGCCTCCGGCCGCAGATCCCAGTAGGAGGCGAAGTCGGCGCCCAGCTCGTCGGCGAAGACCGCACGGACCAGTTCCCGCAGCCACATGTCAAAGATCAGCGGTTCTGGCCGGTTGCGGTCGATCCGGCCGTCCCAACCGCGCAGCAGGGCCGCCGCGTCGCTGGCGAGGCCGGGCGGCGTCGGGTATTTCAGCAGGTCCGGCAGGAAGTCGCGGGCGGGCAGGGAGACGATGTCCATCTGCTGGCGCGCCACATCCTCGACCGAATGGCGCCCGTTGCCCAGCATCTCGACGATGCGCTTGGCGCGCGAAGGATCCGGCCATTCGGTGGCGAGGCGATAAGGATAGTCGCGACCGACCACCGCGTTGTTGGCGTTGACGAACTGTCCGGTCGGCGGATTCACCGCCTGTGGCAGGGCGTAATAGGGCAGGAAGCCCGTCCAGTCATATTCGCCGGTCCAGCCCGGAACCGGCACACGGCCGTCGCCCTTGCGGCGGATCGGCACCCGGCCGGGGGTGATGAAGCCGACCTCTCCGGTCACATCGGCATAGACGACGTTCTGCTGCGGGGCGACATGCAGGCGCAGCGCATCGCGCACGCCCTCCGCCGATCCGGCATGGTTCAGTCGGTAGAGCGCCTCGGCACTGGTGTCATCGTCGGCAAGGCCAGGGAAGGACAGCGCCAGCACCGGACCGGGCGCCTTGCCGTCGATGGACGGGGCATCCAGATCGGAGATGACGGGGCCGTGCCGCGTGGTTCGGACGGTCAGCGTCTGCGACGCCTCGCCGGCGATGCCGATGGTCTCGGCCCGCGTCTCGAAGGGTTGTGCGCTGTCGGGGGTCAGGTAGCGCGCCGGATCCTGCGGGTCGGGCTTTTCGACGAACAGGTCCTGGGTGTCGCTGTGGGTGGTGGTGAAGCCCCAGGCGACCTTGCCATTGTGGCCCAGGATGGTCAGCGGCACGCCCGGCACGGTGGCGCCGGTGACGGTGAAGTCCGGCGTCACGATGCGGGCGAGGTACCAGAGGATCGGCGCTTCCAGTCCCAGATGCGGATCGTTGGCGAGGATCGGCTTGCCGGTCGTGGTGCGGGCGCCGGTCAGGACCCATTCGTTCGACGCGGTGTCGAAGCCCATCTGCGGCAGGGCCGCCAGGGTGCGGCGCACCGTTTCCCGCAAATCCATGCCGCGCAGGTCGCTTGCCAGCGTGGTGGGGGAACCGGGAACGTCCGGCGGGAACAGGTCGTCGACCTGCTGCGGCGACAGCCGTTCCAGAACGCGGGAGCGGAACAGCTCGTCGCGGTAGTTGGCCGACAGCTGCAGCGCCATCAGCTTGGCCCAGACCAGACTGTCGGCGACGGTCCAAGGCTCCGGCGTATGGCGCAGGAGCTGGAATTCGACCGGCAGCCCCTCCGACCGGGTGGCGAGATAGGCGTTCACGCCGTCGGCATAGGCTTCGAAGGCGGATCGGGCATCGGGCGACAGGGTGGCGGCCATCGCCTCCGCCGCGCGGCGGACACCCAGCGTGCGCATGAGCCGGTCGGTGCGGAGCGCGAAGTCGCCGTATTTGGTGCCGATCAGCTCGGCCAGCCGGCCTGCCCCGGCCCGGCGCATCGTCTCCATCTGCCACAGGCGGTCCTGGGCGTGCGCATAGCCCAACGCGCGGTAGGCGTCGCGCTCGGTCGTGGCGAAGACATGGACCACACCCTGCTTGTCCCGAACGATCTCGGACGGTGCGCCATTACCGGGAATGGCGACCGTGCCGCTGGTCTGCGGCTGCTGGGACCGCATCCACAGATAGGCGCCGAGCAGACCCGCTGGCGGCAGCAGCACAAGCATGCCGGCGATGGCCGCGACCTTGCCCCAGCGGCCACGCGGCAGGCGCAGGCGCGGGCGGCGGGAGGGACGAGCAGGCGCTTGCGGTTGAACGCCGTAAGGCGGAACCGGCTGCTGGGGATAGGGCTGGCCGGGCGGCTGCGCACCCATTGGGTGGGGCGAGGGAGGATAGGTTTCCGGCGGATAGGCGTTGGGTGGATAAGCGTTCGGTGGATAGACCGGCTGATGCGGTGCCTGCGGGTAAGGGGCGCCTGGATAGGGCGTGCCCGGATACTGGACCGGCTGCTGCGTCTGTTGGGGCGGCGGATAGCCGTCATAGGGCGGAGCGGCAGGCGGGGCAACGGGCGGGGCCGGGCGGGACAGCGCACGCGCCAGGGCGGCGCGGATTTGGAAAGCGCAGGTCTCGCCGGCGCGGATCAGGGAACGGCGCAGCATCACGGTCCGTGGAAGAGAAGGGGGCGGCGACGGGCGGGGTCCGCCGGGAGGCTCGGTCGGCGGCGGATGCTAGTCTTCCCGCCGCCGGCCCGTCCAGGGTTGCTTCGGTGGAGTCGGACGCTTTTTCGCGCCCCTGCCGCAGGCTCGGTTGGAAAATCTGCCGCCTTATGCAGCGGTGTTCAGGATTTCCCGCAGCATCGGGGCAGAGACGGGCTTGTGGATCAGCCGGTGGCCGCTGCGCTGGACCTCGGCGATGCGGGCAGGGTCGGTGTCGCCGGTCAGCACCACGGCGGGAACGCGCACGCCGCAGACGCCGTAGATGTCGCGGATCGCCTCCACCCCCGTCCGTCCTTCGCGCAGGCGATAGTCGGCGACGATCATCGCCGGTTGCCGGCCGAGATTCAGCAGCGAGGCGATCGCCTCGTCGGCGGAGACCGCGGCGACCACCTCGTACCCCCACTCCTCCAGCATCGCCCGCATGCTCAGCAGGATGATGGTGTCGTCGTCGACGACCACGATCAGCCCCTTCGCGTCCGGCAATTCCGCGGGGACGCGCACCGGCTTCGGGATCGGGCGCGGAACCGCTGTCGGCACATCGAGGAAGAAGCCGCTGCCGCGTCCCGGTGCGGATTGCACCGTCACCCCATGTTCCAGCAATCCGGCCAGCCGCCGCACGATGGCCAGTCCCAGCCCCAGTCCCTTGCGGCGGTCGCGCTCGGGATTGGCGAGCTGAGTGAACTCCTGGAAGATGTCCTGGGTCTTGTCGGCGGGGATGCCGATGCCCTGGTCCAGCACCGCCAGCCGCAACGCCCCGCCACGGTGCCGGCAGCCGATCAGTATGTCACCGCGTTCGGTGTAGCGGATAGCGTTCTCGATCAGGTTGCGCAGGATGCGTTCCAGCAGTGCAGGATCGCTGCGGGTCCAGGCGGATGTCGGGACATTGCGCAGCGTCAGGCCCGACTCGGCGGCGCGGATGCGGTATTCTTCCGCCAGCCGCTCCAGCAGGGGACCGAGCGCGAAGTCGGTGACGCTGGGCTTCACCACCCCGGCATCGAGGCGGGAGACATCCAGCAGACTGTCCAGCATCACCCGCAGCCCATTCAGCGAATCGGTCATGCTGGCCAGCAGGGGGGCGGCCGGATGATCCTCCAGCTTGTCCGACAGGGCATGGGCGAAGAAGAACAGCGATTGCAGCGGCTGGCGCAGGTCGTGGCTGGCGGCGGCCAGGAACTTGGTCTTGGCGCGGTCTGCGCGTTGGGCATCGTCGCGGGCCTGCAAAGCCTCCACCTTCGCGGCCTCCGCCTCGTCGCGGGCGCGCAGGATCGCTTCCTCCGACGCCCTGCGGGCGGTGATGTCGCGCATGATCCCGGTGTACATGCGGCGCTTGCCGACCTTCCATTCGCCCACCGACAGGTCGAGCGGGAAGGTGGTGCCGTCCTTGCGCAGTCCGTCCACCTCGCGGCCGATCCCGACGATCCGCCGCTCTCCCGTTCGGCGGTAGCGGTCGAGATACCCATCGTGGGCGCTGCGGTACGGCTCCGGCATCAGCATGCTGATGTTGCGCCCGATGACTTCGTCGGCCCGGTAGCCGAAGGTCTTTTCCGCAGCGTGGTTGAAGGACTCCACGATGCCCTGGTCGTCGATCAGGATGATGGGGTCCACCGCGGTGTCGACGATGGCACGGTAACGCGCTTCCTGTTCCGCCGACCGCTCCGCCTGCTGCCGGCGGACGAGGAGCGACGACAGCATCGCCAGCGACAGCAGAAGGAGCGTTCCCATCCCGGTCATGATCGCCAGCAGCGAAGAGGACAGCGCGATGCCCTGGCCGGAATGGGACGCCGCATGGGGAAGGATGGCCCGGTTGGCGTCGGCGCTTCCGATGGTGGCCGCGCTCAGCTCCGTTATCGGCTCCATCCCGGCGGCAGCCATGCCGGTGTAGTGCATCGTCACCACCCCCAACCCCAGCAGGACGGCGCCTGCGGCGCGTTGCAGCGGTCGGCTGGTGCGGAAAGCCAGCCACAGGGCCGCCGTCGAGGCCGCGATGGCGACGATCACCGAAACAGCGACCAGAACCATGTCATAGGACAGGTCCATGTCCATGCGCATGCCCGCCATTCCCACATAATGCATGCTGACGATGCCCAACCCGGTCAGGGTTCCGGCGATCGGCAATTTAAAATAATTGGTATTATGGCTGTGTGCTACTGCAAACAGACCGGCCCCCGAAACGCCGACGGCCAGGACGAAGGACAGTGCGGTCAGCCCGGCGTCATAACCGATGGGCATGTCGCTGCGGTAGGCGAGCATGCCGATGAAATGCATCGACCAAATCCCCGCCCCAAGCGCCAACGCCGCACCGGCCAGCCGCCGTTTGTCGCCCGGACCGTTTCCGCTCGCGTTCCGCCGGTCCGATGCGAGGGACCGGTCCGCCGTGCCGCCGCGGGAATGATGGGCAAGATCCAGCGCCACATAACCGCCGAACACGGCGATCACATAGGATAATGCGACGAGGAGGGGGTCGTAATGGCCGGGCACGGTCGATTCGGCTGTTGTCTGGGTTCGTTCGGGGATGGAACTGACTCGATTGTGCGTTTACAGAAACAATTTGGGTGAAGGTGCCAGCCCCTTCCCACGAACGAAAGGCTCGCCTTCGTGGTAGACAGGGACCTAGGACCTCCGGCGGAATATTTCCAATGAACAGCACTCCCCCTCCCGGTGCACAGGACCGACCCGCCTCTCCCGAACCGCTGCCACAGCCGCGCAGGCTGTTGTCCCGTCTGTTGCGTCCGGTCGCGACGCTGTTCGCGGTCGCTTATTTCCTGCTGGATGCGCTGGCCTATTGGGTGGTGCGGCCGGTCGCCCGCCGGATCGCGCGGCTTCCGCTGTTCGCGCAGTTCGGACAGTGGGTGGCGGGGCTGGGTCCCTATCCGTCGCTGATCCTGGTGCTCGTGCCCTTGGCCCTGCTTGAGCCGGCGAAGCCGGTCGGCGCCTGGCTGTTCGCGACTGGCCGTCCCGTTGCCGGCGCCGCCGTGATCATCGGGGCGGAACTGGTCAAGATCACCTTGGTGGAACGGCTCTTCCACATCGCCAAGCCGAAGCTGCTGACCATCGGCTGGTTCGCCTGCGGTTATGTGCGGGTGACGGCCTGGCTCGCTTGGCTGAAGGAAACCGCTCCCGTCCGTGCCGCACGCAGGCTGCTGATCGCGGCCCGTCAGTTCGCGCGCCGGGTCGGCCGGCGCCTGTCCTTGATGGTGCGGCGGGCGGGGAGGGGATGACCGGTCACCCCAGCACGGCCAGCACCAGCGCCCCGGCGATCAGCAGAATGCAGGCTCGGCGGTAAAGCGCCAGCGCACGGCCGATATCGTCCGGCGTTGCGGCGGTGCGTCCCGCGCCGAGCCAGACATCCTCGATTCGGATGTCGCCATAGATCCGCGGTCCGCCCAGCCGCAGGTCGAGCGCACCGGCCATCGCCGCTTCTGGCCAACCGGCGTTGGGCGAGCGGTGGCGGTGGGCGTCCTGCCTGACCGACGCCCAGGCCTGCCGCGCATCCGCTCCTCGCGTCATCCAGGCCGCACCCACCAGCAGAAGGGCGGTCAGGCGCGATCCCGGCAGGTTGACCAGATCGTCCAACCGCGCCGCCGCCCATCCGAAGGCTTCGTGCCGCGGGGTGCGGTGGCCGATCATGCTGTCGGCGGTATTGATCGCCTTGTAGAGCGCCAACCCCGGCAACCCGCCCACCAGCAGCCAGAAAGCCGGCGCCACCACACCGTCGGAGAAATTCTCGGCAAGGCTTTCGATGGCGGCACGGGCGACGGCAGGTTCGTCGAGCCTTGCCGGATTCCGGCCGACGATCATGGATACCGCGTTGCGTGCGCCCTCCAGCCCGGCGGTGCGGAAGCCATTGACCACCGCCGCCACATGGTCGTGCAGGCTGCGCTGGGCCAGCAGGGTGGATGCCAGTGCGGCCTCGACCAGCCAGCCGAAGGGCAGGAGCCTGCAGGCCCAGGTCACCGCCACAGCGACTCCGCCGACCGTCAGCAGAAGCACCAGCACGGCCAGGACGCCGAACGCCTTGCGGCGGTCGAAGTTGTCCGTCTCACGGTTGAGTGCGCCGTCCAACTGGGCGATAAGCGCTCCGATCCATACGACCGGGTGACGGATGCGGGCGTAGAGTGGATCGGGATAGCCGACCACCGCCTCGATGACGAGAGCGGTGGCGAGCAGGAAGGGATGCAGCGGCACGGCAGGGACGTTCCAGGATTGGGGCGGCCCGCTGGCCGCAAGACGGGGATAAGAGGAGCGCGATCATGGCCGAAGACAGCCCGGCGACCAAGCCGCACATGCTGGACCCGCAAGAGGCGGACCCGCGGGGGCAGGGGACCGCAACCGGCGGTGTCCTTCTGCATGGCGGCGACCTGGATGGTGCCCGTGCCGCCTTTCCCGGCGCGCCGCTGCCTTGGGTCGATCTGTCCACCGGCATCAACCCCTGGTCCTATCCGCTGCCGCCGGTGCCACAGGACGCCTGGACCCGATTGCCCGGCCGGGGCGAGGAGGCGGCGCTGCGCGCGGCGGCTGCCGACTGCTATGGAGTGCCCTCGGCGGAGATGGTCGCCGCGGCGTCGGGTTCGCAAGCGCTGATCCAGCTGTTGCCGCGGCTGCGTGCGCCGGGCAGCGTGGCCGTGCTGGGGCCGACCTATGCCGAACATGCCCGCTGCTGGGCGCTGGGCGGTCATCAGGTGCGGATGACGACGGACCTGGCGGAGGCCGACGTTCTGGTCGTCGTCAATCCAAACAATCCCGATGGCCGGCGCTGGCCGGTCGCCCGGCTGCTGGAGATTGCCGCAGCACAGGCCGCGCGCGGCGGCTGGCTGGTGGTGGACGAGGCTTTCGCCGATACGCGGCCGGAAGACAGCGCCGCTGCGCACGCCGGCCGGCCGGGCCTGGTCGTCCTGCGCTCCTTCGGCAAGTTCTTCGGGCTGGCAGGGCTGCGCCTGGGCATAGCGCTCGCCCCGGCCGAACTGGCGGCGGGGTTGCGTGAGGCCGTCGGACCCTGGGCGGTGTCCGGACCCGGGCTGGTCATCGCCACGGCGGCCCTGAACGACCGGGGATGGATTACCGCCATGCGCGACCGTTTGACGGGTGCCGCGGCCGAATTGGACAAGCTGCTGGCGGCTGCTGGATTGCGGGTGGTCGGCGGGACCGAACTGTTCCGTCTCGTCGAGGATAGCCGGGCGCCGGCGCTCTATCGTGCACTGGGTGAGGCCGGGATCCTGGTGCGCCGATTCGAGCACCGGCCGGATTGGCTGCGATTCGGACTCCCGGGAGACGATGCATCACTGCGGCGTGTTGAAAGGGCGCTTTGCCGGAAACAAGTTTGGGCGATACAACCGTGTGAAATGTCCGCATCTTGAACAATCGCCGAAAATTTTATAAGCTCAACCGCTCTTAGAAGTCCGGCCCTTTCAGTTCGACCTTGTCGGAAAATGCCGGCGCGGCGAGGATTTAAAAGTCAATGAGACACTCTCGGCCATGCCGGCACCGGGTTGCATGGCAATGATTTCAAGCCGTGAAGTGCATGACGGACGCGATGCCGCGTTGTCGATCCTCGACCGCCTTCCGGTTGGGGTGTGCATCGTTGCGGCCTCGGGGATCATTTATCATGCAAATCCGGCGCTGCATGCGCTGCTGGCTTGCGAACCGGGAGGCTTGCCCGGACGCAGCCTGTGCGAATTCGGGCTGGATTCCGGCAATGGCGGTAGTTCGGTCGCCGATCCGGCACGGGCGCACCCGGCGCTGCGGAACGATGGCGCAGCCCGTTGGGTCACGGTGGCCGCTGCACCCTGGACTGCGTCCCAATCCACTGCGCCCCAGTCAGGAGTGAACGCCGCGGGGGAAACGGAGGAACTGCGGCTGGTGACGGTGACCGACGTCGATGCTTTGTATCGGCAGGCCGTCCTTGCGGACGAGGATGTATCGCAGGCCCTGATGCCGGATGCCCACGCGTTGCCGGACTACGATGACCACGTCGGGTACGGGGCGCCCTTGCTTGTGGCGAAGGCTGCGGCGCGCTTCCCAGTCAAGGGCGCCTTCGGTGACGAGTCCGACATTGCCGATGTCATCCGGGATTTGGACGACCTGCATCCGAACGAAGAGCGGCTTGAAGCCATCCTCGAACAGAGCCCGATCGGCGTTTCGGTGTCACGCCGCGACGACGGATGTATCATTTTCGTCAACACACGCTTCGCCGAACTGATCGGCCTTCCACGCGAGAAGCTGATCGGCAGCCGCGCCCGTGATTATTACCTGGACAGCCACCAGCGCCTGCGCGTCCTGGAGCGGCTGCGCGGCGGCGGCGGCGTCACCAACATGGAGGTTCAATTCAGGCGGGCGGACGGGTCGCCCTTCTGGACCCTTTTCACGGTGAATCAGGCGGTGATCCAGGGCACGGCCGTCAATCTTGCCTGGATCTACGACTACACAGAGCGCCGCAGCATGGAGGAAGCGCTGCGCGACATGGCCTCGCGCGATCCGCTGACCGGCATCTTCAACCGGCGTTCCTTCATGGACATGGCGCGTGCACAATTGGCCCGCGCCCACCGTTTCCACGAGCCGCTGTCGGTCTTCGTCCTCGACGTCGACCATTTCAAGCGCATCAACGACACCTTCGGCCACGCCACCGGCGACGATGCGCTGCGCATGGTGGCGGCCGGTTGCCAAGCGATCCTGCGGGAATACGACATCCTCGGCCGGCTGGGCGGGGAGGAGTTCGTGGTTGTCCTGCCCGGTGCGACCGCCGACGAAAGCCGCGTGGTGGCCGAACGGGTGCGCCGGCATCTGGCCCGCATGCCGATCGAGGCGCCTGACGGCACCTTCCGCCTGACCGTCAGCATCGGCATCGCCGGTCTGGAAGGTGCAACCGACACGCTGGAACGGGCGATCCACCGTGCCGACCTCGCGCTTTATCGCGCCAAGCATCTTGGCCGCAACCTTGTGGCGGTGTTTGAGCCCGGAATGTAGCCTGAAGGCTGGCTTCTGTTCTGTATTGCGCCATCCTTGATCGTCGACACTCTTCGATGCCCTGGCCGTCGGGTTGACGGTTGGCAAGGTGGGGCGTGGCGATGGACCGGACGGTGCATGACAGCGGCAACCTGCGCGAACCGGAGGGGCACCGCGTCATGGTGGAGGATGGTGACGGGCTGCCCCGGGCCATTGCCGAACCCGCGGCCGAACCTCCTCAACTTCTCCACCTGCATGCAGCGATACCGCAAACGCTGGTGGGAATTACCGCCCGGTTCAGTCCTTTTTCCGTTCAGTGACGCGCTCTGCGAGGCGCATGGCTGGTGACGGCGAAATGGTCGGTTATGCCGGTGTGACCGAATCTGGTGCGGAGCTTGGGCAACGGCGAGTTGGTGCGGCCGCTGGACCCCGTGCTCGAACGCCATCTCGTGACCGCGCCCCGGCTGCCGGCCGACGACCTGACCGTGTTGTGGGTCAGTCGGAGCGGCCGTCCGTAATCCGGTCCAGATTGACGATGCCGACCACGCGGTTGCCGTTGCCGACGAAGGTCAACTGGTCGAAACCGACCATGCGGGCCAACGCGATGCCGCGGCCGTGGGTGGCATCCGACTGCGAGGCGTCGACAGACAGATAGCGGTTGAAATCGAAGCCCGTCCCCATGTCGGTGACGGTGAAGATGACACGGCTGTCCGTGCGCTCCACATGCAAGGTGGCATATTTTTCACGATGTTCGGCCGAAGCAAGCCGTGCCTCGATCTCGCGCGCCAGCATGCCGCTGGCCTTCAACCGACCCTTCGCCTCAAAACCGATGCCGAGATTGCCGTGCTCCACCGCGTTCACCAGTATTTCCGACAAGCCGAAGGTCAGGCTGTGAGCGGTGGCCGCGACCGACGACAAGGTGATGGCAAGGTTCTGCGCCTCCTGAGGGGTGCGAAAACGGAAACGCCCGTCGCGCAGCAGACCGATGGCATCGGAGCGTGACCTCAAATCGCCCTGCAGGCTCTTCAGCCTTCCCGTCGTCTCCTCCGCCGCACGGACCACGGAGCGCAGCAGGGCGCCGTCATAGGGCTTGATCAGGTAATAGAAAACGCCGGCCCGGATTGCCGCGGCGATTTCGGAACTGCTGTCGGAGATGGTCTGGACGATTACGGGGATGTCGGCCAGATGCGGCTCGCGCTTCATCCGCTCGTACAATTCCAGACCGTCGCCGTCCGACAGACGGCGGTCGAGCAGTACGACATGGATCGCCGATCCGTTGGTCGACAGGATTTCCCACGCCTGCGCCTTGGTCTCCGCCTCCAGCGTTCGATAGCCGATGCGGGACAGATAGCCGGCAACGATGGCACGGGTCATTTCCTCGTCGTCGACGACCAGAGCGGTGACAGCATCGGCCATGGTCGGCGTGTACTCCAGCGGTTCAGGGCACGATAGCGGAAATTCCATGGCATTTTACTGAAGCTTCCGCAACCGCACAATCACCGGCGGCACTGCGTCGCAGCATTGCCAGTTGTGGACATCAGTCGACGGTCGCCACAAGCGTTGCAGCCGCTTTCCGAGCCGCCGACAGTTCGTTGGCGACACGCTCGCCCGCGGTGGCAGTCAGGGCATCGAGATCGCCACGGCGGGCAGCGGCCACCAGGTAATGAGCGGTGTCGGCCACCCGGTCGAAGCCGACATTGGCGGCGGAGCCCTTCAGGATGTGCGCTTCCCGCTCGATGCCGGTGCGGTCGCCGCGTGCGATGGCTGCGCGCAGCAGGTCGAGATGTCGCGGGCTGTCGCCGAAGAAGGTTTCCAAAAGCAGAGCAAAGCCGTCTTTGCCCAGCGCGTCGCGCAGTTCCTCGATCTTCTCGGTGTTGACTGTGGCGGGGCCAAGTTCCGCCTTTGGTGGCGGCGAGGTCGCCTGTCCGGTGCCATCAACCGCGTCGTCCGCGGCCGGAGGAGTGAAGCGGGCAATGGTGTCCAGCAGCTTGCGGGCGTTGATCGGCTTGGACAGATAGTCGTCCATGCCGGCCTCCAGACAGATGGCGGCATCGCCCTGCATGGCGTTGGCCGTCAGAGCCACGACGGGAATCCGGGCCACCGTGCCGGTCAGCCGGCGGATTCGCCGTGTCGCCGTCAGCCCATCCATCACCGGCATCTGGACATCCATCAGGACGAGGTCGTAGGGCCGGGCGGTCACCGCCTCCACCGCCTCCTCGCCGTTGGATACCGCCTCCGCGCTGACACCGGCCCGGCGCAGCAGGGCCAACGTCAGCTGCTGGTTGACCGGATTGTCTTCCGCCACCAATACGCGGACGCGGGGCGTCGCCGTCGGCGGGCCGCTGGTGGCGGCATCGACCTTCGGAGCGGTCGGCGCTGTCGGGCTGGGGATCGGTAGCGGAATGACGTTGGCGGCGGCACGACCGCTCCGCTGTGCGGCATCGGGCCAGGCCAAGCCCTGGGACGGGCCGGCCAGCGACAGCTGAGGGCGCTCCAGCAGGCGGGCGAGGCACTGGCACAGGGCGCTGAAGCGGATCGGCTTGGGCAGATGGGTGTCCACCGGCGCCCGTTCCTGCTCCTGCCCTTCCAGCCTCTGCGATGAGGCGAGAGCCAGTCGGATCCCCGCCAGTTCAGGAATGGCGCGGATACGCCGCGCCACCTCCGGTCCGGTGAGACCGGGCATGCGGTGATCGAGGATCGCGGCGTCGAAGGGGGTGCCGAGACGGGCGGCGGCGACCAGCCGGTCGAGCGCCTGCTCTCCATCCTCCGCCGTCTCTACGACGATGCCGAAGCCGTCGATCTGCCGGGTCAGCAGGTCGCGGTTGACCGCGATGTCATCGACCAGCAGAAGGCGGCGTCCGGCCCAGTTGCCAACGGGGGCGGGCGGCTGGGCGGCGCCTGCACCGCGTTTCAGCGGGACGGACACCCAGAAGACGCTTCCCTTTCCCGGCTCGCTGTCCACGCCGATCCGGCCACCCATCAGCTCGGCCAGCCGCTTGCAAATCGCCAGCCCGAGGCCGGTGCCGCCATGGCGCCGGGCGGGGGACGAATCGACCTGGGTGAACATGGCGAACAGGCGTGGGCGCTCTTCCTCCGGGATGCCGATTCCGGTGTCGCGCACCTCGAATCGGACACGCACGCCGTCGTCCGATTTGCCAAAGTCGGGATCGTCCGCTGCCTTCCGCTCGTCGGGCTCCTCGCTCAACAGGATGGTGACACTGCCGGAGTCGGTGAATTTCACGGCGTTGCCGGCAAGGTTCAACAGGATCTGCCGCAGCCGGCCGGCATCGCCCAGCAGGGGGCCACGCAGCCCCTGCGGCACGAAGCTGGCGAGGTCCAATCCCTTGGCCGCAGCCCGTGGTGCCAGAATCTCCGCCACGCTTTCGACCATCGGCACCAGTTCTAGCTCTCCAACCTCCAAATCCAGCCGGCCGGCGTCGATTTTCGAGAAGTCGAGGATGTCGTTGATGATGACCAGCAGCGATTCGGCGGAATCGCGGATCGTCTCGGCATAGGTGCGCTGCTCAGCCTCCATCTGCGTGTCGAGCAGCAGCCCGGCCATGCCGATCACCCCGTTCATCGGCGTGCGGATCTCGTGACTCATCGTCGCGAGGAATTCCATCTTGATGCGCTGTCCGTCCTCCGCCCGCTCCTTGGCATCGCGCAACGTGTGCTCCAGCCGCTTCTCCTCGGTCAGGTCGCGCAGGATGGCGGCATAAAGTGGGCCGGAGGCGGTCTTCACCAAAGCCATGGAATAGGCCAGCGGGAAGTTTTCCGTCGTCTTCCCGGCTTCGTCCGCCGCCCTGCGCAGCGCCATGGTTTCGCCGCGGGTGGCCAGCTCCATCGCGCTGCGGCCGCCTGCGATCTCATCCATCGCGCGGGAGACGTCGGACCGTTTGTCCGCCGGTAGAAAATCCTCCACCGAACGGCCGACAAGCTCGCCCGGCGCGCAGCGGAAAATGGCATGGGCAGCCGGGTTGGCCGCCTCGATCACACCGTCCGGCCGCGCCGTGACGATACCTTCCGCAGCGGTATCGACGATGGCGGACAAGCGGGCATTGGCCTCCTCCAACTCCTTGCCCTGTTCACGCTGCGCCGCAAGGGAGCGGGCCAGCAGCAGCCCGAACAGGCCCAGCAGCAGGATCATTCCGCCGGACAGCAGCGATGCCATCCGCAGATTGTCGCGCCATGGAGCCAGAACCGTGTCGGTGCGCACGCTGACCGTCAGGATCAACGGCCAGACCGGGGTCGTCCGGTAGGCGACGATGCGCGTTCCCGGGCCGGCGCCGACATCCGCCCCGGAGTGGCGGAACACGCCATATTCCGCTTGCGGCAGATAATGGCGGAACAGCGGGGTCGCGGCGAAGGACTTTGCGATCTCGTCCCCCATCTGCGGCTGAACGGTCAGCAGGGTACCGTCGTAGCGGTACAGCGCGATCCGGTCGCCGACCCCTGCGCCGGTGCCGCCCTGCACGGCCCGGTAGAGGCCCTGAAAATAGTCCGGATTGACGGTCGCAACGACGACCGCCTGCAGCGTGCCGTCTGCCTCGCGCAGGGCTCGGCTCATCGGCAGCAACCAGCGGCCCGACCGTTCGCCCGCCGGAGTGCGGTCGATCAGGCTGCGTCCAGGGCGCGGATCGCCGATCGACAGCCCGTTGCCCTGGGAGGTGGACTGCAGGCGGAAGACGTCCAGTTCCGTCAGGTAGGTGGCAGCGGGGTACGCCCCTTCGGTGGTGGCGACGATGCGGCCGGTGCGGTCGAGCAGGGTCAGCCCGCGCAGGTGGGGAGACCGGCGCAGCCGGTCGGTCAGCATGGCCGTCAGGTCGAGACCGTGTGCACCGTCCTCCCCCGTCCAGTCGGCATCCGACAGCGCGTCGACGATGGAGGACAGGGTCACATCGACCGATTGCACCGTGCGGGTGGTCGATACCTCCAACGCAGCCGCAAGGCTCGTGAGGCTGGCCTCGGCCGAGTCGAGGGCAGCCTGGCGCGCGGTGATCAGCTGCTGGCCCTGGTTGATCAGCAGGGCGAAAACCGCAAGGAGGGCGAAGGCGATGATGCCGCCCCGCTTTTCGAAGACACTCTTCAGAACCGCTTTGACTGGGGACGGGGACAGGGCTTTCGTTCCAAACGGTCAGATGTGGTCGAGCGACCAAGACGCAAGTCGCATGGGTCCGAACCCGTCCGTCGTCTGCGTTCCGCGACCGGATCGCAGTCGGATCAATGCACTCGGCCCATGTTCTTGGTCGAAGTTCGCGCATGGGACAATAGCAGGTACACACACCGGACGCCAAGCATCCGCTGCCGTCAGGAACCGGTCGATGATAAGATGCCACTGGGATTCAGCGGCCTTGCTCCCAGGTCGCAAAGAACAACGATGGTTGGTTAACGAAAGGTGTGACATGTCGACGCGCGGCCTTTGGGCAGTCAGTTTCTCAATTCTGTCGGTTCTATCGGCCGGAATCGTGTCGCCGGCCGTGGCAGCAGACGGGAGACTTCAGAAAATTGCAGAACAAAAGCAACTTCGTGTCTGTTCGTGGCCCGATTACTACGCGATCTCGTTCCGGAATCCTCGCACCGGCACGCTGGAGGGGCTGGATGCCGAACTGGCGCAGGAATTCGCCAAGGATCTCGGCGTTCGCCTTGCGGTGGTGGAGAGCAGCTTTCCCCGCTTCATCGAGGATTTGCTGGCCGACCGCTGCGACATCGGCATGTTCGCCATCGGTGCCACCGCGGCGCGGGCGCAGCATGTCACCTTCAGCCAGCCTTATCTGCGCAGCGGCATCTATGCGGTGACGACCCAGACCAATGGCGGCATCCAGCGCTGGGAAGATCTGGACCGCGCCGGCAATGTCGTGGTGGTGCAGAAGGACACCTACATGGACGGCTACGCCCGCTCTGCCATGAAGGCCGCCCGCATCGTTGCGGTGAACCGCCCGCAGGAACGGGAGGAGGAGGTGCAGTCCGGCCGTGCCGACGCGTTCCTGACCGACTACCCCTATGGGCAGCGCATGCTGGCTTTCCACCCCTGGGCCAGGCTGATCGTACCGGACCTGCCGGTGCAGCCGACCCCCTATTCCTATGCGGTGGCGCCGGGCGATACGGCCTGGCTGGACCGGGTCAACGCCTTCGTTGCCGCGATCAAGGCGGATGGCCGGCTGGAGAGCATCGCCGCCCGCTACAAGCTGACCCCGATCGTGGCGCGGGACTGAGCCGCGTTGCACGAATGCGGAGAAGGGATAAATCCGGACTAGGATGGATGAAGCGATTCAACCATCGGCCCTTCCATCGTCAGGGCCTTCATCAGGGACGGCATCGATGATTCTGATCGGACAGTATGATTCACCCTTCGTGCGCCGTGTCGCCATCGCTTTGCGACTCTATGGCATGACCTACGAGCATCGACCCTGGTCGGTCTTTTCCGACGCGCCGGAGGTCGCGCGCTTCAACCCGCTGAAGCGGGTGCCGACGCTGGTGCTGGAGGATGGGGAGGTGCTGATCGAAAGCGGCGCCATCCTCGACCATCTTGACGAGGTCGCCGGACCGGACCGTGCGCTGATCGCCCGGCAGGGATCGGACCGCCGCCGCGCATTGAAGCTGTGCGCGCTGTCGACCGGATTGGCCGACAAGGCGGTGAGCCTCGTCTATGAGCGGGTGCTGCACAAGGAGCGGTCGGATCTGTGGGTGCAGCGCTGCACCGGCCAGATCGGCGCCGTTCTCGACGTGCTGGAGGCGGATCGCGCCGCCGCGCCCGGTTCCTGGTGGTTCGGCAACCGCATCGGCCATGCCGACATTGCCGCCGGCTGCGCCTTGCGCTTCGTCGGCGAGGCTCATCCCGCTGTGTTCGACCGCTCCCGCTGGCCGGCTCTTGCCGCCCATTCCGATGCCTGCGAGGCGTTGGCAGAGTTCCAGGCGGTGGTGCAGCCCTTCTCGGTGAACGCCTGAGGCGGTGCCCCCTTCCCGGATGCGAGCGTGGAAGGGGGCGTTGCAGCTTACCGGTGGCCGCTGATCTCGGCGTGCAGCGGCTTGGTATCCTCGAACGTCTTCTGCTGTTCGGCCGTGGCTTCCTTCTGATGCTTCTGCTTCCATTCGGAATAAGGCATGCCGTACACCGCGATGCGGGCATCCTCGTCTGACAGCGGGACGCCGCGTTCCTTGGCAGCCGCCGCATACCATTTCGACAGGCAGTTGCGGCAGAAGCCGGCGAGGTTCATCAGGTCGATGTTCTGCACATCGGTGCGCTTGCGCAGATGTTCGACCAGACCGCGGAAGGCGGCGGCTTCCAATTCGATGCGGGTCTGGTGGTCCAGATCGGCCATGGGGTCTCAACTCCTCCGGTATTCTTGTTCAGTTAAGAATGGGGTGGCCGGTGCAGCGTGACCATCCGGCCATAGGGATGAAAATCGCGCG
>Ga0206117_100797_pt1 | contig 23459 bp, 16 predicted proteins | sample 3A5Ametagenome_FD_177997 | JGI IMG/M metagenome (GOLD analysis project Ga0206117, IMG submission 177997) | Enriched microbial communities from leaf-cutter ant dump, University of Wisconsin, Madison, United States - 3A5A | ecosystem: Environmental > Terrestrial > Nest > Insects nest > Nest dump... | reverse complement strand
CAGGTCCACCTGTGCATCGCCAGTGCTGGCGCGTTCTTCCAGCGCGGCCAGGGTGTGGCGGGCGTGGTGCAGCACGCTGGCCGGGATGCCCGCCAGCTTGGCCACCTGCACGCCGTAGCTGCGGCTGGCCGGGCCGGGCTGGATTTCGTGCAGGAAGACGATGTCGTGCCCGTTCTCGGCGGCGGCCACGTGCATGTTGATGGCCGCGCGGGCCTGGGCGGGCAGTTCGGTCAGCTCGAAGTAGTGCGTGGCAAACAGGGTGAAGGCCTGCACCTTGTCGTGCAGATGGCGGGCAATGCCGCTGGCCAGGGCCAGCCCGTCGAAGGTGGAGGTGCCACGGCCGATCTCGTCCATCAGCACCAGGCTGTGCGTGGTGGCGCTGTGCAGGATTTGCGCCGCTTCGGTCATCTCCAGCATGAAGGTCGATTGCGCGTTGGCCAGATCGTCCGCTGCGCCGATGCGGGTGTGGATGGCATCAATTGGCCCCAGGCGGCAGGCGCGGGCGGGTACGTAGCTGCCCATGCTGGCCAGCAGGACGATGAGGGCTACCTGGCGCATGTAGGTGGATTTACCGCCCATGTTCGGCCCGGTGACGATGTGCAGGCGCTGGCGCGGGTTCAGGTCGGTGCTGTTGGGGATGAAGGTGGCGTTGGCCGTCTGCGCCAGACGTTCCTCCACCACCGGGTGGCGGCCCTGGTCGATTTCGATGCACGGCTGGGAGGTGAAGCCGGGCTGGCACCAGTTCAGGGTGAGCGAGCGCTCCGCCAGGCAGCACAGCACGTCCAGTGCGGCAATGGCCTGGGCCACGCGGGTGAGTTGCGGGATGAAGGCTTGCAACTGGTCGAGCAGCTGCTCGTACAGAAACTTTTCGCGCTGCAGGGCGCGTTCCTGGGCAGACAGGGCCTTGTCCTCGAAGGCTTTGAGTTCCGGGGTGATGAAACGCTCGGCATTCTTCAGCGTCTGGCGGCGCTGGTAGCGGGCGGGCACGGCGTCTTTGTAGCTGTTGGTGACTTCTATGTAGAAGCCATGTACGCGGTTGAACTGCACGCGCAGGTTGGGGATGTCGGTGAGCAGCTTTTCCCGGGCCTCCAGCTCCAGCAAGAAGCCGTCGCAATTGGTCTGGATGGCCCGCAGCTCGTCCAGCTCGGTATCGAAGCCGCCGGCAATCACCCCGCCGTCGCGCACCAGGGCGGCTGGTTCGGGCAGCAGGGCGCGTTGGAGCAGTTCGGCGCAGCCGGGCGGCGGCTGCAAGTCGCTGAAAATCTGGTTCAAATAGGCCGCAGGGGCAGGCGATGTCTGCGCCAGCAGCTCTGCTTTTTGCAAAGTTTGCGCCAATGCCACCAATTCCCGTGGGCGCACCTGGCGCAAGGCGGTGCGGGCAGTGATGCGCTCCACGTCGCTCACGCCCTTGAGGTGCTGCTGCAAAGCCTGCCAGGGGGCACTGCTGGCGGCGGCCGGGTCGCCGCGCAGCACGCCGATGGCCTCCAGCCGCGCCTGGGCCGGGGCGCGGTCACGTGGCGGCTCCAGCAGCCAGGTTTTCAAAAGGCGGCTGCCCATGCCGCTTTGGCAGGTGTCCAGCAAGGAAAACAGTGTTGGACTGTCCTCGCCGCGCAAAGTCTGCACCAGCTCCAGATTGCGTCGCGTGCTGCTGGGCAGGCGGATCAATGCATCGCCGCGCTGCACTTGCACGCTGTGGATGTGCGGCAACTGGCGGCCCTGGGTGTGTTCGGCGTAACTGAGCAGGGCGGCGCTGGCGGCGTGCGCCAGGGGCAGGTCTTCCGCTTCCCAGGCGTTGAGGCTGCTGCTGCCCAGCAATTGCAGCAACTTGCTGCGGCCCAGTCCCGCGTCGAACTGCCAGTCCGGGCGCGGAGCCAGCGGGCAGGCGAGCTGGCCGCCGTGGCGCAAGTCCAGCAAGGCTTGCTCAAAGCGCTGCGTCACCCCGGCGCTGTAGAGCACCTCGCTGGGCGCGATGCGGGCCAGGGTTTCGGCCAGCGCCTCCTGCGTGCATTCGGCCAGGTGGATGCGCCCCTGCGTCACGCTCATCCAGGCCAGCCCCACGCGCTGGCGGCCACCGTTGTGCAGGGCCAGCAGCATCGCCTCGCTCTTGTCCGAAAGCAGCGCCGTATCCGTGAGCGTGCCAGGCGTGACCACACGGACCACCTTGCGTTCCACCGGCCCCTTGCCGACGCCGATTTCGCCCACCTGCTCGCAGATCGCCACCGATTCGCCCAGCTTGATGAGGCGGGACAGATAGTTCTCCAGCGCATGGAAGGGCACGCCGGCCATACTCACCGGAAACCCCGCCGACTGCCCACGCGTGGTCAGCGCAATGTCCAGCAGATGCACCGCCTTTTGTGCATCGTCCCAGAACAGCTCGTAGAAATCGCCCATGCGGTACAGCACCAGGGTGTCCGGGTACTCGGCCTTGATGGCCAGGTACTGCTGCATCATGGGGGTGTGCTGTTCCAGCGGCGTGGTGTAGGGGGTCGGTGCGTTCTCTTGCATGAAGGGGGCGATCTCTGGTTGGCGTGGGCAGCGCAAAGGGCGGCCCGAAGCGGCCTATTTTCACCCGTGATCGGCCCCTGTTCTGCGTCCGGCCTGCTGGTGTAGCACCAATGAAAAAAGCCTGATTTCTCAGGCTTTTCTTCAATAAGTGACTGGCGGAAGCTCAGGGATTCGAACCCTGGAACCCTTGCGGATTGCCGGTTTTCAAGACCGGTGCATTCGACCACTCTGCCAAGCTTCCAAGGGGTGGGATTCTACACAAGCGGCCAGCGCCAAAAGCGCTGGCCGCTTGTGTTCTACCGAACGCTTTAACCGTTCTGCTGGGCCTTGGCGGCGGCCAGGGCCGTCATGTTCACGATGCGGCGTACGGTGGACGACGGGGTGATGACGTGGGCCGAGCCCGCTACGCCCATCAGAATGGGGCCGATGGTGGTGCCGTGCGATACCGTCGTCTTGAGCACGTTGAACAGGATGTTGGCCGCATCCAGGTTCGGGCAGATGAGGATGTTGGCCTCGCCATGCAGCGTGGTCTCCAGTAGGGCCCGGTGGCGCACGTTCTCGTCCAGAGCGGCGTCGCCGTGCATTTCGCCGTCGCATTCGATGTGCGGATGTTTCTGCACGAACAGGTCGCGGGCCTGGCGCATCTTGCGGGCGGACTTGCTGGTCGAAGAACCGTAGTTGCTGTGCGAGACGAAGGCCACTTTCGGCGGGAGGCCGAAGCGGTGCACTTCCTCGGCGGCCAGTTCGGCGATGTGGGCCAGTTCTTCGGCGCTGGGGTCTTCGTTGATGTAGGTATCGGCGATGAACAGCGTGCGGCCTTCGAGCAGCAGGGCATTGACGGTGGCCAGCCTGCTGGCACCGGGTTTGTGGCCCAGCACGCCTTCGATGTGGGCAACGTGGCGGTCGAAGCGGCCGACCAGGCCGCAGAGCATGGCGTCGGCATCGCCCATTTTCACCAGCATGGTGGCGATCAGGGTGTTGGAGCGGCGCAGCACCTTCTTGGCCGTTTCGGTCGTCACGCCGTTGCGGCCCATGATGCGGTGGTAGGCCTCCCAGTATTGGCGGAAGCGTGGGTCGTCTTCGGGATCGCAGAGTTCGAAATCCACTCCGGGCTGCAGGCGCAGGCCGGCCTTGGCGATGCGGGCGGCGATGATGTCCGGACGGCCGATCAGGATGGGTTTGGCCAGTTTTTCATCGACCACGGTCTGCACGGCACGCAGCACGCGCTCGTCCTCGCCTTCGGCGTAGGCGACGCGCTGGGGGTTGGCCTTGGCGGCGGAAAACACTGGGCGCATGATCATGCTGGTCTGGTAGACGAAGCGTGTCAGGCTGTCGCGGTAGGCGGCGTAGTCGGCGATCGGGCGGGTGGCAACGCCCGATTCCTCGGCGGCCTTGGCCACTGCCGGGGCAATGCGCAGGATCAGGCGTGTGTCGAACGGTGTGGGGATGAGGTATTCGGGGCCGAAGGTCAGCTCCTTGCCCTGGTAGGCGGCGGCCACTTCGTCGCTGACATCCTGCTTGGCCAGGGCGGCGATTTCGCGTACGCAGGCCAGTTTCATGGCTTCGGTGATCTTGGTGGCGCCGCAATCGAGGGCGCCGCGGAAGATGTAGGGGAAGCACAGGACGTTGTTCACCTGGTTGGGGTAGTCCGAGCGGCCCGTGGCGATGATGCAGTCCGGGCGGACGGCCTGGGCCAGTTCGGGGCGGATTTCCGGCTCGGGGTTGGCCAGGGCCAGGATGATGGGCCTGTCCGCCATGGTCTTGAGCATGGCGGCCGTGAGCACGCCGGGGGCCGAGCAACCCAGGAAGACATCGGCATTCTTGACGGCGTCGGCCAGGGTGCGGCCTTCGGTGACCTGGGCGAATGCGGCCTTGGACGCGTCCAGGGTGCCGGGGCGGCCCTCGTAGATCAGGCCCTTGGAGTCGCACATGAACACGTTTTCGCGGCGCAGGCCCAGGCCCAGCATCACGTTCACGCAGGCAATGGCGGCGGCGCCCGCGCCGGAGACGGCGAGTTTGATTTTGCCGATGTCCTTGCCGGCCAGTTCCAGGCCGTTGAGCAGGGCGGCGCTGGAGATGATGGCTGTGCCGTGCTGGTCGTCATGGAAGACGGGGATGTTCATGCGCTTGGAGAGTTCCTGCTCGATGAAGAAGCACTCCGGCGCCTTGATGTCTTCCAGGTTGATACCGCCCAAGGTCGGTTCCAGGGCGGCAATGATGTCGATCAGCTTGTTCGGATCGCGCTCGGCCAACTCGATGTCGAACACGTCCACACCGGCGAATTTCTTGAACAGGCAGCCTTTGCCCTCCATCACCGGCTTGCCGGCCAGCGGGCCGATGTCGCCCAGGCCCAGTACGGCGGTGCCGTTGGTGATGACGCCCACGAGGTTGCCACGGGCGGTGTAGTCGAAGGCCTTGTCCGGATCGGCCTGGATGTCCAGGCAGGGGTAGGCCACGCCGGGGGAGTAGGCCAGCGACAGGTCGCGCTGGTTGGACAGGGGTTTGGTGGGGGTGACGGAAATTTTGCCTTTGTTGGGTTTGCTGTGGTACTCGCGGGCAGCGTCGCGCAAGGTTTGTTCGGCAGGTGTGAGTTGTTCAGTCATGGAAAAAAGTGGTTCAAGGGGCGCTCGCTGCGCCGAGGGGCGCAAAGCTTACTCCCAAATGACAAATTTGTGGGGTCTTTAGGCGCCCCACGAAGCCTGAAAACGCCAATCCCCAGGTAAGAAGGCTGGTGTTTGTTGATGGGTCGGCGGTGCTTAGTGCGCTTCGGCCTGGCGTGCTGCTTGGATGACAGCCTGCGTATTATCTTTGGCCCCGTTGAAGAAAACGTTCAGAAGCACCGCGCAGAGGGAAGAAAGCAGGATGCCCGACTCGATCAGCGGATGGATGGCATGCGGCATCCACTGGCGAAACTGCGGCGCCACCAGCGGAATCATGCCCACACCGATGGATACGGCCACGATCATGGCGTTGTTGCGGTTGTCGCGGAAATCCACGCCCGAGAGGATGCGGATGCCCGTGGCGGCGACCATGCCGAACATGACCAGCCCTGCGCCGCCCAGCACCACCGTGGGCAGGGATTCGACCAGTGCGGCCATCTTGGGCAGCACGCCCAGGATGACGAGGATCATGCCCCCGGCCACGCAGACCCAGCGGCTCTTGATGCCGGTGACGGCCACCAGCCCGACGTTTTGCGAGAAGCTGGTGTAGGGGAAGGTGTTGAAAATCCCCCCGATCAGCGTGCCCAGGCCGTCGGTGCGCAGGCCTCGGGTCAGTTCGGTCTGGCTGATCGGTTTCCCGGTCATGTCGCTCAGGGCCAGGAACATGCCGGTCGATTCGATCATCACCACGATCATGATCAGCGTCATGGTCAGGATCAGCATGGGGTCGAACACCGGCGTGGCGATCTGCATGGGCAGCACGATGTCGAACCATGCGGCCTTGCTGACTTTTTCGAACGTCATCAGCCCGGTTGCGGCGGTGATGATGCCGCCGACGATGATGCCGATCAGCACTGAGATGTTGGCCAGGAAGCCCTTGCCGAACCGGGCGATGAACAGAATCGTCAGCAGTACGGCGCCGGAAATGGCCACCCCGGTCAAGTCCGCATATTTGGGATTGGGCATGCTGGGCACCACGGCAAAGCCTTTGGGCACCGGCGGCAGGTGCGAGCCGGGGGCGCCAGCCATGGCTTGGGCCTCGGTCAGCCATTTGATGTGCTCGGGGTTCGGGATGGTCGGGGCCGTGGGGCCGGCCGGGTTGCCGAAAATCCAGTTGATGCCTACCCGCATCAGGCTGATGCCGATCACGGCAATGATGGTGCCGGTCACCACGGGTGGGAAGAAGCGCAGCATTCGACTCATCAGTGGCGCAATGAGGATGGAGAGCACCCCAGCGCCGATGACGGCGCCAAAGATCAGTCCGGCCCCCGCCTGCCCGCCCGTGGCCTGGGCCATCGACACCATGGGCGCGACGGCGGCAAAGGTCACGCCCATCATTACCGGCAGCTTGATGCCGAACCACTGGGTTGCGCCCATTGACTGGATCAGTGTGACAAGCCCGCAGACGAACAGGTCGGCGGAAATCAGATGGGCAATCTGGTCGGGCGGCAGGTTCAGCGCCCGGCCCACGATCAGCGGCACGGCCACGGCGCCGGCATACATCACCAGGACGTGTTGCAGGCCCAGTGCGGTGGCACGCCCCCAGGGCAGCTTTTCATCAACGGGATGGACAGAGCTTGTCATGAATGTCTTCCTTGGAAACTGTCGTCATAGGCAGCGGCAGAGATTGCACACTTGTATCCATACAAAAAGTGTATACAAATAAGGCGTCAAGGAAGCTCCAAGTTTTCCCTAGGGGTGTGTTTACGATAGGGCAGCAGGGTTGTGTTGCTGCTGCGCAGGCATGAAAAAGCCCGGCGCAAGGGCCGGGCGGCAAAGGGGGCTGCGTGGAGGTTTCTCAGGCCATCAGATCGACCAGACTGCGGGCCACCACCTTGGTGGCGCGGCGCAGGTCTTCCAGGTCGATGCGTTCATCGTTGCGCTTGGCATGCGATTCCAGCACCGAGCGCGGGCCTGCGCCGTAGATCACGCCGGGGATGCCACGCTCCACGTACAGGCGCACGTCGGTGTACAGGGGCGTGCCCACGGCGGGGGGCTTGGCGCCGAACACGGCCTCGCCGTGCTGCTGGATGGCATCGACCAGGGGCTTGTTCTCGGCCAGCGGGGTCATGGCGTTGGCCAGCAGCAGGCGCTTGATGTCCACGCGCACGGCGTCCTCGCCGGTGTAGCCGCGCGTGCTGTTGAACTGCTCCACCGCCTGGGCGATCACGGTGCGGATGCTGGTTTCCACCTCGGCTGGGTTTTCCTCGGGAATCATGCGGCGGTCGAGTTTCAGGGTGACCTTGCCCGGCAGCACGTTGGTGTTGGTGCCGCCTTCGATGCGGCCAATGTTCAGGTAAGGGTGCTTGATGCCCGGCACCTGGGATGTGACCTGCTGGTACTTGGTGTTCTCGGCAAACAGGCCGTTCATGATGGCCACTGCCGCCTGCAGTGCGTCCACCCCGGTGTGCGGCACGGCAGCGTGGGCCATCTTGCCGTGTACGGTCACTTCCATCTGCAGGCAGCCGTTGTGGGCAGTGACGACCTCGTAGCTGAAGCCGGCGGCAATCATCAGGTCGGGTTGGGTCAGCTTGTTTTTCAGCAGCCAGCCGGGGCCGAGCAGGCCGCCAAATTCCTCGTCGTAGGTGAAGTGCAGTTCCACCGCGCCCTTGCTGGGCTTGGCCACGGCTTCGAGTGCCCGCACGGCAAAGGTGAAGGTGGAAAAGTCGCTCTTGCTCACGGCGGTGGCGCGGCCATACATCTTGCCGTCCTCGATCTCGGCGCCGTAGGGGTCGTGCGTCCAGCCTTCGCCGGGGGGCACCACGTCGCCGTGGGCGTTCAGCGCCACGGTGCGCCCGCCGCTGCCATAGGGACGGCGCACGATCAGGTTGGTGATGCTTTGCATGCCGTAGTCACGTACTTCTTCTTCGGGCACGGCGTGTTTTTCGGCGTCGAAGCCAAATTCCTTGATGAGCGCTGCCGTGCGCTCGGCGTGCGGGGCGTTGTTGCCGGGCGGGGTGTCTGTGGGCACCTGTACCAGGGCTTGCAGGAACTGCACCTGCTCGTCGAAATGCTGATCGACCCAGGCGTCCAGGGCGGTATAGAGGGCTTGGCGGTCGTGGTTCATGAAAAATCTCCTTCAATTCAGGCAGCCAGTTGCTGCAAAACATGGCCAAAGGCATCGACGGCCAACTGCATGTCGTCGTTGGTGCTGGATTCCAGCGGGTTGTGGCTGATGCCGCTGTTCAGGCCGCGTACGAACAGCATGGCCTGCGGCAGGATCTTGTGCAGCTTCATCGCGTCGTGGCCTGCGCCGCTGGGCAGGCGGAACACCGGCACGCCCAGGGCCTGCACGGCGGCCTCCCAGCGCTGCTGCCACTGCGGGGCGCTGGGCGCGGCCGATTCCTGCATGGTCTGCTCGGTGCTGTATTGCAGGCCCCGGCGTTCGCAGATTTCGGCCAGCTTGGCCAGGATGTCGTTTCGCAGCGCATCGCGCTGGGCGTTGCTGGGCGCGCGGATGTCCAGGCTGAAGCGGCACTGGCCCGGCACCACGTTGATGGAGCCATTGGGCACCTGCAGCATGCCCATGGTGGCTACGCTGTCGCCGTCCTGCGTGGCACGCGCTTCCATGAACAGGGCCAGCTCGGCCACGCCCACGGCGGCATCGCGGCGGCGGTTCATCGGCGTGGTGCCGGCGTGGCTGGCCATGCCGGTGATGCTGCACTGGTAGCGCACGCTGGCATTGATGGCGGTGACCACGCCCAGGGGCAAGTCCAGTTCGTTCAGTACCGGCCCTTGCTCGATGTGGACTTCGATAAAGCCCAGGTACTGCGCCGGGTCGCGCTGCAATTTTGGAATGTCGTCGATGCACAGGCCCGCGTGCTGCATGGCCGCTCGCATGGTGATGCCGTCGGCGTCCTGCTGGTCGAGCCAGTCGGGGTTGAAGTCCCCGGTCAGCGCCCCGGAGCCGAGGAAGGTGGCCTTGTAGCGCTGGCCTTCTTCCTCGGCAAAGGCGACCACCTCGATGCCGAAGGGCAGGCGCCTGCCGCTGCGATGCAGCTCGCGCACGCACGCCATGGGCACGAAGATGCCCAGGCGGCCATCGTATTTGCCACCGTTCCTCACGGTGTCGTAGTGGCTGCCGGTCAGCAGGTATTGCGCACCGGCAACAGCGGGGTGGTAGCGGCCCACGACGTTGCCCACGGCGTCGATCTCCACCTCGTCAAAGCCGATTTCGCGCATCCAGTGGCTGATGCGCTGGGCGCAGGCGCGGTGTGCGTCGGTCAGGTAGGTGACGGTGAGCTGCCCCAGCTCGGCGTAGCCGGGGTCGGTGTGCTGGGCCAGCTTTTCCTGCCAGTCCCACACGTCGTTGCCCAGGGTGGGGGTGTAGCCGAACTTGTCATTGAGGCGGATTTCCGCAATGCGGTGGATGTTGCGCAGCGCCTCGGCACGCTCGAAGTCCGGGTGGTTGCGCAGGCGCCGCTCGAAGGTGGCCAGGATTTCTGCCTTGGACAGGCCCAGCCCGCGCGGACCGCGCACGGCCAGGATGAAGGGAAAGCCAAAACGCTCCCCGTACTGGCGGTTGAGCTGCTGGATGTGCGCCAGCTCCTCGGGCGTGCATTGGGTCAGGCCCGCCTTGTTCTGCTCGTTGGTGGATTCTGCCGTCAGCGTATTCGTCTGCATGGCCTTGCCTGCCAGTTCCGGGTGGGCGCGGATCAGGTCGAGCTGCGCCTGCTCGCCTGCCTGGGCCAGCACCTGCACCATGGCGTGCTTGATGTGCGCCAGGCTGGCAAAGGGGCGCTGGGCCAGGGCCTGCTCGGCAATCCAGGGGGAATGCTCGTACAGGCCGTCCAGCAGGGCCACTGCCTCTGCCGCGCTGGCCGCGTTCAGTTGTTCCAGGGTCAAGGCCATGGTTGTCTCCTTAAAAAAGATGAGCATCCAGCGCTTTCTGGATAAGCGCCAGAGATGATTTTTTCTAAAAATTATTGGGGCGCAGGAAAGCGCTGGGCCCAGTGGCGGGCTACGTCGATGCGCCGGGCCACCCACACCCTGTCATGGCGCTGGATGTGGTCGAGGAAGCGCTGCAGCGCCACGATGCGCCCCGGGCGGCCCAGCAGGCGGCAGTGCATGCCGATGCTCATCATCTTGGGCGCATTGGTGCCGTTTTCGTCGCCCTCGGCGTACAGGGCGTCGAACGTGTCCTTCATGTACTGGAAGAACGGGTCGGCGTGCGAATAACCCTGCGGCAGGGCAAAGCGCATGTCGTTGCAGTCCAGCGTGTAGGGCACGATGAGCTGGTGGGCACGGCTGCCGTCGGTCTTGCCCACCTGCATCCAGAAGGGCAGGTCGTCGCCGTAGTAATCCGCGTCGTAGGCAAAGCGGCCAGCATCGGCCACCAGCCGGTGCGTGTTGGGGCTGTCGCGCCCGGTGTACCAGCCCAGGCCGTGGTCGCCGTCGTGGCCGTACAGCGCTTCGAAAATTTCCAGGCACTGCTGCATGTGGGCGCGTTCCACATCTTCGGGCAGGTTCTGGTAGTGGATCCATTTCAGGCCATGGCAGGCGACTTCGTGGCCCAGCTCGGCAAAGGCCTGTGCCACCTCGCGGTGCTTTTGCAGGGCGGTGGCCACGCCAAAGACGGTAAGCGGCAGGCCGCGTTGTTCGAATTCGCGCAGGATGCGCCACACCCCGGCGCGGGCGCCGTATTCGTAAATCCCGTCCATGCTCATGTGGCGGGCCGGGTAGGAGGCCGGGTTGAACAGCTCCGACAGAAACTGCTCGCTGCCCGCATCGCCGTGCAGCACATGGTTCTCGCCCCCTTCCTCGTAGTTCAGCACGAATTGCACCGCCACCCGCGCCTGGCCAGGCCAGTGCGGGTGTGGCGGCGTGCGGCCATAGCCGGTCAGGTCGCGGGGATAGGGAGCAGTGGCGTCGTAGGTCATGGGAGCGGGTTTCTCGACAAAAGGGCGCTGCTGCGGTCTACACCGATGACAGCGCCATGGATAAATCATTGGAGGGCAGGGTGCGGTCGAACTCCAGCCCGGATTCGACATTGGTCAAGTGCTCCTGCATCAGGCGCACGGCCAGCGCCTCGTCGCGCCCGGCCAGTGCGGCGACGATGCCTTCATGCTCCTCGTGCGAGTGCGCGGCGGCGGTGGTGCTCTGGTACATCAGGGTGATGAGGGCGCAGCGCGAGATCAGGTCGCCCAGGATTTGCGCCAGCACGTCGTTGCCCATCAGGCGGGCCATGACGACGTGAAAGTCGCCCAGCAGCTCGGTGCGCTCGCCCACGTCCTGGCCTTCGATGGCAGCCTGCTCGGCCTGGATGTGGGCCTGCAGGGCCGTGATCTGCGCCGGGCTGCTCTGGCGGCAGAAGGCGCGGGTCATCTCGATCTCCAGCATCCGGCGCACGGCGAACACCTGCCGCGCCTCGGCCACCGACGGCGTGGCCACGAAGGCGCCACGGGCCGGCTCCAGCGTCACCAGCCGGTTCTGCGACAACTGGAACAGCGCCTGGCGCACCAGCGTGCGCGAGACACCGAAATGGTCGGCCAGCTTCTGCTCGGCCAGCTTGGTGCCGGGCAGCAGGCGGTGTTCCACAATCGCCCGCGTCAGCGCATCGGCAATCATGGTGGTGGAGGATATGGTTTCTATGGATGTCATGTTTTTTCCATTTCGACAAAAATTGTATACACTTTTGGTAAACAAGCCAGCGCAAAAGCGCTTTTCATTCCAAGGAGAAACCCTATGGGCCTGAGTACCCACGTTCTGGACACAATGCACGGCTGCCCCGCAGCCGGTATGGCCGTTGAGCTTTATGCTACAAAAGAAGAGAGTGCGACACTCATCAAAAGCCTGCTGCTCAACAGCGATGGCCGCACCGATGCTCCCCTGTTCGACGACAACACGCTGCAAGCGGGAACGTACCGCCTGACGTTTGCCGTGGCCGATTATTTCAAGGCCAAGGGCGTGGCGCTGCCGCAGCCGAATTTTTTGGGCAAAGTCAGCCTGGACTTCGGCATTGCCCGCACCGACGAGCACTACCACGTGCCGCTGCTGGTCAGCCCCTGGAGCTATTCGACCTATCGGGGTTCCTGATATTTGAATAAAAAAATAGCTGCGACCGCTTTTCATAAAAGCAATTGCAGCTTGTTTATATTTGAAATCGTTGCAAGGAGAGCGCAAGCAGCTCTCCTTTTTTTATTTACTCCGAGCGTTGCCCCTCCGTCAGCGTATCGAGCTGAAAGCGCCCCGACTTGTCCCACAGCCAGACGTCGGTAAAACGCAGGGCGCCGCGTGAACCCGCCGGAATCGGGAAGGGCGCAGCGGCGCGGACGGTGCGTTCGATCTCGCGCATCACTTCCGGCGCGTGGGTGGGGGCACGCATCCAGTTCAGGCGCTGCACCTGGCCGCTGGCCGTCAGGCTGACCTCCAGCACCCCGACGGCGTACAGCATGGGCGGCAGCATTCCCGGATAAATGCGGCTGCGGTTGCGCTGGTAGATATGTTCGGCAGCGGCACGCCGCAATTGCGGCATGGGCGCGGCCGGCGCCGGCGCCGGACGGCGCACTATCGGCACCCCGCAGCCAGCCAGTAGGGCGGCCAGGCCGCCAGCGGTCAAGGCCTGCAACATCCGGCGGCGTGCCGAGCCGGGCAAGGAAGAAAGAATAGGGTTCTGCATAGGGCCGAAGCCTACCGCGTTCGCCCATCGGGGCGCGTTAAAAAACGTCAAACAGGCGCCTGCAGGGGCAATCTCGAGGGGCTGTCACCGGGCAAACCCCGAGAGAAAAGCAGCTCTTGGTGAACAAGTTTTGTATACACTTTATTCACCCAAGGTCGCAGCGGTGCCCTGGCCACCGGCCCAGGTGCGCGGCCTGTTTGCTGCTCAGAGTGCCCGCGGTGGTGAGCAGAGACTTTCATCCCAACTTCATCATGGAAGCTTATCTTTTGGACTGGGCCAACCTGCTGCTGCGTTGGCTGCATGTGATCACGGCCATTGCCTGGGTCGGATCGTCGTTCTACTTCGTCTTTCTGGACAGCAGCCTGACGCCTCCCGAGGACCCCGAACTCAAACGCCAGGGCGTCTCCGGCGAGTTGTGGGCCCTGCACGGCGGCGGCTTCTACCACCCGGTCAAGTTCAACGTCTCGCCCCCGAAGCTGCCCGGGCACCTGCACTGGTTCTTCTGGGAGAGCTACACCACCTGGCTCTCGGGCTTTGCCCTGCTGACCGTGTCCTACCTGTGGAATGCCAACATCTACCTGGTCAATCCGGCCAACCCGCTGCTGTCCAGCGGCGGCGCCATCGGCGCGGCGCTGGCCTTCCTGGTCGTGTTCTGGCTGCTGTACGACGCCATCTGCCGCACCCTGGGGCAAAAGGAAAACGGTGATGCCATCGTCGGCGCCCTGGTCACCGTGCTGGTCTGCGTGGCGGCCTACCTGGCCTGCGCCATCTTCCCCGGCCAGGCCGCCTTCCTGCTGATGGGGGCCATGCTGGCCACCTCGATGAGCGCCAACGTGTTCTTCTGGATCATCCCCGGCCAGCGCACGGTGGTGGCGGCCCTCAAGGCCGGCCAGCCCGTCGACCCCATCCACGGCAAGCGCGGCAAGCAGCGCAGCGTGCACAACACCTACTTCACCCTGCCGGTGCTGTTCGCCATGCTCTCCACCCACTATGGCTGGATGAACAACCACGAACTGAACTGGCTGGTGCTGATCCTGATGATGTTTGCCGGCGCCGCCATCCGCCAGTTCTTCGTCATGCGCCACGGCTTCAAGCTGGGCCGCAACCCCCATCCCTGGAAATATGCCGCCGTCGGCATCGCCGTGCTGCTGGGTGTGCTGGTCTGGCTCAAGCCCGCGCCGCAGGCTGTGGGCTCTGCCCAGGCCGCAGGCGCTACCGCCGTGGCCGCCACGTACGACGATCTGCGTCCCGTGCTGGACCAGCACTGCGTGGTGTGCCACAACAGCAACGGCGTGGCGCAGAAAAACGTCAGGCTCGATACCGTGGCAGACGTACAGGCCCATGCCCAGCAGATCTACCAGCAAGTCGTACAACTGCGCAAAATGCCTTTCGGCAACCCAGGCGCGTTGAACGACGCGGAGCGCAGCATCATCCAGCACTGGTTTGAAGCGGGCGCTGCCGTCCCGGCCAGCGGCGGCTGAAAAACTGTAGGCATTTGGAAAATTTGCCTCAATATCCGCTACAATCCAACCCTTCGCGGCTGTAGCTCAGCTGGATAGAGTACTTGGCTACGAACCAAGGGGTCGTGGGTTCGATTCCTGCCAGCCGCACCAAAACGCAAAGCCCTGAAGTGGAAACGCTTCAGGGCTTTTTGCTGTCCGCTTGGCATTGGTGAACGTTTCTAAATGCGAGTAAATGCAGCCAAATCGCATTCATCTGGCGGAAACCCTTGCTTTCGTTTTTGACCCGAAAATTTTTGATGTGGCTCAAACCCACATGAATAGTGGACTGGCATAGTCGGGCATTATGTTGCACCTACCCCAGCACTTTGAACTTTTTGCCAAGACCGAAGTTCTTGGCGTCGGCCAGGTTTTGCGTCGGCGTGGCCAGCACCTGGATTCGGTGCTGTATCTGGACAGCGGCCGGGCCATGTTCGGTATCTGCGAGGATGGCCGCAGCAAGAAAATGCGCCACCAGTTTTCCCTGGTGGAAGGGCCGGTCTGGCTGGATGCAGCCTTTGCCTTGGCCGAGGAACCCTCGCCCATGGACATCGTTACCGATTCGCGCGTCTGGATCAAGCGCGTTTCCCTGCAGGATTTCCACGACAGTCTCCATGCCTTGCCTGCTACCGCCCAGGCGTTGGTGCGTGACATGGCCCGGGGGTATTGCCAGCAGGCCGAGACAGCGGTCAGCCGCTTGTCGCAGGCGGCAGAGGCCCGCTTTGCCCAGTGGCTGCTGCGTCACGCTCAGGCCGTGGACAACGGCACCATGCGTGTAACCCTGAACCAGCGCAAGCGCTCCATTGCTGCCCAGCTGGGCATTGCACCGGAAACCTTCTCGCGCGTGCTGCGCCAGCTGCGCGAACACGGCCTGATTGCCGGCACAGGCAAAGTGCTCAACCTGCCCCAGCCTGGCGCCTTGCAGACCATGGCCGGGATTGGCTGATTGCTTGGCGGCAGTTGGCGTTTTTCCTAGGCCCCTTCCAAGGGTTCCACCCCTGCAGTGCCACAGTCCCGCGTTTTTATAGTGGGGTGTGGCACTTTTTGATTCTTCCCCCCAGCAGTTCCAAAGGCTGGCTCAGCGCTTGCCGCAGCTTGGCGTGCGTACGCTGGTGGCAATTGTCTGTGCGGCCATCGTATTGGCCGCGCTGGGGGTGGCCTGGCTCGGGCAGTACGCTTTCCAAGCCCAGTGGCAGCAACAGCAGCAGGCGCAGCAGCGTCAGTTGCTGCAGTCCTGGTCGCAGCAACTGACGCTGCGCCTGGAGCCCTACCAGCGTACGCTTCTGGGACTGGCGCAACTGGCCCAGGAACAGGGCTTTACCCGCCTGCAGCAGGAGAAGGTGCTGACCGCCGGCTTCCAGGCATTGTTTCTGGCCCACCCCGGCGGGCTGGTCGAGCAATTGACGCCTCAACGGCAGGCCCGATCGCAGCCCTTGCCCCTGGCAGTACGAACCGTCCGTGAGCGTGCATTGGCCCAGGGGGCTCTGGCTTTGTATGCCCAGGCGGCCGAAGGGGAGGTGGTGCAACTGACCTGGGCCCAGCCTTTGCGGGATGCGCAAGGCCGATTGACAGCTTTGCTGCTGGCACAGGCGGAGGTTCCTCAAACCCTGTTGTTGCCAGCGGCGCAGTCGGTTGCCGAGGTCTTTGGGCCCCAGGTCTTTGTTCTGCGGGATGCTGAAACTGGGGTGCTGGTGCGTTCCCTTGCGTCCAGTCCGGCCGGGGCCGCGTCTTTCGGCGAGGAATTGGCGCTGGCCCATCCGCACTGGCTGTTGCAGAGCTGGGCCGAAGCCTCCGGGGGGGCTCCCGACTTGTGGTCGTGGGGCCTGCTGCTGCCAGGCATCGTGGTACTGTGCCTGTCGGTTGGTGGCCTTGTGCGCAGGCAATTGCTGCGCGGGCAGCTGGAAGGTCAGCCTGGGGCGATGGCCCTGCCGGTACCCGGCGGCGCAGCAGCGTGCGGGGAGGCATTTTTGCAAGCCAGCCCTGCGGCGATGTGGGTGGTGCAGGGGCAAATCGTCCAGGCGGCCAATGCCCATGCTTACACGTTGCTTGGCTACGCCCCGCAGTTCCTGGAAGGGGTGTGGCTGCACTATTTGGTGCGCGAGCCCGGGCAACTGGCTGCCGTGCAGTATGGCGTGCGGACCGCAGGGCAATACCACGGCAGCGTACAGCTGCGCAAAGCCGATGGCGAGGCCGTTCTTGCCGAGGTGAGCGCCTACCGTCTCCGGGAGGGATCGGAGACCGCTGTCTGGCAACTGTGGGCACCCTGGAGCCAGTTGCCTTTGCCGACGGCCTTGTCACAAGCCGGGCTGGTGTCGCAGGAGGTACTGCTGCACTGGCTGCAGTCGTACCGCCAGCCCTGGCTGGATGAAGCAGGGGGCGGCACTTCCCCTGCGACGGGGGCATTGCTTTTCCTGGATGTCGACTGCCTGGGCGCCTTGAACGAGACGGCAGGCCGTTCTTTTGGCGACCATGTGCTGGCCACGGTGGGGCGCTTGTTGCAGCGCATGGTTCTGCCGGTAGGCCGTGCCGTTCACCTGGGCGGGGATGAGTTTGCCGCGTTGTTGCCGACCATTGGCGTCCATCACGCCTTGCTCATTGCCCATCAATTGTGCGAGCAGGTGCAGAACTGGCAGCCGCAGTGGCAGGGAGAGCGGTACTGGGTCAGCATCAGCATCGGGGTCGTGGCCTGGGATGTGCGCCTGCATGATGGCCCTGGCATTCTGCGGGCTGCCGATATGGCCTGCTACCAGGCCAAGCGCAAGGGGAAGGCGCAGGTCGTGGTGGGGTCAGTCTGAGCGAATGGCCGGTTTGTCCCGGGGCGGCATGGTCTGGGGTCATACTTGGGGATTCGAGCATTTTCTGGTTTTCCGTCGATTCATGAAAATTTCGCAGCTCTTGCAACGTGCCCGCAATGCCTGGAAGCGCATCGCGGTAACCGCTGGCGCCGATACGGCGCCGGCGGCCTTTGCAATGGATGCCGTTAAAGAGCGCGTGGCCCAACTGCAGCCACCGGCCACCCCTGCCCTGGCGCCGGCGCCGCGCCTGCACACCCTGATCAAGCTGACGCCGATTCCGCTGCCGCGGCAGGTGCGCTGGGAAGGGCATGTGGTCTACGCCCTGGCCTGGGTAGGCACCGCCTTGCTGGCCTGGGGCGCTTGGCAAGTTCCCACGGACTGGCTGTTGTGGTACGGACTGGCTGCTATGGTGGTGTTTGCCTTGCTGTTTCGCCTGGAAGGCCCGCGCACGCGGCAGGAGCGCAGGATGCGGCAGGCCCAGGTCGAGCTGTGCCACAGCAGTTATCTGGACGCCGAGAACCATTTGCAAAGCATCCTGCACCGGCGGTTTACCGAGCGGATGCAGGATTTCCATGCCTTGCAGCATTTGTACGAAGCAGCCAGCCAGGCCATTGCAGCGGTTGAAGGCGCCAATGCCTCGGCCCTGCACGCCCACGACGGTATCGAGAGCTGGGAGCAGCAGCTCGTTGGCGAGGTAGAGGACCTGGAGGCGCAGATGCTGGCGCTGGTGCATGAGCTAGAAGCCTTCTCCAGCCTGCACAAGGAGGAAATCGACCATGCCATTACAGCTCGGCACGATGCCCGCCTGGCGTATTGGCAGGCGCGGCTGGATGCTTCGGTGTTTACCGGCGAATCGGTTTATCCGGCATCGGAAGCGGTAGCTGTTAAGAAAATATAATACTTTTGTTACTTTTCCCTTATTTGGCAAGTGGTTATAGCTATCGAAAGAGAAGTAAATAGCCCGCCTGCTGCTTAAGCCTTCCTGTAACCCATTGGGAACAACCCTGGGAACTTCAGCGAAAATCGCGCCCCATGAATCCTCCCCCCCAAGTTTTGTCTGCAGCCGTTCCTGTGCCGCGCCTGCAGCTGGTGGGTATTACCAAACGTTACCCGGCCGTCGTTGCCAACGATGCGGTCAGCCTGAGCGTGCAGCCCGGGCAGGCGCACGCCATCCTGGGGGAAAACGGCGCTGGTAAATCCACTTTGATGAAAATCATCTACGGCAGCACCCGGCCGGACGAAGGCCAGGTGCTGTTCGACGGTCAGGCCGTGACCATCCGCAACCCCCAGCAGGCCCGTCAGTTGGGCATTGCCATGGTGTTCCAGCATTTCAGCCTGTTCGATACCCTGACGGTGGCGCAAAACGTCTGGCTCGGGCTGGACAAGGCACTGAGCCTGGCCGAAGTCACCCGGCGCATCGAGGAAAAAGGCCGCCAGTACGGGTTGGTGATCGATCCGCAGCGTCCGGTTCACACTCTGTCCGTGGGGGAGATGCAGCGCGTGGAAATCGTGCGGGCGCTGCTGACCAATCCACGTTTGCTGATTCTGGACGAGCCGACCTCCGTGCTCACGCCGCAGGCGGTGGAGCAGTTGTTCGTCGTCCTGCGTCAACTGGTCAGCGAAGGCTGCTCCATTCTGTACATCAGCCACAAACTGCATGAAATCCGCGCCCTGTGCTCCGCCTGCACGGTGCTGCGCGGCGGCAAGGTCACCGGGGTGTGCCAGCCGCAGCAGGAGAGCAACGCCTCGCTCTCGCGCCTGATGATCGGGGCGGAGCCGCCCGCGCTGGAGCACCGTCCGCTGCATGCCGGAGCAGAGGTGCTCCAGGTGGATGCCTTGACGCTCAAGCGCCAGGATCCGTTCGGCGTGGATCTGATGGATGTCAGTCTGCAGGTGCGCAGCGGCGAAGTGGTCGGCATTGCCGGAGTTTCCGGCAATGGCCAGCAAGAATTGCTGCGGGCCTTGTCCGGCGAAGACACTCGGGCACAGCCCGCGATGGTACAGGTGCTGGGCCAGGCGGTCGGGCGCTGGAGTCCGCAGCAGCGCCGGGCGCAGGGCCTGCACTTCGTGCCCGAGGAGCGCTTGGGCCGGGGCGCCGTGCCCACCATGGGGCTGGCGCACAACCTGCTGCTGACCCGCAGCGATGCGGTGGGGCCGGCCGGTTGGCTGCGTCTGGGTCGGTTGAAGGAGCAGGCCTGCACGATCATCGAGCGTTTTGGCGTCAAGGCCGGGGGGGCGGATGCGCCAGCGCGGTCGCTGTCCGGCGGTAATTTGCAGAAATTCATCGTCGGGCGCGAAATTTCCGCCCAGCCTCGGCTGCTCATCATCGCGCAGCCGACCTGGGGGGTGGACGTGGGGGCAGCAGCGCAAATCCATGCGGAGATCCTGGCGCTGCGCGATGCCGGGTGTGCCGTGCTCATCGTGAGCGAGGAACTGGACGAATTGTTTGACTTGAGCGATCGCCTGTACGTGTTGGCCAAGGGGCACCTCAGCCCTAGCCTGGCCCGCGCCGATGCGACGGTGCAGCAGGTAGGGGAATGGATGAGCGGTTTGTGGAATGTCGACGTGCAGCAGCACCTGGCTGATATGGAGCAGGCCCAGCCCAGTAGCGATTCTGGGGAGGGTCGCCATGTTTAAGCTGGAACAACGCCCGCAGTTTTCGCGGGTCTGGACGTATGCCGCGCCGCTGTTGGCGCTGGCGCTGACGGTGGCCATCGGCGTGCTGCTGTTCATCCTGCTGGGCAAGGACCCGGTCAAGGGGCTGCAAGCCTTTTTCTGGGAGCCGGTCAAATCCGCCTACGCCCTGGGTGAGCTGGCGATGAAAGCCACGCCGCTGCTCCTGATTGCCCTGGGACTGGCGGTGTGCTTTCGCTCCAACATCTGGAACATCGGGGCCGAGGGGCAGTTCGTCATTGGCGCGGTGGCGGCTGGCGGCGTGGCGCTGCTGGCCGACAAGAACACAGGCGCCTGGATCATCCCGGCCATTTTGCTCGCCGGGGTGCTGGGCGGCATGGCCTGGGCGGGCATCGTGGCGCTGCTGCGCGACCGCTTCAATGCCAACGAGATTCTGGTCAGCCTGATGCTGGTCTACATCGCCACCCTGGTGCTGGGCTATCTGGTCTATGGCCCGTGGAAAGACCCGGCCGGCTACAACTTCCCGCAGTCCAAGCTGTTCGAGCGCGTCACGCAAATCCCCAGGTTGATCGCAGGCAGCCGCGTGAACATCGGCGTTTTCCTGGCGCTGGCCGGGGCGGGGCTGCTGTGGGTGTTTTTGTTCCGCACCCGTGCCGGGTTTGCCCTGCAAGTGGGCGGGCTGGCACCGGCGGCGGCGCGGTACGCCGGTTTTTCCTCGCGCCGGGCGCTATGGACGGCGCTGCTCGTTTCTGGCGCCACTGCCGGGTTGGCCGGGGCGCTGGAAGTGGCCGGGCCGATCGGCCAGCTCACGCCCTACGTTCCGGCGGGCTACGGCTTTGCCGCCATCATCGTGGCTTTCGTCGGGCGGCTGCACCCGGTGGGAATGATTTTTTCGGCAATTCTGATGAGCATGTTCTACATCGGGGGTGAACTGGCGCAGTCGCGCCTGGGCCTGCCCAAGGCCTTGTCGGGCGTCTTCCAGGGGCTGCTGTTGTTCAGTCTGCTGGCTTGCGATACCTTGATCGCCTACCGCGTGCGCTGGGTGGGTCGTGCCGGGCAAGGGAGGCATTGAGCATGGATACCTACGCTTTGCTGCTGGCCTCCACCCTGAGCGCCGGAACCGTCCTGGCGCTGGCGGCCCTGGGCCTGCTGATCAATGAAAAAGCCGGCATCGTCAATCTGGGTGCGGAGGGCATGATGCTGTGCGCTGCGCTGGCCGGTTTTGCCACCGTGGTCTACACCGGCAGCACCTGGCTGGGCTTTGCTGCCGGGATGGCGGCCGGGGCGCTGCTGGCGGCCATTTTTGGCGTGCTGGTGATCTGGCTCAACACCAATCAGTACGCCACCGGACTGGCCCTGAGCCTGTTCGGCACGGGGTTTTCGGCCTTTGCCGGCCTGAGTTTCGTCCAGGCCAAAATGCCCGCGCTGCCCAAATACAGCATTCCGGGGCTGGCCGATATTCCCTGGGTCGGCCAGGCGCTGTTCAACCACCATCCCCTGGTCTATGCCGCAGTGGTACTGGCGCTGGGCCTGATGTGGTGGCTGGACCACTCCCGCGCCGGGCTGGTGCTGCGGGCCGTGGGCGAATCACCCGATTCCGCCCACGCCCTGGGCTATCCGGTGCGCCGCATTCGCCTGTTGGCAGTCATGGCCGGAGGGGCGTTGTGCGGCCTGGCGGGTGCGTATATCTCCACCGTCTACACCCCGCTGTGGGTCGAGGGCATGGTCGCGGGTCGTGGCTGGATCGCCCTGGCGCTGACCACCTTTGCCACCTGGCGGCCTGCGCGGGTGCTGCTGGGGGCATACCTGTTCGGCGGGGTGACGATGCTGCAGTTCCACCTGCAAGCCTCGGGCGTGCAGGTGGCCAGCCAGTTGCTGTCGATGCTGCCGTATGTTTCGACCATCGTTGTTTTGGTGCTGATTTCGCGCAATCCGGCCTGGATTCGTGCGAACATGCCCGCCGCGCTGGGCAAGCCCTTTTATCCCGGTAGCTGAGGTATCGATTTATCCCAGGGCGAGCGCATCAGGCTCGCCTTTTTTCATCCTTCGATCTTTTCCATTTATGACGATGTTTGCTCAACGCCCTGCATGGTTCAAAACACTGGCCCTTTCGGTCGTGTCCGTCGCAGCCCTGTCCGCTTGCGGCCAGAAGGAAGCGGCCGCCCCCGAAGCTCCGAAAACCCAGGAGGCAGCCCCCGCTGCGGCTGCCGGCCCGTTGCAGATCGGCTTCATGTACGTCAGCCCCATCGGCGACGGCGGCTGGACGTACCAGCATGAGCTGGGCCGCCAGGCCGTGCAGGCCAAATTTGGCGACAAGGTGGCAACCAGCTTTGTCGAAAGCGTGCCCGAAGGCCCGGATGCCGAGCGCGTGCTGCGTGACATGGCCGGACAGGGCAAGCAGCTCATTTTTGCCACCAGCTTCGGTTTTCAGGAGTATGTGCAAAAGGGCGCAGCCGACCTGCCGGACGTGAAGTTCGAACATGCCACCGGCTACAAGCAGGCGGACAACGTGGCTGTGTACGACAGCAAGACTTTTGAGGGCGCGTACCTGGCCGGTATCGTCGCCGGCGGCATGACCAAGACCAACACCGTCGGCGTGGTCGCCTCGGTGCCGATTCCCGAAGTGGTGCGCAACGTCAACAGCTTTGTGCTGGGGGCGCAAAGCGTGAACCCCGCCGTGCAGGCCAAGGTGGTGTGGGTGAACGAATGGTTCAGCCCGCCCAAGGAGGCCGAAGCGGCCAACAGCCTGATGAACGGCGGCGTGGACGTGATGTACCAGAACACCAACTCTCCCGCCGTGCTCAAAGCCGCACAGGAGCGCGGCGCCTACGCCTTCGGCAAGGATGGCGACATGAGCGCCTTTGCCCCCCAGGCACACCTGGGTTCGGCCGTCATCAACTGGGAGCCGTACTACACCAAGGTCGTGCAGGACACGCTGGACGGCCACTGGCAGGGCGGCAACTACTGGTGGGGCGTCAAGGAAGGCGCGATGGACCTGATCAAGGTGCCTGACAGCGTGCCCCAGGACATCCGCGACAAGGTGGACGCCGTCAAGGCCGGCCTGAAGGACGGCAGCTTTGCCGTGTGGACCGGCCCGGTCAGCGACAACCAGGGCCGGGAAGTGCTGGCCGCCGGGCAAGTGGCCGACGATGCCTTCCTGCGCGGCATCAACTTTTTCGTGAACGGTATCGAGGGCCAGGTGCCCGGCACCGGCCAATAACCCCGCGTCCTATCGGAGAGACACCATGCAAAAACGCCATTTTTTCCAGCTCGCCGCCGTTTCCGCGCTAACCGCCATGGGGCTGAGCGCCTGCGGCGACAAGCCCCAGCCCGAAGCTGCGGCACCCGCCGCGCAAGAAGCACCGGCCGCCAAGACCGCACCCTTGAAAATCGGCTTTGCCTACATCGGCCCGGTGGGCGATGGCGGCTGGACATTTGCCCATGACCAGGCCCGCAAGCAACTGGAGGCCGAGTTTGGCGACAAGATCGAGACCACCTTCGTCGAGAGCGTGCCCGAGGGCGCCGATGCCGAGCGCGTGCTGCGTGACCTGGCCACCCAAGGCCATACGCTGATTTTCGGCACCACCTTCGGCTACATGGACACCATCCAGAAGCTGGCCGTCGATTTCCCCGATGTGAAGTGGGAGCACGCCACCGGCTACAAAACCGCCGCCAACGTGCGCACCTACGACACCCGTACCTATGAAGGTGCGTATCTGGCCGGTATCGTCGCGGGCAGCATGACCAA